>Ga0182015_10004409_pt1 | contig 15187 bp, 12 predicted proteins | sample 712P3MmetaG_FD_120478 | JGI IMG/M metagenome (GOLD analysis project Ga0182015, IMG submission 120478) | Permafrost microbial communities from Stordalen Mire, Sweden - 712P3M metaG | ecosystem: Environmental > Terrestrial > Soil > Wetlands > Permafrost | place: Sweden: Stordalen | collected...
ACTGGATGAAGGAATGTTCAAAGCGACATTCGATCCGCGACGCCCTACGGTTGCTCCGGGGAAAGAAGAGATTCCGCCGCACCTGAACTTTGCTCCGATGCAAAACGCAGTTGACTCGCTGACGCGTAGCGCGAAGCACTACCAACAAGCGCTGGCGCAAAAGCAGGCAAGTTTGGGAGACGATGCGTTCGCGGCCAAACTCGGCGCTCTGAATCGCGAACTGATCGAGACCGAACGCAAGCTTACCAATGCCGACGGATTGCCGCGGCGTCCGTGGTACAAGCATTTGCTGTATGCTCCGGGAGTTTATTCGGGCTATGGAGTGAAAACGGTGCCGGGAGTGCGCGAGGGAATTGAACAGAAGCAATACGCGGAAGCAGAGCAGGAGATCGTCCGCGTTGCCCGGGCGCTGGAAGACGAGTCGGCGGTGATCGAGTTAGCGGCGCGAGATTTGGAACAGACGCAGCGATAAACTTTGGTAATCTGCCCTCCCGCTCTCGTGTGATGCAAAATCGATAGAGAATGGCCGCAACATCGATCGCGACAAAAAAGCAACGGAGCCCGCGAGTTAAACTTGGCGGCTCCATCCTCGCCATGATTCTGCTGGAGAACGGACGTCAGATCCGTGGCCGCATGAGCCAGCTCTCGCTGAACGGCGGCCTGGCCTCGATGGAAAATCCACTCGACGAAGGCATCCGCGTCACAGTCGTGTTCCACCTCGGCTGTACCAGTGTCCGTTGCCGCGCACAGATGATGTTTCCCATGTGGGCCACCAAGGGATGCTTCCAACCCTTCCGCTTTCTCGATCTTCCTGAAGAGAGCCGCGCCAGTCTGGGCCGCGAATTGGAAAACTTGATCCAGAGCGGCGCCACGCAAGTGGAAGAAAAGCTGGAAGGAGAAAAACAGGGCGAAGACAAACCGTCGGAAGAAAACGAAGCTGCGGGCTAAAGCTTCACTTTCCCGCAGCGGCCAGCAACTGTTCCAGTGAATATTTCTGCAGATCCCCTATCCTTTCAAGTGTGACATCCGGCTTCGGATACCGCGCCACTTCCGCCGCATTCAGAGCGTAATGTCCCTGGCGCAGAAACACCGTCGTCACCCGCGCGCCCCAATGTTTCTTGATCGCCGTCAGGATGCGCACCTTGTCGTCGACCATCACGTAATGCGTCGCCGGATACCTCGCTTCTACATCGTCCAGCTCAAGCTCCTTGTGGATATAAATCAATACCTGCCCATCGAAAACCTCAAACAATCCCGAGCGGTCGACCTTGCGCGGCTGAAACACGGCATCTCCATCGCTCAGAATCACTGCCCGCCCAAGGCGCTGCGCATAAACCACCGCATCGACTGATTCCGGATAGAGCCGGTTGGCAAAGGGATAGTCGATCAGGAAATGCGACGTGGCCAGCAGCTTCGGTTCGCGGGGGTGCTCAGCCCGATATCGCTGGAGCGCGCCCAGATAGTCGGCATACCCAAGTTCGACCCGCAATTGCTCGAAGATTTCCCAATAACGTCCCGCGCTCGCTTCTCCCACTTTTTTCGTGAGGTATCGTTTCAGATCTTCTGCCACGCGATCGTTGTCGAGCAACGTATTGTCCACATCGAACAGGAACACGGTTCCCGGTTTGGCATTCGCAGCGTTCACACATTCTCCAGGAAAAATTTTCCCTCTCAAACCACTTTCGCGTAGGAAGAGTGGCCCTTATCATGCCAGAAATCGCCGCTCCACGCAGGTTGTCGACCCGCCGACAAGGAGGGCTTGTGCAACTCCCACCCCTTGTAGTAAAAAGGCGTCAACTAACGGATAGATTATTTTAGGCAGCCTTGTCACTCTGCCTCTCAAGCCGGGCGAAGTGCCATTCGCCTTGATCAGGAGCTACTCTTCGTGGAACACATTGACGCAGCCGTCATCAGTCGTTTCGATACCCGATCGAGCCGACCGTGTGAATTCTGTCGTGAGCGCGATCCGCAATTCTCCCACCGGCGACCCATCGACCAGGTGGTCATAACCAGCCGTAAAGCCAGCGCTTCTGCGCATTTAACCGAAGACGGCTACGTTCGCCACCGGGTGCTCGAGTTGCGCCAGATAGCTTCCCGCGCGCCCCTCACCGCGGCCTGAAACGAAGCTTCGCCTGGGTCGCCCTTCTAGGGGCCAAACGCTGAATCTCAGGTCTCAGCCGGGCTGTCCGCGTGCCCCGACAAATTTTCCATGCAACTTTCCCGCTCGGAGGTAGTTCTTAAGAGGAAGGTCGAAATTGGTGTACCCTGTTTACGGGAATCTTCCCATGCTGGCCGGTATGCGATCCAGGTCCGTGCCCTACTTCAAACTGTCGGTCGCGGTGGCAATCTCCATCGCTGCGTGTTTGTACGTCCGTGCGCAGATAAACGGCGTACCACCCTCGGTCACTTCCATAGGGTTTGGCGGAAGGCCCCTCAATGGCGTTCCCCCGTCGGTCACTTCGATCGGCTTCGGCGGAAACTACAAGAACGGCTGGCCGATCGTTGGAGCTGGGCCTTTGGCCTCCGGCTCATCGTTCTTTGATTCTCTGACTTCCGGATCGGCGGCCTCCAACCACCATCGCCACCACAAGGACCACAGTGCCGTCATCGTGGGCGTCCCGGAGCCCGTCTACGTTCCCTACGCTCCACAATCTGATGACGACTCGGCCGATGCCGACGCCAGCGTTGCACCACCTCTCGCACCATCCGCCGGAAGCCGCAATGCCGCGCAGCCCGTGACCGAAGTTGCCGACGAACCTGTCGTCGCCCAGCCTTCCACCGTTCTTGTTTTCAAGGACGGTCACCAGTCCGACGTTCTCAACTACGCCATCGTCGGCGACACGCTTTTCGATTTCGAAGACGGCCGCACCCGCAAGATCCAGCTGGCAGATCTTGACCTGAAAGCGACCGAAAAAGCCAACGACGATCGCGGCGTAGACTTCGAGATCCCTGCCAGATAAGAATCCGTCCTCCACTGGGTATCCGGGGAGCGCAAGGACCGAGAACCGACCGTTCACCAATGGTTTCCAATCAGAGCTAGCGGTTGACCACTCCCCGGTTACTCCCCGTCCGATGGCATCATTTCCCGCTTGACACAGTCCTCTCCCAAAATGGATACTTATTCATAGAGTTGCATTTTTATTCATGTCCAAGATGGCCCGCCACAAAGCGATTCTCGATTTGCTCGACGAAGGACCGGTCGAGAGCCAAGACTCGCTGCAGCACCGGCTTGTAAGCAAGGGCTTCGGCGTGGGCCAGGCGACGCTTTCTCGCGATATCCGCGAACTGAAGCTGGTCAAGGGTTCCGAGGGCTATCGGCGGGCGGGCGAAGGCCGTGGAGCGGAAAGTGTCTTGCCCTCGGTCATGCATCTGGCCCGGCAGTTCGTGGTTGAAATTCGCCAGGCGCAGAACCTGTTGGTGGTCAAGACAACAGTCGGCAGCGCGCAGCCCGTCGCCGCCGCGCTCGACGCCTCCCACTGGCCCGAAGTTGTCGGCACTATCGCCGGTGACGACACTGTGCTAGTAATCGCGACGGACACGAAGAAGGCGCAGGCTCTGGCGAAAAAGATCGGCGAGCTGTCGTAAGCGATTGGCAGGGGCAACACCGGTAGACACACAGATTTGGGAAACGGAGTCGACGTAAATGAGAAACGATTTGATGAACCAGCCGGCAATGAGCCTTCCGGCGAGCAAGACCAAGACGCTTCCGCCGAACCTGATGCCGGAGCCGGTTGCGCCACGCGACCTCGTCTCCATTCACGATCTCTCGCCCACGGAGATGCTGAATCTCTTCAGCCTCACCTCGATGCTCAAGCAGCGGCCAGCGGATTTCCGCACTGCTCTCGCGGGCAAGCAGATGGTGATGTTCTTCGAGAAACCGTCGCTACGCACTCGCCTCACTTTCGAGGCAGGCATGGATAGCCTCGGTGGCAGCACCTTCTTTGTTGACCAGACCGCCAGCCGCCTGAACGCCCGAGAGTCGCTCTACGACATCGCCCACAACCTCGAGCGCTGGATCGACCTGATCGTGCTTCGCACGTTCAGCCATGCTGTCGTCGAAGAGATGGCCACTTACGCCGGCGTTCCAGTGATCAATGCGCTTAGCGAATTGGAACATCCCTGCCAGGCGCTCGCCGACTTTTTCACCCTGCAGGAACATTTTGGTGACCTCAAGAAAATCCACTTCGCCTATGTTGGCGACGGCAACAACATGGCGCACTCGCTCCTGCTGGCGGGAGCATCGGCTGGGGCGAAGGTTTCCATCGCCACTCCCGAGCGCTACGCGCTGAATCCAGTAATCGTCACCATGGCCAAAAACATCGCCGAGCAAACCAAAGCTACGCTGCGCATCCTGAGCGACCCGCGCAAAGCGGTTACCGGAGCCGATACCGTTTACACCGACGCCTGGGCCAGCATGGGACAGGAACAAGAATCCGAAGAGCGCGCCGCCATCTTTGCCCCCTTCCAGGTGAATGGCGCTCTGATGCAGTTCGCCAAACCCAATGCGCTGTTCATGCACTGCCTGCCCGCACATCGCGGCCAGGAAGTTACCGACCAGGTCATCGATTCGGTCAACTCGGTAGTCTTCGATCAAGCGGAAAACCGCTTGCATATTCAGAAAGCTATACTCGTATGGCTGTTGGGATCAGGAACAGGCCGCTCGAAAAGCGCCCATGCCCACGCCTAGAGGCTTGCGGTGAGAATATGATTCCTGTCTCGGGCATATGCCTTCAGGGATGCAGTTATGTAATCTCTGATCGATGCGCGTTTAGGCGCCGACCGTGAAGGCCATTCATCCAGCCCCCGAAGGTATGAAAGAAATCATTATGACCTCCCAGAAACCCGAAAAAATCGTTCTCGCCTACTCCGGCGGACTTGACACCTCCATCATCATTCCGTGGCTCAAGGAAAACTACGCTTACGAAGTCATCGCCATGGTGGCCGACGTGGGCCAGGGAGATGACGTCGACGCAGTTGTCGAGAAGGCTTACAAAACCGGCGCCAGCAAAGTTGTCGTCGAAGACCTGCGCGAGGAGTTCCTGACCGGCTATGTCTGGCCTGCGCTCAAAGCGGGGGCGGTTTACGAAAACAAATATCTGCTCGGCACCTCGCTCGCCCGTCCGGTGATCGCGAAACATCAGGTGGAAGTCGCGCTGCGCGAAGGTGCAACCGCCGTCAGCCACGGATGCACCGGCAAAGGCAACGATCAGGTACGTTTCGAAATGGCGTACCAGGCGCTCGCTCCAGAACTGAAAGTCGTGGCGCCGTGGCGTGAGTGGGAACTGAAATCGCGCGAAGATTGTCTCGACTACGCCGAGAAGCGCGGCATCTCCGTCACCGCCAGCCGCGAAAAAATTCACAGCCGCGACAAGAACCTCTGGCACCTCAGCCACGAAGGCGGAGAACTCGAAGACGCTGCCAATGCTCCGTTTGCCAGCACGTGGCAGATTACCAAATCGCCGCAAGAAGCTCCCGACAAAGAAGAGCAAGTCGAAATCGGATTCGAAAAAGGGGTGCCGGTTTCGGTCGGCGGCCAAACTCTCGGTCCCGTTTCGCTCGTCGAACTGCTGAACGAAATCGGCGGACGCAACGCCGTCGGACGCATCGATCTCGTCGAGAACCGTTTCGTCGGCATCAAGTCGCGCGGATGTTACGAAACTCCGGGAGGCACGCTGCTGCTCGCCGCACACAACGAACTCGAAGCCCTCTGCCTCGATCGCGACCTGCTGCACTTCAAACAGCACGTCGGACTCAAGTATGCCGAGCTCGTGTACTTCGGCCTGTGGTTCACGCCGCTGCGCGAAGCGCTGGACGCGTTCGTCGAACCCACGCAGCAAAATCTTACCGGCTCGGTCACGCTGTCGCTCTACAAAGGCAACGTCAGCATCGTTAGCCGCAAATCCGATTTCTCGCTCTACCGCACCGACCTCTCCAGCTTCACCATGGACGCAAGCTACGATCAGAAAGACGCCGAGGGCTTCATCCGCATTCTGGGGTTGCCCTCGCGTTGCCGCGCTTTGCAACACGCTCAACCGCGGGGCGCTCATTCGCAGAACGTTCATTCGCAGAATAAGGTAGAGGTTCCGCAATGAAGATGTGGTCCGGCCGCTTCCGGGAGCCGCTTGACCCCGAATTTGAAAGATGGCAGCGGTCGTTTGCTTACGATCAGCGGCTGCTACCCTATGAACTGGCCGCCAGCCGCGCTCACGCGAACGCACTGGAACATGCCGGAGTGCTTTCCTCCGAAGAACTTTCCGAGATCGTGAAAGCGCTGGGAGAAATCGCTCGCCGCGCCGAGTCTGACCCGGCCTTTCTCAACGATCCCGAAGCCGAAGACGTTCACCACTTCGTAGAAAAGCAACTCGCTGTGCAAATCGGCGCAACGGGGTATAAGCTTCACACCGGACGCAGCCGGAACGAGCAGATTGCGACCGACCTTCGCCTCTTCGTGCGCGACAGCATCGACACGCTGCAAAACCTGATTGCCGATTGGGTCGAGGCAATCCTTTCTCGCGCCGACGCTGCTGGCAACGCGGCTATGCCAGCGTATACGCATCTACAGCCGGCAGAGCCCGTCCTCGTGGCACATTGGCTGCTCGCGTATGTCGAAATGTTTCTCCGCGACGCCACTCGCCTAGCCGACTGCCGGAAGCGCGCTAACCTATGCCCGCTGGGTTCAGGCGCCGTAGCCGGAGCCACGCTCAGCCTCAACCGGCAAGCCATGGCTGCGGAGTTAGGATTTGACGGTCCAACGGCGAACAGCATCGACGCTACCAGCGACCGCGACTTCGCTCTCGAATTCGTCCAGACACTCTCGCTGCTCGCACTTCATCTCAGTCGATGGGCGGGAGAGATGATCCTTTTCTCCACGCCCGCCTACGGATTCGTCGAGCTGCCCGAGCCTTACTCCACTGGATCGAGTGCCATGCCGCAGAAAAAAAATCCCGACCTGCTCGAGTTGGTACGCGGCAAGGCCGCTCGCCTCATGGGATGCGCCGTCACCCTGGAAACTCTGGTGAAGGGCCTGCCCCTCGCTTACAACAAAGATTTGCAGGAAACGCAGGAACCTGTCTTCAACGCCGCCGACGCCATCATCGCCATGTTGCCGCTCGTGACCGGATTCATGAACACCGTCGAATTCAACGACGCCAAGATGAACCAGGCGGCGAGCTCGGGTTTCATGAACGCGTGGGCCGCGGCCGCCTATCTCGTCGAACGCGGAGTCCCTTCCCGCCTTGCTCACGAAGCGGTCGGCAAGGCCGTTGCCTTGGCCGTGGAGCGCGGGTGCGATCTGCAAAAACTTTCCCTCGCCGATCTGCAGGCGATTCATCCCAGCTTTGATGCTGGCTTCCACTCCTGTCTCGGACTCACTGAGGTGCTCACCCTGCACGATGTTCCGGGCGGCACCGCGCCCCGCCATGTGAAGCGCGCACTGCAAAATGCGCGCGAGCGAGCTGCTGCGCTTCGGGCTGTGGAACAAACTGCGACTCGCTAGCGAGCCATCGTAATCCCTGTCGTTCCTTTTTCGTCTCAGAACAGAAACGGAATCAATTTCCAGCTACGGCGCCGGTAATCTTCAAACTCGGAGCCGAAGTGTGCAGCCAGCAGCCGCTCTTCTTTTTGCATCCGGTCAAAGACAAACGCCGCAGCCAGAACGAGGATTGGCAAGGCTAGTAAGCTGGCAAACACCAGCGCAACTCCGGTTGGAATCAGCAACAGGCTCAGATAAAGCGGATGGCGGATGCCGGCATAGATTCCATGCTGCACTAGTCGATGGTTCAATTGCAGCGTTACGTACGCGCTGAACTGTTTGCTCAGTGTCTTCAGCGCCACGATGCGCACGGCAAGTCCAGTGCAGCAAAGCAGCAGCCCTACGTAGCGCCAGTAGGAGTGTTTGAGCGTCAGAATGCCTCTGCGATCGGCGAACGGCAAGAACCACAGCAGCGCCAGCGAAAAAAGCAGGAGAATTCCGAGTTGCACGCTCTGGTTACCGACCGGGGTTGTGCCTCTTCGCAGGGGATGAAAGTCCACTCGAGAAAAAACAACGGCCGTCGCTCCAATCAGCACCACGACCGCTAATCCGCCTCGCGCAGGATTCAAGAACAACGCCGGCAACTTATCGAACCCCCACCCGAGCAGCACCAGCAGAACACATGTCGACAGTTGACCGGCAAGAATGGATGCAGATCGCAGCATGGGAACCAACAGCATAGGCCGATGTAGCTGTTCAAAATTATGACAAGGAGAATTTTAATGTAGCTTGCTCTCTGAGCATCTTGATCTCCGTGCATGCCCACTCCCACTCAATTGTCCGTCGAGTCTTGCGCTCCACAGAGTGCATCCAATACGAAGTGTTCATTGGAGTATTGCCCTGATTCTGACGCGAGTCTTCTTCTTTGCCCTGTTTCTTCTGGCCATGTATGCGGTCCAGCGGTTTTGGTTTCTCCGCGCCTGGACTGCAATTGGTTCATTCTCGAATGCCAGCTGGCGTTTCGGCCTTCACGCCGGACTGATCGCGCTGGCCTCGGTTCTGCTCGCCACGTTGTTCGACCCGCTCCTGGGACACATCGTCTCGCGACTGAGCTTCGGCGCCTTCCACCTCGGCAAGTCGCTGACAACCGTTGCGCGCTTGTGGATGGTCGCTTCCCTCTTCGGATTCTTCGCGATTGAAGCGGTGGGAGCAATCGAGTGGACGACGAACATTGTTGCCGCGCGTCTGCATTCCGGAACTGCCGCTGGCGGGTTCAGTTCTTCGCGGCGAACGTTCTTCCAATATGCCGCCGCGTTTGCCGGAAGCTTTCCCTTTCTGGCCGCGACCTACGGATTCGCTGCCGGGCGCCTCCGCTACTCCGTCGTTCGCGTCGACGTTCCCATCGCGAAGCTTCCTCTCGAGCTCGATGGGCTCCGCATCGCGCAGTTGAGCGACATCCACATTGGCGACTACATGCCGCCACATGAAATCGCGCGCGCGGTCGATATGGCGAATGCTCTCAATCCCGACATTTCCTTCGTTACCGGAGACTTCGTCTCGGGCGAAGGCGATCCGCTTGATGTCTGCATTACGGAGTTGAGCCGCTTGCGCGCTCCGCTCGGCGTTTGGGGATGCAACGGCAACCACGAAATATACGCTGGAGTGGAAGACGACGCGGAACGGCTCTTCCGCGAAAAGGGAATGCGCCTGCTTCGTGCTCGCAACGAGATCGTCGAGCACAAGGGAGCGCGCTTCAACCTGATCGGCGTCGATTACCAGCGCGACCACATGGTCAGCGGCGAGCGCAGCGGTCCCATGCTGCAAGAGATCGAATCGCTGGTCCGGCGCGACATGCCGAACGTTCTGCTCTCGCACAATCCCAATTCGTTCCACCGCGCCGCCGAGCTCGGCATTGAACTCAGCCTCGCCGGACACACGCACGGCGGACAGGTAAAAGTCGAGATCGTAGATCACGACATTACTCCCGCTCGCCTGATTTCGCCGTTTGTAGCCGGACTTTACCGGTTGCCGATGTCGACCAACGGCCACACGCCCGGCGCGCCCACAACCAACGGCGCGCAAAAAGCCGCGCTCTACGTGAATCGCGGCCTGGGAACTTTCGGTTTTCCCGTCCGCATCGGCGTCCCGCCGGAGATCACGTTGCTGACCCTGCGCAGAGCCTGAAAAGCCAATGGCCAGACACGCACAAAACCACTCCGGACATGCTATAATTCGACAGCAAACTTGGTCATATAACTGTCTGTGAATGCAATAACTTAGGCGTATTTCAGGCGGCAACGATTCGAACGCGCAAGTAGCCTGTTCGGCAGCGGCTTGCGCAGGTTTCCAGCTGAGAATTAGCAACCGAGAACTGAGAACTGACTTTCATGGCTGACGATCCGCAAAATCCCGAACTTCCCTTAACTCCTCCTTCCGGCGGCGACGGACAACCTACCGGTCCCGGCGCGCTCAACATGCAGCCCGTCAACATTGAAGAGGAGATGAAGCGGTCGTATCTCGACTATTCGTTGTCGGTGATTATCGGCCGGGCGCTGCCCGACGTCCGCGACGGCTTGAAGCCCGTGCATCGCCGCATTCTCTACACCATGCAGCAGATGGGTCTTGCTCCCGGACGCGCGACGCGCAAATGCGCCCGCATCGTCGGCGAAGTGATGGGCAAGTATCATCCCCACGGCAATCTAGCCGTTTACGATGCGTTGGTTCGACTGGCGCAGCCGTTCGCCATGCGCGCGCCGCTGGTCGATGGACAAGGCAACTTCGGCTCAGTCGATGGTGACCCTCCGGCGGCAGATCGATATACGGAAGCGCGCTTGACGCGCGTCTCGACCGCGCTGCTCGAAGATCTCGACAAAGAAGCGGTCGATTTTTATCCCAACTACGATGGAACCGAAACGCAGCCCGCGGTACTTCCGGCGCGTTATCCCAACTTACTGGTCAACGGATCCGATGGCATCGCCGTCGGCATGGCGACGAAAATTCCGCCGCACAACCTCACTGAAATTGTCGACGCCACGATCACGCTGGTGAACAATCCCAACGCGCAGTTGCCTGAAATTTTGAAATTCGTGCAGGGACCCGACTTCCCGACCGCAGCCATCATTCACGGACGCGCGGGAATCTTTGAGGCCTACCGCACCGGCCGGGGCCGTTTCATGATGCGGGCCCGCGCCGCCATCGAGAACGTCACCAAAGACAAGCAAGCCATCATCGTCACCGAGATTCCTTATCAGGTAAACAAAGCGCGGCTGATTGAGCGCATCGCCGACCTCGTCAACGACAAGACGATTGACGACATCTCCGACATTCGCGATGAAAGCGACCGCGATGGCATGCGCATCGTCATCGAACTGAAACGCGGAGCCGAACCGCAGATCGTGCTAAACCAGCTCTTCAAGCACACGTCCATGCAAGAAGGCTTCAGCATGATCCTGCTGGCCGTGGTCAATGGGCAGCCGAAGGAACTGGGTCTGATCCAGGCGATCAAGCACTTCATCGACCATCGCGTCGACGTGGTGCGGCGCCGTACGGCCTACTTGCTCAACAAAGCTCGCGATCGTGAACACATTCTGGAAGGCTACCTCACCGCGCTTGATCATCTCGATAACGTGATCGTCATCATCCGCGGTAGCGCCAACCGGGCCGATGCTCGCGAGAATTTGGTCGCATACTTTGGTAGCAAGAAGATCGACATCAACACCACCGGACGCGCTCCGAAACTTGATGCCGACAAACCGTTCACCGCGAAGCAGGCCGACGCTATCCTTGAACTGCAACTGCATCGCCTGACCAAGCTTTCGATCGACGAAATTTCGAACGAGTTGAAGGCAGTGCGCGAAGCGATTGCCGAATACGAATCCATTCTGGCTTCCGAAGCAAAGCTGCGCAAAGTCATCATCAAGGAACTGGAAGAGGTCAAAAAGCTTTACGGCGACGCTCGCCGGACTGTCATTGAAGATGAAGCCGCGGAGATCATGCTCGAAGACCTGATCGCCGACGAGCAGGTTGCGGTCACGGTCAGCCACTCCGGCTACATGAAGCGCACGCCGATTTCAACCTACCGAATGCAGCGCCGCGGAGGCACCGGACGCACCGGCATGAAGACGCGCGACGAGGATTTCGTCGAGCACCTCTTCATCGCCTCGACGCACGCCTACATTCTGATCTTCACCAACACCGGACGCGTCTATTGGCTCAAGGTGTATGAGATTCCCGACATCGCCGCTGCCGGCAAAGGGAAACACGTCGGCAATCTGGTCGGCTTGCAGCCCGGAGAAACCGTGCGCACCATGCTGGCCGTCCGCGACCTGGAAGAAGAGAACCGCTATGTCTTCTTTGCCACACACAACGGCACGGTGAAGAAGACTGAAGTAAAAGACTTCTCGCACGTGATGTCGCGCGGCATCATTGCAATCAACATTGAAGAGGGAGACGAATTGGTCGCGGCGTCTCTGACCGATGGCAACCAGATTGTCTTTCTGGCTTCGCATGATGGACAGGCGATCCGCTTCGACGAAAATGATGTCCGTTCCATGGGACGCAATGCCACGGGCGTGCGCGGCATGAACCTGGCCGAGAAAGATTACATCGTTGGCATGGCGACGACCATCAAGCCGGAAGCGAAAGCCGCGGTGAAAGAAGGCGAAGCCGCCGACCTGGTGCCGGAGAAAGGCTCTCTGATTCTTTCAGTGACCGAGAACGGCTATGGCAAACGCACTCCTGCCGACGAGTATCGCCTCACCAATCGCGGCGGCAAAGGCGTGATCAACGTCAAGACTACGGCGCGCAACGGCAAAGTCGTCGGCATCTCACAGGTGACCGAGAAATCCGAAGTGATGCTGATTTCGCAGTATGGAAAGATCATTCGCATTGAGTCGAAGTTCATCCGCGAATCGGGCCGGTCGGCGCAGGGCGTGCGGTTGCTGAATGTTGAACCCGGAGATCGCGTAGCGGCAGCGGTGGTGATTCCGCCGGAAGAGCCGAACGGGAATGGGACGCTGATTCAGTAAGTTAGGGCTCAGGTGTACGTGCGATGTTCCACGTGGAACACTTTGCCGATAAAAATGTATGTACACAACGTCAGCATAACGGCCGCTCGGCCTCACGCAGCCCAGTGATTCCGGTTCGATGTTAAGAATAGACCCACGCGGTTTACTTCGCTGGTAAAGCCGCCCACCCGCGCCTAACGTTTCCCGATGCGGCGCCGATATATCCAGCAGGGAACCGAGTCGACGCCAGAAAATCGTACTTGTGGCGCGCTGCAGATATGGACCTCACTGAGGCGGAGCGCAAAGGCACGGAGCCGCGGTCTAAAGCCCAGCGACATCCTGAAAAGGTTGAGGGTTCTATGACCGCTGAACCTGGCTGCGTGATCAATACAGTCAACCATCACGCCGGCGGAAGCATCTCCAAACAGGCGATCATTGAGGACATCACCGAGCGCGGTGATCACGAGCGACTGCGTGGCATTACGGATTCGGCCCAGGATGCCATCCTCATGATGGACCCTAAAGGCAATATCACTTTCTGGAACCCGGCGGCGAAATCGATCCTTGGCTACCGAAAAGAAGAAGCGATGGGGAAAAATCTCCATCAGCTGCTGACTCCGGAACGCTATCTTGCAGCTCACCATGCGGCATTCCCGGAGTTCCTGCGCACCGGCCGCGGGAACGCGATCGGCAAGACGCTTGAACTGCAGGCCCGGCGAAAAGACGGCCGCGAAATCCCCATTGAGTTGTCCTTGTCGGCGCTGTCTCTGGACGGCGAATGGCACGCCATCGGAATTATCCGTGACATCACTGAAGGTAAGCGAGCTGAGCAGAGCTTGCGGGATAGTGAAGAGAAGTTCCGTCAATTGGCGTCGAACATTCGTGAAGTCTGGTTTGTGCTGAGCCCCACGCTCGACCGGACGCTTTATGTCAGTCCTGCGTTTGAACAGATTTGGGGCAGAAGCTGCGATAGCGTCTACCTCGACCCATTGTCGTGGCAGCACGCGACCCATCCCGACGACCTGGAGCGCGTCCGTTCCTTCGTCGCAGAGCTAGCGCAGGGACAGCTTCTCGATGTTGAATACCGCATACGCACACCTGACCAGATCGAAAAATGGGTGCGGAGCCGGGCTTTTCCTGTTCGCGACACAACTGGGGAAATGGTCCGAGTAGTCGGAATTGCCGAAGAGATCACCGAGCAGAAGCGCTACCAAGCCGAGTTGATTCGCGCGCGCGAGGGTGCCGAAGCCGCCAATCGCGCGAAGAGTGTCTTTCTGGCCACCATGAGCCATGAGCTGCGAACGCCGCTCAATGCGATTCTGGGTTTCGCCGAGCTTCTGGAAGTTGAGATGTCCGACCGCGGAATTCACGACTGGGATATGGACGTGCAGAAGATCCGGCGGGCGGGGAAGCATCTGCTCGATCTGATCAGCGACGTAATGGACCTTTCGAAGATCGAGGCTGGCAGAATGGAACTACAGCCGGTCAGCTTCGACCTGGCCGAAGTGGTGCTCGATGTGGCGGCAAGTGTGGAAGCGCTCGCTGCCAAGAACCGGGTCCAGGTCCGGGTGGCATGCGAACCAGCCAGGGTGCACGCTGACAGGATGCGTCTTCGCCAATGTCTCTTCAATCTGGTAGGAAATGCCTGCAAATTTACCCGGGACGGCGAAGTACGGATCGAGGCAAGAACCGAGACCAATCGCGACGGCTTCCCGGATAGAACTGGCTATGCGGTCCGTGTGTCAGACTCGGGAATCGGCATTCGAGCTGAAGATCAGGAAAGAATCTTCGGCGACTTTACCCAGGCCGACGCCTCCACGACGCGAAAATACGGCGGCACCGGGCTCGGTCTGGCAATCAGCCGCCAACTCAGTCGCATGATGGGCGGCGACATTACAGTAGAGAGCACTCCGGGACTGGGTTCAACCTTCACTCTGCACTTCCCTTCTGGCGTGAACCGTGAGCCGGACCGGTGACTTCACGCCAGGCGCGCTCGGCGCAATTTGTTCGACGGAGGGTTTATGGCGCGCATTTTGGTAGTTGAAGACGATGCGGACAACCAGGAACTGGTGACGAGGTTTCTAAAACGGCAGGGCCATGAAGTACTGCTTGCGCGGGATGGATTGACGGGTGTTGTGGCCGCCGAAGAAGACGTTCCCGACTTGATCCTGATGGATCTTGGTCTCCCCGTGCTGGACGGCTGGGAAGCATCTCGGCGCATCAGGTCGAACGCTGCAACTGCGCACATCCCGATCATCGCGCTTACCGCCCACGCGCTCTCCGGGGACGTAGCCAAGGCCTTGGAACACGGCATTGACGATTACGAACTCAAGCCCGTGGTTTACCAGCACTTGATGAAGAAGGTTGCGAAGTTCGTGAAGAACTAGCCAGAGTTATTAGTTTGATCGGAGCCGTGACCATCTCGTCGGGCTCACAATGATTTACGAGTGGGTTGCGTCGTTGGCGCCCTCCAAATTGGCGGTCGGTTGACGCCTTTCCGTCCGCATTACCGCAGTCACTTCTAAATCATTCTGCTTTCTATTACTGTTAACGGTAGTGACACTGTCCCTCCCCGCCTGTACCCGCGCGTTTCGAGACTATTTTGTGAGCGAGCGCTAGTGCATAACAAAGTGCATAACGTTGTGACTAACACCGACATCGCAAAAACTGAACCGCCCGCGTACGAGGAACTTCTGAACCGGCCGATTCG
>Ga0182015_10004410_pt1 | contig 15184 bp, 8 predicted proteins | sample 712P3MmetaG_FD_120478 | JGI IMG/M metagenome (GOLD analysis project Ga0182015, IMG submission 120478) | Permafrost microbial communities from Stordalen Mire, Sweden - 712P3M metaG | ecosystem: Environmental > Terrestrial > Soil > Wetlands > Permafrost | place: Sweden: Stordalen | collected...
ATAACCCCACCAGAACCAGTTGCCGTTCATCTCGTGATACGCGCGAAACAGAACCGGCACATGCGCATCGCGCAGCTGCGCAAGATACCCCGCGACCACATCCACCTGCGCGCACCAGCGCTTGTAAAGATCCGTGCCCGGCGTCAGCAACTCGTGCCACTCAAAGTCGGTCAGGTGCCCTTGCACGCTGTCCCGAAAAGTGACCGGCTCATCGTCAGTCGGACGAACGGCATGCCAGGTCAGGGCGATCACTGCCCCGTGCGCATACTGGCGCTCCACTTCGGCGATCATTGCAGGCCGTGATGCGACAGAATCCTTGTCGTCGCCCGCGGAAAAGCCGAAATCCTCGCCGAAGAGCGCCGGATACTTCCCGGTCAGGTCGTAAGCGCGATCGGTCCAGCGCGACGAATCGTTGGGAAAATTGTGCTGCCCGCTGAGCGTGTACTTGCCGGAAATGGAATCGATGAACCGCAACAGCGCCCGCGCCTCCGGAGTCGCGTGCGGATTAGCCGGCGCCGGCCAATTCCCAGCCGCGGCGTTCCCCGACTCCGAAGCCTGTTGTTGCGCAGGAACAGATCCAGCGCCTGCCAGCATTCCCGCTACGACGATCCACGCACCAGTTCGCACAAGCGCCACAGCAGGCCTCCCGAAATTTCACGACGGATTATAGTCGCGCTCCACGCTCGAACGTTTTAGCAGAAGGCCCTCGCGTATCGACCTGCGTCCCGCCCCACCGCTCAGTGCAGCGCCCAACGTGATAGCCTTGGTGCGTTTGAAAACTCCAACCCGCCGGGTCAGCTCCGGCCGCGCCCGGCCGACCATTCGAAAGCTGATACGGATTCCTCACATGACGAACAAGATCGCTGCCGCCCTGCTCTGGGCCTTCATTCTCTCGCTGGTTGGACTTGCCCCCGCCTTCGCACAGCAGCAAAATTATCCCTTCAACGATCCGACCCTTCCCGAAGACAAACGCATCGACAACCTGCTCTCCCTCATGACCACGCAGGAAAAGATCGATGTGCTGGGCACACGCACCGGAGTGCCGCGCCTCGGTGTCCCCAACATCGGCAGCTCCGAAGGCATCCACGGAATCGTCCAGCGCGAAGCGCGAGGGGGGCACCAGCCCATCACCACGACGCAGTTTCCGCAGCCCCCAGGCTTGGGCGAATCGTGGGACCCGGAAATGGTCCGTCAGGCGGCAGGCGTCGAAGGCTATGAGGCGCGCTACATCACGCAAACCGCGAAGTACGACCGCCAGATCCTCATGGACTGGGGTCCCCAGTCCGACCTCGCACGCGATCCGCGCTGGGGCCGCAGCGAAGAAGTCTACGGCGAAGATCCGTTCTTCAATGGAACCATGGCCGTCGCCTTCATCAAAGGCCTCCAGGGCGATGATCCAAAGTACTGGCAGGCCGCCGCGCTCCTCAAGCACTTCCTCGCCAACGAGAACGAAAACCGCCGCGACAGCTCAACCTCCGACTTCGACGAGCGCCTCTTCTGGGAGTACTACTCGGTTCCCTTCCGCATGGGCTTTCTCGACGGCGGCGCGAAAGCGGTGATGGCCTCCTACAACGCCTGGAACGGCACCACCATGGTCGTCAATCCAATCCTCCGCAGCATCGTCCGCGATAAGTGGGGCGTCGACGTTCTCTCGAGCGATGGCGGCGCAGTCAAGCTGCTCGTCGATCCCCGCCACCTCTATCCCAATCAGGAAGCCGCGGTCGTAGCCTGCATCAAAAACGGCATCAATCAATTTCTCGACAAGTACGCGGACGAGACCAAATCCGCTCTTAAAGACGGCTCGCTGACAGAAGCCGACATCGATGCCGTTCTCCGTTACAAATTCCGCGTCGCCATCAACCTCGGCCTCCTCGATCCCCCCGACATGGTGCCGTATTCCAAGATCAAAGACGGCCCGGAACCATGGAATACCGACAAAGAGAAGGAGATTTCCCGCAAGATGGCCCTCGAGTCGGTCGTCCTGCTCAAGAACGATAAGAGCCTCCTGCCCCTCGACAAAAAATCGATCAAGTCCATCGCCGTCATCGGCCCCCTCGCCGACTCAGTCCACTGGGACTGGTACGGCGGCACGCCTCCTTATAAGGTCACGCCGCTCGAAGGCATCAAGGACGAAGTTGGCCCCGACGTAAAGGTCAACTACGCCGCCGACGAACTCGGCAATGCCGCCATCAACGCCGCTCGCCACTCCGATGTCGCAGTCGTCGTAGTCGGCAACGATCCCACCTGCGGCCCGGATATGGCCCACGACTGGGTACAAACGCCCGACGGTGGCGGAACCCTTCCCTGCACCGTGGCCAGCGATGGACGCGAAGGCCGTGATCGCCAAAGCATCGATCTTGAGCAGGAACAGCTCGTCCGCCAGGTCTTCGCCGTCAATCCCAAAACCGTCGTCATTCTCGTTTCGAGTTTTCCCTTCGCCATCAACTGGTCCCAGGCCAACGTCCCGGCGATTCTGCACATGACCCACGCCTCGCAGGACGAAGGCACAGCCCTTGCAAAAGTCCTCTTCGGTGACTACAACCCCGGTGGCCATCTCGTCGCCACCTGGCCCAAATCCCTCGATCAACTGCCGCCGATGATGGACTACAACATCCGCGACGGCAAGACCTACATGTACTTCAAGGGCGAGCCGCTCTATTCCTTCGGATACGGCCTCAGCTACACGACCTTCAAATTTTCCAACCTGAAAACCAGCGCCCCCCAAATCGCGAAGGACGGCTCAGTAACTGTATCCGTCGATGTGACAAATACAGGCACCCGCGCCGGCGACGAAGTAGTCCAGCTCTACGTGAAGCATCTCCACTCAAAGGTAGAGCGCCCCGGTGAAGAGCTGGAAGGCTTCCAGCGCGTCACCGTCGATGCTGGGCAAACAAAAACAGTAGAGATTGCGCTGCCGGCATCGCGTCTGGCCTACTGGGACACAAAGGCCGGCGAGTTTCGCGTAGAGACGGAACCGGTGAGCCTGATGCTCGGTGACTCGTCGGCGAATCTGCCGGTGACCACCACGGTCAAAGTCCAGTAACGCAATCGGACGACCAGACCCGGAGCTACTCCCGCGCTCCGGGCTTCTCCACGCCAGTTGCAGTCGCACTGCGCGTCCACGTGTGCCCGCTGCCGTTCAGATTGAATCCGAAAAGAACCAAACGTGGGCGCTCGCCCCGAGTATCCGCCTTCTCCAGTTCGACATGGATCGTCCGCCGCTCCCCCGGCATCAACGCGATGTAGTTGTCGTCGTACAGCGCCGGAACGATCAGGTCCCCGCTCTTCTCCCGCACTGCCTTCACCCGAACCAGCAGCGCCGGCGACTTCGAAGTATTGTGCAGATCGGCCGTGAGAACCCACTGCCCACCCTGCCGCCGAACATGGCTCTTCATCGTGACATCCACGTTGGCCAAATCCCGAATACCCGTGTAGTCGTTCTCCGTCACGCCGCGCAGATAGAAATTCGAAGAGATCACCTTGCCATTCTGCGAAAGCGTCAGCCGAATGAAGTGCGTCTTCGAAAGCCCCGCCGGAAAATCCAGCTCCATCGCCGTAACAGTCGAATCCTCCCGGCTGTCGACCGTAGAAGTCTTCTCCCACTTCAAAGCGCCATCAATATTCAATAGCTCCGCGTGTGCGACCAAGCCCGTCTGTGAGCCAGCACTGTCGTTGACCACTTCCACCGCATCTGTCGAAGCATTCCACTGGATGTGCAGCGGCTCCGCGCCCTTCTTCGCCCCGTAATAACCCGCATCCGTGTCGAAGAAATAGTCGTACGTCTGCCAGAGCAGCGAAGGCCATGCCGGATGGCTCATCCAAATCAGCAGCCCCAGCCGATTCTCGTTCTGCCCCTCATACATCCCGCGATACGCGTTGTAATCGACGAACTGCGCCAGTTCCAGCCAGTCGCTGATGTTCTGCGCCCCGCCGTATTCCTGATCGATCTCGTTCGGCGGAAAATGAAATTCCGGAAACATGCTGCGAATGAAGTAGTCATGCAGCGGCCATTGATAACCCTGCAGCCACATCGCCGATTCCGGCATCGTCCGCCGCAAATCCGCCATCTCCACCACATTGGGCGCGCCCATCTCGGAGTGAAACTTCACCGGTGCATGATCGAAGTAGTAACGAAGCGGCTCCACGCGATAGGGTCCATGCCCACTCACCGGCCCGTCCGCAGAGCTGGAAATGTAGTGTGAATTTGGCTCGAGGGTCGCCACCAAACCACGTAGCCCATCATCAATCGGCTGCGGCGGAAAGCCCTCGTTCCGTCCACAAAACAGGCCAAGCGACGCGTGATTCCGCATGCGCAACAAATAATCCTTCGCATTCGTGAGGAACAAATCATTGTCGTCAGGATTCGGCCCGTCCCACGGATTGGCCAGCCAGAAATCCTGCCAGATCACAACGCCATTGCGGTCGGCCGCGTCGTAGAAGGCTTCATCATCGGTCATCCCCACCCAGTTGCGAATCATGTTGAAGTGCAGATCGCGGTGGTAGCGCATAGCGGCCTCATACTCTCGCGATCGGTACCGCAGCATCGACTCCGAGAACCCCCAGTTCCCACCGCGCGCAATCAACCGCCGCCCGTTGATCCACATCTTCAGGACGCCGCCATCTTCCGAGTACGTAAACTCCCGAACCCCGGCCTCGAAAGATTTCGTGTCCGAGACTTTCCCGCCCGCCATAAAGGCAATCGTCACCGGATAGAGATTCGGATCGCCATACCCAACCGGCCACCAAAGTTTCGGATTCGTCAGACGTAACGCGGGCTGCGTAGCAGGCGTCAACTGCACCGTCTTCGTCTCCGACCCGGCAAGCGAAACGGGAACCTCAGCCACCACATCGCCAAACTTCACTCGCAGCGTTCCGGACCTAGCCTCCGCATTCTGATTGTGCAGCGTTGCCTCAACGGTGACGTCGGCATGCGTAATGTCGGGAAGCGGCAGCGTCGTCGACACAAGCGGAGACTCCACCGTGACCGGCCCGCTCGTAGTCAGCGACACATTGTTCCAGATCCCATCGTCGCGCCCGCGAATCGTCGAGATCCAATCCCACCCCGCAGCCGCATGAAAGGTAGGATTATCGCGGCCGAGCGCCCCACCATTCACCGTCCGTCCAGCCTTGTCTTTCGTGCTCCCAGGATTCGCATTAGCGATAACGCGAACCGCCAAAGCATTCTTCGCCCCCGGATGAATCAGGCTCGTGACGTCGAACCGCCAACGCATCATCCCACCGTCAATGCGCCCTACATGCTCGCCATTGAGATAGATCTCAGTCTTCCAGTTGATCCCGTCAAAATTCAACCAGAAATGCCCACGCGAATCCCCAGCAACCGGAGCAGCAAACTCATCGCGATACCAAAAGTCGGCGCAGAAAAATGAGTCCGACACCGCGTACTGGCTGTCGCCGAAATCCGGATCGGCAATCGCCCCATCATTGAGATAGCTCGTCAGCACAGTTCCAGGAACAGTAGCGATCATCCAGCCAGTATCCGAATATCCGGGCTGAGCGATTTTCTCAGCATCATCGAAAACAAGTGAAGCGCGCTGCAGCCGCCACGATCCGCCCGCCAGTTGCAGAGCGCCATCCGCGCCAGCCGCAGACGCCGGATGTTCCACCGGCACCAATCCACCGCGCCCATAAACTTCCAGTTCCGCAAGAATGTAGCGCTCACCAGCCCGCGCCGGCTTCGTCATCAGCACGCGAACATAGCGCCCGTGCCCCGGCTGCGCCAGATGAAAATCATCCGTAAGCCCACCACCAGCCGGCAGAGCCTGCAAAGTCGACCAACCCAGAGCGTCATCCGAAACCTGGATCGAACCCTCAGCCGCGCGCGAGATCCAGGTCAGCAAAACGCGATCGAAATTGCACGGCGCACCAAGATCGACATAAACCCACTCTTCACCAGAGCCAGCGCTCATCCACGCGCTGTAGAAATGCTCCGGCCCGGCAACATGGACTTCCCTGCCCTGATCGAAAGTCGCCAGTTCCGCAACACCCCAGGTCTTAACGCCCTCGGCAGAAAACTGAACCCGGTAATCGCGATAACGAACAGGTGCGGTAAACGCAATGGACTGCACAAAGCTCGGCCCAGAGAAATTCATGCCCGGCCAATCCGTTCCGGTCGAGCGCCCCACCTCCGTCCAGCTCGTGTGATCGTCCGAGCCGCTAACAATATAGGTCCAACCGCTGGCAGGCAGTTTTCCATTCATCCTGCGCAGCCACACATCAATGCGATCCAATTCCGGAGGCGCACCGCCTCCCTCCTGATCAAACTCCACCCACGGATCAGCCCCACTGACATCAACAGACGACGTGACATTGCCGTCCAGAAAAACCTCGCGCTCCTGCTTGTTCAGCACGCCGCCGCTCGACGTCGAGGCAACAAGAAACCCCGGCCCCTGCGCATCACCCTTGATCCCATCCGTAATCAGCTGCGCAGTCAGGTTGTAGTCGTAAGCGCTCGACTGGTACGCAGGCCGATGCAGCGCAAGATTCCGATACGTGCTCGAATCGACAACCAGACTCGGCCCCGTGTATTCCTTCGGATCGCCCGGATAGACTCCAATGCCGCGCGTGTACTGTCCCCGGCATTGCCAAACAAAAACCACAGCAACAATCAAGAAAATAACTCGCTTCAAGAGTCGGCTCCTTCCTCCACAATCGCTCAGCAAGCCCCGCCGAATTGTACCGCTGCCCTCTTTGACTCGACTCTGACTCGCCACCCTCCGGCAAGTGAAGGAGCCTGCGCAAAGTGTTATCCTCAACGGCTGGGCTGTTCCATCGACAGAAGCAAAGAACCGTGGCCAAAGGATTCATCGTGCTCAGGAATTGGGTAAGGATTTCAGTACTTTCGCTTGCTGGTTGTGGCGCTCTTCACGCGCAGTTCCTGCAACAGAGCCTCAACATCGAGAAGCAGTTGCCCGACTCCGAGCGCAGCGTGGTCGCGCGCATGGAAAATCTCGCCCACTTGCCTCCAGGCACATGGCGTTATCACACCGGCGATCTGCCCCACGCCGAAGATCCTTCCCTCGATGACTCTTCCTGGCCCGTCGCAAAGCCCGAAACAACGTATCCGGAGCAGGCGCTTTGGTTCCGCCAGTGGGTAGAAGTGCCGAAAAACCTCGACGGCTACGATCTCACCGGTACGCGCATCTGGTTCCGCTTTGAGGCCTGGGTGAACGGTCCGCTCCCGCAGATCATCTATTTCAACGGTCGCCGTGTTGCTATGGGCGACGACCTCGAGCCCATCGTCCTCTTCGACCGCGCCAAGCCGGGCGACCGCGTTCTGATCGCCGTCAAGCTCATGGCCACCGTGGATCGCAAGCATTTCAACAGCAGCCCAATGACCATCTCGTTTTCCAACGAGCGCCCGAGCCCACAGGATGTTGGCGAAGAATTCCTCAGCGCCGCGGTGCTGATTCCCAGCTTGTCGAAGGACCAGACCTCGGACCGCGCAACTCTCAGCAAGGCAATCAGTCAGGTCGATCTAAAGGCGCTCGACAACGGGGACCAGCTGCAGTTTGATTCGTCTCTGCGCGAAGCCCATGCAACGCTGGAAGCGCTGCAGCCGATGATGCACCAGGCCACGCTGCATCTCACCGGCAATTCGCACATCGACGCCGCCTGGCTCTGGCCGTGGACGGAAACCGTCGACACCGTGAAGAACACCTTCTCGACGGCACTGCAGTTAATGAACGAATACCCCACCTATACCTACACGCAATCCGCCGCGGCCTACAACGACTGGATGGCCCGCGACTATCCCGACATCGATGCGCAAATCAAGAAGCGCATTAAGGAAGGCCGCTGGGAAGTCGTCGGCGGAATGTGGGTTGAGCCTGACCTCAATATGCCCGACGGCGAATCGACTGCCCGCTCCCTGCTCATCGGCAAGCGCTGGTACCAGCAACATTACGGCGTCGATGTCCGCATCGGCTGGAATCCGGATTCGTTCGGCTACAACTGGCAGCTCCCGCAGATCTACAAAAAATCCGGCGTCGACTATTTCGTCACGCAAAAAATGGAATGGAACGACACCAACAAGCTCCCCTTCAAACTCTTCTGGTGGGAATCGCCCGACGGCAGCAAAGTCCTCACCTACTTCCCGCACGATTACGCGAACACCAACCTCAATCCGGTGCGGCTGTCTGTGGACCTCGCCACTGCGCGTAAATTCGCGCCGGGCATGACCGACATGATGGACCTGTTCGGCGTCGGCGATCACGGCGGCGGCCCCACGCGCGCCATGCTCGACGAAGGCCTCCACTGGATGCAGAGCAACAAAATCGTCCCGAAGGAAGAGTACGGCACCGCCCAGCCTTGGTTCTCGACTGTTGAGAAGCAGCTCGCCCCGCAGTCTCCGGAATGGGACTATCGCTCCATTGCCGAGGGCTATCACGAGCCGCCGCTGGTTGAAGGCAAGATCGACATTCCCACCTGGAAGAGTGAACTCTACTTCGAGTATCACCGCGGCGTCTTCACCACTCAGGCCAATCACAAACGCAACATGCGCGAAAGTACAGAGTGGGCGCTCAACGCCGAGAAGTACGCCTCGCTGGCCTGGCTCGATGGAAGCACGTATCCTGGCGACGAACTCACCGAAGACTGGAAGAAAATCACCTTCAACGATTTTCACGACCTCGCCGCCGGCTCCGGCATCGGCGTCATCTACCAGGACGCGCAGAAGGATTACGACGCAGTCCACTGGTCCACGAACGAAATCTCATCGAAGGCCTTCAAAACCGTCGCCGCCCGCATTGATACCCGCACAACCCAGGGCGTGCCAGTCATCGGCGTCCCAGTCCTCGTCTTCAATCCGCTCGCGTGGGCGCGCAGTGGAAATGTAACCGTCGATGTACAAATGCCCGCGCCAACGCCCGATGTATCGGTCCTCGACGCTCGCGGCACGGTCCTCTCCTCGCAGGTGCTTTCAAAAGATCCGGCAACCAGCACCTTCCACCTCCTGGTGGAGGCGCGCGAAGTCCCCTCCATGGGCTACGAAGTCCTCAAAGTCGTCCCCGGCAAACGGCCTTTCACCAGCGATCTCAAGGTCACCGCAACCACACTGGAGAACGCAAACCTCCGCGTCGTCATCGATCCCAACACCGGCTGCATCACCGAACTCTACGACAAAAAGGCCGGCTTCGAGACACTCGCCAAAGGCGCGTGTGGCAACGAACTCCAGGCCTTTAAGGACACGCCGAAGGATTACGACGCCTGGAACATCGATCCCGGCACGCTCGATCAGCCGCCGGCCCTCATCACCCAGGTTGATTCCGTCCAGGTCGTCGACCGCGGCCCCGTGCGTGCCTCGATCCGCGTCACGCGGCACTGGCAGAATTCCAAATTCGTCCAGGAAATCGTCCTCGATGCCGGATCCGATCAGGCCGAAGTCGTCAACGACTTCGACTGGCACGAGACTCACGTCCTGCTCAAAGCTTCCTTCGCTCTCTCAGCCACCAGCCCCTTCGCCACCTACGAAATTCCCTACGGAACCATCCAGCGTCCCACCACGCGCAACAATAGCTGGGAGAAAGCGCAGTTTGAAGTAGGCGCGCAGCGCTGGGCCGATCTCAGCAACGCGCAGCACGGCTTCAGCCTCATCAACGAGGCCAAATTCGGCTACGACGGCGTAAGCAATCAACTGCGCCTCACCTTGTTGCGGTCGCCCGTCTGGCCCGACCCCAACGCCGACCGCGGCCACCAGCATTTCAGCTACGCACTCTATCCGCACGCCGGCGACTGGAAGCAGGCCATGACCGTCCGCCACGGCTACAACTACAACTACAAGTTGAAAGCGATGCAGGTAGAGGCACACGTGGGTTCGTTGCCCGCCGAGCACTCCTTCGTCACCGTCACGCCCGAAGACGTCGTCCTCACCGCCATGAAGAAAGCCGAGGACAGCAACGCGCTCATCTTCCACTTTTATGAGTGGGCCGGCAAAGGCGGCACCGCTTCATTGCACGTCCCGCCCGGCGCAACCGGAGCCGTCGAGACCAATCTGATGGAGAAACCAGAAGGCGCGGCCCTCCCCATCCAAGGCGATCGCGTCACCATCCACTTCAAACCCTATGAGATTGTCGCGTTCCGCGTCGACTACCCCGAAAGTGTGCGTTGACCCTGGTTGGAGACGCCCGTTATACTCGTGAAGAACCATGCGGGAGTAGCTCAGTGGTAGAGCATCGCCTTGCCAAGGCGAGGGTCGCGGGTTCAAGTCCCGTCTCCCGCTCCAATTCATGACCAGTGCGCTCCGCCCTGGTCCCAAAGTTCCTTCTGGCGTAAGATTTCCTGTTCAGGGCGCGGTACCCAAGTGGTAAGGGAGAGGTCTGCAAAACCTTTACGCGTCGGTTCGATTCCGACCCGCGCCTCCAAAACTCTCCCGCACAATTGACAAAACGCAAAGCCCACGCGTGGGTTTCCCGATGCGAGGAACCATCAGCCTCCTTTTCGCGTAAGTCCTCTCAGGATGAATCAGCGCTACAACTGGGCATGGATCGAATCGCAGGCTGCCGAGACCATCGACCTGTGGAACGGAAGCGCAAGCACTCGCCTGCCCGACGCGACCCGCTACACCGTCACCGAGCAACAGGATCGCGAGCAGGCCTACGACAAAGCCCTGCAAGCCGTCGAGCGTGAGCTGAAGAGAGCCCGAAAATATCGGGACGCTGCAGGCCGCCGCAACACCCAGGAACGAATCACCGCCGCCTTCGCGCAATTCTCCGCCGCCGCACTCGACCTCGACGACGACGCGATCCACCTCTTCACCGACGATTTCCTCCCCGCCGGCACCAAGCTTGCGCGCTGGGCGCGCCGCTTCGATCCCACCCTCAGCATGCCCGACATTATCCAGGCCTGCCGCAATGCCTGGACCGCCTGCGGACTCCAGCCGCTCCTCGGCCAGCGCGTCGAGCTCACGCCCTCCATCCTTGGCTACAGCCTCCTCTATCCCTACAGCGACAATTATCTCGACCGCGAAGGCGTGTCCACGGAATCGAAGCTCCACTTCAGCCACCGCTTTCGCCAGCGTCTCCAGGGCGAAGCGCTCCCGCCTGCCAACGACCGGGAAGCCGCGATCTGGGCTCTCGTCGATCTCGTCGAATCCCAATATCCGCGCCCCAGCTACCCCGGCGTCTTCGATTGCCTCCTCGCGATCCACCAGGCCCAGGAGCACAGCATCGCTCAGGTCAAAAGCCATTCCCCCGAAGCCGAGTTGCTGCGGCTCAGTTGCGCCAAAGGAGGCTCCTCGGTCCTCGCCGACGGCTGCCTCGCCCGTGGCTGGCTCACTCCTGAAGAAAGCCGCTTCTCCTTCGAGTGGGGCGTTCTGCTCCAACTTGGAGACGACCTGCAGGATGTCCGCGAAGACCTGCATCGCGGCTCCGTCACCTTATTCTCCGGCCCAGCGTCCCGCCGTCTGCGGCTCGACGACCGCGTCATCCAACTGCTCACCCTCAGCGAGCGCGTCAGCGACCACATGGACCAGATGCCCAACGGAACCGCGACGCTCAAAGGACTGCTCAGGATGAGCTGGCGTTCCCTGATCCTGATGGCGGTAGCCGCCTCGCACGAATACTTCTCCCCGGAATTCCTCCAGGAGGCCCAGCAACTCTCTCCCTTCCGTTTCGATTTTCTCCGTGCCAGACGCGAAAAATTGGCTGGCCGCCGCGGCCTCTACGCAACCCTCTTCGACGCCTTCGTCGACCCAACCAGCGCCGACGACGATGTGTCCCTCCCGCAGCCAGCCGTCCGAGGTGATCTGGCTCCCTCCGCCGCCGATTGACCTCCCGTCCGGACGGCTTCCGTTGTAACGATTGCCGGCTTTCCAGCACCACTCTCCAGGCAGCCGCAACGAAAAAATTCGCGGACGGATAGCGACTGAGGGTATAGTGGCACGTAGCCGAAACGCCGATCTCGCGATTCTCGTTCGCGTTCCCGGCGGCTACCTCCCCGGATTTCTAATTGCTTGCCCCAGGAAAGGGTTAGGTGACGCATGGCTTTTTGCGGAAAATGTGGAACAACGATGGGGGATGACGTCGCGTTTTGCCCCAAATGTGGTGCGCCGGCGGGCCCCGTTGCAACCACGGCCCCGGCGGCTACCCCGGTTGGAGTACCCCTCTCAACAACCGTACCGGCCAGCGGCCTCGCCGAGAATGTCGCCGGCCTCCTCTGCTACGTGCTGGGCTGGCTCACCGGCCTCATCTTCCTGCTCACGGATAAGCGCCCGTTTGTGCGCTTCCACGCAGCGCAGTCCATCGTCGTCTTCGGCGCGCTTTTCATCCTCCGCATGGTCTTCTGGTTCGGCTGGTTCGGCAGCTGGGGACTGTTCTCCCTCTGGACCCTGCTTTCGATGCTGTTGTCCCTGGTAACTCTCATTGCCTGGATTGTGCTGATGGTGTTCGCTTACCAGGGCAAAATGTTCGAGGTACCCATCGCAGCGGGTTTAGCCAAAAGCATCGCTGCAAGCCCGAAGGTCTAGCCACCACGCTATCGCCCGGCCAGACCAGCCGCACGCTTCGTGGCTGGTCTGCTTTGCCCAGAGATTAGACTAACCGCCGCCCGGCTCCCTACCGTTTGCGCGCGCCTCACCACCATGACTTGAGAAAGTGAGAACACCATGGCAGCCTTTTGCACCAAATGCGGCGCACCTGCTTCAGGCGACACGGCCTTTTGCACCAAATGCGGAGCCCCCCTGGCCGCGACAGTCGCAGCAGCTCCCACCCCGGCTGCCTACACGCCGCCCCCTTCCAACGCTCCAGCCGCACCCTACACCCAGCCCGCCGCTGCCTACGTGCAGCCCGTAGCTGTCGCCGCGGCACCCGTAAAAGGCGGCAGCGCGCTCAAAATCATCCTCATCATCGTTGCCGTCTTCGTCGGACTGGGCGTCCTCTCCGTCGCCGGCATCATGTTCGGGATCTGGCGCGTTTCGAAAGTAGTCCACGTCAGCGACAACGGCAAGGGCGGCGTTGCCATCACCACGCCGGGCGGCACCTACAGCGCTGGCAATACACCCGTCAGCGCGTCGGACCTCGGCGTCGACCTCTATCCAGGCGCCACCCAGCAACAGGGCGCTGTGCGCATCACCACACCCAACGGTTCGGCCATCACCGCTACCTACGTGACCAGCGATTCGATGGACAAAGTCATCGACTTCTACAAGGGCAAACTGGGAGCCAGCGCCTCCGTCTTCCAGAGCGATAAGAGCGCGGTGCTGTCCCTCAACAGTGAAGACAAAAAGGACAGCGTTATGGTGACAATTAGCTCCGATACCCCAGGCCAGACGAAGATCGGCATCCTGCATTCGAAATCCAGCTAGGCGGAACTCTGATTAAGGCGCTGTTTTGAAAGGGCATGGCTTTTCAGCCGTACCATAAAGGTGGCAGAAAATTGGGCTTTGGCCCCTGAGGAATGGTTCTCGAAGGCCCTAATCGGAGCTTCCCTGGCCGCAAAACCAGCGACCCGTCCGCCTCCCCCGGAAAGAGAAAAGCAAAAAAGCACACACCAACCCAACCCGGCATCGGCCAGGTTCACCCCACAGCAAGTAGCGGACATCCTTGCTACCCAGACGTCAATGCAAATCGTTTCCGGCGTCAACCGAAAGTACTGTCGTGGACCCATTTTGGAACTCAGCTGCCGAACCTCGGCAACATGAATCCGAATCGAGCGCAAAAGGCAGCTCTGGTCCGCTTTTTTGTATTTAAGGAAAGAGTTGGCGGCCTGAATCAAACATCCGCTATCGGCGCTCAACCTGGGTTCCGCTCACCACCTTCAGCGTAAACAGGCCCGCGTCCGGGTGGGCGTTGTACCGAATATTGCTGTACGTCACGGTCCGCGAGTCGCCGTCGGGCTGAACCATAATCTGCTTCATGGAAATGTCGCGCACCGGATCCACCCACAGCGTCAGGTGACTGAAGTTGTTACGAATACTCTGCTGCTTCGAGACCAGGTCCAGCTCCACCGTCGGCACACCCCCGATATTCTCTGTCCCCTTAGCGGTGATGGTCCACGCAGCGGCCAGATCCTTGCCCGTCGCCCCAAAGCCCGTCGCCAAAAGGCTATCGTATTCGGCCTTGTTCGCCCCTGCCGCGAAAATCGTTTCGTGCTTTAATCCCGACTGGTAGTAGTACAGCTGACCGCTCTTATAAAGCAGGTCGATTTCCCCCTGTTGCCCCTTGTCGAGCACCGTGACCATCTCCATCGATCCCTTGACCCGCCGAAAAGCAGTCGTCCCCTCCTGTTTCGAGTGGTCGCTCACCACGGCCGTGAAATTATCCACGTCAATGTCCGCCTGAACATCCTGGAATTTAACCGACGACGCATCCATCTGGCTCAGCACTTTCTCGAGATCCGCGTCCTGCGCAATCGCCGCAGAGCCCGTCACCAGCACCACCAGAGCGCTCAATGCTCTTATCCATTGCATGGGTTTCAGATGCATAGCCTTCAGAAAATTTCCTCCCGCACGCCTGCATGCGTAGGATGCACATCGAGGCCTCCGTTGCTGCACGACTCCTGCGCACGCCGGACCGCAGAATTCAGCGATGCCCCCACACCCGCCAGGCAACCACCCAACCGCCAATCTCCTTCACCGCCTGCTTGCGGTCCACGGTGATCGAGCCCGCCATCGGGGCGATGGCATTCGCCAGCTCCTGATCCGTCGGCTCCCCGCTTTGCGGCCGAATCATCTCCACCGGCACCTCGTAAATCATCCCACCCGCGGGATCCACGGAGGCGCGAATCTCATCCGGCGGCCAGTCTGGCTTGGGACGATCGCCGAAATTCACGAACCGCGGTGCGATAAAGATGAATGCAAGGATCAGGGTCACCATCACATCGAAGTGCACGCTGCCCCGCTCATGCGTCCACCACAAGTAGCTCTTCAAAAAGCGTCCGACGCTCAACGTCTATGCTCCTGCGCGCGGTCCAATCATCCGCTGCCCGCCCATATAGGGTACCAGCGCCTCGGGTACGCATACGGTCCCATCCGCCTGCTGATAGTTCTCAAGAATCGCCAGCCACGTACGGCCCACCGCCAGCCCGCTGCCGTTCAGCGTGTGGACAAACGCGGTCTTGCCCTGCCCCTTCGGCTTATAGCGGATGTTGGCCCGCCGCGCCTGGAACGCTTCGAAGTTAGAACAGGAAGAAATCTCGCGATAAAGATTCTGCCCCGGCAGCCAAACTTCCA
>Ga0182015_10004412_pt1 | contig 15179 bp, 10 predicted proteins | sample 712P3MmetaG_FD_120478 | JGI IMG/M metagenome (GOLD analysis project Ga0182015, IMG submission 120478) | Permafrost microbial communities from Stordalen Mire, Sweden - 712P3M metaG | ecosystem: Environmental > Terrestrial > Soil > Wetlands > Permafrost | place: Sweden: Stordalen | collected...
GAATACAGGGCGGCAAGATCGTTCAGCACGATCGTGGTCCGCGGATCATCCCCTACCCGACGACTTGACCGAGCTTGAAGATCGGGAGGTACATCGCGATCACCATGCCGCCGACCAGCACGCCGAGAATCGCCATGATCAAGGGTTCCAAGAGACTCGACATGCTGTCGACCGCGTTGTCGACCTCGGCCTCGTAGAACTCCGCGACCTTTCCGGACATCGTGTCGAGGGAGCCGGATTCCTCGCCGACGGCGATCATTTGAACCACCATGTTCGGGAACAGACCGGTGTTTTCCATCGCACGTTGCAGCCGCTGACCCGTCGCCACTTCATCCTTCATGCGCAGCACGGCTTCCTCGTAGACAATGTTGCCCGTGGCGCCGGCCACCGATTGCATGGCTTCGACCAGCGGCACGCCCGCGGCGAACATGGTCGCCAGGGTGCGCGCGAAGCGCGCGATCGCGGCCTTCACCAGGATGGGGCCGATGATGGGAAACTTCAGCATGATGCGGTCGGTCGCCAGCTGCATTTTCTTGGAGCGCTTGTGGAAGTGGAAAAAGGCATAGAAGCTGCCGAATATAATTATGGCAACCCACCAACCCTGGTGCTGCACGAAGCGGGACAGGTTGACCACCATCTGGGTGAAGGCGGGCAAATCGGCGCCGAATCCCTTGAACAACTCCTCGAATTGCGGAATCACGAAGATCAACAGGATGATCGATACGATGACGGCCACGCACAGAACTGCGATCGGGTAGAACAGCGCCTTCTTGATCTTCTTCTTCAACGCCTCCGTCTTTTCCTTGTAGGTCGCGATCTTGTCGAGCAGCGTTTCGAGCGCACCGGCCTGTTCGCCGGCTTCGACCAGGTTGACGAAGAGGTCGTCGAAATACAGCGGAAACTTCGCGAGCGATTCGTGCAGCGTGCTTCCGCCCTCGATGTTGCTCTTGATGTCGAGCACCAGCTTCTGCATCGCCGGCTTCTCGTGCCCATTGCCGATGATCTCGAATGCCTGCACCATGGGGATGCCCGCCGACATCATGGTCGCCAACTGGCGGCTGAATATGGCGATGTCCTCGTTCGACACCTTGCCGCCGGTACGAAACACGTTGCTCTGCGTCTTGACGCGCGTTGCGGCAACCCCTTGGCGCCGCAGGTCGGCGCGCAGACTCGCTTCGTTGGCGGCAAGCGATTTGCCGCGAACCTTGTTGCCGCGTTTATCCTTGCCTTCCCAGAGAAACTGAGTTTCTTTCTTGGTAGCGGTTGCCGATATCGCCATAAATCAATCCTTGCGTGAGCTATCTACTCGATAGTTACGTTGTTGACCTCTTCCAAGCTCGTGACCCCGTCGATCACCTTCTGCAATCCCGAGCGACGCAGATTCCAAATGCCGTCCTTGGTAGCCTGATCGCTGATGGCAATGGCGCCGCCGCCTTCCATGATGATGCGCCCGATGGTTTCCGTGACCGGCATGACCTGATAGATGCCCATGCGGCCCTTGTAGCCGTCGGTGCACTGGCTGCACCCCACGGCCTTGAACACCCTGATGCCGCGCTGAATGTCGGCGTCTTCGAAGCCCTCTTTCTTCAGGGCCTCGGCGGGAATGTCGATGATCTGCTTGCAGTTGTTGCACAGCTTGCGCGCCAACCGCTGGGCAATGATGAGGCTCACCGACGTCGCGATCGCATAGGGCTTGACGCCCATGTCGACCAGACGGGTCAAGGTTTGCGGGGCATCGTTGGTATGCAGGGTCGAGAGAACCAAGTGGCCCGTCTGGGCCGCCTTGATCGCGATCTCGGCCGTTTCGAGGTCGCGGATTTCGCCGACCATGATGACGTCGGGATCCTGGCGCAGGAACGCGCGAAGCGCCGCCGCAAAGGTCAAACCCACCTTCGGGTTGACGTTGACCTGATTGATTCCGGGAAGATTGATTTCCGCCGGATCCTCGGCGGTGGAAATATTGCAATCCTCGGTGTTGAGGATATTCAGGCCGGTGTACAGAGACACGGTCTTACCGCTGCCCGTCGGGCCGGTGACCAGGATCATGCCCTGCGGCTTGGCGAGGTAGCGCAGGTAGATCTCGCGCTGCACCGGCTCGTAGCCGAGCGCGTCGATTCCCAGCATCGCGCTGGAGGGGTCGAGAATACGGGTGACGACCTTCTCGCCGAACAGCGTCGGACAGGTGCTGACGCGAAAATCGATGGCGCGATTCTTCGACAGGCGCATTTTGATGCGGCCGTCCTGCGGCACGCGCCGTTCGGCGATGTCCAGACGCGCCATCACCTTGAGACGCGCGACGATCTTCACGGCCAGCTGCACGGGGGGCAGCGCCACTTCCTTAAGGACGCCGTCCAAGCGCGTGCGTATGCGGAAAATCTTCTCGTAGGGCTCGAAATGGATGTCCGAGGCGCCCTTCTTGATGGCATCCAGGAGGATCTTGTTGACGAACCGGACGATCGGGGCGTCCTCGACGTCGTCCCGCCCCGGGGATTCGCCGCTGGGATCCTCGTCGCCGCCGGTGACCTCCAGGTTTTCGAGGTCGAAGTCATCGTCCGTCAAATTGGGCATGACGGCGTCGGCCTGGTCGATGGCCTTCGTGACCGCCGCCTGCAGCTTGTCGTCCTCGACAACGACGAACTCGATGCTCATCGACGTCTGAAAGCGGATCTCATCCAGGGCGTGCAGGTTGGTCGGATCCGCGACCGCCAGGAACAGGCGCTTCCCGCGCTTCAGCAGCGGCAGGACCCGATGCTTGTGGAGGAGCTTTTCGCTGACCGAGCGCACCGCATCCATGTCGATGGTCACGGCATCCAAATCGAGCAACGGGACGCCGAATTCGTTGGATGCCGATATCGCAATGTCGCGGGCCGTTGCCAGATTGGCGGCCACCAGTTGGGTGACGAGGCTGATCCGCTTTTCCTTGGACTTGGCGACCGCGTCCTGCATGGCGGCCTCGTCCATGAGCCCGTCCTGCACGAGCCGCTGCGCAAGGCCGCCCAAGGCCGCGCGACCCGCACCGCTCACAGACGCTACTGCGTTATCATTCATGGAGTTACGTCGAACCTGGGAATCTAGTTTTCACTAGTTTACAACCTGTGGGCAGCCGATCAATTGTCAAATTAGAGCGAGATAGTGTCACACTGAACGGGTAACCCGGCGTGATTTTGTTCCCAGTATCCGATCTCGATGCACCGCGGCACAGCGCGTCAGGAGTGACAACTCGTCGGCAGATACTGTGCTTTCAAAGTTCCGACCACGGCCGTGTCGCCGGTGGGCAGTGTCGCGGTGGCCGGTATGGCCGCGTTACCGCAGACCCAGATGATGTCATTGTTCTGGTTGACGTAGGCGGTGAGACCCAGCGTCGAGCCGGAGATCTTGGCGTTGACCTGCGGACCCGCATACGTGACCGTGATCGCGCCGGCGTTGCTGGCGATGGCCGACACATACTTGCCGGCCGAGGACACCTGGCCGGACGCCAGCACCTGGGCCGTCGTCGGGAAGGTGCCGGCGTTGGCATAATACTCAGAAGCCTGCGTTTTCCAGCCGTCCGCCAGGTTCAACCCTTCCGTCACCTGGGCGCGGATGGTGTAGTTCTGGTAAGCCGGGATGGCGATGGCCGCCAAAATGCCGATGATGGCCACGACGATCATCAATTCGATCAACGTGAAGCCCTTTTGCACTTGTTTGGTCATTCAATTACTCCTGAAAACTTTAGTTAGTGAGCAACGGCACGAGCCGGTGATGAGAGGAGAAGCAAGCCGTGTGCCAGACCTCGATCATACTCATAAGCAATTGAATTATAAGAATAAAGAACGGCGGCTCACATGCCTCTTTACATAGCTCCGTCGCCTTCAGGCGTCACTTAGGGCAGTGCGCGTCAGAAAGCGCCAATTTTTGTCACCCTCGCGGCAGGCTTCTGCGGTCAGGCGACCTCGCCGATCGCTTCGTGGTACTCGTCATCGGCGTTCACGTCCCAGATGGCGGTCTTGCCGCGACCGCTATCGACAATCGAATCGACGGCGCTCTTGGCCGCCAACATCGAATGATCCTGATTGTTGTAGCGATGCATCCCATTACGGCCAATGGGGTAGAGATTCGGAAAATGGTCCAAATATTGACGGATCAGCCCGAACTGGCGGTATTCGCCAAAATAGGCCGGGTAGGCCTTCGGAACCCGAACCAGGGTTCCGTCGAGCACGTCCCGGCGGTCGATGATGCCGATTTTCTCCAACTCACCGGCCGCGAACTCGATAAACCGTCCATCGTTCATCGACCACAGGTCATCGCCCTCGCGGCAGAAGTATTCCAGCCCCAGCCAGATCGTATTCGGGTCGGCAACCATCGCAGGGCTCCAGTTGTTGAACACCTGCAGACGCCCCAGTTTCACATCCGGCTCTTGAACGTAGATCCAATTGTCCGGCGGCATGCCGTTAGCGGCCGCGCGGTTGCGCCGCTGACCCGTGGAACGCATTTTTCGGAGCAAAAGTCCGGCTGTCATGAAGTCTCGATAGGGAAGCTGATCGGCAATTGTTGCGATTTGCGCATCGCTTGGACGAAGAAAGGATACGAGTTGGCTAACGGGCATCGTCGACAGAAAATGGTCGCAAGCGATGCACCGCACGCTGCCGTCGCCCTCGTCCCTCACGTTGACCGCGCGCACCTGGTTTCCGGCAAGTTCCAGTCCGACAACTCGGTGATTCAATTGAATCGATCCGCCCTGCGCGGTAATGCGTCGCGCCACTTCTTCCCACATCTGGCCGGGTCCAAGTGTCGGGTACAGGAATCGCTCGATCAGGCTGGTTTCCGTGCTTCTCTGTGAAGTGTCATTGCGCTTTTGAAACGGGCTGAGGATGGCGTGCGCCAACGCCTTGGTCACCGACAGGCCCTTGATCCGTTGCGCGCCCCATTCGGCTGAAATCTCGCGGCACGGCACGCCCCATACTTTCTCGGTGTAGTCCTTGAAGAATGTTCGATAAAGTCGATCGCCAAAGCGGTTGATGAAGAAATCTTCCAGGGTGATCTCCGGTGCCCTGGATAACTGCGCTTGAGCATAGCTCAGGCCGATCCGGACAGTCTCCGCGAGGCCCATATTCAGGACTGTGCTGGCATTTAGCTTCAGGGGGTAGTCGAAATAGCGTCTTCGATAGAAGATTCGCGAGAGCCGTTGCCTCACGAGCATGACGGCGTCCGAGGATGCCGGCCCGAACATGGTAGGCACCAGTTCGCGAGACTTCTGCTGGTAGCTGATGCACAAGTCCTGGCGCGCATGTTCCTGCGCCACGGGTAGGATTTCCTGCCACCAGTTCATGACCCAATCCGACTTCGAAAAGAATCGATGGCCTCCGAGATCCATTCGGTTGCCGCGGTAATTGATCGTCTTGGATATGCCTCCCACCTGGATGTCCGCCTCGAAGACAATGGGAAGAATGTTGGAACGCCTCAGTAATTCCAATGCCGCGGTCAATCCAGCGGGACCGGCGCCCGCGATCACCGCAATTTTCCCGTCGCTACTGGTGAATGCCATATCGGGAGATCTGCGGCGCCGCGGAGCTTTGTGCAAACAGCAACTGGCGGCGCGCGGAAAAATTGAAGATGAAGGTAAAGCCCGCCGCCACGCACTTGGCTACCAGGTAATACAATCCGAGATATTTGATGGCAATCAGCATCACCGCCGCATTGAGCGCGGCTCCAGCGCAGCCGATGGCTGCAAAACCTAAAAACTCTACTCCGGAGCCGCGGAGTCGTCGGTGCCCGAATACGAGCGTTATGGACAGCAAATAGACTATGACTATGCCCAACGAAAAGGAAGCAGTCGCGGCGGCGACGGGCGGCCAAGAGTAGCATTGGACGAGAAGCCAAAGAACGGCAAAATCAACCAGCAGCGCGCAGGCGGATGCCGCGGCATACTTTACTGCTTCTCGCGTGAGCGCGCTCACGCAGGCTGTCTCAGCTGCCTTACGCGGCGGCAGTCGTAGAGGTTCCAGTCCTTCCACACGCCATCGTGATCGTGGCGCAACGGATCGAACCCGAGGTTCTCTTTGGCGATCACGAATCCAAGCCGGGAGTCGCCGCAGACACTCAGCAAAGCGTCGACCGTAAGCGGCCGAATGGCAGACGATTTGTCTTGCGCCCGCGCGCCGCGATTACCGCCCCATGCATCCAAAACCATCCAGTCGGGATCCACCAAGGGCTGAAGAACCGACGATCGGCGCCGAATCTCGAGCGCTGTTTCGCGTGAATACACGACGCCCGCGGATTGATTGGGCGACAAATAATTCGGCCGGTTGAGCGTGAACCAAATGAACGAGCCGGAATCGCGTCGATCGGCAAGGAAGACATTGCTGGTGGGTGGGATGGCGGCGCGCCAGTCGGCGAACTCGGTGAATAGAGAGGGGGAAGCCACGGAATTTATTGCGTCCAGGGAATGGGGAGCGACGTAGAGACCCGTTGCGAGAAGAACCGCAGCGGCGGCGAGCAGCATGGGCACCGATCGGAGCGCATTCAGCCATCGCCAAACGAGTACGATGAGCAGAGCCGCCACGCCGTCCAGTCCAACGATGTTCCGCGTGATCGTCAATAGCGGCGGTTCGCGGCCGCTCTCCGCTGCAGCCGAGTGTAGAATCACCCATGAAGCACCGATGATCCAACTCGCGATAACGGCACCCAACACGTAAGCGGCCCATCTGAGATATGGCACCGCCCGGCCGCTGATGTGAGTTCGCAATAGCCAGAGAAGCCCGGCGGCGACGATGCAGGCGAGGCCATCCAATGGTGAAAATGTCCATCCCAGCAGTATTAGCATTGCGAGCAGTGGACCGCACACGGGCTCGCGCCAGACCGTCAGGAGAGTTGGAGCCAGCAGCAAAATGCACGCGAAATCAGTAATCCAAACCCAGCGCCACGCCTGCCCCTGAAGCAGAATGGCGATCGGCGACACGTCGCTCGCAATGAGGGCAACAGCGAGGCCGGAAGCGCCGACCAAACACGCGGCGGTGCAGAACTTGCGCAGGCGTGCCTCGGGAATCACTCCGGCCGTGATCAGTAAACCGACGAAAGGGGTCGCGTTCAGCTTCCAATCAGCAGCGCTCCAGTGATTCAAGAACAGGAAAAACAAGCGTTGCCGTACAATCTCTAGCCAAGAGACGTCCATGACATGCATGAACCGGGCTGCTCCGGGTACGCCAAAGGCAAGAGCGCCGAGGGACAGAGTGGCCAATATGCCCGCACCCATGACGGTGACCCCACCCCACGTCGGCAGCCACAGGCAGATCAGCAACAGAAGTCCGGGAAGCGCCATCAGCGGATGAACCAGCATGGCCGCGGCGGCAACCGCGAGGCTCGTGATTCTCGACCCTCTAAAAAAGAAGACCAAGCTCCAGGCGACTAGCGCCTGTGCCGGCAGTCGCGGTGTCAAATCGAAATCGGAGTAGCTAAACACCCCGGCGCCGCCGTATGCGCCGGGGATTAGGATCAAGGCAGCAACGGCGAGCCATGCGACCTCCCGCGAGAACAGTTCGCGGGCCAACGCCCAGCCAGCCATCAGAAAAGCGACCATGAAGCTCGCGGCAAGCGCGAGGGCCGCACTTCGCAATCCGAGCAACTGGATGGCCCCCGCGTACAGAGGCGAGAAAAGCGTGTATCGATCCTGCGAGTCATTCTGGAGATACAGGTCGGCGAAGAGCGATGGCTGGAGCCGGGCCAGCGCCTGGAATGCGTACAGTTGCGCGTCCCTGTCGATGCCTGAATATCGATGCGTCAACAGCCACAGGACGATGAGCGCCAGCGATAACGCGACCGTGACTATGAGCGGCACGGGTACCTGGTGCGATGGTTTCGCTCGAGTAGCGGCGTGCCGCAGGATCGTTTGGTCGACAGGCGATTGCGTGGTCAATGGCATTCTGCGTGCGTGCGCTCGCCTGATGATTCATGTGGCCGCCGGATTGTGTCTTGTCGCCAGCCCGGCGTGTGTGACCCGATTCGCATTCGACGGCGGCAATGGCTGAGGCAGATCAATTGAGCCGCACGCTTCGACAGTCATACAGGCTCCAATCCTTCCATGCTCCGCTGCGCATGCGGGCGATGGGAGCCAACCCCACGTCCTCGGCAGTCATGACGAATCCCAATTGCGGATCGCGGCATATACCGGCGAGGCTGGCTGCCGTGAGAGCGTGCGTCGCGGGAACGGCTGTTTGCGGCCTGGCATGACGCGCCTGCATGCCGGACAGGATCTTCCAGTCCGGCGCAGTGATCGGCAGCAGCACCTCCGAGCGGCGTCTAACCTCGAGCGCCGTTTCCCGGGAGAAGACGACGCCGGCGGATTGTCCCAACGATAGGTAGCTCGTTCGGCCTAGCGTAAACCAAACAAAGGACGCGGATTTCCTCGTCGGAACCATCAACACGCTGCTGCTCGGCGGTATCTTGTCCCGCCACTCCATGAACTCCTCGATGTCGGCATCGGTACCGACCGGGCTCGATTGTTTCAGCGACCCGGGCAGGATGAGGATCGTACCGGCGAGAAGCGCGGCGGTGGCGATGGCCAGGCCGAGCATCGACCGGCATCGCCCGATGCAGTACCCCAGAATTCCAACCAATAAAAGGTCGGAAATTCCGAACCCGAAAGCGTCTCTCACACGCGCGTCGAGTCCACCAGGCATGGCTCTCGAAGAGACCGTCCACAACTCTGCCGCGACGGCCGCCAGAGCCAGCACGCCGGCGCCGGCCGCCGCCCACCCAAGGTATCGAGCCCACTCCACGTTGATGCGGCTGCGCACCAACCAGAGGATCAATGCGGCCTCGCCGCACGCCAGGCTGTCGATCCCGGGAATGGACGTCCAACCGAGGAGATACAGAACCGCGCAAAGCGGTCCGCATGCGTCGTCCCGCCATACGCGCTGCACTGTCGGAGCAATCAACAGGATGCCCGTAAAACACGTTATCCAAACCCAGCGCCATGCCTGACCTTGCAGCAAGATCGCGACCGGCCCGACGTCGCCGGCGATCAATGCGACCGCAAGTCCCGCTGCGCCGACGAGCATGGCGATACAGCAGAACTTGCGAATCCGCTCGTCCGGAGTCACCAGGGCCGCAAGCGTTAGGGATACGAAGGGTCTGGCATTCATCTCCCAATCGAGCGGAGTCCAATACGACAAGAACAGGAATTGCGAGCGCTCGCGTACCGTATCCAGCCACAGAGAATCCATTACCCTCAGCCAATGAACGGCGGACGATGGTGATGCCGCCATTGCAAGGCCCAGGGTCAGCACAATGCCCGACATGACCGTCGCGGTGGCCAGCCAGATGGGAAGCGACAAGCAAATCAACACCAACAGGCCCGGCAGCGCCATCAGAGGGTGGATGAACATGGCGCCGGCCGCAACCAGCAGGGCGAACACGCGCTGACCCCGAAAATGGTACGCCATCGACGTCACGACCATCGCTTCGGCAAGTGAGCGCGCCGTTAGATAATTCTCGGAATAGCTGAATATCTGGTAAGAGCCGTAGTACCCGACCGTGATGATGAGCAATGCAACCGATAACCAGGCCGTATCAGCGTCCGCAAGGGCGCGACACAGCAGCCACCCCGCGGCAAGAAACCAAACAGTGCAGACGAGAAATAGCAGCAACTCTGCGTTCTGCAATCCCAATAGTCGGATCGCTTGGGCCAGTAGCGGCGAAAATATCGAGTACTGATCCTGCGAGGTGTTTTGCAGGTACAGATCGGATCCCAACTCGGGATGGATTCTCGCAAGCGCCTGCACTGCGTAGAGTTCGCCATCCCTCGCGAAGGCTTGGAAGCGGTGCGTCAACGCCCACAGCGTCACCAGCATCAGCGTCAGAGGTATTGCGGCGGCCAACTGCAGCGCGGCGCTACGTTTCGTAACGTTCGAGCCGGCGGAGTAAAACAGCCGATCGGGCAGATTATTCAATGCCCAATTTCTTGATGCGGTAGCGGAGTGCTCTAAAGGTCATTCCCAACACCTTGGCGGCAGCGGTTTTATTGTAGCGGGTTTGCTCCAATGCCTTGAGAATGGCTTCTCGCTCGATGTCCTCGAGGTGATCGCCCAGGGCCGCTCCGCCGGGAGAGGTGCCCGGCAACGCCGGCGACGAGGGCGTCGCCCTCAATTGAATGTCGCCTGCGCTCACCTCGCCGGCGGTGCTCAACGTGATTGCCCGCTCCAGGATGTTTTCCAGCTCGCGGACGTTGCCGGGAAACGCATAGGTCTCGAGCGCCTTCAAGGCGTCCTTGCCCAGCAACGGCGGGGCGACCTTCATGCGCCGCCCGAGCCGCCGCAGAATGGACTCGGCCAGCTCCTGGACATCCTCGGGACGTTGCCGCAGCGACGGGACCCTGAGCTCGATGACGTTCACGCGGTAGAACAGGTCCTCTCGAAAAGTCCCTTCGGCCACGAGCTGCGAGAGGTTCTTGTGCGTGGCCGAGAGGATGCGCACATCGACCCCGACCTCCAGTTGTTCACCCACGACGCGCACCGCCTTTTCCTGGATCACGCGCAACAACTTGACCTGCATGTGCAGCGGCAGGTCGGCGATCTCGTCGAGAAAAAGCGTGCCGCCCTCCGCGGATTGAATGAGCCCCTTCTTGTCGCTGACGGCGCCCGTGAAGCTGCCGCGTTTGTGACCGAACAGCTCGCTCTCCATGAGCTCGCTGGGGATCGCACCGCAGTTGACGGGAACGAAAGGTCCGTCGCGGCGGGGCCCGGAATCGTGGACGAGCTTGGCCACCAGCTCCTTACCCGTCCCAGATTCGCCCGATATGTGCACCGGGGCTTGACTGCGCGCGACCCGCGCGATCATTTCGCGCAGGTTTTGCATCGAGGGGGACTTGCCGAGGAGGCGCGGCCCGAATACCGTCGTGTCGCTCTCGCGGTCCTCCGACATCTTGATCGCGGCGGCCACCAGCTTGCGCAATCCGGCGAGGTCCAGCGGTTTCGAGACGAAGTCGAAGGCGCCCAGTTTGAGCGCCCGAACGGCCGTTTCCATGTTGCCGTGAGCCGTGATGACCGCGACCGGCACGTTGGGAGAGTGCTGCTGCATCCACTCCACGAGCTCCAAGCCATCGCCGTCCGGCAACTGCATGTCCGTCAGGCACAGATCGTAGCGCTCGGCCTTGAGCAGCCGTTGCGCGGCGCTCACGGTGCCGGCGGTGCGCGAATCGAGATTCATGCGCTGAAGCGTGATCGACAGCAGCTCACAGAGATCCGGCTCGTCGTCGACGACCAGTACGGCAGGCTTGGACATGGCGCTATTGTAGCGTCTGGGAGCCGTACACTGCGCTATTCCTCCCAACGCTGCGGATCGCTGAACACGATGCGGAAGATGCTGCCGTCGCCGTTGCGCGATTCGTACAGGAGCACGGCGCGGATCAACTGGCACAGCTCGCGGGCGATGAACAGGCCCAATCCGGTGCCCCCCTTGCGGCTCGTGAAGAACGGCTCGAATATTCGATCGAGGGCCTTGGTGTCGATGCCGGGACCGCGGTCGGCGACCTCCAGGAATGGGCGGTTGCTCGGATTCAGCCGGCTCAACTTGATTTCCACGCTGATGCCGTCGCGGGTTTCCCCATACTTGATGGCGTTATCGCATAGGTTCCACACCACTTGATGCAAGTGAGTGGGATCGATGCGGACCTCGAGATTGCGCGCCTCTTCGCGCACGGCGATCCGGGTCATGGGCACCTGCATGGTTTCGCAGAACTCGTCCAGGAAAACGTCCAGCCAGTCGCCGAGCATGAAACGCGTGGGCTTCGTCGCCTCGCGCCGCGACAGCTGCAGAACGTTGTTGATGATGGTGCTGACGCGCTCCGAGTTGTTGCGAATGATATCGGTGAGGCGACGCTCGTCGGCGCCGATGGCGGGACTTTCCGCCAGCAGCTGCCCGGCATGGCTCATGGCGCCGACGGGATTGCGGATCTCGTGCGCGATGCTGGCCGACAGCCGCCCGAGCGCGGCCAGCTTGCTCTGCTGGACGCGTTCGGCCATCAGGCTGGTGTCCTCGAGGAAGATCAGCGTGGGACCCGGCGTCAACCCACCCAGGGGGGCGAAGTGAGGCTGTATCAGGCGGGCGCCGTCCGCCGCCACGAAACTCGAGGGCTGATCCTCGGCGCGTTCGCTGTGCCGCCAGGTGCTCAACGAATACAGCAGCCGCGGTGAGACCTCGCCGACCAGGGCGCCGGGCACGGCGTGCTCGTCTCCCAGAATCTCCGCCGCGGATTCATTGATCAGGCGAATACGGTCGGCGGCATCGACGACCAGCAGGCTTTCGCGCAGATGCTGCACGATGTATTGCGACAGCTCGGCGAGGTTTGCAAGGTCGAGGTCCTTTTGCCGGACCAGCGCCTCGCTTTGCTGCATGCTGGCGGCCACGTAGTTGGCGGCCGCGGCGATGCTGAACAGGACCACCCCCAGGAGGCCCGCCGTGGCGAAGGCATTGATGTCGATGTGCCCGGTGAATTGCTGCCAAATCGTGTGGGCCAGCACGGCGATGATGGTCACGGCGGCGAGGAAGAGGGCGCTCTGCGTCGGCAGCAGGAAGGCCAGGCTGCCGACCGGGACCAGGAGCAGCAGACCCAACCCGCTCGCGATGCCCCCGGACGCATGCAGCAGCAACATCAGCACGACGATGTCGAGGGTGGCCTGGAGAATGGTCTGCAGGTACGCGCTGCCGACGCGCCGCCGCACCAAAATCACGCTGAAAAGCCCGAAGCACAGGTAAAAGGCGGCGGCGGCGAAGAACAGGCGCGGCGAGTCGACGGCAAGTCCCCTGCCGCCCCCCAGGGAGTACAGGCTGACCAGCACCAGGGGCACCAGCACGCGGTAGAGGTTCAGGATCCCGAGCACGCGCCAGTCGAGTGCGAGTTTCGAGGCGTCATTACGTTCGAATTGCCGATTCAAAGGTTTTGCATCCATGGCCGCTTTGCGCTCACCTCAAGCTTAATTCAGAATAGCGCGCCTCGACGCGAACGGATCGGCACTCCAGGACATTTCGCAAATCTACAGGGGAACGAATGACTCATCCACGCCAGCTGCGTTGTGTCATGGCGCAGTTGAACCTGGTCGTCGGGGACGTCGACGGCAATACCTCGCGCATCGTGGCGGCCGCCGCCGCGGCGCGCGATCGGCATCGGGCGGATGTCGTGCTGGTACCCGAGCTTGCGGTATCGGGATATCCGCCCGAGGATTTGCTGTTCCATTCGGGAATGCGCGCGCAGGTGTCCCGTTCGATCGAGAGGCTGCGTCGCGAGGTCCGCGGCATCACCCTGGTCGCGGGCTATCCGGAGTACGTCGAAACACGGATATTCAACGCCGCGATCGTGATTCGCGACGGCGTGGTGCTCGGGAATCATCGCAAGGCGTGTCTGCCGAACTACCGGGTGTTCGATGAAAAGCGGTACTTCACGCCCGGCAGCGATGCCACGGTAATCGAGCTGAACGGCATAAGGGCCGGCGTGCTGGTGTGCGAGGACGTCTGGGATCCGCAACCGGCGGCCGAGGCGCGGGCCGCCGGAGCGCAGGTACTCCTCGTCATCAACGCCTCGCCCTACGAGGTGGACAAGCAGGGTCAGCGGGAACGGGAAGTGGGGCGCGCGCGGGTGGCCGAGACCGGCGTTCCGCTGGTGTTCGTCAATCTCATCGGCGGCCAGGACGAACTGGTCTTCGACGGCAACTCATTCGTCATGGACGCCAATGGCGAAGTCACCATGCGCGCACCCGCATTCACCGAGGGCATGTACGTGGTGGATCTCGCGCTCGACGCCGGCGGAACCGTCACGCCCATTGCGGGCGAGATCGTCCCCCTGCAGCGCCAGGAGGAGAGTGTGTACGGCGCCCTGGTGCAGGGCACCCGCGACTATGTCGACAAGCACCGGTTCCCGGGCGTGGTGTTGGGACTGTCCGGCGGCATCGACTCGGCCCTGACACTGTGCATCGCGGTCGATGCGCTGGGGGCGGATCGCGTGCATTCGGTGGCCATGCCGTCGCGGTACACGTCTGCTATGAGCAACGACGATGCCGCCCTGCAGGCGGCGGGTCTACGCGTCAAACACAGTGAAATATCCATCGAAGGCATGTTCGAGGCGACCCTGGCGGCCTTGCAGGACGAATTCGCCGGCCGGCCGCCGGATACCGCCGAGGAGAACATCCAATCGCGCTGCCGCGGCGTGCTCCTGATGGGAATCTCGAACAAGACCGGGCGGATGCTGCTCACCACCGGCAACAAGAGCGAAATGGCCGTGGGCTACGCCACCCTCTACGGCGACATGGCGGGCGGCTTCGCACCCATCAAGGATTGCAGCAAAATGCTGGTGTATCGCCTGAGCGCGTGGCGAAATGCCCAATCGCCGGTGATTCCGCTGCGTGTGCTGGAGCGGCCGCCCTCGGCGGAATTGCGGCATGACCAGAAGGACACCGACAGCCTGCCGCCTTACGAGATCCTGGACCCCATCCTGGAGGCCTTCATCGAGGAGGACTTGTCGGTGGACCAGATTGCCGCGCGGGGCTTCGATCGCAAAACGGTGGGCCGGATTTTGGATCTGGTCAAGCGCAACGAGTACAAGCGGCGCCAAGCGCCTCCCGGCGTGCGGGTGAGCGGCCGCGCGTTCGGCCGCGACTGGCGTTATCCCATCACCAGCGGTTACAGATCGAACTGAGCGCGCGCCGCCGAAGGTCGCCCGGCCGGATGCAGCGCTACAGGATGCAGCGCTACAGAATGCGCCACCAGGATTTTTTCTCCCGAATGCTGCGGGTGTCGCCGGGATAATTGGCGGCATACACGCGCTCGGCGTCGGACGCCATGTCCGTCATGTGGAGCGCCCGATAGGCATCGACCATCACCTTCATGGAACCTTGCACCGCCGGCGCTCCGTCGTAGTTCTCGACGCAGAACTTGGCGCGATTCAGGGCGCCCACGTAGGCGCCGCGGCGCATGTAGTAGAGCGCCACGTGCAGCTCGAAGTCGGCCAGGCGGTTGCGCAGAAAAATCATGCGCTGACGGGCGTCGCCGACGTATGGGCTGTGGGGGAATTTCTTGATCAATTCGTCGAAGGCCTCGAACGACTTGCGCGCATTGATGGGCGGACGCTTCGAGAGGTCGACATTGAAAAAGCGCTCGAGCGCGTTGGCCTGACGTTCGAAGTACACCAATCCCTTCATGTAGTAGGCGTAGTC
>Ga0182015_10004413_pt1 | contig 15176 bp, 16 predicted proteins | sample 712P3MmetaG_FD_120478 | JGI IMG/M metagenome (GOLD analysis project Ga0182015, IMG submission 120478) | Permafrost microbial communities from Stordalen Mire, Sweden - 712P3M metaG | ecosystem: Environmental > Terrestrial > Soil > Wetlands > Permafrost | place: Sweden: Stordalen | collected...
AAGACACCAAGTACATCCGCCACATGCGCATCCAAAGCCAGCTCCTAACAAAATTCTGGGGCCGGCCCATGTTTTTGAGCGCCAACATCCTGGTCCCGGAAGGTTTCGACGCCCACCCCAACGCACATTTCCCGCTGGCGATTTTTGAAGACCACTTTAACCACGACTTCGAAGGCTTCCGCACCGAGCCGCCCGACGCCAATCTAAAACCCGACTACAGCGATCGCTTCCACATCTCCGGCTATAACCGCATCCAGCAGCAGGAAGAGTACAAGTTCTACCAGCAATGGATCGCGCCCAATTTCCCGCGCATCCTCGTGGCGCAAATCAATCACGCCAATCCTTATTACGACGACTCCTACGCCGTAAACTCCGCCAATCTCGGCCCCTACGGCGACGCCATCGAAACCGAACTGATCCCCGCGCTAGAGAAAGAATTCCGCGCCATCGGCCAAGGCTGGGCCCGCTTCGTCTACGGCGGCAGCACCGGCGGATGGGAATCCATCGCCGTCCAGATGTTTTATCCCGATCACTACAATGGCGCCTTCATAGCCTGCCCCGACCCCGTCGACTTCCGCGCCTACACCAACATCAATCTCTACCAGGACAAGAACGCTTTCTTCATCCAAGGCCCGCACACCGAAGTAGCGCAACCAGGCTTTCGCGACTATCTCGGCCACACCATCGCCACAACAAAATCCGTAAACCAATACGAACTAGCGTTAGGTTCGCACAGCCGTTCCGGAGAACAATACGACATCTGGCAAGCCGTCTACAGCCCGGTAGGCGAAGACGGCTACCCACTCCCAATTTTTAACAAAGAAACCGGCGACATCGATCCGAAAGTCGCCGCCTACTGGAAGGAACACTACGACCTGAGCGCCATTCTCCAACGCGACTGGCCCACACTCGGTCCAAAACTCCGCGGCAAACTTCGCCTCTACGTAGGCAGCGCCGACAACTACATGCTCAACGACGCCGTCTACCTGATCGATGATTTCCTCAAGACCACCACCAACCCACCCTACGACGGCGAAGTAAAATACGGCGAACGCGCCGAACACTGCTGGAACGGCGACCCCACCCAACCCAACTACCTCTCGCGCCTCCATTACAACACCATGTACATCCCGGTCATTCTTGACCGCCTGACAAAGACCGCGCCAAAAAACGCCGACCTAACCTCCTGGCGCTACTAGCTCCCAGCGCTACTAAATGATCGATCGCCTTTGTAGGGGCGGGGCTAGCTCCGCCCGGCCCCAGCGTCTTGCCGCCAATTCTCGTTCGACCCATCCCAACCGACAGCGAGCACGATCGCACTTCATTGAGCATCCGACTTCCGCTACCCAAACTTCACTCCCGCAAACTCCGCTCGAATAAACTCCTTAATCCCCTCTGCGCCAGTAATCCGCAAGCCAATCACTCCCTCGTCTATGGCCGTCTCCACCCCCAATCCAAAAAACGGACAACATTTCTCCTCAAATTCCACCCACTCCGCCATCTCCTCCAACGCAATCATCCCGCTGAAGAACCGCAACAAATAGCCGTTCTCCATTTCCGCAACCGCGCAAACGCTCGCCTCGAGCTTCTCCCTCAGCACCGAATACCGCGAGCGCTCCTCCGGAGTCATTGCCCCCATGTCACAAGCAAATCCCGCACCGTCACTCATAAGCCCCCAAAGAACCCAGGCCACGTTTCACCCGCGACCCGCGTCCTAGCATCCATGGCCCGTCCCTTGTAGGGGCGCAGCATCGCTGCGCCCTAACTCGTCAGCCAAGCAATCCAGTAAACTCGATCCCGAGGCCTCATCACAAAATGCGAAGCCGCTTCCTAATCCTGCTCTTGGCCGCCACTCCGGTCCTCGCGCAAACCCCCGCGCCACCGCTGCCCGCCACCGACGCCCAAAACAAAATCACCGTAAACTCCGAACTGGTAATCCTACCCGTAACCGTAAAAAATCAATTCGGCGACTTAGTCCCCGACCTCGAACAACTCGATTTTCACATCTTCGACAACAACGTAGAACAGTCCATAGACGTTTTCACGGTGGAAGCCTTCCCGCTCTCGCTGGTAGTCCTGATCGACGACGACCTCAAATCCAAAGACGCCGCTCAAATGACCCCGACTCTCCGCGCCATAACCGGCGGCATCAGCGAAAATGACGAGGTCCTGATCTGCCGTTTCGACCTGGATTTCTACCCAGGCGAGTCCTTCACCGCCGACCCCGACAAACTCTGGGCCGAGTTGAAAGCCGTCCAGGATCACGCCGCGCCATCCACCGCCGCTCCCGTGCCCTTCGTCACGTCACCCGGCGCGCATCCCGATGGTGTAGGTGAACCCAAACAAACCGTCCCCATCAAATCCGGTTCCCGCCCCACAAAAGCCCTCGACGACGCCATCCACGACGCCGCCGACCTGCTCCACGATCGCGGCCCCACCCGCCGCAAAATGATCCTGGTCGTCTCCGACGGCATAAACGGCGCCCAATTCAATCGCTTCAACTATGACGACACCATCACCACCCTGCTCCAGAACAACATTTCCGTCTACAGCCTCGCTGTCGGCAACCCTCTCATCAAGAAAAGATTTCAGCGCCTGACCGACTATTCCAACAATTCCGGCGGCGACATTTACTTCGCCTCCAGCAGCGCCAACATCGAAAAACTCTATTCCCAGATCACCGAAGAAGCCCGCCACGAATACACGCTAGCCTACGTCCCCCGCAACACCAACGCGACTTCCACCTATCACAAGATCGAAGTCCGCGTGAACCGCCCATCCGTAACCGTAAAAACGCGCCAAGGCTACTACACCGCTCCGCCGCCAGTCGCAACCACGCCGACGCCAAGCTCCAACGATCGTCGTTAATCGTCGGCCCCCGCAGCCGTCGGGCTTCAGCCCGGCGAGCTTGGTCTCAGCAGCGATCGAAATTTGGTGGAAAAAACGCCATGGAAACGGCGAAGAGATCAGATCTTGTCTGGCGCAATCGCCAGACTAAGGCCCGCGCTTTCGGCGAACGCTCGAAAGTCGTGATCTCGGGTCAGCAGGGAAATTCCACGATCAATGCAGCTCTGCGCGATGAGCGCATCGCCCAAACGCGCCCTGCGCTTTTTCGCCAGTATTGCGCCCCGCAGCGTTCCGGCTCGTTGCCAATAGCCCTCTTCAATCTCGAGCAACGGCACTTGCGAAAGCAACTTGACCACCGCGGCTGGGAGGTTGGGCACGCTGAGTAATTCCGTAAAAACCACGGGCGCCATCACAACTTGTCGATCGTTCAGCGCTTTGTCGAGTAGATTCACGTCGGCACCCGAACCGCCTTGAAAAAATGTAATCCAGGTGCTGGTGTCAGCGGCGATCATCGGTCCGACTTGAGTTCTTCCCAACTCAGCGAGATGCGTACCTTGCCCCGAAGCTGGCGCAACTGAGCATACGTTTTCGAGGCTGCGACCAACTGCAAACCAGTCCGAACCGTCTGCGTGACGCCCGAACCGCTCGCCTCTTGAGCCTTTTCCAGCAGCTCCGCCGGAACTTCCACCGTAATTTTTCGGGCAATCCCCATATCCCTAAAATACCATATCCACCACCAGCATTGTCTATGGTATTTTTGGCCGCTTCACATTCGCACCGTTCTCTCCGTGTCCGCGGCCGATGTGGCGCGGGCGTGATGACGGATCCTTCGATGGACTATCTTTTTCGCTTGTTCGCCTTCCAACTGTCGACTGTCGACGCCTTGACCGTTTCCAGCTAAACTCATCCCGCAAATAAATCTCGATGCTCTGAAGGAGCCTTCCATGTCCGACTCCGCCACCTCCGGCGCCGATTTCAAAAAGCAACTCCGCGAAGGCCAACCAAAAATAGGCCTCTTCCTGAACTCCCACAGCCCCACGGTCGCCGAGCAACTCGCCCACTCCGGCTACGATTGGCTCCTGGTCGACACCCAGCACGGCCCCATGGGCTACGAAAAACTTTCCTCCATGCTCGCTGGCATCAGCAATGGCGGCGCAAAATCGATGGTTCGCGTTGGCGGCTACAGCGATCGCGCTGGCATTCAGCAAGCCCTCGACATGGGCGCCGACGGCGTACTCGTCCCCTACATCAACACCGCCGAAGAAGCCCGCCAGGCCGTAAGCTGCACGAAATATCCCACCGCTGGCACCCGCTCCGTTTATTTCCCCCAGCGCAGCATGAACAAAGCCGGACTGCTGGGTTACGCGGGCGCCGCCAACGACAATCTAATCGTCGCCCTCCAGGTAGAAACCGCCGACTGCATCAAGAACATGGCAGAAATCGCCGCCGTCCCTGGCGTAGACCTCCTCTTCCTCGGCCAAAACGACCTCTGCATGTCCATGAGTCTCTTTGAAAAATACAAATTCCCCGACATGTACACCTCGCCAGAGCTAGGCGCCGCCACCGACAAACTAATCGCCGAGGCCGGCAAGAACAAAGTAATCCTCGGCCTCTTCCTCTTCGGCACCAGCCGCGTAGGCGAGTTCCTGGACAAAGGTTTCACCTTCATCAGCCTCGGCAACGACCTGCACCACGTCCTAACCCAGTCCGCTGCGTACATGAAAGACGTAACCGCCACCGCCAAAGAAAAATCCAAAAAATGGCAACCGCGCCCCAGCGCGCTGCTGTAGCCTCTTCCCTAATTTTCGCAAAGATGCACCGGACTCACGTGGCACAGCCATTTCTGGCTGTGCCTCTTTCCGAAAACGAACCAACCAATCGGCTCAATCGTCCAAATCTTTTTCCGGCCCGCGTTTTCCGCGAAAGAAATACGCCGACGCTCCGATAACGATCGAGAAAAATCCAACGCCTCCGGCAATCAACGCCAAACCGCCACAATCCACCCGCGCACCCGGCACGCCCGCAAACTTCGCCGACCAAACCGGCGCATACCCCAAAGCCACATGGGTATAGGGACTTCTCGCCGGAGTAGGCGTCCAAGGCGCATAGCAAAACACAATCAGCATCCCCAAAACAAAAAAGAACAAAGTCACGTTGTAAAAGGTCTTCATAGGTTTGTCACTCTATCTCATGCGCCAAATTTCGGCAGCATTGATTGCAACCCAGACGAAACCATGATCGCCCCACCTTGTAGGGCCGCAGCACTGCTGGGCCCCAAACGCCATCGAACCAGCCATCAAGACGATCCGGGGGCGCCGCGCCTCTACTTCACCAGATCCAATCCGTAATACGGCTGTCCAATCGTTCCGCCGATCTTGATCGGCACAATTTCCCCAGCCTTCTTTTTCTTCATTAAAGGCTCCACCACCTTCAAGAACACCGATTTCACTCCGGTCTCACCCTTGGAAAGCTTGCTATCCACCCGCAAATTCCCGTGCAGGTCAATCTTCTGCGTCAAAATGCCATAAGTCCCATGCATGTGTGCCAGCGCCCCCGGCACTCCAAAATAAAAATCCGAAAGCGTAGCCACAGCATTCGACATCACCACGTGCCCCTTCATGTTCTCGAACACGCTTTCGGGGTTGTCGTCCTGCTTCTGCCCTTGCGCCACGCGGCTCAAGTTGTTAACTGCCGCTTGCGTATCCGGCTTGGTAAAATCGGCCGCTCCAATCTCGAAATCCCCCTGCAGGTTCACGCGCTCAAGAAAGCTGTGGCTCCCCGGCGGAACCTGCACTTGCGTTCGGAAGGTCATTGCTCCGTTCATCGCCGGGTGATGTTTCTTTGCCAGCAGAGTCAGCCAGTCCTCGATAGTTCCCTGCTGCTCGCTCGAGGTCAGCGAAATCGTTTTGCCAGTCGTTTCGCCCTTCTCCGCCGCGGCGGACTTGCTGGCAACTTCGCCCTGCGCCACCAGCGCTGTATGTCCAAATTGCGCGCTCACCGACGTTAGGGATACGTCGCCATTCAATCCGTTCACCACCGCCTGAAACTGCGTCTTCAGGTGCACGGTGTGTACGCTCGAAGTCACATTGAAATCTGGAGTATCGGTATTCCCGGCGACAGCGAGCCGCTCCAACGTGCCGCTGAACTTCCCGGTGGAAGAAAGCGTCCCGCCAAGTCCCGGAAACACTCCTAGATCCGCATGGTCAAAAACGTAGGAGCCCGATGCCGCTGTCTGTCCGACATCGCCACGGTTCAACGGGCCAAATTGCCCATCCGCCCGAATCTCTCCCGGTGGCTGCGGAATTTTCAGCGTCGCGTGGAACGACATCGGCCGGTCGTCGCTCACCGAATCCAGCGCCAGCGTATGAATCTCAAATTTCATCGCCCCTGCCCCTGGTTCGCCGGAAGAAAACTCCAGGACCGCCCCATCGGCGTTAATCTCGCCGACCAGCACCTTCGTCTGGCTACCGGCAATCGCGGGATGCGCTTCAACCCCGGCTCGTTCACTCTGCGGCGAAGCAAACACATGCAACCCTTCCACCTTCACCCGCGCGATCCGCTTGGGGAACATAAAAAATCCCGAGTAGCTACCCTGAATCGTGAGCCGCTCCACGGTCGCAATCGGCGCCACTCCGGCGTCGGAGTTCCGGCGAAATGTCACTCCCTCAAGCACGCAACCCGGCGCGAAATAAGTTACGCGAAACGATTTGATCTGCACCGCACTGGCAAAGCCTTGCTCCAGCCCCTGCGTAACTGATGCTTGCGTAAACGGCCAGTGCGTAGCGATCACACCGGCAGCAATGCCAATCGCCACAACGATGACAACAATTCCAATCTTGCTCCAGCGCGGCAACAGCGCCTCTCTTCTGCTTCCTCGAAGCTGACTTCCTACCGCTTATTACTGCGCGGGTCGCGCATTCTATCTCATCACGCCGCACACGCGGCGAAATTCCCGCCAGCGGACATGCACCCCACCCTGAGGCTTTGATGCTCGGGTCCTGCAAACAGACTTGACGCCCTCCAATGCAGCGGCCGATCTTCAGATCGGCGTCGGGTTGCCGTGCCGCTCAAAATCCTCTCCACGCCTTGAAGGGATGTAGTAGACAGCAAGCCGCGCATGCGAGTACATTCTCTCCAAAGTCCCCCCGCGGAGTTCGTGCATAAGGAGTTCGTCATGCGCATGCCCAACGCAGCCAAGGCGTTCTTTCATTTCCATAAGACCGGTCCCAAGCAACACGAAGAGCCGTCGATATTCGACTCCGGCATAGGTGACTGGGCTCTCGATCTGGCAGCTGTGGCGCTGATCGCCCTTGTCATCGGCACAATAATAAGGTGGGCCTATGTCGCAGTCTTCCACTAGTCGATAGCCCCGCTTTTCCAAGACATCACCCTCGGGGCCGCTCGCATTTTGGGCGCCGAGCTCAACGCCCGCGTTATCTCCTCCCTCTTGGTGTGTTCACTGCAAAGCCGCCGCGAACCGGCCGCTTCAACGTCATGTGCAAAAAAAAAGAGACCGGAGGTCGGGTCCGGTCTCGGTCGTTCGGGGTAAGAGGTATGTGGTGATATGAGGATGGCTCAATTCCCTGAATCGGTGAATCGGGTGATTTCCGCACGCGGCATAGGGAGATGTGGTAGTTCGCCGGCCAGATGGCAGTACGGATCACCCACCAGCAAATTGGAGTTCCCTTGGCGTTGCTGTGGCCTTCCTGCGACATTTCTGTAGGCGCGGTCTTCCAGACCGCGGGGTTTAAATGAAACAAGGTTCAGATTGCGGCATGTCGGAGGAATGCGTACGACAAATGGACAACTCGCTGCGTGGCGCCGATCGTGGTGTCGTCACATCACTGAAGTTCACCCGCTCAGCTCCGGTGTCCCGGGTTTGACGGTACCTCTGGCGCTCGTATCTCCGAAATCAATTCTGGATTGGATTCACCTGTACGTTCGAACAACTGTCTGCGCTCTAGCCCGCAACGTTAAGCTGAGGACCGTAGTTAGATCGACCCTTTCAGACTGAGCGGCAAATGCCTGGACTAGATTATGTATCGTGCGTGTTGACGGTGATCTCGACCGTGCTGGTAGGAAAAAAACTGTGGCAGGGTTGGGTGGTAGCGGCAGCCAATAGCGTGATCATCTGCGCGATCGGCATGCGCACCGCGCAATTTGGATTTGTGCCGGCCAATTTGTTTTGCATGGGATTGTACGCAAATAACTTATGGAGCTGGCGATGCAGCAAAAGACCATGACGGCGAAGGCCAAGGTGGCGCTGGCGGTGCTCGCGTTGGTGGCGATGGCGGCCGGCGGTACGTGGACAACACACGCGCAGTCTGGTGGGCAGATCCTGACGAAGCGCCAGGCCAGACACCTGGTCACCCCGATGATTCCCGACCTCGCCAAAAAGCTGAATTTGAGCGGGACCGTGCGCGTGGAAATTACCATCGGTCCGGACGGTGTCGTCAGGAAGGCGCGCGTGGTGGGCGGTCATCCCGTGCTGGCGCAGGAAGCGCAGCGGGCGGCGGAGAAAAGCACTTTCGAGCCGGGCCCAGTCGAGACAACCGAAGTCATCGAGTTCAAGTTCTAGCCGACGAAATCTTCTAACCCTGGGTGCATCCTCTTTTTCTATGCGTTTTTTCAAAACCGCATCCGTTGCGGCGCCGCGGGTCACAACCTGCTGACACCCCCAATTCAAATGTTCGCCATACAAAATGAAGCCGTCGCCCTGCCTCGGCGAGCACTATTTTCCCTGCATGTAATTGTGGATTTGCTGCGTGTTACCGGCGTTGTCCCCGAGTGTCTTGGCTACTGTGGGCAGGTTGTTGAAACAGATCGTTAAGCGTCGCGCGTACGCATTGCGCGATGACGAAGGCCAGCGAGACGCAGACGGGAATTTGGTAGGCAGCTCTCAACACTTCGTGACCTCCACGATGTATTAAGGTTACCCGCGAGCTCTAGTTGTGGAAATGGACCAGGAGTTACATCGCACTGGTACGAAAGTTCGAGTGTGGCGACGTGGAATCGCGGCCTGGTTGAGTCGCTGCATGGTAGAGCCGCGGCCCAGTTGAGTCGGCGGAATCCGACCAGACCTCGGCAGCAAGATGCGATCAACCCTGCGAGCCTCTCGAGGCGCGGCGCCAGAGTGACCTGCGTCTAGCGGCGGAAGCCGCCGCGGCCAAAGCCACCGTAGAAGCGAGGGCCAAAACCGTAGCCGCCGTAAAAGCCTATGCCCGGATAGAAATAGGCCGGGTACACATAGCCAGGATAGCCGTAGCTGGGATACGCATAGCACGGCGCATCATCGCCGCAAGCGTAAGGCGCCGGCCCATAGGGAGACGCTCCATACGGCGGTGGATAGTTGCCCGCCAGGCGCGGTCTGCGCTGGCCGCGGCCGTCGTAGTCCTGTTGGTCGACGGGCAAAAACGCCTGCTGGCTCTGCGTCGTGTCCACCGTCACGGGGTCGACCAGCCGAAAGGTCAGCGGCGTTTCCGGCGCGATGACCGTCGGCCTTCCGCGCGTCAGCAACACCGCGCCGATGCCGGCGGCGGCGCCTGCCCCTGCGCCGATCGCTGCGCCTCGACCCCAGTCTGCCGCGCTGCCAATAATCGCTCCCAGCGCCGTAGTCCCGCCGATCGTCGCGGCGTCCTGTCCGTGCGAAGTCCCGCCGGAGCCTTTCCACAATTCCGTAAGAATCGGCCGTTGCTGGCCGTCGACCAGCGTGATGTCAGTCAGCTCAATCCCGAGCTGCGACGTGCCTTTGACCCGGCCGGCTTTCTGCGCCGCTTCCACTTGTCCCACGAGGGTCTGCCCGCGGCGCGCGACCACGTAGCCATTCACCACCAGCGGCTGCTGCAGCGTCGCGGTGACGCGATCTCCGACCTGGTTGCGGTCGCTCGACAGAAATTCGTTCACGCGGACCGAGATAACCGTCCCGGCCGGAATCGTCAGCGCAGCGGGCGGCGGGAGCGGCCTTGATTGCCGCGGACGCGGCGGCGGCGCGTTCTGCGGCTGACCATCGGGATATCCGTTCGCCGGGCCATTCGGATATTGGTCTTGCGCGGGCCCGTCGTCGGGCCCCAGATACTGGTTCGGATCGTACTGATCGGGTGACGGAGCCTGAGCGCCAGGTCCGTTGCCGTTGCCTTGGTTCTGGTTCGGATGATCGTTCGAGTACGGCGGCCTGTTTTCGTCCTGCGTCGCGTACTTGGGCTTCGGCCGAGCGTCGGCGGAAGCGGGAGGCGGCGGTGGCGGCTGGTCAGCCGGCGGCTGCGCCTGAGTCTGGTCCGGCGGTGGCGGCGCCTGCTGTTGCGCCTGATCCTGTTGCGCTTGATCTTGCTGCGCCGGCGCCTGCTGATCCGGCTGCTGCGCTCGCGCGCTGACAACCAGAAGCAGCGCCAGTGTCAAAGCGCAAGCGCCGCGCGACATCCAATTCATTTTGCTTGCAAGTCGGGTGGGAACGTTGGTCCTCGACATGATTTCTACTCCTGTCGACCTTGGTCGGCCGTTACGGAAGACGATCGGCATTTCACTCAGTTTCGATGCCTAAGCCGCCAGGCGAGTTGTATCTCGCACATAACAAGGGACTTGAATGCGCGGCGAACACACCCCTCGCTCGCCCCCCTCGCTCACCAAAGACAAAACCCGCAGCCCCAGAAAAAGTTTCGCGTCGCAACTTTGTCCGCTGCGCGCCCGCTTCTTGGCGCTCTTCAGCCCTTGGCCGCCCGCATCGCCGCGATCCGTTCGTTCGACGCCCGCGTCAAGTGCGGCACAATCCCCAGCTGCCGTTCGATCAGCATCAACTGCGCGCGATGATGCATTTCGTGCTCTTTGACGCCCAGCAAAATCTCAAACCGCGTCTTGGTGGTCTTCCCGTCCATCTGGGTAATCTCCTGCCCCAGAAATTCCGGCGTCAGCGTCTCCAGCCATCCCGCAAACTGCTCGCCTTGGGTCCGCAGCAGCCCCACAATCTCCGCCTTCGACCGCGGCTTCAACTCGTCTGCGCGCATCTGCTCAATGATCGGCATAAAATCAATTCCCACCATCGAAGTGGCGCCGCTCTTCTGCCCGCGTTCGTACAACTCGCCGGAAAGCACGATGTGCGTAAACATCCGTCCCACCGGACGACACTCCGCCGCAGCCACATGCCCGTAGCTGGCCTCCGGAACATCCTCGGCCACCTGTATCGTGTTCGCCCGCACCGTACGAAACGCCGCTGCCATCCCTTTTCCGCTATAAGAACCCATATCCCCGCCTATTCCCTACCCGGAGTGGGCAGCCACAATTTCGATGCGCGCCACCCAACCCAAGTAACGCCCGCATGGAGTTTTCTGTCATCCCGACCGGAGCAGCCCGGCTTTTTCCTGCGCTCGGTTTGCGAGCGCCGGGCCGCGCAGTGGAGGGACCCCGGCGTGATTGACGCTCCAACAAAAACCGACCCGAGTCCCGAGCACGACCGCCGATCCTAATCCGGCTCGAGCAGTTACATCGCCCCGTCCGCCCCCATCCACAAATTAATCGTATTCAACTCTTCCCGCCCGGTTCCCTTCAAATAAAGGAACAACTGCGTCCGGTACGCCGCATGCCCGCACAGCACCATATTCACCAGCATCGCCCCGCGCGTACTCACATTTCCAAACATGTTGATCTCGCTGCGGAACTCTTCGTCGGTCCAGCCGCCCAGCACCCGCCCATACTCGTCCGATTGTTTCGCGATGGCCGCCACCGCCTGGTCGAAATCCATCTCTTTGGCCACCGCCTCCGGCGGACCCCAAATCGCGCCCATCGCCTCGCGCGTAAACACCCCGCCCCGGATCGTTGCCGTCATCGCCGGACCCAGGATCGTCAGGTAGCGCAGCAATTCCAGGATGCTGCGCTGCTTCGGCGTAGGTCGGTAGTCGATTTTCGTTTTGTCGATTTTGGTAACGAGGTGCAGCAGAATTCGAATTTCGTTCTGCAGCGAAGCGATCAATTCTTGTTTGGTCAGGACCATAGTGGCGGCATAGTAGCACTCGGCGCAGCTTTGCAACACTGTGTCTCAGGACGGTCCTACATGAGAGCTACAGTTTCACTCGGAACCTATCTCCTACGAAATTGGGCTAAGAAGCTGAAAGGAGAGCCGTAGTATGGAAGCACGTTTTTCGCATCGGACTTCTTGCTTTTGTGTTTGGGTCTGGCGCTTGGACGCTTAATGATCCGCCGCACTTGTCGCTCGCGGTGGCGATCCAAGACCTTCAGGCTTTCAGGAATCGTCCGACGACCCCACAGTCCCTTGAAGCCATTTGCCCAGCACATCGGTCGCGGACCTTCCGACGAAGTTCCGAGCCTCACTCTCCCGACAGTCATCGACATCAGCTTCTGCCTCAGCCGATGAGTGATTTGATTATTACTCTTGCGAAGCTCGATGGCGAAGGGAGGAATCGGCCCCCGTCGTCTCCGACCTGGGTTTAGAGCAGACAACAGGTCGTCTGCGACTTCCGTCATTTTTTGCTTCTGTTTCTTGAGGGAGCTGGGTCTTACTCTGACTAATCCGTCGTATCGAACCTGATAACCTACAAATTGAATCCAAGGAACAGCTTCATCCCTGTCGTCGCGGCCCCAAAAATACGGAGCCTTCGATTTTCCCTTCCAAAAAGTCGCAGCATATTTAACGACCGGCATCGCCTTGTGCATCGGCAACAAGTTCGCATTGAGGGCGTCGGAATAGCACGCGTAAGCTCTTTCGCAGACCTTCAACTCGGAGGCAAGTAGGATCATGTCGTCGCAATAGCGTAGATAGCGGAACGAGCCTTTTCGTTTCAGGCGGTCCAGCTTTTTATCAGCGTCGTGTAGAACGACATTAGCTATGAAACACGAAATAGCGCCGCCTTGTGGAACTCCGACGTCGTCGGGGGCGGTAACCCCGTGGCACTGCTGTAGCTCGTTACCGGGCGAGCTAAACTCGCCTAGCGCATCTTTGTTGGCCAATAAGGATTCCTGCCTAGACTTCACATTTCTCTGGAAGGAATAGGCCCTCAAATAGGCGTCGTAGATTGCTAGTGCACGCGAATCAACTCTGAGCTCTTGATTTCTCCTTTTTGCGTCGAGCATAAGATCACTTAAAGCATTCCTGGCGACGGAATGCGCGACGCAATCGTAGAAACTTTTGATGTCACACTCGGCTACGTACAAGCCAGCGTTCCGATGGCGACGGTTCACGTTTAAGAGTTGAAGAAGCGCGTCGTGGATCGTCGGGGGACGATTTCCGTCTTTTCCGCACCGGAATGCTAAGCAGGAATCCCGCAGAGCTCCGTCCAGTGTTCTCCTCAGATATCGAGCCGTCAAACAGTCGATGATTTTGTCATCTAACGGGAACACCGCCAATGGCCCATACTTGTGGCCACCTTTTTCTTTCTCGATTGGATGAATTTTCGGAGCGGAGAAAACGAATTTCTCTTCGGAGAATACGCGACCACGAATTCGATCAACCTGTTCCTTGATCCGGACCGCCCACGTCTCGTGCTGCTCAAGAACTCGAAGTCTCAGTACAGCCCTAAATAGTCCTTTCGTGTTGAGCTCGTAAGACGAAGAAGCATCGCGTTTCCCAGGACGATAGCTGTGCCATTTCCTACGCGAAGGAAACATCACCTCAAATTCAAGATCCTGCGAGTTGACCGGCGAAATCCGCTTGCTGATTCGATGAAGAAATTGTTTGTCGTTGCGTTTCTTGGCTAACTTCGCCCTCTCCTTGCACAACTCAAGAATTACGCTGCGTTCAGAAAATAGCTGCGTGAACAGATCAGAATCATCAGAAGACCGACGCTGCGGTTTGTGGTCGGCGTAAGCCATATCCACTGTATACCGGACATTTCCAACCTAATTGGCGGGGGTTTGGGCTTCGTTCCGAAGCTTTGGCCACTCCCGGGCGAGCCCGGATCCGCTTCTATGGAGTTCAACGACACTCCGCACAACGCCGGTCAGCTCCATATTGGGAATGTTGTAGGTGCACGTCAAGTAGCCCGTACGGCACTTTACATCGTCAGGGAAGATATTATTGGACACTTCATAATGTTTCCAACGGAAAGCTTCGGTCCATTTTCTAGGCGGGTGGCCCGTACTTAGGAGGGTGCCCCAGGTTCGCCGTTTGAACCTGGGTCTTGGGTTACGGTTTCTTCTCACTTCCAATCCAACCGACATCACTCCCGGGTGCCGCACCCTTGTGGTTCCAAGTGTGCGGATTTTGACCTACCCACCTACCCGCACCAAAACCTGTCATCCCGACCGAAGCGGCCCGACCTTTTCTTCCGCGTTCACTTCCCGTGAACGCGTCGGCCCGCGCAGCGGAGGGACCGTGGCAAGATCCCACCAAACCTCGCCCACCGTAACGCCGTAAAACCAAAGCGCTGTCTTGTGTTGTGTCGTGTTGGTCTCTTCCCGGGTGCCGCACCCTTATGCCTCTAAAGGGTGCGGATTTTGACCTCTGGATTTTCATCTCCGATACCATCCGCACCCGTTTGACAACCCGCCACCACGAGTCTATCGTGACGCCAACCAACCCGATTTTCTTCGGAGAGAAGAGGAATCCATGAACCATCTACGACTTTTGGCTTTTGGAGTATCGATACTGTCCGTTGCGGTCACTCTGGCTTCCTGCAACCAGGCCACGCCGCCCACTCCGCAACCCGCCGCGGCGGCCGACACCCGCGCCGCCGACGAAGCCGCCATTCGCGCCACCGACCAAGCCTGGGTAAAAGCCATCGCCGACAAAGACGCGCCACGCGCGGCCTCCTACTACCAGGACAACGCCGTTCTCATGGCCGCCGGAGCCCCGGTAACCACCGGCAAGGACGCCATCGAAAAAGCCTTTGCAGGCATGATGGGCGATCCGCAATTCGCGCTGACCTTTTCGCCCACCAAAGTCGTGGTCTCCAAGTCCGGCGACATGGCCTACGAAATCGGCGACTACCAAATCACCTTCAGCAACCCCAAAAAGGGCAAACCCATCGTGACCAAAGCGGTCTACGTCGTGGTCTGGGGCAAACAAGCCGACGGCACCTGGAAAGCGCAACTGGACGCGCCCAACACCTCCACCGACTAGCTCCACAAGAAAACGTTGCCGCAACGCAAAAAGCCCCGCACGCCATCACGTCGTGTGGGGCTTCCGGCAGTCACGACGAAAAATTACAGGTCGCGGTAGATGCTGTCCGAAACGATCGTCCGGATTTTGTCCAGGTTCTTGAGCCACGCCAGGTAGTCTTTGTCGGTGCTCAGTTTTGTCTGCGCTTCCGCCAGGGCGTTCAAGCTGGGATATTCGATCACCGCCACCACCGTTCCGGCGTTCGGACCGGCAAACGTCGCCTGGT
>Ga0182015_10004414_pt1 | contig 15175 bp, 10 predicted proteins | sample 712P3MmetaG_FD_120478 | JGI IMG/M metagenome (GOLD analysis project Ga0182015, IMG submission 120478) | Permafrost microbial communities from Stordalen Mire, Sweden - 712P3M metaG | ecosystem: Environmental > Terrestrial > Soil > Wetlands > Permafrost | place: Sweden: Stordalen | collected...
ACCAATGCAGGGCGCGAAACATCACGTACAGCGCGAGCAGCATCCCCACCGCGAAGAACAAGAAGCCGTTTCTCACGTGACCCAGAACGTAATGCCCTAGTTCATGGCCCACGATGAATAGCGTCTCATCGCCGGTAGTTTTGTTGATGGTAGTGTCCCAAACCACAACGCGCTTGGATGCGCCTACACCCGTTACGTAGGCATTGATGGCGTTGGTTTTCTCGCTGGCCTTCATCAGAAACATGCGTTCCGGCGGGATCGGCACGCCGGCACGCTGCGTCAGCCCAGCGATGGAGGTGACCATTTGGGAATGCTCGGTGTTGAGCGGCTCAAAATGATTGAACAGCGGATCGACGAACCACGGGCTGATGAAAAAGAAAAAAAACATCAGCGGAAGCGCAGCCAGCCAAAAATAAAGCCACCAGCGGCGCGGGCTTTTTCTCATGGCCATGGACAGCAGAAGAGCCAAGATGATCGCCAGGGCTACGCCCAAAACTTCGGCCTTCAACCAATCCAGGAGCCACGATCCCCAGTGCTGGATGGATTGCTGGTAGTGCAACGACAGGGCGTGCCAATAGACACGAACGGGAAGATCAGCAATATCCACAGTCAAAATCAGGAGGGGGACGAATATCAGACCCTGTATCCACATTTTGTCGCTGGCAGATTCGGAGAAGTCACGAAATTTTGCGGCCAAACCCAAGCGGAGGATCAGCAGCAGCGCCAGCGCGCTGAGAAAATAGGAAACGAAGTACAACGTATAGCCAGCGCGCGAATAGGAGACGGCTTTTTCGTAACGTTCGTGCGAAAGGCGGTACTGATCGGTTTCCGTTTGCGAGCGCGGGAGAGCTTGCTGCGAGTTCTGCGAAGATCGATCAGTTTGTGCAACTCCCGAACCGGATTTTGAAGAATTGGCACGATGCGCATCCTGGGCGCCCTTGGAGGGCGTCGCAAGACAAACGAGCAGCGCCACAAAACAAAAAAAACGGTGAGGCACACAGCGCCCCATCAGACCTCCTCGCGCAAAACCATGAAGCCCGTGCAAAACATTGCACGCGGGGCGAGTATGCCGTAGGGCTTGCGGTTACGCAATGAGCGTCGAAGGGTAGAGGCGTGGAAAAGATAGGTCAAAATATTTTGTCGGCCTGCTGTTGGAATGAGAAAACGCGGCGATGGGGCGGGCGGGCTACGGAGCGGTTCGATAGTGAAAGGTCTTTAGCGAGTAGTTTCGGACCGATCCGGTGGTAGCGAGACCGATATGCACCACAGAAGTCCAGCGTTCCAGTTTGTGGTGTCCGTAGTAATGAAACGCGTAGGACAACCCAATGGACGCTCCCGTAGTGGCCGCCTCGATAACCGCGAAGGCCGGATGGTCATCGACAACTGCGTCGGTAAGCAAGATCTCCTGGCGACCGCGGCGGCGCATATTTAGCGTCGAAAAGTAGTCCAAGGTGCGCGCTGCCGCGACACCTGCGAACAGCCAGTCATTTTCTTTATCCCAGAAATTATGTTCATTCGACGCGCGTCCCGTCTTTTGCGTAGCAGGCGCCTTGGGCGGAGGATTTGTTGTGGTTTGTACGGTTTGTGCAGTTGGGGCGTCAGCAGTTGAATCCGCGCCCGGAGATACCGATTGCTCTGCCGGCGCGTCCGGCGTTGTCTGCGCGCGCGACCGGGCTGCGCCGCAAACGAGCAAAAACAATATCGTGAGGAATCTAGATAATTTCAACGTGCAGCTCCGTACAACTAGCGGCGTTTCCTGTCTTAGTATCCTCAATACGCAGCCGCCGGAGGTGTCCTTCCGATAGGCAGTGCCACCGTCTTTACACCTCGACAGTGACACTGCGAGTGTGACACTCGTAATATCGCTCAGGGAACAGCAATGGGAAATTGAGGCCAACCGCGGTTGCCTCATTCGTACGACCACTTCGCATGGAATTTGGAGCCGCACAAAGTTGGAGTATCTTGGAACTTCGACAATATGACCAGCACGAGGTGACGCATGTCAGGCCGAATTTTGACGTCCACGAGCAGCAATTTAACCGGTACCAAGCTGGCGCTGGCTCTTTTCGCTATTTCACTGACTACAGTGGCGCTTCACGGCGCTCAATCCACTAGCACGCAGCCACCGGCGCAATCTTCTTCTGACAGCAACACATCCTCAATCGCGGACGCGGCACGCCAGTCCCGCGAACGAGCCAAGAATGCAACGAAACCCTCCAAAGTAATCAGCGACGACGACCTCGATCCCGGCAACCTGAAACCGGGACAGCAGGGATTGACGGTGGACGCGCCTCCCAAGCTGGAAACGCAGCCCCCGTCTCCAGGGGCGGTGGCCGTCGAGGAACAGACACCGTTCACTCCGCCAGATCCGGCAACCGCAGTAACTCCGGCAGACGATCCAGAAATAAAAAGACTGAAAGATTCCATCGCCGATGCTGAGAAGGAAGCTGAGATTGCAAGGCGCGAGCTGGCGCTGAGCCAGGACACCTATTATTCGAACCCGGACTATGTGCATGACACGGCGGGCAAGGCAAAACTTGACAGCCTGCAGCAAGAAATTGATGCCAAGCAACAGGTGATTGATGCGATGAAAACGCGTCTGGCGGCGCTGCAAGAGTTACATCACGTGCAACCGGTCTCTACCAAGCCCGCCGATCAGTCCGGCGCGCTCCCGGCCACACCAGGTGCTTCCACTCCTGCACCAGCTTCGCAGAAGCCATAGACGCTTGTCCCACAGAATAATCTGCGTTTTCCACACTTCAGAACACAACCACTATATCTAGTAGTGATTTATCTTGACACCGCATGTCCCCGCGGCGCAGAATCCCGGCAAACAACGATATTTTTGTGTCGGAGTCGTCTATGGATGACGATTTTGTACAAGGCAACGGGGATGCGGGCTCAGAAACCAATTCAGTCCCGGGGGAAAACGATGCAGTATCTGCCAGGATTCACGGTCCAATGCATCAATCAACTTTGCGAAGCACGCGGGCACTGGCTGCGGGCAGATGCTACGGCCGCGACATCCAACGAAGGGCACTGCCCAAACTGTGGAGATACTCTGCGTAGTGTGCCGCCGCCACTGGCTCCACGATTTCGCATGCGTCCACGCGCTCTAACATCTCATCGCCCGGCGACGTGGCGGCGCTGAGCGAATTGCTACATTTCTATTCGTCCAATCGCACAAAAAAGCCGCGCCTCAAAATCGAAAGGGCGCGGCCAAGCTCAAATTCGCACCAGAAAATTAGTCCTCTACCAGGCCCCTCTCGGCCATCTGCTCATCGCTGAGCCATAAATCGGGGATGTTTGCGGAGCCGAGCCTGAGGATGTCCTCTAGCGCGCCGCGCACTTCTTTCAGTTCCAGGTTCACACCCAGGCGCTCCAGCAAATCAAGCAGTGGGCGAGCGCCTTCTGCGAGTACAGGTTTGGGGATTACGCCGCGACAATCGAGCCGCTGATAGGTAACCACATAGATGGCGGCCGGTCCCGTGCCATGACGCACGATATTGAGGAATCCCCGTGCTGGCGCTGGCTGATGGATTGGCGTCGAGTCGGGAGCGGACGGTAGCGTGGCGCCGGGAACAGAACTCGAATCGGAGGCTGACGAAGAGCATTGTGCCGGGGACGGGTGCGCTGGAGTTTGCTGGACGCTTTGTTCCCATCCCAGGGGAGGAATGCTCATTCTTCAGGGACCCCGTGACGCTGCTTTAGGTTAGCTGCAGCCGCTGGTGCTGCCGCAGTTTTCGCACTTGTAACAAGCGCCATTCGGAACCATCAGCATGCCGCACTCGGAACACGTAGGCGCACCTTCGTGAGCATTGCTGGGTTGCGATGAAGTGCTGGAAACGGGCAGCGCCGCCAAAGCCTGCGCGACCACCGGAGCCGGTACAGCAGCACTAGCCACAGTACCCGCGCCGTCCTGCGCCGCGCCGCCATTTAATTTCAGGTAATCCGCGGAGATAAAGCGGCCCCCGAGCCACCGCGCGATGTAGTCCAGCACCGACGAGACAAAGCGAATCTTGGGATTCGCGGTGATGCCGCTCGGCTCAAAGCGGGTGTTGAGCAACTTGTCGACATACACCTTCAACGGCACGCCATATTGCAGGCCGATAGACACCGTGAGGGCCAGGCCATCCATGATTCCCGAAAGCGTGGAACCTTCCTTAGACATCTTGATGAAGATTTCGCCGGGCCGGCCATCTTCATACATACCCACAGTGATGTAGCCCTCATGGCCGCCGATGCTGAATTTATGAGTGACGGAAGCGCGCTCGGCGGGCATTTTCTCGCGTTGTGCGCGCGCGAATAATTCTTGTTGCATGGCCTCGACCACCACCGCAGCTTCGGATTTCTTTTCATCTTTCTTCTGCCCGGCAGCGGACAAAGGCTGCGAGCGTTTGGAATTGTCGCGATAAATGGCGACAGCCTTGAGACCCAGCCGCCAGGATTCGATGTAGGCATCCATAACGTCTTCAACGGTGGATTCCTCGGGCATGTTGATGGTCTTGGAGATGGCCCCGGAGAGGAATGGCTGCGCGGCAGCCATCATCTTTACATGGCCGGTCCAGGCTATCGAACGTCCGCCGCCAGCGGGCGCAAGCGAACAATCGAACACTGGCAAATCTTCAGGTTTCAGATACGGCGCGCCTTCAATTTTTCCGTTCTGATCGATGTGCGAAACGATTTCACTGGTCTGTTCCGGGGTGTAGCCCAGGCGCATTAAGGCTTCCGGGACGGTGTTATTGACAATCTTGATCAGCCCGCCGCCAACGAGTTTCTTGTACTTCACGAGGGCCAGATCGGGCTCGATGCCGGTGGTGTCGCAATCCATCATAAAACCAATGGTGCCGGTGGGAGCCAGAACCGTAACTTGCGCGTTCTTGTAGCCGAATTTTTCACCCAATTTAAGCGCCGTGTCCCACGAATCCTGCGCGGCCAGAAACAATTCGGTCTGCACGTGATCGGGATCGATACCGCGGACGGCGTCGCGATGCATACGAATGACGTCGAGCATCGGCTCGCGATTTACCGGATAGCCGGGAAACGGTTCCATGCCTTCGGCAATGCGGGAGGATTGCGCGTAGGCTTCGCCGGACATCAGCGCGGTGATCGCACCGGCAACGTCTCGCCCTTCGTCAGAGTCATACGGCAGCGCCATGGACATGAGCAATGCGCCAAGGTTGGCGTAGCCCAGGCCAAGCGGACGGAAGTTATGTGAATTCTCGGCGATCTGCGGCGTTGGATAGCTGGCGTTGTCCACGAGGATTTCCTGCGCCGTGATGGTGATGTCCACAGCGTGTTTAAAGGCCGAAACATCGAACTGGCCGCCCTTAACGAACTTCATCAGGTTGAGCGAGGCCAGATTGCAGGCGGTGTCGTCCAGAAACATATATTCGCTGCACGGATTGGAAGCGTTGATTCGCCCGGTATTTTTCGAAGTGTGCCAGCGATTTACCGTGGTGTCGTATTGCATGCCCGGATCGCCGCAGTGCCAGGTGGAATCCGCAATCTTGAAAAGCAGGTCGCGTGCGCGCAACTTATCCGCAGGCTGGCCATCGATCACGTTCTTGGTCCACCAATCTTTGTCTTCCGCAGCGGCGCGCATGAAGTCGTCGGTTACGCGCACGGAGTGGTTGGCGTTCTGAAAGAAGATGGAGCTGTAGGCGTCGCCGTCGATCGCGGAGTCGTAGCCCTGTTCGATCAGCACGTGAGCCTTGCGCTCTTCCTTGCGCTTGCATTCGATGAATTCCACGATATCGGGATGGTCGATGTTAAGAATGACCATCTTGGCGGCGCGACGGGTTTTGCCGCCGCTCTTGATAACGCCTGCAAAGGCGTCGAAGCCTTTCATAAAGCTGACCGGACCCGAAGCGATACCGCCCCCCGAGAGAGTCTCTTTGCTGCCGCGCAGGCTGGAGAAATTCGTGCCGGTTCCCGAGCCCCACTTGAACAACATGCCTTCCGTGCGGGTCAGGCCCATGATGGATTCCATGGTGTCTTTCACGGAATTGATAAAGCACGCCGAGCATTGCGGGTGTGGTTGCACACCGACGTTGAACCACACGGGGGAGTTGAAAGCCATTTTCTGCTCGACCAGAAGATGAGTCAGCTCATCGCGAAAAGCGTCGCGCGACTGGTTGTTCGCGAAGTAGCCGCCTTCTTCACCCCAGCGCACAATGGTGTTTACCACACGGCTGATCAACTGGCGGACGGAACCCTCGCGCTCCGGCGAGCTGGGCTTGCCATGAAAATATTTGCTGGTAACGATGTTGGTAGCGGTTTGCGACCAGCTCTTGGGGACTTCCACACCCTCCTGGCGAAAAATGGTCACGCCTTTTTCGTTGCCGATCAAAGCGGTGCGCTTTTCCCATTCCACCAGATCAAACGGAGACTCTTTGCCATCCGTAAAATACCGCTCAAAAAATAAGCCGGTGACGTTTGTGTTCAGAGTTTTCTCCGGGGTTACACCGGTTTCCAGGGGTTTGCCATTCAGTGCGGTCTTCACAGTGGCCATCTATCCTCCACGCCTTACGATTCCCCGTGCGGGGAGTCTTTAATTTTACTCCCGTGCGTTAGTATTCGCAGCGGAAGCCAGTGAACGGGTAAAGCAGCGGCAGTAGTTCAGTAACCTGAAATGCGAATGCTCTGCCAGCAGGGCTGGAAAGCGGCTCCAGCCTCACGGTAAGTACCGCGCCTCAAAATGCGGGCGCGGAGCTGGGACTTCGCGCTCGGTTTTTTTTCTTTGAACCCGGCTTGGTAGCGTCCGACTCCAAACGCGCCGTGGCATTCCTCGACGTTGGCTCGTTTGGGGAAAGCACGTCCCCCGAATCTGGATTCGCAGTATCGGCCCGCGCGAAATCACTGTCAAGCAAAAATAGCAGGTGAAAACAAAAAAGTCGCAAAATGTTATGGTGACTGTGATTAATCTGTCTATAAGTAGTGGTACGTTTTCGATATTGCCAAACGGCTCAGACACTTAGAAAGCATGAATATTTTGCGCCATTGCACACACACGGAGCTTCCGCGTAAAGTTGTTCCATCCTTCAAAACCCGGTGGGCATCAAATTTACCATGGGACGCGCTCGACTATTTGTTATCGCTGCAGTACTAATTTTATTTTCGCCGTTTTCACTGCGCGCGCAAGACTCGTCGAAAATCATCACTCCGTCGGCTCCCGCGACGATGTCGTCCGCCTACGGCGACAAACTAAAAATTCCGGGCATACCCAACCCAGGAAAAATCAATGACAGCCTTTATCGGGGTGCGCAGCCAAACGAGCAGGGACTTGAAGAATTGAAAAAATTGGGCATCACCACGATTGTGGATTTGCGCGCGGAAGATCGGCCCAAAGCGGATTGGGAACAGAAAGAAGCGGAACGCTTGGGGATACGTTTCGTGCATATTCCCATCGAAGGATTCGCGCCGCCAACGAACGCAGAGATCGTGCAATTTCTCTCACTGTTGCGGAGCGACCCGCAACAAAAGGTTTTTGTGCACTGCATGTACGGCGAAGATCGCACCGGAGTATTCATCGCTACTTACCGCATGGGCATCCAGAAATGGCCGGCTCAGCAAGCGATTAGAGAGATGAACTCCTTTGGCTTTAATGGCTTCTGGCATCCCGCGATGAAGTCCTTTGTCCGGGATTTTCCGGCGCGACTCACCGCCGCGCCGGCCTTTGCATCTCTGCGAGATTCCCGATCTTTGAGCGCTCCAGCACCAAATCTACCCAGTCAAAAAACGAATTAGCAGGCTTCATTAGTAACATTCCGCATTACTCGGCTTCGTTTTTCACTCCTAACTCGCGGGTGGCTTTCGTAGTACGTACGTACTCTTTGAGCCTGCGCCCGCGCAGCGTGTAATCACTGGTGCAAGACCTCGACGGAAAATCCCAGGCAGTACCTAAGGCTTGGGCTATACCGCAGGAAGGCTCCTCGTGCAAGTCGGCCGCTACGAAGTTCTGGAAGTGATCGGCACCGGTGCATATAGCCGCGTGGCACGCGGACACGATCCGATGATCGGCCGCCTGGTGGCCATCAAGCTCTTATCCAAGGAGTTTGCCGAAGGCGATGCCCGCCAGCGCTTCCTGCAGGAAGCGCGCGTCGTCGGCCAGTTATCGCACCCGTCGATCATCACACTGCACGACATGGGCATTGAAGAAGCCAGTGCGACACCTTACCTGGTGATGGAATACCTGAAAGGCCAGGCCCTGGATCGCACACTGGAAAAAGGCAGCATACCCTTTGCGCGCGCATGCGCCTGGGTTGCGGAAGTGGCTGGCGCACTGGGCGCGGCCCATCGCAAAGGCGTAATTCACGGCGACATCAAACCGGCCAACATCCTGGTCACTGACGATAACCGCGTAAAGCTCATGGACTTTGGCATGGCGCGACTTACCGCGCGCGAATCCGCTGGGAACACCCTTTCCGGAACTCCGGCGTATTGGTGTCCTGAGCAAATTATGGGCAAGCCTCAGGATGCGCGTTCCGATCTATTTTCATTGGGCGTGGTGCTGTATGAACTGGTGACGGGCAGGCGACCGTTCGATGCGGACACTCTGCAAGGTGTGTGCAGCCGTGTCCTTTCGTCGGTGCCGCTGCCGCCGTCGCAAGCGAATTCTTCCATTCCCGCGGCATTCGATCAACTCGTTGCCCGCTTGATGTCCAAGGATCCAACGACCCGTTATGCCGATGCCGATGTGCTTGCTGGTGACCTTTACCCTTTCGCCCGCCGCAAAGCAGCAGTTCCGCAGGTCGTTGCGCCCGCTTTGAATTCGCAGCAGCCACTGAGTTTCGGCTCTCGCGCAGCAAAGCTATTGCGTTCGGCATAGTTAATCCCTCATCGACTACCTCTCAGGTATTTCCTTTAGACCTTAGGGACAGAGTACTTGAGTTTCCCAACGTGGGACCATCGGGTCATTTCCATCCGCGAGGCACGCCGCGAGAATGACGGTATAGCAAAGGCGGAACGCTCGCTCGCCTGGCGAAAGAAACTATGACTACTCCGCAGGGTCGTTATGAATTCATTGAAACGCTTGGTACCGGGGCCACCAGCCGCGTGGATAAGGCTCGTGACACGCTGATCGGCCGCACCGTAGCTCTCAAAACTTTTCTTCACGGTTTCGGCTCGGGTGACCTTCAAAAACAATTCCTTCGCGAGGCGCAGATCATCGGGCGCCTGGCGCACCCTTGCATTGTGGGCCTTCACGACGTGGGCACCGATGCAAACGGCGTGCCCTATTTCGTGATGGAATACGTCGAAGGAAAAACCTTGGAGAGGTATCTGGACGGACGCCCGTTGCCACTGGAGAAAGCGGTGGTATGGGCCACGGACCTCGCGGCTGCCTTGTCGCGCGCTCATCGCGCTAAAGTTATTCACGGGGATATCAAGCCGGCCAACATCCTGGTTACCAAGGACGGCCAGGTCAAGCTTGGTGATTTTGGCATCGCGAGATTTGCCACGCAGGTATCCTCATCCGGTGCGCTGATGGGCACGCCCGCGTATCTCTCTCCTGAACAGATTCAGGGACAGACGCAGGACACGCGCTCCGATCTTTTCTCTCTGGGCATCATTCTTTATCAGATGACGACTGGCGTGCGTCCGTTCAACGGAACATCGTTAGGCGCAGTTTGCGCGCAAATCGTTTCGGTTACTCCGCCACCTCCTTCCCATCACAATCCCAGCTTGCCTGCGGCGTTTGATCACATCGTGATGCGCTGCCTGGCTAAGGATCCCGCGGACCGCTACGCCACCGCGGAAGCGTTGGGTGCTTCTCTCTATCCCTTCGCGCATCGTCAGGAATCGACACCGCTGGCCGACGCGCCAGTTTCGGAGCCAGCACCAGCGAATCAGTTTGTGCAACAGGCCCAGGAGTGGGCGACAACTGCTGTGAAACTGGTGACGGCAAAGGTGGAGGAGCTGTCTCTCACGCTGCCGATCACGCTTAAGACCATCTGGTCTTCCAAGTCTGGATGGTGGAATCGCCCGATGCAGCGCAGGGATATGTATGTGGCCGGCGGAGCTGCGCTGGCTGTGATATCTCTGGTGCCCATCGCACAGGCGCTGCGAAATCATTGGCACCAGCAACCGCTCGCGTCGATTTCTGCTTCTAACTCCACTCAGGGCACGTCCGCAGCGTCGCCGCTGGCAAACACCTCGACCGATCAGGCGCCCATCACCTCTAACGCTTCAATGATCAACGTCAGCTCCGGCACCGATTCCGCGATATTGACGGCGGATGCCACCAGGCCCGAAACCGATGACCCTTCGGTGGATCCGCAAGACGTGGAGACGAAACCAGTGGTGGCGACCCACGCATTCGAACGCCATCCGATCACGGTGACAACGAACAAACCGGTGCCCGCCAAGGCCGCGACGCCAAAGTCCACGCCTGCAGTTAAAGCGAACACTCCGCTCTACGGACCGAATGTGCTACCGAGCTTGCCCGTAGCGAAGACCCTGGCGACACCTGTGATTGCGCAAACAACGCTGCGCATTGACATCGTCTCTGGCGTTACCGACCAGACCCTGGCGATTTATTCCGGCGACGAGCTGCTGCTCACGACTCCGCTGCAGCCAGAACATCTTGGCGATACACTACGCTTCAACTGCCCCATCTCTGCCGGTGAGCACGCCTTGAAGGTGGTTCTCTATCGTGGAGATAAGACGGTCTTCATGCACAAAGAAAATAATTCCGAGCTGCATGCCGACGGTACGAACACGATGGAAGTGCGCGTCAACCGCAAGTCGAAGATGTTGTTGAAGCATGAAACTTCGCTGGAAGTGGTTTGGCCCAGCAGCACAGCGGGGTCATCAGCGGTGATTACCGTGGGGAAACCAGCGGGTGCGTTAGCGCTGCGCTAATTCAGACAAATCTGAATCGACGCTCGGTAACCGAGCAATGATGCAATCCTGAGGCGAGAGAACCTCTCGCCTCTTTTTCTGGGTTGAGATGGGGATGAAGATTTTATTCGTAGCGTAATGCTTCTACAGGATCGAGCTTGGATGCCTTCATGGCCGGCCAGACGCCGAAGAAAAGGCCCACACCGATACTCACGATCAATCCCGCCGCAGCGGCCCACACCGGCACGCTGCCATGCCATTCCAGCGTCAGGCGAATCAGCAGCACGAGTCCATTTACCAGAACTAGTGCAATAATGCCTCCGACCCCTGTTAGCGTCATGGCCTCCAGCAAAAACTGCCATACGATGTCCTTACTCTTGGCGCCGATGGCTTTGCGGATGCCGATCTCGCGGGTGCGCTCGGTCACGCTGACCAGCATGATATTCATCACGCCTACCCCACCGATCAGCAGTCCCACCGCACTGAGTGCAACAGCCGCGATCGCCACCATTTGCACAATACTGTGAAACTGTTCGACTTCCTGCTGCGCGGTACGAATCACAAAACTATCTTTGGCGTTATACGCCACGTTACGGCGGCGACGAAGAACTTCAGTGGCCTGATCCACGGCCTGATCCAGCATGTTCGGATAGGCCTGAAAGCGAATCTGATTTTCGTAGGCGCCCGGATAGATTTTGTGGAAGGTATTGTACGGAATGAGGACACGGCGATCTTCGTCGCCCATGCCAAATCCACCTTTGGGCTTCTCCACAACTCCGATCACCAGGAAATCCGATCCGTCAATCAGCACATCCTTGCCGACCGGATCGCCTTCCGGAAATAACACTGGCGCCACGTTTTCGCCGAGCATAACCACTTTTTCACGGTGAAGATCGTCGCCTTCACTGATGAAACGCCCCGCTAACACGGCAGCATTGGCGTAGACCTGCCCGAAATTTGGCTGAACACCCCGAAAATCGATGGCCGTGACGTTGCCTGCTTTGGTGCGTACTGTGTGGTTCTGCTCCCACCAGGTCAAAAACACAGTCACGTTTTTTACGGCCGGACAGCTCTCTTTGATCGCTATCGCATCGTCCTGGGTGAGCGGCTTGCGTAAGCGTTCTTCCAATGGCCGCGTGCTCCCGTGCGGGCCCTGGTCCCAGCGGGAAACGAAGGCGGTGTCGGCGCCATATTGTTTAATATTTTCCTGAATGGTTTCGTCGAACCCCGCGATCAGCGCGGTGACCAGCATGATGACGCTGACGCCCAGGACCACGCCAAATACCGTGAGCGCGCTGCGCATCTTGTGGGCCCGCAGAGTATCCAGAGCTTGCTTAAGATTTTCGCCGTGAGCTTGCGCCATAGTTATTTCTCAACCGTCGGCACGCAATGCCTCGATGGGATCGAGTTTCGCGGCGCGCGTGGCGGGATAAATTCCAAAAAACAGGCCCACTCCAGTGGACACCACCAGCGAGATAACCACTGCGCTCATGGGCGTCCTGACCGGGATAGGTGTTACCGCCCGGACTAAGGCGACGACGCCGTAGGCAAACGCCAATCCGATCAGGCCGCCCACCGCGGCCAGCACCGCCGATTCGGTCATGAACTGCAATAAAATGTGTTTCTTCCTGGCGCCCAGCGAGCGCCGCAGACCGATCTCGCGGGTTCGTTCCGTCACGCTGGCCAGCATGATGTTCATAATGACGATGCCGCCGACCACCAGAAATACCGCGGTCAACGCCACGGCCACCGCAAACAGATTGCCGGTGATCTGCTTCCACAGAGCCATAATCGAATCGGATCCAAAAACGGCAAAATTGTCCGGAGCATCGAACGGCAGGTGCCGCCAGGCGCGCATCAGCATGCGTGCTTCGTCTTCGGAGGCGTTCATCACTTCGGCGTTCTGAGCCTGCACAAAAATCGTCAGCCAATCATTTTGCTTGTGCCAATCCTTGTAATAGGTGGAAAACGGAATGAGGATGTAGTTGTCCTGAGATTGGCCGAACGCGCTGCCAATCTCGGTAGCCACGCCGACAACCTCGTAGGTATTGGTGCCCGCACGAATCGTCTTGCCGATAGGATCTACGGTAGGAAAAAATTTCTTCACCACGTCGGTGCCGATAAAGCACACCGGCGCGTGATGCAGGTCATCCCCCTCGGTCAAAAAGCGTCCCGCCGATAGATTGAGGTTGCGAATATCGGCGTAGTTGGGAGTTACGCCGGTGAGATCGGTATTCTCCAGCAGGATATTGCCGGAGCGGACGTCCATGGTGCGATCGTCGGTCGCAGCCACGTTGGCTGCGGTTTTCATGTTCTCGCGAAGGCGCTGATATTCCTCCAGCGTGACCAGAGGCCGCTTTTGCGCTTTGACCCAGGCATCTTCGCTGGTGATGATGCCAAAGCGGTCGACGAGGTAGACGTTGGCGCCCAGGTTGGCGACGCGGTCGGCCACGTAGAAATTAAGGCCGGCGACCAGACTCATAACGATGATGAGGGTGGCTACCGCCAGTATCACCCCGAGCAAGGTCAAGAAACTACGCAGTTTGTGGGCCCGCAGGGCATCCAATGCCAGACGGAACGTTTCAATGACGGTTACGGCCGCGCCGGCTATCCTGCCGCGCCGCCGCTTGGCAACGCGCACAGGCACCGCTACGGCAGCCGGCAGGCCGGTCAACCCGTCGATAGGGGCTACACTCAGAGAAGTGCCTCCAATGGTTACTGGATACTACGGAGAAGGGCTCCGATTCGTTCCAACCCTATTCATTAGACGTGCGAATCAGGGTTTTCTTTCAGTCTTTCGTATTTTACCCTTTTTTTGAGGGCTCGCGTTGCTCAGTTCATTAGCTACACCTGCATCAACAAGTCCTCGCGAAGCCATGGTGCGCGGAAAGACTCGTGCAACAATTGGCCTAGGGACAGAATCCTAATGTGTTCAACGGGTCCTTCTTCGAGGCAATGCATACCGCGATCGTTATCCTGACGAGCTTCTTTTTGCTGCTCCCATGGCCAAGCGAGTTTCCGCAGGCCCAGGGTCAGGCCACCATAGGTCCTCCTCCCCCCCCAACCCAAAGGGACCATGTCCTTTTTGATCGCGTAATAGAGAACCAGAAAAAAAACGACGCCGCCATGGATGTATATGAACGGATTGAGCGCGTCGAGACTCATAGAACTACCGGAGAGAACCAGACTACCGAGGTGAAGACCTCTCGGGTCGTTCCCGCGGGGACCGGAGCGGCCCACATTCCGGTGGGACCGGACGGCAAGGCCGCCGATGCTGCCGCATACCGGGTCGAACTGGAAAAATTGGAAAAGTCTCTAGTGTGGGCAGCCGACACCGGCCGCGCGCAGCACGACGCGTACGAGAGAATCGCAAAGAAACGGCGAGAACGTGAAGAACTGATCGGCGCGGCCAGGAATGCCTTCATCTTCACGCTGCTATCCAATGAGCAGCGCAACGGCCGCACGCTACTGAAATACAGCATGACCCCCAATCCTGCGTTCAAGCCGACTTCACGCTCTACTTCGGTTTATGCGCACGTGCGCGGGACGGTGTGGATTGATGAAGACTCAGGCGAACTGGCCCGGATCGAGGGCGAAGTGATGGACGACATCTCGTTGGGCCTGTTTCTCGCCAAAGTTTACCGGGGAAGCCACTTCATGCAGGAACGATATGAAATGGCACCCGGATTGTGGCTGCCGACCTTTTCTCAATACGATTTCGATGGGCGAAAATTTTTGGCCAGTTTTTCCTTACACGAGCGCACTTTTTACTCTACCTATCGCCTGGTCGGAACCCCGAAAGAAGCGTTGGCGATGGTCCGCGCCGAATTGAAAAATCTGCACTCTGCCAGCAGAGCCAGTCCGTAGTCGCCTTGGAGCCCAGCCCACGTCGCCGCAATTGATACCCGTTTCGGCAATGGAAATTGAGAATAAAAGCCCCTGCGCGTTTGAACGCTTACAATTCCAGGTAAGGTCTAACGCGCGTTTCTGACGCGAGGGTTCGATGAGATCCTTCCTTGCGATATCGGCATTGCTGGCTTTAAGCGCCCTCGTTGGCGCTGCAGGGCAATCCTCCAATCAAAATAACGCCAGCGGCTCGAGTAACCAATCCGTAACGGATGCCGCGCAGGCTCCGCAGCAGACGGCCGTCCCAACGGCTGCAAATCCGGACAAGCCCAAAGAGAAACCCAAGAAAATCTGGACCAATGAGGAGATGCCGAGCGCCGGCGGTATATCCGTGGTCGGCAACAGCGCAAAGCCTTCATCAAAGAAGACAACGAATGTCTCTGCTAATGAAAAACAGGTCACGGCACTGCGCGAGCGGCTGCGTCAG
>Ga0182015_10004415_pt1 | contig 15171 bp, 17 predicted proteins | sample 712P3MmetaG_FD_120478 | JGI IMG/M metagenome (GOLD analysis project Ga0182015, IMG submission 120478) | Permafrost microbial communities from Stordalen Mire, Sweden - 712P3M metaG | ecosystem: Environmental > Terrestrial > Soil > Wetlands > Permafrost | place: Sweden: Stordalen | collected...
ATCGGTGATCCATAATGACAGGGATTGGCTCGACTTTTATAGAGCCGCGGCAATGGAATTCGACCGGAACAAGTTGCCAGCGAGCATCGACGTGGCTGAGAAGGCTATCCAACAACGCTTACGAGGATTGCCGATTGCTCACTCTAAGGAGCATCGCAAACTGAGAGATGCACTCAACAGCCTCGCGGCTCTCAAGAGAATGCTCTAGCAGATTTGGCGGTTTGAAAGCATTTTCCGTTATCTGGACACGGCAGCGATTCTTCTCAGACGACGGTGGAGGCGATGGTTGACGCAGACGTTCTCGTCGTAAAGAAAGCCGGGTGGGAAACTTCACAGGTTCAATTTCCAATACCCTCTCAAACGGAGCCCGTTGGACTTTCTGCTCGCTTAACATCAGGTTCAGCGCCGTGGCGACTGCATCGGGGCGCTTCCGAAGTTGGTCTGCCAAATCTCGCTCGCTGACGATCACGTCTCCGGTCAGGTAACGTTGATGAACCTCCTGCGCATATCCGGAAATCTTGTCGGCCAGAGAACGGAGTTCTTTTCCTCGCCTGCGCTCGGCAGATTTGGCTCGCGCCTCGTCGGTTTCAAAGACCCGCATACATATCGCCGCGATTCCAACAGCGGACACTATCGCTGCGACCCACGGAATTGACGAGCGAACATCTGGGATAGAGTTCATGACTGGGATATTTCTCATTCGAGATCAGGAATCAAGAGAATACCTTTCCCCATCCACTGCGAGAAGATTACCGAAGTCCGCCTTCGGAAGCATCACGGAGGTGCGACGAAACTTAGCAGTTTGCGGAGATTTCCCGAGTATTTCGACGCGATTTTGCGACGTGACTGCGCGCTGTGATTAGGGTCACTGCGTCGTTTCCGTAGCCGACAACACGTTGTCGGCTACAAGGACCTTGCTCCAATGGTCAATCTTGAACTTACCAGAACGTGGTTCTGCACTATGATGCTGGAGGGACTGACAAATCCCATGCCCACTACCCGCCTATATTTCGAATGTCCAAATTGCCACATGCAATACCTCTTGAAAAAGGGAGCACTGTACTACAGCAACGGAGCCTACATTGAAAATGTTGCGGGTGCTCCCGAATGGCAAAGATTGCTTTGCCCCTGCCGACCGGGAACACCTCATAAATTCAAACTGAGCGAAACCACGCGACTCGTGAGCACGCGGATCACCATGTTGCCAACGACGACGAAGAATGCTCCCGACCGATGGAACTGGCCGAGATTCAGCATCGGCTCTTTTTGTAGTGGTCACGCTCACGGGCAGTCACCTGCTCAAGTGAGAATCGACTTCAGGATCTTCTTGGTACCATCGGGGCCAGTCATTCGGACGGTGAGTGCTCCCATCTTCGGCTCAGCAGTCAGTTGAAACGTCAAGAAAGGGCAGCACTCACGCTCGGCCATTATCAGGTCTGCCACCAGTGCCAGCCACCTCTTCTCGCCGGGTACGCGGAAGGCATACCCGTCAGGAAGTTCCTCAGTTGCAGTCAAAGCGGACTTGAACCGAGCAAGAAGTGTTTCTTCGCGTTTGCGAAGTTCTGCATCAGACAGGCAGCACGCTACTGGATTATCATCAGGCATTCTGGGCCTCCTCCGGGACGGACGCATTGTTCGACCTCACCAAGAAAGTTCCAGACTCCCAGCCTTCAGATTCGGAATCAGAAAGTTCCATGGTGCGATAATACTCACCTGAATGGCCTCGGTGTTGCAAATAGCTACTTCAAACCGTCACAATCGCATGGATGAGTGTGGAGGCTGTAGTGTCCCTCTTCGCAGCTTGGCGGGCACGGAGTCCCGCACTGCTTGCCTTCGGTGGAGACAGCACCATCGAAGTTCTCTCGGCGGTAGTAGTGCTGTGGAGATTTCGTGCAAGTCCTGCACACGAAGACGTGGAAAGGCGGGCTGCCCGTGTCGCGGGAGTCTTGTTGTTCACGCTGGCTGCCTATGTCGCAATCACTTCGGTCGCGAGCTTGCTGGGCTACAGCCAGCCCAAACCAACGTTTCTTGGGATAGCCGTTTTGGTCGCAGCCGCCACGACCATGCCGTGGCTCGCGAAAGAAAAGCGGCGACTGTCAGGAGTTACAGGCAGTGCAGCGTTGAGGGCGGATGCCGCTCAGTCGGTGTTGTGTGCTTACCTTTCATTGGTCGCCCTGGCGAGACTGGCGATTAACGCGATCTGGCACGTAAAGTGGACAGACCCGGTTGCGGCTACGGGGCGAAGGACGTGAAGAAGTATTATTCGAAATTCGATGTGGCGGTTAGCGTCGAGTTGGGCTGAAAAGCAGTCGGCTTAATCGAGGGGCTAACGACGACAAGGAATGCTCCGCAACTGTGGAACTCGCCCAGATTCAGCATCGGCTCTTTTCGTAGTGAGGCTGTGCCAGTGTGAGGTGTTGAGCACGGAAATATCGCGGTTACACCAGTAATCCTGACAACGTTCTGGTGATTGCGACATAATTCCCGCTGTTGATGCAGGTCGCGAGAGGAGAGGTGCGATATTGGGAAAACGCCGAGAGCCTCGGATGCAGGCGAAACTGCATGTCCGAATCGCCGGGATCGATGCCAGCGGACGGCGGATCCTCCTCATGGTTCCGACGCGCAACGTCAGTCGGCAAGGGGCTTTCTTAGAAGGCATTCAAGGGACGTTGAAGGTTGGGGAGATTGTCGCTATTACCTACAAGACCAGTAGAGCCCGGTTCCGTGTGACTTGGGTGGGCGACGGCGAAAGAGCGGGTCAAATTGGTGTCCAGAGTGTGGAAACAGAAAAGTGCATTTGGGATGCAACAGCTTTGCCACCCATGGCTGCCGACATGTACGTCGCACCGCCTGTCAAGGAACGCGAAGGTTCGCCGTAGATGTCCACCTTCCGGCAGGGTGCCCGAGGGATCAAAGACGGTCTCAGATTCGCCCCTTCTGTTTTTGCAAGGCCAGATTACTGTTCGCAAAATCGCGATTGCGCTCATTCAGGCAGGGGAGCATTTTGCCGTCGCCAGACACTACCCCCTGTCTTGATTGACCTCTCCCTCAACACCCACCTAACATGTCTAGCCAGTGGCCACGCCCTCCCAACCCGTGGGGCAGACGGTTTCCCATTACCGCATCCTCAGCAGGATCGGCGGCGGGGGAATGGGTGTGGTGTACGAAGCCGAAGACCTCAAGCTAGGCCGCCACGTCGCCCTGAAGTTCCTTCCCGACGAACTCGCCCACGACGCACAAGCCCTCAGCCGTTTCCAGCGGGAGGCCAAGGCTGCGTCCTCTTTGAACCACCCGAACATTTGCACGATCCACGAGATTGACGAAGCGGATGGGCGAACCTTCATCGCCATGGAACTGCTGGAGGGGCAGACACTCCGGCACCGGATTGCTGGCAAGGCGCTGGAGATCGAGGCGGTGCTCGATCTGGGCGTCCAGATTGCCGACGCTCTCGACGCCGCCCACGCCGAAGGCATAGTCCACCGCGACATCAAGCCCGCCAACATCTTTGTGACCAAGCGCGGGCACGCCAAAATTCTGGACTTTGGCCTGGCAAAGGTCGTACCAGCCAGTGCTTCCAGCCAGGTCGCCTCGGCGAACACGATGACGGGCGCGATCGATGAACTGTATCTGACCAGTCCCGGCTCCACGCTCGGCACCATCGCCTACATGTCACCGGAGCAGGCTCGAGCCAAGGAACTGGACGCCCGCAGCGATTTGTTCTCTTTCGGTGCGGTGCTCTACGAGATGGCGACGGGTACGCTGCCGTTTCGTGGCGGCAGTTCGGCGGAGATCTTCAAGGCGATTCTGGATGCAGCGCCAGCCCCGGCCCTGCGGCTCAATCCCAACTTGCCTGCGGAATTGGACCGCATCATGAACAAGGCCGTGGATTGGAATTGGTGCTACTAAATGCGCATTACGGATCAGACGGCGTTTGCGCCAGTGATGACGACGATTTGACAGGGGCGTGGGGCAAATAAAAGGGAACTATTACATAACTCCCTTGCAGGTTTGGCCTAGCGATTCCGCTTCGAGTTCGTCCGGGCGCGCCCACCCACAAGTAATTCCAGCTCTTGCGCAAATGCGGTCGCTCCACCGTTGGCGGGATGACGGACGGTCGCTGCGGAAACGATGCCCATCGAGTCGAGCAATCCTTTGGCCTTTTTGCCGACGGCAACAACTTTCGCTGAAGGAAATTCGTCAACGAGCATCTGCAAGGCAGGTTTGCCAATCTCAATCTCGGCAGAAGTTGGTGTTCGATTTGACTGTTTGTTTCCCGGTATATGAGGGTGCATTTGAAGAGCGTTCCACAGAATCGTGCGCTTCTCAATGCTCAAGTTATAAAGAGCCTTCCAGACTATCGTGGCAGATGGTTCTGAGTACGGAAGTGCCCTGATGGTAAGTCTGTGACTCATGGGAGATATGTGAGGAATCTCCCCACGCAACAGAAGACGTTCGCTAGTAAACGCGATACCGCTGTGTCTACAACCGAGATAACCCGCCGCTTCTCCGCAAAGAATAAACTTCGGATCGCAGTCGAGATGAGCTGCCAGCCGGGCCAGCTTTGCATCTGGACCATTGCATGGCTCGTCGTCGGTGCAATGGTCGCGCCATGGGTTGAACAGGGTCGGCAGTCCAGACGGCAGTGTATCGGTCAGAAGTTTGGCCAGTTTGTTATTGGACATCAATACCCCCTAGCTCAATGATCTTGATAGCCCCCGCAGTCAGCTTGTACCTCTTCGCCAGGTTCTTGGCTTCACCCCGAAGCGCATCGAGGCGCTTTTTTTCTCCCTTTTTCACGGTTGAAGTCTAACACTCTACATCGCCTCGGAACGCCCGCCACATCAGATCCCCGAATCGAGGAGCTTGTTCATTCGAATCAGCAATACGAAGCAATGTCGAACGAATATCATATAATGCGAGACATTGGGTTCCGGCGGGAAGTGACTAGATTGCACTCTGAAGCCAATCACCGTTTCTTGGGGAGAACGCAGGCTCCAACCGCACTGTGGCAAGTCGTGATGATGTTTGCTGGGCTATTGCGGTGGGCGTACCTTCCGACGCTCACCCACTTGGTCGCACAATGAATGACCCCAATTTCTCCCACGGTTTCTTCGTGCCCCTCTTTTCTGCCCTCGTGATCTGGCAGGAGCGGTCTAGATTGGCCCGCCTGCAGGTGCGTCCCTCGTGGTGGGGCCTGCTGTTTTTGGGGTTTGGACTGTGCGTGCTTATTATTGGCCAGATGGGCGACGAACTTCTCCTTTCCCAGGTCTCGTTGCTGTTGGTCCTGGCCGGTGCGATCGTTCTGTTTCTCGGTTGGAATTTCTTCCGAGCCCTTCTGTTTCCCTGGGCGTTCCTGCTGCTGCTGATCCCCATTCCAGCCATCGTCTTCAACCAGATCACTTTCCCACTGCAATTGCTGGCATCGAAGGTGGCCAGCACCATTTTGCCGTGGTTAGGAGTACCGGTACTGCGTGAGGGGAATGTGATTGTTCTTCCGGCCATGCCTTTGGAAGTGGCGGAGGCTTGCAGCGGAATTCGTTCCCTGATCTCACTAGTAGTTTGTGAGCTTTAAGCCGCAATCGCTCGCTTTATGGTCAGATCAAGGTTGGGGAACTTCCACGATGCTCGAAAACTGACTTGGTACGACTTTCTCCGCAATCATGTCGTTGGCGTTCATGAACTCGCAGCCTATTGTGTCCATGGATCATGGTGTTTTGACACAAGAGATGTGGCGTCTTCTGTTGGACTCGTCAAGTTGCTGGGCAATGGCACAGGCCAAGCATCGGTAGGGTCTGCAAAAGAGCAAGGTTCCGTTTTTCGGAATCAAGGTCTAGTCGTGCAGAACGACATTGAGAAGTGAACTATGAACTTGCAGGCCGCTCTCGCCATAGTCAACAAACCCTAACTTTCTGAACCGATTCATGAAAAAGCTGACCCGCGACCGGGTTGTGCCCACCATGTCCGCGAGGGTCTCCTGACTGATCTTGGGGATTACAGTCTCGGGTACGCCTTCCTTGCCGAAGTGAGATAGCAAAAGCAAAATCCGCGCTAGTCTCTTCTCGCTGGAGCTAAAGAGTTGATCAACCAAGTCCTCTTCGTATCGGATGTTCCGCCCCAACAAATATGCCGTAAACATGTCGGACAATGTATTTTCGCGGTGAAGCGCAAGCATCATTGCCTTCTTGTCGATCCGCATGAGTTCGCAATCTGTCATCGCGATTGCAGACCCCATGCGCAGAGGCTGTCCTGCAAGGCCACCTTCTCCGCAGAAATTGCCCGGATTCAATATGGCTATCGTAGCTTCCTTGCCTTTCTCCGAGACGACGGTGAGTCTCACCTTACCTTTCTGGATGTAGAAGACTGTGTCAGCCGCGTCCCCCTGCGTGAAGATTGTGTGTCTCGCTGGAACGAGCACAATTGTCCGACCCTCACCGATGGTGGTAAGGAACATCTTCGGGTTGAAATCATGTTTCTTCTTGGTTGCAATAGTTCTTACCAATCTTTGTAGTTCAGCTGGAATTTTGCCGGGTGGCAGAACGAAATCAACACAGCCTGATGCCTGAGCACTGAGAGGCATGCCATCTACTTCGGCAGACATGTCCTGAGCAAAGGTTTGTCCTCCGTTTGCCTTGATGTGTTTGCATCCCTCAGTGCCGTCGCCGCCATACCCAGAGAGGATAATGCCAATCGCACGCGCCCCCATAGCCTCTGCTAAAGAACTAAACAACAAATCCATCTGCCCGTTCATCCTAGTGCGCGGGGAGGCGACCTGGAAGGTATAGCTCTCAATTAGGAAATCCGCATTCGGAGGAATCACGTATACGTAATTTGCCCGGATCGGCTTCGCCGCGGCAGCCACCATTACTGGCATTTTCGTGTGGCCCGACAGAATGTGAGCTAACTTATTGTTGGTGGTGGGATGAATATGAGAAACAATGACAAAGGCCATACCGGTAGTAGACGGCAAGGCGTCCAAGAGCTCCTTATAGGCGTTAAGAGCTCCAGCTGAGCCGCCAATCCCGACAATGAAGTTAGGATGTAATTGTCCCATAACCTGCGCCAGGACTCCGGCTTTACATCCGATACTTTACCTTTTAATTAATGTTTGTCTTACCGTGACACTTTTACCAATCTTCTCTTTCTGTTTAGGGCCTGCGGTAGCGTCCGGATCCATAGGTACTAACTGAATTCCGTCATCACTCAAAACTAATTTGTGGACGTCACTGGAGTGGCCCATGCCACGGGACTTAACAATGTAAAGTCCACGAATGCGCCTTTTACCCTCATTTTCTTCCAATTCTCTAACTACGATCCAAGTGTCAATCAAAGACGAGACGCCGATTTCGCCGCTAGTGTCATTTTGTGCGGCTGAAGAAACGAGACTCGTAAAAAAGCCGGTTATGCCCTTGGACTTTAAAGCATCAATCATCCGAGTAAGCATTGATTGAATTTCAAGTTGGTTCCCCTGTCCAATGAGACTTGTCAAGGGGTCTACGATCACAGCTTTTGGTTTGAAATCTGCAATGACCTTGTATAAATCGAGTAAATGCATCTCTAAACCAAAAAAAGAAGGTCTCGTAGACACAATCTTTAAGAGTCCGTCTTTCACCAATGGCTCAAAATGAAAACCTATAGAACTCATGTTTTGAATGAGTTGCCCTGAAGATTCTTCATAAGACAGGAAAAGACACCGTTCACCACGTCTACACCTTTCTACTGCGAATGCAGCCGCTAGGCTTGTTTTTCCAGTGCCTGCGGTGCCCGAAACGAGTACCGTGCTGCCCCTGGTATAACCTGCACCCCTGAACATTTTATCTAACGATGGAATTCCTGTCGAAACTCTCTTGGCTGTCCCTGGTTGATCGAGTCCTGCGGAAGTGATAGGAATTACTGAAAGTCCCCCTTTATCAATTACGAAGGGATATTCGTTTGTTCCATGATTTGAACCACGATATTTAATTACACGAATTCTACGAGTGGAAATTTGTTCCCTGACTCTGTTATCCAGGAGAATTATGCAATCGGAAATGTACTCCTCCAGACCATGACGAGTATAAGGGCCTTGTCCCATCTCCCCGGTAATGATTGTCGTAACTTGCTTTTCCTTAAGCCATCGGAAAAGTCTTTTTATCTCTAAGCGAAGAATGCCAGCATCTGTGACGCCGGCAAAGAGAGATTCAATAGAATCTAAAACAACCCGTTTGGCGCTAATGGAATCAATAGCATGTTCTAAACGAATGAATAGTCCTTCAAGATTGAAGTCGCCTTTCTCTTGAATATCTCTGCGCTCCAATAGAACATACTCGAGCAGAATCTTTTTGCGCGAAACAAGCCCTTGTAAATCCAGGTTGAGAGAAGCCACGTCTTTATAAAGTTCATCTTCTGTCTCTTCAAATGACATGAAAATGCCTGGCTCGTCGTAATGGATCGCGCCATTGATTAAAAAATCAATCCCCAAAAGGGTTTTTCCAGTGCCGGTATTTCCACAAAATAAAGTGGTTCTATTTTTCGGAAGCCCGCCTTCTGTAATTGCGTCAAAGCCTTCGATGCCGGTGGGGCACTTGTGCAATTGATTATGGTTAAAGGCACTTTTTGTCTTAGGAGTCTTAGGCATACAATAATCCTTGGCCCGGCCTGGGCCCTAGCTTAGCTAAGCTAGTCGTCGGTCGGTTCTTCCACTGAGTTCCCGTCTGCCCTCGACGGCTTAAAAAGGATCTTCCGCGCGGTATTATAAAAGAGACCGCCCCCAATTTGCCCGCACCTGAACTTTGCCCCCGGATCCCTGCAGAGCCCGGTGCTGTTCCACCTGGCTAAATCATTGTACCTCGCATCGTGATTAGGGGAAGCGAGTCTTGGGCACCCTGCTTGCGGCGGAATTGGCGCTGTCGGCGTGGGGTCCCCTTGCGGGCACCCTCGGCTTTTCCAAGCGCGGCATCATGAACGGCCCCGATGGCAAGCCCATCCATGCGGAACTGACGTTACGTGGCACGACTTTGATGCTGGGACCGGAAAACCCCGCGCTGGGTAAGCGCACAGCGCTAAGACCGTTGGCGCTTCGCAGCGGGCCTGTTTCTCTACGTGGAAAACGTCGACCAAAATAGTCGCCAAGGCTGTGAGTCTCGGAGTAACAGGCCAAGGCCAGGTAATGGACAAGTGTTGGGGCGATCGTAACTTGTGCGTGCCAGAAGTATCCTGCTAGCCCGCTGGGAAGTCGCACGAGGTCTGGGCGGAGTGATCACTCTTGATCAGAAACATATCCTTGCGGTTGTTAAGATCAGTGCTAATAAGTCGGAGTCTGACCAAAAGGAGATCTAATGGGTAAGTCTATAAACTCTGCGCGTGTGACCGGCGGGGGTGCCGGTGCCGTCACTGTTGAGAGTGTGGCAGATATTCTCGAGCGTGACCTCGATGCTGTGATTCAGGAATGGCTCATCCGAGTCGATAAGGAGCCGGAGTTAACTGCTATCCCTTTGAGTTTTGAGGACCGCACGGGCCATCTGCCTCAGCTTCTACGTGATGTGATTGTACGGTTGCGTCTGGACGACGAAACGAAGGCTGAGGTTTCGAAGGCGGCGGCCCACCACGGAGATTTGCGCGCCCAACAGGGCTACACGGTAGCCATGGCGGTGGAGGAATCTCGTTTGCTCCAGGTGAGCATTTTTACGACGTTACACAGAAGCCAGAGTCATTTGGAGTTCGAGACGGTGCTTCCCGCCGTTGTGACGATCGCGGACGAGGTGGATGCGCAACTGAAGCAGCAGATGCTGCGCTTCATGGCTTCGGATGCGGCTAAGTTAACCGCGTCAGCGAAGAGGGCAAAAGTAGCGACGATGGGCTAGATCGCACAGCATGCTATCGCAGGCCTCAGCCAGATGACAAGCCAAAAGCGCCAACTTACCACACCGAATACGAAGGGCCACGACTGTGTCCTGCTGGTTGCGTCTGACGCTGATGCGGCAGCACGAGTTTTGGGCGAACTAGGTTCCGTAACGGAAGAGCGGTTCGAGGTGGAGTGGGTTACCGAACTTTCTCGTGGGATTGAGCGACTTCGCGACGGAGGGGTGGGGGCGGCAGTGCTTGATCTGAACCTGCCGGATAGCAAAGGTGTCGAGACGTTCGATAAGCTTTTTCAGGCTGCGCCTGGTGTGCCAATTTTGATCTTGAGTGATGCTGATACAGAAGGAGAGGCTAGGCAAGCGGTACAGCGTGGCGCCCAAGATTACCTGCTCAAGGAGCAAGCCGATGGCTACCGTTTAAGGCGGACGGTGCGCGCGATGATGGACCGCTGGGCGGCCGAGGCAGTCTGCCGGGAAAATGCACTCGCGACCATTACGCTCGACTCGATTGGAGAGGGGGTCGTGCGCACGGACTTAAGTGGCAACGTCACCTATCTAAATGGATTCGCAGAAAAGATGAGCGGATGGTTTCGAGAGGAGGCACTGGGACGCCCGGTTGCGGACGTGCTCAGACTCGTCGATAGTGTTAGCGGCGCGATCGTTCCCAATGTCGTAGTAGTTGTCACGCAAGGAGATAAGAGCGCGATCGCTACGACCAAATGTACAAATTGCACGCTGATTCGACGAGACGGCTTGGAATTTGGAATTGAAAATCGAGTAGCGATTATCCATGACCAGGAGGGGGATACGATCGGGGCAGTGATTTCTTTCCGCGACGTGAGCACGGCCCGAGCCGCTTCGCTCGAAATGTCGCGTGTGGCCCAACATGATGTCCTGACTCAATTGCCGAACCGAACGCTGTTCGACGACCGCTTGACCCAAGCGATTTCACTGGTAGAGCGTCAGAACAAACAACTAGCGGTGCTGTTTGTCGATGTAGATCAATTCAAGAGAATCAACGACACACTGGGCCACCGCGTCGGGGACAACCTGCTGCGGTCGGTCGCTGGCCGATTGACGGCTTGTATCCGGCGGACAGACACGGTGAGCCGTCTGGGCGGAGACGAATTTCTGATTCTACTGTCTCAAGTGGAGCACGTCGAAGACGCAGCGGTTACTGCGCGAAAGATTCTAAGGGCGATGGCGTCACCGCATATTATCGATAACAAAAGTCTGGACATTAACGTTAGCATTGGGGGTAGCACCTACCCCGCCGATGGGCAGGACGCGCAAAGTTTGGTAAGTCAGGCTGACGTTGCCATGTACGAAGCCAAGCAACATGGTCGCAATAGCTACCAGTCGTTCCGAAAAGACATGACCACGCGACTGGCAAAGAGACGGTTGTTGGAAGCGGATTTGCGCTTGGCACTCGGGCGTAACGAGTTTTTGCTGCACTACCAACCCAAGATCAATCTACAGACAGGTCAGGTCACGGGGATGGAAGCGCTGATCCGCTGGCAACATCCGGAGCGGGGAATGCTACTTCCGGCGACCTTCGTGCCAATCGCCGAAGAGTGCGGTTTGATACTACGCATCGGACAATGGGTGTTATTAGAAGCATGCAGACAAGCCCGACAGTGGAGCGATTCGGGGCTCGGGGTTGTACCGATTTCGGTGAACGTGTCAGCGGTAGAATTCCAGTCCAAGGATTTTCTATCAGGAGTTCGGGCCGCGTTGATCGCTACCGGGATGGAGCCGCAAAATCTAGAGCTGGAACTAACCGAGACCGTGCTGATGCAAGACGCGGAGTCTGCTGTAATTACACTGCTCGATCTGAAAGCGATGGGGGTACGGGTGGCCATCGATGACTTTGGCACGGGCTATTCCAGCTTTACCTATCTGCGGCGTTTTCCGGTGGACACTTTGAAAGTCGGTCAATCGTTCGTGCAGGAGATCACGGCGGATCCCGAGGGGTCAACCCTTGTCGGCGCTATGATCAGTATCGGAAAGAGTCTGAAGCAGCGAGTCATTGCAGTAGGAGTGGAAACCGCTTCGCAGCTCGACTTCCTTCAGCGCCACGGGTGCGGAGAGGGTCAAGGCTCTTATTTCAGCCATCCCGTCGTGGCCGAACAGGCGGCGAGGATATTTAAGTCGGGCGTCCAAGAAGAAATGGTTCGTGAGATGCACCCTTCTTGAGATGCACGCTTCTCCGAACGAGTCCTCCCGGCGCACAATCAAATCCAAATCTTCTACACCTTCAATTCTCGCATATACCACATCCTCCGAATGGGACGGTGATTCGACCAACTTGTATGCGATCCAGTCTTGAAACCTTAGCATTTCCTTGCGAAACGTCCACCGCTATCACAGGGTGGCAGAGTGAACAGTTGAACTATCGAAGAGAAAAGCTTTCGGAAATGCGGGGCCAGCGGCATTTGACAAGGGTTGCCTCGCGTTTTCTGAGTCAGAGGGAGCCCATCTCAAGCGATCTCGGAAACACTATGGCCCAGAATGATTGTAGCGAACAACATATGGGCCGATCCGGAGGGGATCGAAGTCATACGCTTACACGCGCTAACGCTCGTGCCTGCCCCACGCGCGGTGGGCGGGCCCCGGTCATGGGAGAATCGATCTCCCCGAGCTACTCTCGCGAAAGAAAGAACTGGCGGCACAGCGGCGAAAAATATTCGTAAGCACACACGACATCATTTTGGGACGTTGCTTCTGCTTCTGCCATCGTCGAATCGCGAGATCAGTTATCGGTCCATACTTTCCGTCCACCGAAACAAGCAGTTTAGATTGGAGTCTTCCAATCGCACCCCACTTGGACGTTCGCGCGTTCTTTTCGAAGATGGCGAGGTCAGGCTGGCACTGAGAAATTGCACCAGCCAGTTTCTGAGGGAGCGATTTTGGAGACATGGAGACCCAACAAAGCACAGTGAGTAGGCATAAGCTCAAACTCTTGGAGGACATTGATTCTCCGAACGGACTTGACGAATCTTGTCTGGTGTCGAGAAAGATAGCATGAGTCGGTTGTGTCCAATTTTGTGCCCACACGCAAAAAAGACACCACTTTCTACATTAGTCCATGACTACGCCAACAGTTCTTATTTTCGAATGCAAAAGTATCCTCATGTTCATTCTCGTAGGTGGTTATCCCGCTCTTTCGAGCGAAGCACTTAATCGTAACTTGTCGAAGCAGAATGTCGAGGCGTCATTTTTGCAAATAGACGGGTCGCAAACTAGAGCGTGTTTCATAAATAGGTTCGGCCTCATGCCAGATACTTACGAATGAGGCGGGTTTGCTGATGAGCTTCTGCCATGAAGAAGCGGCAGAAGCTGTTGACTGACGAGCAGTGGGAACTGGTGGAGCCCATGCTGCCCCCGCCCAGGCGACGGCAGGATAATCGGGGCCGACCCTGGGCCTCGAATCGGGCGTGTTTCGAAGGCATTCTGTGGATTCTGCAAACCGGCGCGGCGTGGCGATTCTTGCCCGACGAGTTTCCTTCGCCCTCGACCTGCTGGCGGCGGCTCAAACAGTGGGAAGATGAAGGAGTTTGGCTGAATGCGTGGCGCACCCTGCTGGGGGCGCTGGATGAAGAAGGTCTGCTGAAGTGGGACGAGACCTTCTTGGATGGCAGCTTTGCTCCCGCAAAAAAAGGGGCCCTGCCGTCGGAAAAACCAAGCGGGGCAAGGGGACAAAGTGGATGGTACTGGTCGACGGTCAAGGTGTTCCGCTGGGAGTTCGGTTGGAAAGTGCCTCTCCGCACGAAGTCTCGGTTCCGCAACCCAAAGGCCGTCCGCGACAAAAGCCGGAAAGGGTGATTGCCGATACCGCCTACGATTCGGATCCGTTGCGCCAGCGATTGCAGAAACGCGGCATCGAGTTGATCGCGCCTTACCGGGAGAACAATCAGCAACGGCGTTACGAAGATGGGCGCAAATTGCGCCGCTACAAGCGGCGCTGGATCGTCGAACGAACCAACTCCTGGCTTGGCCAGTTCCGACGATTGCTGATCCGTCATGAGCATCTGCTCTCCACTTATCGCGCCTCCTTCTACCTCGCGTGCTTCTGGATTACCCTGAGACACTGTTTATGAAATACGCTCTAGCAAAGTCCTTCTCGCCTATTGTCACAAGATCGGAGCGCCATGGAACGGGGTCGCAAGAGGCGATACCGCCTTCTTTGTCGAGGTTGCAATGGAAACTTGAGTCGGGACTGAGTTTTGTTTTTAATATCGCAATCTTAATGGGGTTGTGTGTCATTTGGGCAGCAACTTGCCAATAGAATCTGGCGTTAGTCCAATCTTGCGTGATCTCGCCGGGCAGGAACGGACTTCCAAAGTATTTACAATCCGTGTGCCATTCGCAGTAGGCTCGGTATAGTGCATTAGCTGCAAAAGAGTCGCCTTCCGCTTCGTTCTTCTGTTCGACCGCGTCGGGGTCATCGTTCATAATAGGAGGATGGTTGAAGGACACGCGAACCTACCACGTTCAAGGTTGGCTGAATCAGATCGGAGCGGGTAAGCTCAGCCGTAATACACTGAAACACGTTAAAAGCGTGGTCAGCGGCATTTTCACTCTAGCAAAACAGCAGGATTATTTCCAGGGAGAAAACCCCGCCCGGGATTCAGCTATCAACCCGAAGGCTGCTGAACCACAGGAAACGTATGCCTACACACTGGAAGAGATTCAAACCATCCTTTCCCTACTACCAGAGCCTTCAGCAACCGCCTTCGCTGTGGCAGCATTCATGGGCTTGAGGCATGGCGAAATTCAGGGCCTATTGTGGGAGAACTATCGGGACGGGGAATTGTATGTCTCTCGTTCAATCTGGAATGGCCGCGTCTCAGACCCCAAGACTCGCAAGGGTCGCGCCCCGGTTCCTGTTGTCCGACAACTTGCCGATCGGCTGGAAATTCATCGGCTACGCTCGGGGAATCTGACTATCGGTCCGATCTTCGCCAACAGTGTAGGGAAATCGCTGGCTCTTGGCAGTTTGGTCAATCGCGTCATCCTTCCCGCACTGAATCGGTGTGAGACTTGTGGAAAAGCAGAATCAAACCATCAGAAGGGAGACCACCCCTACAAGCGCGACACTCGTATTCCCGAGTGGCACGGTTGGCACGCAGCGCGGCGCGGGCTAGGAAGCAATCTGTATCGCCTCGGCGTGCCTGACATGGTGATTCAGCGAATCCTGAGACACGCAAACGTTAGCACGACGGCGACGTACTACATCAAGACTGCCGCCGACGATGTGCGCAAGGCGATGACGAAGCTAGAAAACCACATCGCAGAGAGTGGGCAGATTCAATCGGACACCCCTGGGACACTA
>Ga0182015_10004416_pt1 | contig 15170 bp, 9 predicted proteins | sample 712P3MmetaG_FD_120478 | JGI IMG/M metagenome (GOLD analysis project Ga0182015, IMG submission 120478) | Permafrost microbial communities from Stordalen Mire, Sweden - 712P3M metaG | ecosystem: Environmental > Terrestrial > Soil > Wetlands > Permafrost | place: Sweden: Stordalen | collected...
CCGCCTCCCGTAAAATGCGAATCTTGTCTTCCGTCGTATATCGTTTGCCTTTCATCGTCTGGTCCTTTCTTAAGTCCCAGACTAACTCATCAGGTGGCCCGAAAAAGTGAAGTCACGTCACCACACGATTTCCATGAGTATTTGATTAAGTTCCATTCCGACGTATGGTCTGAAGATATCATTGCCGAGCACGAAAAACCCAAACAAGCCAAGGCAATAAACGATGTGAAATTATTATGGATTCGTTTGAAATTTCTTCCGCTTGATTCTGAAATACTGGGTGGAACCGTAGTAGTCACTATCAACTCAAATGTCCGCAGTGTATTTAATATACCACCGCAAAACAATTTTAGCCCGACCAACCATTTAGACCTTGAAGCATTTGAAATAATTGCAACAAATGTTGACCAGACAACAATGAAGTAAGTTTTATACGTCCATCCCGCAATTTCATGCCAAAGCGCAGAAAAGCAAGACCGCCAGTGGGTCAAATTAAGGCAATACCAAACCCCCCGCTCCGCAGCGCTACATCATTTCTGTCAATGCTCCAAGACTCAATACTTGTTTCAGCGAGGAAACTTATCTATTGATAATGCATGGCCCTGAACTTAATTGATTCCTCCCCGGCCGGCCTGCTTGAGAGGCCGGCAGGGATGAGTTTCCGTGCCGGCATCCACGAAGGCTGCCGCAGTTTGACCTTCGGGCTGATGGTCCTGGCAATGTTGGCATGGACGGATTCGAGCCGGGCGGCTCTTTTGTGGAGCGACCTGGGTGCCACTCAAGTTCATGAGACAGGGCCGGGCACTGACATTCTAGGCGGAGGGTTGCGGCGAAATAATTCGTCCACGGATACGCTCTATTTCAAGTTTCACGTGGATCCGCTGTCGGATGCCAGCACCGAACTCTACTTTGCCGGGTTTCAATTGTTTGAAGGAAACCAGGAACGGCTGGCGGTGGGGAATGCCTTGAATGCTTTTGCCTACAGCGCCTTTTCCACGGGGCAAACCGGGCAGTCCAACAACGCAGCCGATTATGGGATAGATCTGAAATCGTCAAAGCCAGACGCGTCCGGCATTGGAACCTTTTACACCTACGAACTGGTCCACTCGGGCATCGAACGAACCATTGTTTTCAAGGTTCAATATGTGGCGGGCGGCGACGACCTGGTGACGGTGTGGTTGGATCCGGATTTGCGCCCGGGTGCCACTGAAACAAATCAACTGCAGAGCCTGACCACACAATTCAAGGCCAACGCCTCTTTTGATCAAATCCATCTTCGCCACGGCGGTGGTGGCGCCGGGTGGATATTCAGCGAAATGGCCATCGCCACTTCGTTCGACGACTTCGTCAATGGGAATGGATCCGCAACTGAAGGGAGCAGTCTGGGCATTGGATACGGGGAAGTGCCGTTCACGTTTCGATCGTGGCAGCGGGAGCAGGGGTTGCCGGAGAACTACGTGCGCGCACTTGCCCAAACGCGCGATGGCTACCTCTGGGTGGGCAGCGATGACGGCGTGAGCCGGTTTGACGGCGTGAGCTTTTTTTCCCTTGGACTTCAGGAGGGATTTCAAAGCGGGCCCGTGCAGGTCCTGTTCGGTGACAGCCACGGCGCGCTGTGGATTGGGAGTGTAGGAGGAGGTTTGAGCTGCTGGCAGGGAGGAAAGCTCCGTACCTTCACGGTGCGCGACGGGTTGCCATCCGACTCGATCACGGCGCTGGCTGAAGACAGCAGCGGGAGGCTTTGGGTGGGGACGCAGGCCGGATTGGTCGTGTTGCAAGACGGGCGATTGACATCGTCAAGTGGCGCCGGAATTTTTTCCGGCAAACCCATCACGACGCTCTTCAGTGACCGTAATGGCACCATGTGGGTGGGAGCGGCCGGGGCGGGGGTTTTCGCTTATCAACGAGGCGAATTCGTTCAACTCCGGGACCCGACGTTGGACAGCCTGCTTCAAGACCCCCACTGCCTGCTGGTGGATCAAGCGGGGCGAATCTGGATCGGGGCAGGAGATGCTTTTATCCTGTGCCGGGAGGGAGATCAGTGGCGGCGCTTTGGGATTCCCCGGCACCTGGCCACGCGTTACATCAGCGCATTGGCGGAAGAGCCAGATGGGACGGTCTGGGCGGGATCGGCAGGCGAAGGTTTGTTTCAGTTCAAGGCCGGCAAGCTGGTGGCCATCAACGCCAGCAGCGGATTGTCCGACAACCTTGTCGAAGCGCTATTGATGGACCGGGAAGGAAAACTTTGGGTTGGCACCCACGGAGGTCTGAACCGCATCTGTCCCAGGAACTTGTCGGTTTTGAGCCATAACGAGGGACTGGGTTACGGTGCGGTGCAAGGATTGGCGGAAGTCCAGCCAGGCGTCATTTGGGCCGCGGAGCCAAACGAAGGTGTTTATTGCTGGGATGGCCAAGGGTTCAGGCGGTTGATGCTCAGCGGCCTGTCGTCGCAGGAGCCACGCGTCAGCGCACTGTTGTTGACCCGGGATGGCAGTTGCTGGGTGGCAGGAGAGCGCGGAGTGCTCCAGTTCAAAAATCCGCAGGCCGCCGAGAAGGAGGGCGGAGTACCAGCCTTGACGAATTTAAGTATCAGTGCGCTGGAGCAGGATTCAAGGGGCGGGGTATGGGCGGGCACGCGCGAGGGGGAGCTTTGGCATTTTTCGGATGGAAAATGGCAGGCCCAGACCAATTGCCCCCATGGTCATGCGATCACGGCAATTGTGTTCGACCCTGACGGTGTGCTTTGGGTCGGCACGGAAGGTGATGGACTGTATCGGTTTGACGAAGGTGCGCACGTTCGGTATGAGAAGTTGAGCGGCCTGCCCAGCGGCTGGATTCGCACACTATATCTGGATGCGGATGGCACGCTGTGGATCGGCACCGCTGGTGGCGGCTTAAGCCGGCTGAAGGATGAGCAAATCGCCACCTTTACCATGCGCGATGGGTTGCCTGATAATACGATTTCCCAGATTTTTGAAGATGACGACGGCAACTTGTGGTTGGGCGGCAACCGGGGAATTGTCCGGATAAAGAAACACGATCTTGACGACCTGGTAGCCCATCGAATTCCGGCAATTTATCCCCAGGTTTACGGTCGTGCCGATGGCATGTTGTCCGAGGAATGTACGGGGGGATTTTCCCCTGCCGGGCTGAAAACCAAGGCCGGTTTGCTTTGGTTTTCGACCATCAAGGGCATCGTGGTGATTGACCCTCATCATACCGTGAGTTCGCCCGCTCCCGTCGTGATACTGGAGCAGACACTGGTAGATGGAGTGCTTGAGTTCCCCGTTCCTGGCCAGGCCAGAGGCGGCGCGAAAGCCGGGCCCGAAAGAGGAGAAACACCAATGGAATCTCTTAGCGTGGCCCCGGGCAAACACACCCTTGAATTCCGCTACACCGGCCTAAGTTTCGATGCTCCAGATCGGGTGCGTTTCCGCTATCGGTTGGAGGGTCTGGATCAGGGCTGGTTTGAGGCGGGAACCCGGCGTGCCGCCCTTTACAGTTCCATACCTCCCGGCACCTACCATTTTCAAGTGATTGCCTGTAATGGGGACGGGATTTGGAATGAGGACGGGGCCAGCCTCTGGCTGACGGTGCGCCGTCATTTTTGGCAGACATGGTGGTTTATCGGGGTGCTGGCGTTGGTAACGGTCACCATGGTCGCGGGAGGTGTCCGGGTCGTGGAAAAGCGCAGATTACAGCAGCACCTCAAACGTCTGGAACAGGAGCGGGTATTGGAACGGGAGCGTACGCGCATCGCACAAGATTTGCACGATATAATGGGTGCCAAACTATGTCGAATTTCCTTTTTGAGCGAGCACGCCCGGCGTTGCGATGGCGTCCCGGTCGAACTTCAGGAGGAGATGTGCGCCATATCCGACGATTCCCGCGAGGTGCTTCAGTCGCTCGACGAAATGGTTTGGGCGGTTAATCCGCAAAAAGACACCCTTGACCATCTGGTGTCCTATATCGGGCAGTATGCCCAGGAATACTTCCGGAAGACCGGCATCGAGTGTGAATTGGAAATTCCCGACCGGGTGCCGGTGCAACCGCTCTCATCGCAGTCGCGCCATCATTTGTTTTTGGCCGTCCATGAGGCGCTTACCAATATCCTCAAACACTCGGCAGCCACGCGGGCTAGAATTGTCATGACTTGCCGCGACACCGATTTTGAAATAGCTATTTCGGACAACGGCACCGGTTTTGATCCAGTGTCCAGTGAATCCAACTCGCCAAGTTCAGCCGCCGGTTTTTGCAACGGCTTGGGCAACATGCGCCGACGCCTGGGGGAGTTGGACGGGCGTTGCGTGATAAAATCCCGACCCGGGCATGGGACAACCATCCAATTTGTGCTTTCCTTCGATGTTCCGGTAAAGTAGGGGTAATTAAATGATTTCAGTATCCATCGTCGATGACGAGAAAAAGCTATGTAAATCCATCGCCACTTTTCTGAACGGTTCAACTGGATTTCGCTGCGTCAGTATTTACGGAAGCGCGGAGGCAGCCTTGAAACACCTGCCATCGGACCGGCCGGACGTGGTGCTGATGGATATCAATATGGCCGGCATGGACGGGATCGAGTGTGTGAGGCGTCTCAAAATCCTGGCGCCACAAATACAGATTTTGATGCTTACGGTCTATGAGGATACCGAGCAGATTTTTGAAGCCCTGACGGCCGGGGCCACGGGTTATCTCCTGAAGCGGCTTGAGCCGGACGAGTTGTTGCAAGCCATTCGGGACGTTCAAGCTGGCGGTTCTCCGATGTCCAACTCCATCGCCCGCAAAGTGGTGGCTTCATTTCAGGAGGCAAACCGGGTTGGTGAGAAGCAGAACCTGCTTTCGCCGCGCGAACAATCGGTGCTGGATTGCCTGGCCAAAGGGCTGGCTTATAAGCAGATCGGTGACCAGCTCGATATCAGCATCAACACCATCCGCACTCATCTCCGGCACATTTATGAGAAGCTGCACGTCCAGTCGCGGACCGAAGCAGTCGCGAAATACCTCCGACGCTGATCTGCGACTTGACGCGGTGGCATCCTTACCTTGGACGCGGTGGAACGCATCCCTACCAAATATATGACTGGAAGGGTCATTGCCCAATTCCAGCAGTTGTTCCAAGGCGTATTTTATTCGTCCCCACCCACCGCCGGGACGACCAAAGTCGAGGTCAAGCAAGGTGATATAGGGAATCCCTAAACCGTTAAGGAGTCGCCAAAAATGGTTTACATGGCGGCCACCCAAAGGGACGAATGAAACCATATTAGGATCAAGCTCAGTGCCGCCAATTGCTTTTACGGCAAACTTGCCAATTCTGGCAAGTTTAAGAGAGTAGCTATTTTATCATGATTTTCCCGAGATGCTTAGACAACGAGGAGATTCATTCTCTTTCGCCGCTGGACAATCTCAACTTCTGAGTCATTCAGAAAACGGCTCGAACCTCCGGCTGTCGAAATGCATCAAAATGAACTCCTCATTTTCCCTTGGATAAAAGCCTAAAACCAAATCAAGCGGCTCACGAAACATCGGACTTTCTGCTTCTTCTGCAAATTTCTTATCAAAAATAGGATTTAGCAGAACTTCCACAACGATAACTGGTTCACCGTAGGCTGGATGTTGTCTATTCTTCATACCTTTCTTCCAACGAACTAACATTCCGGGTTGAAAATTGTGTGAAAGCTTCAATGCTTTGAAGCCAATTTCCAACATTTGTATAGATTGTGCTGTTTCTCCTTTATTAAATGGTTTGGCCATGATTTTGCCCACTAAATTAAACTGACATTTCCCACATGGTTTCTTGCCCGCGACCAGCGTGGGCCTTTTTTGTGATTCTCTGCCTGCTCCACAGATTGGCAAGTTCTTTTCTTTGGTTCGCCCTCGATTTTTCTCTGGCACCGAGGTCGGTCAGACCCAGTGCCGCGTCCAGTTCCCGGTAGGCCAACAACCCGGCGTCGGACGTGACCTTGGAACCGTGAAACTCCAGTTTCAAACGACTATCGAAAGCCACCCGCAGAGCTGTTTTTTTGCCTGCACCCATTGGATTTTCCATTTTTTGTTGGTTAGACATAGAGAAAAGCCTTTGTTTATGCGGCTTTATTGTATGTCAATAACTCCTGCTTGTGAAGTTAATCTGGGAAATATGGGTGGAAATGGAAAAACCTAGCCGCAAACTTAAATAAAATTGGGATTATGTCGTTCACAAACAATGGTAGGGACAGCGCGCTGCGCTGTCCGCGCCGCCCGATGCGGCGCATCGAAAAGGTCATGATTTCCATTCAATTTTCACAGTCCTACAAAGGCCCAGGACGCCGCAGCGCGGCGTCCCTACCTGATTTTCTGCATCTGTTTGTCAAAGGCATAATCCCAAATAAAATAACAATGGGACGCGGTGGAACGCATCCCTACCGGGGAGCCCAGGCGGACGGCGCAGCGCGCCGTCCCTACCGGGAATAGAGCGGACTCACGTCCGCTGCTACAAAAATCAATTTGGGACGACGTGGAAGTCATCCCTACCGATATACGCTTCCGGCCGCTGGACAATTCATGCGATGCCAGCGCCACAATTCATGCGATACCAACGCAAGTTTTCCTGTGATAATCTTTCGCTTGACCCCATTCGGCGACTTGTCGGCTGAAGCAGCCCGCAGATCGCGGTGAGGCAGCTTGCAACAAACAACGTCACTAAAAAATGAACAGAAGTAATTCTATGAAACGAAACTTGCCAACATGCGTCCGGGCCGGGCTCCCGCCCGGAGCCAATTCGCTCTGCCTCCGCGCAAAGGAAATGATCCATATAACATCAAAAGCAACGAAGTATGCGCTGTTATCCGGGCTCTGGCTTTGCGCCGCCGGAATCATGACCGTTCAGGCTCAAAACACCTATATCACCTTCAGCGTGGATGAGGCCACGAATCTCGCCAATGGAACCTTCGACCCGCCACCCGGTGGAACGGATGGAGTTTATGTCCGTGGAACTTTTGACGGATGGGCTTATCCGGGGCTCCAGTTGGTTCAAGTCGGCAGCAGCACGGTTTATTCAAACACCACGGATGACACCAGCGCACAGGATATCAGCGACGGGAACGTCAATTTCATATATGACGATACCGAAAACGGCGGTGAGGCCCCGGGAGATTACCAGAACCGGATGGCCTATCTGCCGACAAACAACAATGCCAGCGTGGTGCTGCCAACTCCATTTTTCAATGATATCGGACCCGCGACAACCGCCAACGTAACGTTTCAAGTTGACATGTCCGAACAGTTGGAGCTTGGCAATTTTCACCCAAACAGTGGCGACACCCTGGTCGTCTTCGGCAGCTTTCAGGGTTGGGATGCGACGGCAGGCGGCACATGTGTGCTAACCAATAACCCAAACATTTTAGTGACGAATTATAATTTCATTCCACCAATAATCGAGTCCAACGTCTACACCACAACCATTGCAGTCTCCCTGAATGCGCTGCGGCCGCTGGCGTCACCCAATTGTGCGGAGGAATATAAATACATCATAGAGCCGGAATACAATTATGACAGTCCGCTTTATCCCAATGACGATCCTGACAGTGGCAACCGGTTTTTTACCGAAGGCAACCAAACGCTGCCGCTGGTAAACTTCAGTGACACACCCTATGCTCCGCTGGCCAACGTAACCCTTAAAGTGGACATGTCGGGCGTGGTTCTTTATGACACCAACTATATGCCCAACAGCGTGACGGCGTGGGGGAGTTTTAACGGCTGGGCTGGTCCGATAACGATGACCAACAATCCCGCCGCCCCGAACACCAATCTCTTCATTTCGCCGGTTATCGCCATGGGCGAGGGCACACCGTATGTTTTACAATATAGATATACCAACACCACTTACGACGGCTGGGTGTATGACTATGCCCAGGATGGCGGCCCGAGCTGGTTCAGCGACAACAATTATCGGCGCATCATTGATTTGCCGATCACGCCCACGATCCTCACCACCAACTTATCTGCGGTTTTCTTTAACGACCTCGCGCCTGACGACTATTTGCCCACAGCCACGCCGGTGCTTTTCAGCGTGAACATGAGTGGCGCGGTCGGAACGGATGCGCATGTGTTCGTTCCGGGAAGTGACGGGGTCTACATCAATGGCATGTTCGCCGGCGCGACGCCGTCTTATCCCAGCCCGGCATATGGCACTTCTCAATACTGGTATCCCTGGTCGACGGCGGCTCCGCCGGGATATCAAATGATAGAGGTGGGGTCCACGACAATTTATACCAACACCATCATCCTGCCCGCAGGAACGCCGGTCGCGTTAAGCTATCAATACGGCATGGATCCGGGCGGTGCCAACGGCGGACCTTTAGACGACGAGGCGGCGGTAGATGCGGTTCACTATCGCGGGGTGCGTTCAACCCAATTCAATCCGTATGTGATGGCTACGGATACGTTCAGCAGTCAGCCGTATGTGGAGCCGTTTTTCAGCACCGGCAACATTGGCGCCAATGGCAGCCTTGCCGGCGGCAATCTGACGGTCGGAACACCGGTCGCGGGCAAGGTTCCGGTGACCTGGCTCGGTCGTCCGGGTGCCCACCTGCAATCCGCGAACAGTCTTGGCGGTGCCTGGCAGAATATTCTGGCAACTGACGGCACTAATTGGACCGCAGGCGTTAGTTCGACGAATGGTTTTGTCAGTGTCACAAACTGGCCAGCCAGCGGGAATACATTCTTCCGCTTGGTCAAGCCTTAAGCCGGTTAGGGGTGGACAACGCCCGCCCGACCGTGCGAAAGGACGGTCGGGCGGGTTTAATTTATGATGCGGCAACATAACAAGATGTCAGAAAATATATGAAAAGTCGTCGTTCAGGATTCACGTTGATAGAGTTGCTGGTGGTTATTGCCATCATCGCCATTCTGGCCGCCATGTTGCTGCCGGCCTTGAACGCGGCAAAATTAAGGGCGGTGAGCATTGCCTGCATGAGTAATTACAAACAACTGGGGCTGGCGGGATTCATGTATTCCAACGACAATAACGACAAGATTGTGACCAATTCTGATGCGAATAACACGCCCCCCGCAACGGTGAATTGGGTTTGTCCCGATGGGATTAAACTTGACTGGTCTGGCAACTCGAACAATACCAACACAACATTAATAAATGGTACGGCTGACGCCTTGATGTCGAGTTATGTCGCCCAATCGCTGCCAATTTTCGTCTGTCCTGCCGACAAATATCTTAACCCTCCATTCCAATCGAAATTCAGGAATGTTGGCGTGGTGAGTCGTATCCGAAGCTGCGCCATGGACGGGGCGATGGGGGATGGTTCCAAGTGGTATGGCTGGGATCCTGCCACTGGTGTGGTCGAGGGAGGACATTCTGTTATGCCGCTATTTTACGATGCCAAAAAGTTAACCGATATGCATACGCCCGGACCCAGCAACTGTTGGGTGTTTATGGATGAACATCCCGACAGTAATGACGACGCAGGCATGTATGTAGATCCACAGTGGGCTGTGAACGGAACCAGTATGGAGGGGAAAATTGAGCTTCCTGGCAGCATGCACGGCAAAGCCTGCGGCATGGTCTTTGCCGACGGTCATTCGGAAATTCATGTATGGAAAGATGGTCGAACCACCCCCCCCGTTCAGTATATTACATATAATCAGCCGGCTCCAGGCACCCTCAGCCAAGACCAAGATTTCGTGTGGCTGGCCCAGCATACTCCGCAGAATTAATGCAGCCGCTTCGTCCAATTTTCCCGCCAGGAAACGGGGACTATCACGAAGCAAGCAAGTGTGACCGCAAATGCAAACGTGAATTCTCTTGTTCGAGTATTGTATCAATTTGAAGGCGTCGCGCTGTCCGGACGCCGCAGCGCGGCGTCCCTACCATTGTTTGTGAACGACATAATCTCATTTTTTTGCATGTTCGTGCGGTTGGCAGCAAAGTTCTTTGAACTTCCATTCCCAACCATGAAATTCAAGTCCTTGAGAAAAACTTCGGTGGCATTGGCCGTGGCACTCGCCCTGGTTTCGCCGCGCGTTCGGGCCGACGTGGATGTTTCCGGCGTCACCGCCCGTCCTTCGCCCGACTGGCTCCTCAACGGTACTATTTACGAGATTTTTCCGCGAGATTTTTCCGTGTCCGGCAACCTCAACGGCGTCACCGCGCAACTCGACGAGTTGCACAGTCTCGGCGTGAACATCCTGTGGACCATGCCGATTCATCCCATCGGTGAAAAATTCCGCAAAGGCGAATTTGGCAGTCCCTATTCCGTCAGGGATTATTACGCCGTTGATCCGAATTATGGCACGGTGGACGATTACCAGCGGCTGGTGTCCGAGGCGCACAAACGTGGCATGAAAGTCATCATGGATTTGGTCGCCAACCACACCGCGTGGGACAGCGTGATGATGAAGCACCCGGAATTTTACAAACATGACGCCCGGGGAAAGATGATTCCACCGATGCCGGAATGGACGGATGTGGCCGCCTTGAATTACGGCAGTCCGGCGTTGCGCCAATACATGATCGCGATGCTCAAATACTGGATCCAAACATGCGACGTGGACGGATTTCGCTGCGATTCCGCCGCCATGCTGCCGACGGATTTCTGGGAACAGATCCGCACCGAACTTGCCAAGGTCAAGCCGGACATTATGATGCTCGCCGAGGCCAGCAAACCGGAATTGCTCACGAATGCGTTCGACATTGATTACTCCTGGCCATTGCTTTCAACAATGAATGACGTTTTTATCCACAACGCGCCCGCCTCAAACATCCGGCGCTCATGGGAAGAAAGCCGCGCGCAGTTTCCCAGGGACGCACTGCACCTGCGGATTTCCGACGATCATGACGAAGCCCGCGCCGTCGCCCGCTACGGTCTCAATGGAGCGCTCGCCGCATCGGCGCTCATGTTCACGCTCGACGGTGTGCCGCTGATTTACAACGGCATGGAGGCCGGCGACACCGCCGAATCCGACGGCGCCGCGCTCTTCGACAAGCAGAACATTTCATGGCACCCGAAGGAACACCCGGAGTTGCCCGGCATCTACCACGACCTGATTCAACTCCGCCATCAATACGCCGCACTCCGCAATTCGCGCGTGGACTGGCTGGACAACTCGGATGAGACCAGGCTCCTCACCTTTCTGCGCGCCGACGACAAGGATGAACTGCTCGTCGTCATCAATTTTTCCAATCGCCCGCTCACCGGCAGGGTGGACTTGAAAAACGTGGACGGCTTTGTGCCGGTGAACATTTCCGGCGTGCAGAGTTCCGACGCCGGTCCGGTGCCGATATTTCACCTGAACGGCTTTGAATGGCGCATCTATCATCGCGCGTCCAATTCATCACATCCGGTCGCGGGCCTGGCCGCTGACAAGGATTAGGATTAAAAATTGTGGAAATCAAACAACCTCAAAAGATTCCGGTGCTATTTTTGCTGGTGGTCATCGGCGGGCTGGCGGCATCAGCCCATGCCCAGCCAGCCAGCATCAATGGCGCCTATGACCCGGCCTTCGGCAGCCCGCTCGCCGTCCAAACTGATGCAACCGGATTTGGGCTAAATGACTCGGAACTGGACGGTGCCTATGGTTTAATAGCGAATGGAAACCTCTACCTGTTTCTTTCCGGCAACCTTCAAAATAATGGTAATAATATCAATCTTTTCATTGCCGGGGCGGGTGGTCAAAGTGCTTTGAGCGCCCTGAATCCAGGAAATCTTGGGGCAAATAATTTATCGGTCATGAACGGTTCGCGGTTCAGTCCTGGATTTTTGGCAATTTACGCATTTAATATAAACAACAATGGCGTCACGCTTACCGTGAGTCAATATAACCTGGTTGACAACACCTCCGTGGATGCACTTGGAAGCCTGACGGAGAGCGGCAATATCGTGGCAAATGAAACCGTAGATAATTCGGTGGTGGTCGGGTTCAATAATAATAACTCGCAAAGCCAGGCCGCCGATGTTGGTCCAAGGTCAATGGGTTTGGAGCTGGCCATTCCGCTGTCGTTGATCGGCAATCCCAGCGGCCCCATAGAGGTTTTGGCAGACATCAACGGTTCCCAGGAAGGGTATCTGTCGAATCAATTGCTTCCGGGCCTGCCGTCTGGAACGGCTAATATAGGCGGTGGCGGGTCTTATACTGCGGTAAACGGTGACGGCTTTAATTTCAGTTCGACTGCTGGTGAATATTTCACGGTTCCGGTTTTGCCACCGGTTCCGCCACCGGTTCTTACCATCAATGGCATGGACGCTGATTATGGCACGACGCATGTCTTCGTCAATGAAGTGTCGAATGATGCCGTGCCGCTGACGATTTTGTTTTCGCCCAACGCCTCAACCAACGTGGTGGAAGCGGACGTTTTTTCCAATCTGAACCGGCGCGACCATGCGAACATGGATGCCAACGGCGACGGCGTCCCGGACGGCATCCTGCCGCCGGATGGCAACACCATCGCCACCGGCGACACCAACAATTATTATGAGGCGTATGCGATGACGCCGACCAGCACGCCCGGGCAGTATTCGCTGACACTGTACGCACAAAAGACCGGCGCTTATCGCCTGACCGCGCGTTGGCTGGTGGCGGGCAGCACGAACTGGAACTGGTATAGCACCAACTCTCCCTACATCACCGGCAACCGGTGCGACTTTATGGTTGTCGTTTCGCCTAAAAAAGCGATGAGCATGATGCTTTATGAGTTGGCGGTCAATAACATCGGGGCGCAAGGCGACAACAACAATGGCTCCCAGCGCAGCACGTTCACCGACCTCTATAACGGACCGGGGTCGCGTGCCTACGATCCAGTCACCAACCGTTTTAACCTCGGTTACGTGACCAATCTTGGCGTGAACTGGCTCTGGCTTGAGCCAATGCACCCCATTGGCGTCCTGGACAGCATCAACAGTCCCTATTGTGTGAAAGACTATTTTCAAATATCGCCATGGATGAGCAAGGCGGACACGGAGCCCGCAGGCATGACGGAATTTCAAGGCTTTGTTGCGGCGGCGAATACCGCCGGCGTGAATGTGATGATTGATGAACCGTTTGATCACACCGCCCATGATGTAGAAATGGAAAATGAAGGAGTCGCTGATTTTGGCGGGACGGGGAATCCCGGCAATTGGCACCCCACCGATTTGATCCCGGCTGATGTCCCGCAATTTTTTTCGCCGAGCAACGCCTACTGCAGCCGCGCGACCGGCGCCAGTGACCCAAACATCGCGCTGGCGCCAGACGAAGGGGAGATTGCGAAATGGACCGACGTGATTGATATTTTCCACGGCGTCTATGCCGCGCGGGTTTGCGAAAATCCCCAGGATAATAACAACTATTTGAGCACCGACGACTGGTTTGATTATAGCACCAACACGGGGAGTTTCGATCACATAACTCAACACGTTTGGAAATACCAGGCCGACGAACTCCTGTATTGGCTCACCCAGAGCGGTTGCACCAACGGCACACCGGCCAATCAGACCTCCGCCGCGGGCATAGGCGGGCTTCGCGCGGACTTCGCGGAGGGATTGCCGCCGCAATGCTGGGAATACATCATCAATACGGTGCGGTGCCAGAAATGGGATTTTGTTTTCCTGGCTGAATCCCTCAGCGACAGCGAGCCGACCTATCGCTCCAGTCGTGATTTTGACGTGGTGAATGACAGTGTGCTCTACGACTTCCGGACCGACATGGTGGCCACCGACTACCAGAACACTTTCAATTCGGAACAGGCCAGTTATGGCCAGTGCCTGATGTTATGGAACACCACCTCCCACGACGTGGGTTTCTATTACACGGATCCATATCAGGCATTGCTCCGTTACATGATCGGTGGAACCATTTATGGCGTCCCCCATATGTTATACGGTCAGGATGTGGGCACCACGTCAGGATTTGGCTTTAGTCTTTACACGACGAGCGGCACGGAAGAAGTTCCTGATTTATACGCGTTCAATTCCTTGCAGCCCGCCTTTACAGCAGCCAACAACAATTTGAGGGTGGATCAACTTTATCCGCTTTACGCGGCCGTGGGGCGGGCCCGCCAATCCAGCCCGGCGCTGCAAAGCGCCAACGACATTTTCCTCAGTCCGATCGGCGGGTCGCAGCCCGACATTTATGGGGTCGCCAAGTTCGCAACCACCAACGGTTCCCCGAATTTTAACGACGTGGTGTTCGCCTTTGTGAATCTTGACGTCACCAACAGTCACCCGGCCAATTTTAACGTCAATATCACGGCGAACGGGACAAACCTTTTTGGCATCGCCCCCGGCCGCATGTATAACGCGAAGAACATCGCTGCTTACCTGGGGGTTGACCCGAACCGCGGCAGTTATTGGCTCTGGGGCACAGATGGGATTGCCGGGAGCACTCTGCTGGCCAACGGAGTGTCTGTTTCGCTCGATTCTGTGCCCACCAACAGTGTCGGTTGGACGAATGCCCCTTACGAAGCGCAATATTTGAAGCTGTACGACGTGACCCCGCCGGCAACCCTCGCCGCGCCGACGACGACCGGCTCATATGTCATTGGAAACAGTGTGACGTTCAGTTGGCTCCCGCTGAACGATCCCGAAGGCGGGGTGTCCGGTTATCAGGTGATTGTCGGAACGTCACCGGGGGCAGCCGATGTCTTTAACGGCATCGTCCAAGGCACGACCTTGACGGTGACGAACGTTTATGGCGCGACGCTTTACGCAGAAGTGAGTGCGATCAACAACGCGGGGATACAAGGGCCCGCCAGCGCCGGCAGTGCTGGTGTGACTTTGGTGGATCCGGATTGGATCCCGATCTTAAGCATGCAAGGGAACAGCGTGCTGAGTTGGACCAGTGTTTCCGGCATGACCTACCAAGTCTGGTCCACCACCAACCTGGGCATTCCGTTCACGACCATTGGTGGTGTCATTACTGCTTTCGGACCGACCATTCAAAGCACAAACACCCTGCCCGATCCGATTAGATTCTATCGCGTCCAAATTTTCCCATAGTTGAACTGGTTCCCGGCAAAATTTCTTTGACATGCTGCTTGGGAGGGCGCTGGTCATACGGATGCTGTTTATGCAAACTGGACGGTCAATGGCCGTCCGGCTGTCGGTGCGAAGCTGCAGGCGCTGCGTATCGCCGCCGCCAACGCCACCAGCGATTTGCTCATCCGCCCCGAACACGATGTCACCCCCGGCGCTCCCCGCAGCCGA
>Ga0182015_10004418_pt1 | contig 15167 bp, 17 predicted proteins | sample 712P3MmetaG_FD_120478 | JGI IMG/M metagenome (GOLD analysis project Ga0182015, IMG submission 120478) | Permafrost microbial communities from Stordalen Mire, Sweden - 712P3M metaG | ecosystem: Environmental > Terrestrial > Soil > Wetlands > Permafrost | place: Sweden: Stordalen | collected...
AACACGGCCAACACCGGCTCGCCGACCGGTCGATCACCAACGAAACGCTGCACTGCTTGAACATGTCCTCGTTCCTGTCGGCTTCACCTGCCGCGCCCCGCCGATCGAAATGGCGGAGGGAAACGGCGGATCTTGAGGCCACAGGCACGATGATCGGGCCTCACGGACCGCTACCACGGGTTGCTGGCGGTGGGGTGTCACACCGAGGCATCGTTTTTCCGGTCGAAGTAGCTAGCCGGCACCTCGGACCTGCCGACGGAGGTCTCCGCTGTTGGGCCGGTCAGCTCAGCCGCCCAGGGCACCTGGTTCGTGAGCGTCTGGGTGGCCTCGGCGAGAAGGCGAGCGTCACCGTCAGCGACTGCGGCCTGGTGGATAACCGCCAACTTATCCACAGCGGTTCCAGGTCAGAGCGTCGCGGGATCACGACGACGGGGCTGACCCGCCAAACTCCGGCCTGAGGCGCGGCGATGCCGCCGCCTCTCGGGCACCAACAACCGGCGCGATCATGCAATCGACTCCGACATCAACGTGTCGCAGAATTCCGTCAGGAATCGATCAACCAACGCGACCTCCAAAGCGTCAAGATCCCAACCAGGTCGACGACACTTCGGGGTCGTGATCAGCCCACGTCGGTAAGAGATCAACTTTTCTGCAGCCACGAGGAGCTCTATGTTCTGCATCCAATACGCTAGGTACGGCGTGAGCCGGGTGTGGAGGTCGCGGGCGTCCTCATCGTCACCACGCTGCCATCTCGACCAGATGGCGAGATATAGCTCAACAAAGGAAGAGCCTGGCTGCACACAAACCGCGCCACGCTCCAGCGCATCGATCATGTGGAGCCCGGCGTAGCCCACGGCGGCAGGTACGCCAGGATCGCCGTCTGCCAGCGCCGCGATCATCCGACCCGGAGGCGACGATTCGACCTTGACCTGGCGCACGTTTGGTGTCTCGAGGACAAGTGCCCTGACAGTATCCGCGTCAAGGGCCGAGCCGGTCTGATTCGGTGCGTGCTGGATGACCACGGGAGCCGGCGCGATGGCCGATGCCACGGACGTGATGTGAGCCCGGACATCGCCGGCAGAGGCACCGAGCTGCCATGGAGGTAGCAGATTGACCGCGTCGGCACCGGCGTCAACGAGGCGCCGAGCTCGGGCGACGGCTGACCGGGTGGCGTGATCATTGACCGAAAGGACAATCGATACGTTCGTGCCCGAAGTCATCTTGACTAGGAGTTCCTCGATGGCAGATCGCTCCCCATCGTCGAGCTTCAGGAACTCCGATGCGTAACCAGGAAACATGATTCCCCCGATATCTGTACGCAACAGGTATTCCACCATTCGCTCAACATCGCCCAAATGTACGTCCCCTGTTTCCGAGAACGGCACACCGACAACAGGGCATACCCCAGTAATGACAGGGACGATCTTCATGCGCTGTTAGCAAAATCTTCACGACGCGACTTGCGCGCGCTTGCTGCTGGAACGTCATCTGGACCGTAGCGGTCGTGAGGAACCTGTTCGTCCACAGGTTCCGCTTTGGGATTATCCATCATTTGCAATATCATTGTATGTAACGCTAGCACGCCCGCTATTCGCTGGTGCTATGGTCGAGCATAGAATCGTGAGGAGTTGCAGGTCCGCTCGTTAATGATCCCGTGACAACGATGGATCCCGCGACTCGCATTGGGAGCAGCATCCCCTCTTGGCATGTTGTCCCGACCCGAGCAACCAAGAGGTTGCCCCGTTGACACGCCGCCAGCGGTCCTCGGTGGCTTCTGCAGGACCGGCGCTCCATGACTCCCCGATAGTTTCGGCACGCTGAACCAGTCCGCCTCGGTGACAGGTTGATGCCGTGGCGGCGAAGGATTGTCCCGGCGCTCGAAGGTGCTCGCTAGGTGCACAACAATCCTGGCCAGCTCGCCCTGGATCCCGGGGGATTCCCCCAGAGCGGGTTCTCACTCGCCAACTAAGGACGATCTCGACGGTGCCAACGGGAGCCTCGGTCGACCCCGGCGGTTCTCCTCGTCACTCTCGGCTAGCAGCCGCTGAGCTCCGATGCTTTTCCCTGGATCTTCACCACCAGTCTCGTCTTCGCGAGCTCAGCCTCGGCTCGCTCGGCGCACTTTCTAGTCCGGGCGAGCTCGCCGGCAAGCAGGTTGCGGGTCACCGGCCGCTCTTTCGGCCCGAGCCCGGCGAGCGCACCGGAGTCCCGGGCTCGTGGCCACTGGACCATTTGGCTCGAGTACAGGCCTCCCAGCGTAATGGCGCGCCCTTGTCACCGTCACCGGCGCAACCGTCATACTCGACGAGGATCTTCATCTTGTAGTCGGCGTTGAAGCTTCGTCGTCGCGGTCGATCTGGCATCGAGGGTTCGTCGCCCATGGCCTAATCATGGGCGCGAGTCATCGTCAAGGTAATGAGGGTCACTTCGTAACGGATCCGAGCTCGCCCTGCAGGGTTGGACTACTGCTCGGGTGCCTCAGCTCGGCCTGACAGACAGGGGATCCCGCGGACGATGAGGTCGCGTTGTTCATTCTGTTCACCCGGACGGCCTCGACGACCGAGAGGTACTCATAGGTCTTGTTGCCCACGTCGGCGGATCGATGCGGGGCTCACGTGCTCGTTGGCGCCGCACGCAGGACCCGGCTGAGCTCCTCCTTCAGCCAGTTCTTTCCGTGGCAGCCGCCGGTCTGTCGATTCCGGATGGCGCTCAGCGGACGATGGCCTCATTGGTCGTTGGGTCAAAAAAGTGGATCCGGCTCGGGTCGAGTTGGAAGCGAATCCGGCACCCCGCGACGAGTTGTGTCCTCGCATCGACGCGGGCTACGCCCTCACCGGCCTTGGCGATTGTCCCCTCGCTTAGCCCCTCGGCGTCTTCGTCCTTGCTGTCCCCGACCTCGATCTGGTGGGCATCGCTCGTGAAGTGGACGAGCTGCTCGGAACCGAGCGCTTCCGCCAGTTCGACGTTGCCTTCGAACACCGCCGAGGTCGAGTCGGCCGAGATCTCGTCGGTCTTCAGTATCGGGAGGTCCTCGGGCCGGATCCCCACCACCACGGATCGACTCGCGTACCCGCGAAGCGCAGGCCTCGCGCCATGGACCGTCGACGACAGCGGGATCTTCTGGCTGCCGATGAGCACGAAGCTCGCCCCATCGCCGATCGTGGCCTCGAACAGGTTCATGGCAGGCGACCCCATGAAGCCGGCCACGAACAGGTTCTTCGGGTTGTCGTAGAGAACCTGCGGAATGTCGCACTGCTGGAGCACTCCGACGCTCAATACCGCGACACGGTCGCCCATCGTCATCGCCTCGACCTGGTCGTGGGTGACATAAAGCGTCGCCACGCCGACACGCCGCTGGATGCGGGAAACCTCGGCCCTCATCTGGACACGGAGCTTGGCGTCGAGGTTCGACAAAGGCTCGTCCATTAAGAATACGCTCGGCTCGCGCAGGATCGCCCGTCCCATCGCCACTCGCTGGCGCTGGCCACCTGAGAGCTGCCCCGGTTTGCGGTCGATCCACTCGGTGAGTCCCAAGAGCTCGGCCGTCTCGTTGACCTTCTTCGTGATCTCGGCCTTGGGCACCTTTCTCAGCTTCAGGGCGAAGCCGATGTTCTCGGCAACTGTCATGTGCGGGTAGAGAGCATAGCTCTGGAAGACCATCGCGATGTCACGGTCCTTCGGCGAGACGTCGTTTACGACCCGGCCGCTTATACGCAAAGTCCCTTGAGTGATGTCCTCTAGACCTGCGACCATGCGCAAGGCCGTCGTCTTCCCGCATCCCGAAGGGCCGACGAGCACCATGAACTCACCATCAGCGACGTCCAGGTTGAGCTCGTCGACAGCTTTGAAGCCGTTCGGGTAGACCTTGGTCACCCTTTCGAGGGTGATCGGCGCCATCAGTTCTCCTTTTCCATAAAACTCACTTATGGTACTACGCGGGCATTCTATACACGTACGATGCTGCCGACCAGTCCACGAAGACCGTTGGCTGGACAGCCCTCGACCGACCAAGCGGGTCCTCCGCGACAGCACCGCAGCATTCGATGTGCCGGCGAGCCTTCGCCGCGAGAGCGGCGACCCCTCCCCCGAGGACCGAGCCATCGTTTCTTGGTGGCACGGTTGGGATGCAACGATTACGTCGCGAGACCTCTTCGGCGCAGTGCCTCGACGCCAATGACAGCGCGTCGGACGCGCTCGCGCGAGGCAGCGACGACGGTCTCGCGGAGATGACCGCCCGATGGGTACGCTGCTACGGTGTTTCGTAGACCGAACTTAAGGTGAACCGGAGCCGCGACGGCGATAATGGCGTCGATCTCGTGATATCGGAGCGGTGCAGCGAAGTCGTCCGCGCCCTCGATGTAGCAGTCGAGGGGTACCTTGACAGCCCGACGGATGGCCGCGATATCGGCTAGCGGCAGGTCGGTCGGTAGGTTCAGGGTGGTCGCTCCCATCTCGACATATGCGCGAGCGGTCGCCGGATTCATCGTCGGCAACGCTAGTGACGTCTTGAGCACGAACCCCTCTGGCAGCTTTCCGGCCCTCTTCGCTCTCCCGAGCACCCAGAGGAGCCCTACGTCGGACATGAGGACGCCGCCAATCCCGGCATCTGCTGCCCGGAGCGCCTCCTCTAAGCCTGATGCGATCCCGGCTTCACCTCGCACGGATGCAGCAGCAGTGGCACCACCGGGACTTCGAGCCATCGCAGAGATATCCCAACCAGCGCGAATCCCGGCCCATAAGACGACCTCGAGGTGGGCTGATCGACCCATCTCGGCCATCTCGGCGAGTTCGGCGTCTGTGAGAAGGGCAATTCCACTACCCTGGCTGACTCGGTGCACTCGAACGTCAAGTGACGCACTCTCTGCGATGACCGCACCCAACGCCTCCGGGCCCTCGACCGAGGGAATCTCGATGTGCCACGCGGCCCCGTCGGCAAAGCGTCCAGCCGAAGCCAAAGACCGATCGACACCGCTTGCCGCCGCACCGTCGACTTCGATCGAGGACAAGATTTCGGCCACCCTCTCCAGCATTCCCAACTCCCTCCGCACCGACCTTGTCGGCCCTTCGCTCTTCGCGTGTCACCCGCCTGGCCTGATTAACGGTGATCCGACACAGCAAGTAGTACCGCACCCATCTCGTTGAAGAGCGGCGCCTCGCCGCCTCCGGCCCTGCCGTAAACTCCTTCAAGCTGTTGTTCGCCTGCTAGCCATCACGTTATGTCAGTACGTTCCCAAGGCCACGTGAACCGACCAGCGCGCCGGCTGTCCGGGTTCGACCACCAGCACCCGGCCTTGTCGATAGGCACGACTCAGATCGTCGTAATACCCGGTCATGGGCTCGAGACACACGACGGGAGCGGACGCGGCGTAGCTACCGTTGTCCATCCAGACGGCCAGGTACGGCAGCTCCTCAGAGTTCCATACCATCCGCAGCCAACAGCCATCGCGATCGCGTAATTCGGCACGATCCGTGGTCATGCCGGGGATGGTATAGAGCGTTAGGCCACCTCCGCGAGGTACGAGCTGTGCGCAGTCCAGGCCTTCCGCTGGGATTCGCTGTTGTCGGGCGCTACCTGGGCGCCCTTCAGTCACAGCGGTTAGATGCTCAACACCGATCGGGAAGGTCAGCACTGTGCCGGCCCTCATGGCATACTGTGGGTGCGGCGCCCAGAGCAGGGAGAGCTCATTGTCGCCAATGACGCAGAGTTCGTAGCTCGCAGTAAGATCGGGTCCTGCCAGCTCGAGCGAGCGGGTCAACCGGTAAGGTAGAGCACGTCCCCTGACACTACATGTAACCGAAGTTGGAGAGACGTCTTCGACCTGCCATGGCACTGCCCAGACTTCTCCATGGTCGGGGATTTCAACACCCCGATAGGGGTCTGCCGGATATACGCAGGCGTCAACGCTCGGCAGCATCTCGTCCCATCCGGACAGCGGTGCATCGGTGAAGATCGACCCATAACCTGGAACGCGGTGGTCGGCTCCGTGTGCCTGGAGGAGCCATTCGCGGGCTGTCTGCTTATGGAGGAGGGACGACAGTTTGGCTCCTCTTCGGGTCTCGACAACCACCCGAGCGTGGTCAGTCTCGATCACGTATCGCTCCTGCATCATTGACCTCTAATCGGCTGGCAGATAGGCGAGCTGCCACGGCAATGACTGGCCGTCTCTGCTGCGGCGAGCGGCGGCCTCTCTGAGACCCTGCTCATCGACGCGGACGCCAGGGCACCCGCGGATACATCCGCCGGCTATCTTCCTTAGTGGCCGCCAACCAACAACTTGAGCGATTCATGAATAATCCGCCTTGTCGGAGCACCCGTCGTAGTGCAAGTTGTCGGCGGGGGCCGCTAGCACGGAATCGCGCAGCGCCGGATGGAAGCGCAACAATCAAACGCGCACCTACCGTACTTCGCCCAACCTTTACCGCCTCTGCGCAGCCGCCGGGGAGCACCTGGCATCCTGCTACACCAATACCGGATAGCGGAGGGGCATCCCCGACTCGCCCACGTCTACGGCGTTCACCGAGAATCCGCCCAGGTTCGCGAACCAGAGGCGAGTGGTGCCCGGCTCAAAGGCCACGTTCGTGGGGCGGTTCAGTCGGTCCGCGGCATGGTCTTCCACGACCCTCTCAATGTGCCGCCCAGGCGTAATCCGCAGAATCAGGTCGGGGACGTAGCAGGCTACATAGAGGTTGCCAGAAGCGGCGAACGCCAGTCCGTCTGGCACTGTTCCCGCCAAAGTGGCAAAGATCTCTGGTTTGTCCAGGTAACCGTCTCGAAGTGAGAAGCGGAGAATGTTCGACGCCGTACTCTGAATGACGTAGAGGTACCGTTCCTCGGGGTCAATCGCAAGCCCGTTGGGGAAGTGCAGGTTGTCTCCGAAGAGATGCTCGGTGCTACCATCAGGGCGCACCACGAAGAGGCAGCCATCGGGTGTGTCCAGGTGGCCCGAGTCCGAGTAGTAGAGGTTTCCACGACTGTCAAAGACCGGATAGTTTGGCAGCACAGCAGGGCGATCCGGGGTACCTTTCGAGTAAATGCTAACGAGGCCGTCGGGTGACACACGATGAACATAAGGAAGACCGTAATTGCACTCATAGACATTGTGATTACCATCGACACAAAGACCCCCGATTCCACCGCCCGTACTTCCGAAGCACTCTGTGGTGCCATCTGAAGCGAGGCGGAACACCTGGCCCGCCTCGCCACCCGCATAGCCCCGGCCGTCCGGTCCGAAGTTCACGCACTCGGGATGATCTAGACCGGTCGCAATGAGACAAACGTCCTCAAGGGTTCGCAAGCTCGTAGTCAAAGGCACCATTATTATCCCTTCCAGATGCTCCAACCGCCGTCGACGACCAAGCTCGCGCCAGTTATGAATGACGCGTCGTCGGACGCAAGGAATAACGCAACCGCGGCAATCTCCTCGGGTCTACCGAGCCGCCGAGCTGGCGTCTGGCGCTCGAAGTCGGCAATCTCTTCAGGCGTATTGTGGTCCCAGGCGGGCGTCAGGACTCCACCGGGCAAGACGGCGTTGACGCGAACCTCCGGACCGTACTCCGCGGCAAGTTGCCGGGTCAACGCACAGATAGCGCCCTTGCAGGCATCGTACGCGGGATGCGATGGGAAACCAAAACGGGCGTGTACGGACGAGGTGTTCAGAATCACGCCGTGAGCCGTGACCAGATGGCCGATACATGTCCTGACGGAGAGGTAGAGGGATTTCAGACACACACTGACCTGCCGATCCCAGTCCTCTTCAGCCAGTTCATGCGCAGCCCCGTAGATGATCGCAAAGGCATTGTTGTGCACCACATCAAGATGCCCATAGCTGTCCACCGCGTACTCGGAGAGCCGCTGCCAATCCTTGAGAGAAGACACATCGCAATGTTGGTAAGTGCCTCTCCCACCTGCCTCGCGAATCTCCTGGGCGACAATCTCACCGGGCTCGTCCTGAACATCCGCAAGAATTACGCTGGCTCCTTCCGCTGCGAATCGCCGCGCCGTCGCGGCACCGATGCCGCTCGCCGCGCCAGTCACGATTGCAACCCGACCCGCAAAGCGCGCCATGACCTCCCTCGTCGCCGCCTGTGGGATAGCAATCACGACGTCCACTCCGATTCAGGCATCCTAACCGCCGCGATCGCCCCTACCTTAAGGAGTAAATGATGCTCGAATCCAGCCACCTCAATCGTGCTACGCACCGGCTTCGCCTCCACGGCGATGACACGGCTGTACATACGATCGTAAGTCGGGAAAGCAGGAATGCTCCCATGATGGCAGCTGCTCCTCAGGATCCCCTCATCGCCCCCACCGGCTGACTCCACGACAGTCACGAGCCGACGAACAGCCCTCTCCGCTCGGACTTCTAACTCAACGTCCGGCCCATGCGCCTCAGCGCCCTGCTGACCCGAAGTGTGAATCCAGTTCACACTTCGTGCGGGTCCGGAGTGACTCTCGCGCATTCCAATTCCCTTGGAAGTGTCGCAGGGCGCCATGCATGACATGTCATGTCCCTCCTCGACCGACCGTCGCGGCTCCATCATATCGCTAATAGATCCCTGACAGCAAACTAGCCCAACATTGCCATGGGCGGCGTGACAGTTCAACGGCCTGAACCGACAGTGAGTCCTCTCACGATGCCCTTTTGAAAAATCACGAACAGGACGGCGAGCGGCAACATAGAGAGTAGCGCCGCCGCAGCCTCCGCTTGAAGCGCTATGCCCATGCGCGAGGTAAATGACGTTGCCGCTAACGGCACCGTCCAAGTATTGCTCGATTGAAGCAGCACGGCTGCGATGAGCACGTCTCCCCAGGCAAAGACAAACCCCAGCACAGCCACGGTGGACAGTACGGGCAAGGACAGCGGAAGTGAAATCGAAAAAAACACCCGCTTCGGTGTCGCTCCATCTACAGCCGCCGCCTCCCGGATCTGTGGATCTATTGCATCCGCGAGGTACGCGTACAATAAGTAGAGCCCCAACGGCGCGTTGGCTACCCCATAAACGACGCCGAGGACAACATCACTATTGGTGAGATGCACAACACTGAGCTCGACAAACAGCGGGATTATCCAGATGATCACAGGCACCATCCAGACCACAGCAACTATACCGAGAACGATAGATTTGCGCCGGGACCGTGTTCGGGCGCACCACTCCGCGGCCGGAGCGGTTAGCACAATCAGCACGATCACCGAGACGGTTGCGGCTATAGTCGAGTCAATCATCGCCTGGCCAAGGTCGACCGACCGCCACGCGGTAAGAAATTGCGTGATCACAAAAGGGTGAGGTATGCCGAGCTCATTATGTATGTAGTCGCTATTCGACTTAAACGCAGTAACGACGAGGAAGTAGAATGGGTAAACAAAAGGCACGCATATAAGAAAGGCTATGGTCGTCCTGAGGGTCACCTTCGTCCGCTTTTTCCCTCGGCCGACCAGCTCGGAGCCGCTCCTAATCATAGGACCACCTCCTTCCTAGGCGCCATCCGATGACCGCGATCAGAATCACTATCGCTAGAAGGTACATAGACTCTGCTGCGCCGAGACCGTAAAGCCCGTTCGTGATGGTATTGGTAAAAATGTCATAATCGAGCGATTCACTTGAAGACCCAGGACCGCCACTCGTAAGCGTAAATATGTAGCCGAACAACCAGAGGAAGACGCCTAGGGCCTGAAACGTCATCCACAGGACTAATGTCCGCCTCAGACCCGGAAGGATGACGTGCACGAGACGCTGCCGACTGGACGCTCCAAATACCTCGGCGGCATCAAGTAGCTCAGGTTGAATGCTCGTTAACGCTGCAGTGAAGATCGCGACCCCTAGGCCGACGTTGGCCCATGCGAGCAATACAATGATGGTCGGCTTGACGAGGGTGGGATTCTCGATCCATGCCTGGGCTAGAAAGCCTAGTCCCAGCTTGCTCAGAGTCGCATTAACGAGCCCCGTGGGTGCTAGAATTGGTGAGAACATCACTCCGAGGAGTGCGGGCGATACGACGGCGGGCAGGAAGATAACGGCGCGGACTGCCGCCGCTGCGCGTACTCGCGAAAAGAGAAATACCGCGATAGCGACCGGCAATAGGGTCCACAACGGAAGGCCGAGTAGATAGACGCCCTCGTTAACCAGAATGCTGCGGAAGGTAGGCGACCGAGCAAGCGTTGTGTAGTTCGCTACCCCCGTGAAGGGGCTGCTCCCCCCCGGTTGCCAGTTGAACACGGAATGAGATAAGCCATAGATGGCCGGTCCAACAACGATCACAACGACAGCAAGAAGGAGGGGGGCGATATACATGCAGGCAGCTAGGCCCTCTCTCCATGATCTCGTTGCAGTTCGCCTCCGGTCGGTCTGGTGAACACCTTGTTCATCCGACTTACCAGTCAAGCTGCTTCTTCTAGACTTCCGCCTCCGCGCGCCGCTTATCGGTTCCCCATCGCTCATCCGTTGCCTCCTCAAGGGGAATCCGCAGGTAGCGGCTCAGCGAGTCCCGCGACCCTGCGTAGAATGGGTAACTCTGCAGCACCGCGGCGCCGGTTGGTCAACCCGCCGTCGTTTCCCGGCGGCTTTGCTGTCCTTGCCAAAACAGCTGACTCCAGGGGGACCTCCTGTGCAGTGGCATTCGGTTCACTTCAGTTTCGGAGCTAGCTCCATCTGCAGCTGTTCCATCATCTGGAGCACAGAGCTGATCGACGTCGTCCCGCTATACATCTCCGAGGCGTATTTTTCGTCAATCGCCAATACAGAAAAGGAGAAGCCAGTATAGACCGAGTGGTTGAGCGGATTCCTGAGATCGCTAAGAATTGTTCGTATAGCGGGATTACTCGATGGTGGATCGAATTCGGTGTTGCTTGGGATTCCCACGTTCATCTTCCATATTATTGCGGCCGCTTGCGGACTCTCCATCCACGAGACGTAGTCCCATGCGGCGGCTTTGTCCTTGGTCCACTTAGTAATACCCCACCCCTCTTCTGGCCCAGCGTCGACAAAAGGCGGCGACTGCGAGCCTGCAAGCCTTGGTACGGGGAATACGCCCACATTGTTAGTACCGAGTTCCTGCTGCGCCGCCTTAAGATTTGCAAGAAAGCCCTCGTCAAGAGTCATGGCCGCCTTCCCAGCCTCGAACTCCGTATAGGAGTCGTTAAACAATTTAAGGCTGGCTGCATCCTTAGCAAAGTACCCGTCGGTGCCGAGGGCCTTGATATCCGCCCACGCTGTCGTAAAGGGAGGGCCGTCAATGGAGAGGTCGTAGTTTAGAAAGCGCTTGGTCGTTGTCTTCGACATTAGCTGGTCGAGAAGGGGATATGCATACCATTCCCACTGATATCCGTCCGCAAACCCGCCAGACAGCGCCGTGGTCCCATGATTCTTCAGAGCCTGACAATCATGCAGGAACTCAGCCCACGTGGTTGGGGGGTCATTCGGATTTAACCCCGCCTTGGTGAACAACTTCTTGTTGTAGTAGAAGAAGGTTCCATACTGCGTCCAGGGAACGATATAGATATTTCCACCAGGGCTAGCAGCGGTGCCCATGTTCTCCCAGGTCTTTTTATCCGAGGCGGTGAGATAGCTCTGAAGGGGCGCTAGGCCGTTCTTAAACTGCGCGGCTGGGACACCGGGAAATCCGGAGACGATGTTCGGTCCAGCACCGGCCGCGATGGCTGCCGATAATTTCGTGGGCAGTTCAGAGTAAGCGACGGGCACATCGTCGATCTTGTACTGCGGGTAGCGGCTCTCGAAGCCTTGATCTAACGCCTTAACCGCCGGTCCCAGGTTGGGAGCAAAACCGGACCAGAACTGCCAAACGACGAGGGTTTGACGGGCCCCCGCCTTCGGGGACCCACCCGAGGAGCAGGCTGAAAGCGTCACGAGAAGCAGCCCCACAATACCCACAATCAGAGTTGACTTTACTAAGCGCGCCCTCCGCCCCCTGGGAATGGGGACCCTGCCGTCCCGGGTCTTCCATGAACCTTGTGTGCCAACCATCGTAATTGCTCCCCCTCTTCATTCCTCACTGATGCGCGACCCAGCAAGAAGTGCATAGCCACGGTCGCTCTTCGACTCATTCCAGTGCTTCTGTCTCACTGTTTCCGCATAACGCTTCCCTTGTATTCGCCTTATCTTCATCTTTTCGCCCGCAACACAAACATCCAAGCGACGGGATTCATAGCCAGGCGCTATCGGTTGCTCATCTAGGTGAGAATCAGTGCGTCCCCCAAGCTGCGCTCGTCGATGGCTCCTAACCCCACACTCGGCGACCCTCGGTTCCACCAAGGAACCAGCGTGTGGACGGTACGCTCGGCTTGGCTCTATTGTCAGAGGCAGGTGCTGCGCCGACGGCCAGATGGCGTGGCTCTGTCGGCCACTTCTACGCGAGAGAGTCCAATCAGGAAGCGAGACATGATGACTGTACGGGCTACTCCAGACAACTCCTCGCCTAGCACGCGCGTCGATCCCGCCCGTCAGACCCAGCGCCGCGCTATTGGCGCGGTGATCCGAGAGACGCGGAAAAGGCAGCGACGGACTCTGGCAGATGTCGCAACAGCCACAGGTTTGTCTATTAGCCTCCTCAGCCAGATCGAGCGCGGCATCGTCGGTCCCTCCCTCGACTCTCTGCGCACCATCGCCGAGGCCTTTGGAACATCTCCATTTCAGCTGCTCTTGGGTGCGGCCGACCTTCCGGGCCAGGCCGTGACAGTACGGAAGGGAGGCGGCGTTTACCTTCCTGCCCCTGAATTCACTGAGTTTCAGCTCCTGTCCCCAACACTTAAGAGCGCTTTCGAGGTTGGCAAGTGGACGCTCCCGCCCGGGGTGGCCAGCTCCTATAGTCCGAGAAGTCACGCCGGCATCGAGGCCAACTATGTCCTGGCGGGCCGGATCAAGATGCGGCTGGCGGATGAGGTCACCGAGTTGGATGAAGGAGACTTCGTAATGTTTGACGCAGCCCTGCCGCACCAGGTCACGGTTCTCAGCGACATACCTGCGACGGTTATATTTGTCATCTGCCCACCAAGCTTCTAGGTGCAATGGAATTCAAATTCTCTTATATAGCGGGGATTACTTGCGACGCGCTGCTGTCCGCTGAGTAAATCGATGCCATTCCCTCTTCTTCGAAACGGTTGTGGTACTTCACCAGCTTCTCCTTATCGATGTCGACCCCGATACCTGGTAGTTGCGGTACCTGAAGTAGCCCATCAGCGTAATCAAGTGGTTTAGTCACATAGTCGTCGGCGAGGAAATCAGGGTGGCCTTGCTGAGCAAGGATCGGGGCGGTCGAGGTGCTGAGAACCTGCAAGTCGGCGATGAGCGAGAGACTTGTGGCATTGAAGGCATGGACGACGAAAGGAAGGCCAGCCATCTCACAGAGGCCCAAGACACGCTTGAAGGGCAGCAGGCCCCCTTCCTGATGTGGGTCCGTCATGATGACGTCGGCAGCTTCCTTGCGGACAACCTCAAGAGTTGCGTGTGGTCCCCACGATGTTTGATTCGCCCCAACGGCCACTCCGCTTGCTCTCCGTACGTGCGCCATTCCGTCAATATCGAACATTGAAACTGGCTGTTCGATGTACTCGATTCCAAATGGGGCCATACTACGTAAAATGCGCACGGCCGTTCCGGGGCTCCATGCCTCGTTGGCATCTACGCGTATGTGCGGGCTAGGGCCTATGCCTTCCCGCATGCGACGAACGAGCTCTAAGTCCCGCTGCTCCTCGGTGCCAACCTTGAAGTAGATCGTGTTGAAGCCGCGTCCGACGGCGTCCTTACCTATTTCGACCATGTTATTGATGTCCTCGTACCGTTGGACGTAGTACATGGACGCGAATGACTGGCGTAGGGCACCGCCGAAAAATGTCGAAATCGGCTGTTTCAAGAACTTGCCCATCGCATCCCAACAACTCATCTCAATGCCGCCCAGCACCAAGCTTGCTGTACGATGGAAGGGATACCAACCCTCAGCCATTACGCGGCTGATAAGTCGCTGGGGAGCCAGGGGAGACTCGCCTATGACCATTCCTGCGAGCTGCTGGGTGAGAGCGGTGATAACTGTGGTATCTGGCCCCATACAGACATTGACCTCGCCGAGGCCAGTAATGCCGACGTCTGTGTGGAGTTCCACGAGGCCTACCGTGTAGGAGGAGCGTTCACCCCAAGTCCATCTCTCAGGACGGACCAAGGGGAGATTCAGAAATGTAAGGTCCAAGCTCGTGACTCGCACATTCTGGCCTTTCACCGTGATCAAAGTTAGTAGTCATTGTCCCTTGGAACCCAGCAAAGGCATCTGACTTTGTCGGACTCCTCACGCACACAAATCACTAACGCCGCAGTTTGGAGGCAGCAAAACCGTTGGGGGATTCGGTCGACGGAATTTCAGTGTGACTATAAACCGCTGTGCCCAATTCTGTCAAGGAATTTGGTTCAATGCGTTCTTGGGAGAGGACCTGAGGGCCCGTTTCCTCTGCCCCAAGTGCCAAAAGGAGCGGTCTTGACCACACTGTCAGGTCCTCTGCACCAAAGTTCTCGCTGGCGAGCCAGCTGCTCACTTGGGCCATCGCGTAGAGTTGGTCAGGTGCCGATCTGTAGTCCTGCGCGGCGAGGTCTCCTCGAAGGGAGCGGCGAAGCAGGCCAGCGGCCCCGTTGCCCTCAAAAATTCATCCGACCTAAGGACCAGCCCGTCAAGGACTGCCTATTGGCGGACAAGTGCCATCTGGTGCAGTCGAGCCGTGAGCGGGCGTGACGGGTCAACGGTTCGTGCTCTGGTCGGATGTCACGGCCCCGGGTAGGTGTCACCGGTGTCGGGTCGGGCGCCCGAGCCCCGCCTCTGAACACGCACTTGCGAAGGGCCGTACCGCCCTTGAAGAACAGCGGGCCAGGATTCGTGTTCGGCGGCCGGGTTCAGATCAGGTCGTTCTGGTTCAGCAATTCGAGCGCGTAGTGGAGGACGATCTCCTGGTCGGCCACGTCGACGCCGATCCGCTGGCCGGCCGCGTATTAGCCTCGAAAATTCGTCGGAGCTCAGGAACCGGCCTGCACGAGCTGTTTATTGGCGACAGGATGCCATGAAGAGCGGGCCGAGTCGTAAGCAGGCATGACGGGTCAGTGGTTCGTGCTCGCTTCGAATGTCACGCCCTCGGGAGTACTCACCGTTGTCGGGTCGGGCGCCAGGACCCTGCTGC
>Ga0182015_10004419_pt1 | contig 15164 bp, 18 predicted proteins | sample 712P3MmetaG_FD_120478 | JGI IMG/M metagenome (GOLD analysis project Ga0182015, IMG submission 120478) | Permafrost microbial communities from Stordalen Mire, Sweden - 712P3M metaG | ecosystem: Environmental > Terrestrial > Soil > Wetlands > Permafrost | place: Sweden: Stordalen | collected...
ATGCCGAAGGTATCCTTGGGCAGCACGGTGTGCACCGCCCGATCGAGCCAGATCTTGAACTGAGTGAGGAGTGGCACGATTTTCTCCTGCCGTTCCCGCAGGCGTTCCTCGTCACTGCGGTCCCGCCATTTTGTGGCGCGGCACAAAATGGCGGAGCGTCAAGTACGAGGAGGTCTACCTGCGGGCCTACACGAACGGGACCGACGCGCGGACGTCGCTGAATCGCTACTTTCGCATTTACAACGCGGTCCGCTCGCATCAATCCCTCGATTACCGCACGCCGGATGAAGCGTACTTCGGCGAACTCGCCACCGCGACACTAGTGGCGGCGTAGATGCGCATAATGCTCGCCGTCGCCGCTGCATTTTTCTTTGCCGCGGGAAATACATGGTCTGGAGAAGGAGGGACGATGACTGGGCCAGAGTCACAAGCGTGTTCGGTTGCGCTGGAAAGATTTAAGAGTGACGAACCGCGCTCAGATATTGCTAATTTCAGGGTTTCTCTGAGCGAGCATCCAGAGGAGTTCGAGGTCATATTCATCCCCAATCAACCTCCAAACCAGACGCGGATAGTTGTGGGCGGTGCAAACGTCTACGGGCGGGAGGTTCACTACTTCATTACGAAGAACACATACGAAGTTTCGCGACGACATTTTGCGCGTTGAACTGACAAGGGCGGATCGCAATCTTGAATGGCATCGGGAGAGACCGATGATACAGGGACTCGCTGCGACTAAGGCGCACCGCCACAAATTGGGGCAATCGTGCCCTTATGGCGATGAACGCAAACGGCTGCATCAGCGGATTGTCTGGGGTACCGAACTAGAGGGTACCCTACCGATCGCCGATCCTAGAGCTTTATACGCGGTCGATTGTGCCAGACCGAAGCAGAAAAAACCGACACCGGAGCTTCTGCCTCCTGCGGCGGCAGACCGCGCGAGTCGAAGACGATTGACGAAGAGCAAAGAGCGAGAGACGATCATTATCAACCGCTCAGGCAGATCCACTTATCCCGAAGAGAAATCTGTCCAAACAAACGGAGCCACCCCTGATGGTACGGAACCTGGAATATTTGGGAAATTGACCTGCGCAAGATGTCGAGCGCGCAGGACTGGCAGGCGCTGCTTCAACCGGTACATGACGGAGTCGCGGCATTGCCAGCGATTGTGCGGGCGGCGGTCGGGCATATTGAGCCAGATCCGTTGCCGCCGAGCGTCGAATTACCGACAGATCCATCTATGTGATCTGACTGATGTGTATTAGCGCATGCAAACGGCAGACATTAGTGGGGGCATATTTGGGGGCATTCCAAATTATAATGTCTCAGAAATATAATAGAAACAGAGACTTAACGCATGTATTCGAGTCCTCTTTGCGCACCAGCCCCCGTGCGTGGTGGCTAGATTGGCGGCGTGCTCGGACGCTATCCCTGAATCTCAATCGTAACGTGCGAAAGCGCGGGGTAGCGCGCCAACTTCGCTCGGTAATAGTCCGCCGTGCATGGTTCCTTCGGACATACCGAGACGATCGCCCCGAGATGGCCAGGCCCTAAGCGCCACAGATGCAGATCCGCAAGCTTACTGCCGTCGCTCTCGATTGTCGTCCGCAGATCCTCGGCTAATCGGCGGTCCGGAATGCGATCAAGGAGGATGGCGCCCGTGTCACGAATGAGTCCATAGGACCAACTGGCGATCACGCAGGCCCCGATGATGCCGGCAAGGGGGTCCATCCAAAGCCACCCGAAGGCACGAGCGAGAAGTAAGCCCACAATAACAAGGACCGAGACCGCCGCGTCCGCCATCACATGGATGATTGCCGCTCGCATGTTGTTATCGCGACCGGTCGCGGCGTGGCCGTGGCTGTGTTCCTCGAAGACAGTCGTATACGTATCGACGCCCAGCGAAAGCTGCGCGTCGAAAGCATGCGGTTCCGGGATTGTCGCCACCGACTCGAGAAATTCACGGCGTGCGACCATGGTGAATTCTTGCTTAGCGCCGTCCGGCCGTGTTGTCGTGATGCGCGTCGAGACGGCGTCAGGCGCGAGGCCGCGTGCCGCGCGCAAGCGAAAGCGCGGCGGAACTCCGTCCTCAAACACCTCGAGGAGCAAGTCGCCGGATCGCGTCGCGATGGTGTGCGCCTCCTCGTGAGCGTGGTCGGCGTGCTCGCCGTGGCTGTGACCATGATGATGACCGCCACTGCTCAAGAGCCAGGCGCTGGCGATGTTAACGGCGAGCCCGACACAGGCAATCGGGATTGCCTCGGCGAAATGAATCTGCATGGGCGCGAGAATGCGAGCGACGGATTCGTAGCCAATCAGGAGCGCTATCATGGCGAGCACGATCGCGCTGGTGAATCCGGCGAGATCCCCAAACTTGCCCGTGCCAAAGGTGAAGTTGGCATTTTCCGCGTGTCGGCGCGCGTACGTATAGGCCAGTGCCGCTAAGAGTAGGGCGCCGGCGTGGGTGCTCATATGCAGCCCATCCGCTACGAGCGCGATCGATCCAAACAGCAGTCCGCCAATGATTTCGGCGCACATCATAGCGCCGCACAGCCAAATCACCGTCCAGGTTTTGCGCTCACTCTGCTCGTGCCGCTCGCCCAAGAAACGATGCGGATGGGAAGTTGGCTCGGCGCTCTGGGTAGCGACGCTCATGGCGGTACTCACTTTAAGTACGTACGGACGACGTCCAGCAATTGTTCGGCCGCCTCCTTCTTGAGCGCGCCGGGATGTTTCTCAACATCGACCAGGTGCGAGCGAACGTGATCTTCGACCACCTCTGCCATCAGTCCCGCCATTGCGCCCCGCGCTCCAGCGATCAGATGCATGACTTGCTCGCAACCCGCCTCGCTCGACAGGGCCCGTTCAATGCTATCGACCTGGCCCCGAATGCGACGCACGCGCGCCAGCAGCTTCTTTTGTTCCCGAATGGTGTGACTCATGCGCAATTATAGCATACCACCCCACCCTATATGCGATCGACGAGTGCTTTTGTCGCTACCCTTATCGCCTTCTTTATTGCCGAGATCGTGAACTGGTCGCTACGCGCCAGCCAGGGTTTCAAGGACTTACGCTCATCGAACTCGACACCTGGATGGGGACGGGCTGTGTTCTCAATGCGCGCCGCTGTCATCGGCTGCACTGCTATATCTCGGGGCCCACATTTCTTCTTGGTGCCGTCGTCCTCGGGTTGTTGGCAGCCGGGTTGTTGGCATTCGGGCCGCATGCTCTCAACAATATCATCGGAGTTACGCTGCTCGTCGCCTTATTATCATTTGTTCCAGAGATCTGGAAAAAATACGCCTGACTAATGGCAGCAGTCGCGCTGCTCTTGGATCGGGGGACAGGCGACCGATCCATAAGAACAAAACACGCAGCAGTCGCCCGCCTTTGGCTTTAGCAGCGTTTTGCACTGGGGGCATTCGTAAAAATACTGACACGCGTCCGTCGGCATGATCTCCTGCTGTGCGTGCCCGCAGCTCGGACAGGTCAGCACGGATTCAAGGATGACGGTGCTCATGGCCTCGAAACAATCTTCGAGGGAAAGCCCGCTTCCGTTGTCGCCTGAGTGAGTTTCGCGGAGGTCGCCTTGTCGGGATCGAAGGTAACAGTTGCCGTCTTTTTCTCGAAATCGATCGATGTTGAGGTTACTCCGGGCACGCGCTCAAGCGCCTTTTTTACTACGATGGGGCAGGTCCCGCATGTCATATTCTCAACCGCCAGGGTGGTGGTTTGCGGTGGAGCGGCAAAGGCGAAGCCGGCGGCGATCAGGCTCACCAGGGACATGGAACCGAGAGTGAAGCGACGCATGACAATGCTCCTTTAGCTGATCAGTAGTGGGGCGTACCACGGGAATGCGATGAGCGCCGCGAGCCCGACCACAACGACCCAAAAGATTTGTCGCTGGCGCCGCGGATTCGCGCACACCTCACCGGGCGCGCAGCGAGCAGGAACGATATACAACTGCCGAAACGCGAGGCCTATAAAGACGAGCATGACGCCAATAAAAATCGGCCGATAGGGTTCGAGTGCCGTCAACCGGCTGATCCAAGCGCCGCTGATTCCCAGGGTCAGCAACACCAACGGCGCGACGCAGCAAAGCGATCCGACGATCGCCGACAACACGCTGGCCCACAATTGCTTGGATGCGGTCCGCATGGGGTGTAGCCTACACCATGTACTTAGGTACGGAGTCAAGTATGACTGAGGCAAAGCTCACAATTGGTCACATTGCCCACGCGGCGGGCGTGAATGTCGAGACGGTGCGGTACTACCAGCGCCGGGGGCTCGTCAGTTTGCCTCCGAAACGTACGCGCGGATTTCGGTACTACACCCCCGAGACCGCAAGTCGAGTTCGCTTCATCAAGCGGGCGCAAGCGCTTGGGATGTCGCTCAAAGAAGTGCAGCGGCTAATTAAGATCGATGCCAAGGGAGCTTGCAAAGAGACCCGCGCGCTCGCCGTGGCAAAATTGGCCCTCGTCGAGAGCAAGCTGATAGAGCTTGCCCGACTGCGCGATGTGCTGCAGGACTTGGTGGCCGCGTGCGATCAGCCTCATGGCGCGAGTTGTCCGATCATCGAGCGGCTAGAAACTGAACTCGTTTAGTGCTGCGGGACCGCGTACCGGTTTTCGGGTCGATTGCGCACCAGACCTACTTCCAAGAACCTCGCCGATTCCTGAGATTTTTTAGTGGGCGATCCGGGACGGGTGCTGGATAATGTCTCCCGCGTCGGCTGGCTGGCCGGGCAGCGGGATATCTTCAGAGGTATCCAGGTGCGGTTATAATTGGAAAAAATGCTCAATAAACACTACGGTAATGAACTTATGCGATTCCTATTTGCGACCAACTCCATGACTGCGACGCGACGGATTTCCCTGGTCATGGCGGCGCTGTTCGCTGCCGGCTCGTGCCTTGCCCAGCGGATAGACCCGGAGATTGGCCGCCAGATCGCCGCAATCGAGGCCATCGACAATCATGCGCACCCGGTGCTGGCGCCTCCGTTCGACAAGTCCGACAGGGAATTCGACGCGCTGCCGGTGTCCTCATTGGAGCCGCAGTCGGATCCCGTCGCGCTACGGCCGGATTTTCCCTTGCTCCGCGCGGCATGGAAGGCGCTGTATGGTTTCGATGTTCCACCCCCGCTCGATGCAGAGGGGCTCAAACGGCTGAACGAGGCGCGGAAAAATGTCGAGGCGCGGCAGGGCGCGCGCTTTCCATCCTGGGTGCTCGACCAAGCGCGGATTGGCGCCATGTTGGCCAATCGCGTGGCCATGGGCAACGGAGTGGAGCCGCCGCGATTCCGCTGGGTGCCGTATATCGACGCCTTGCTGTTTCCGCTGGACAACAGCGGCCTGGCAGCGGCGTCGCCCGACCGCGAACAATTCTTTGGCCTCGAAAGCATCGTCCGCAGCCGCTACCTGAAAGAATCGGCGCTCGACGCCCCGCCGCCGACACTGGATGAGTACCTGAAGCAGGTGGTGACCCCGACGCTCGAGCGGCACAAATCCGGAGGCGCGGTCGCCGAGAAGTTCGAGGTGGCCTATCTGCGTTCTTTTGATTTCAGCGATCCCGGCCGTGCAGAGGTGGAACCGATTTATGCGCGGTGGGTGGGGGGCGGTCGGCCGGACTCAGCCGCGTACAAGCTTCTGCAGGACTTTCTGTTTCGCTACATCGCGATGGAGTGCGGGCGGCTGGGCATGGCGGTGCATCTGCATGCGCTGGGCGGCTTCGGCAGCTATTACTCGATAGCCGGCGGCAATCCCATGCTGCTCGAGCTACTGTTCAACGACCCGCGGCTGCGCAAGACCAACTTTGTTTTATTGCACGGCGGGTGGCCCTATGCGCGGGAAGTCGGAGCGCTGATTCAGAAACCGAATGTCTACGCGGACATTTCTTCCCAGTCACTCACCATGAGCCCGCATACGCAGGCACAGTGGCTGCGGGAGTGGTTGGAAATCGTGCCGGAGAAGGTCTTGTTCGGGACCGACGGGTATCCGTATTCGGATGAATTGGGCTGGCCCGAGTCGACTTGGATTGCAAGCCGCGATGCGCGCCAGGCATTGGGCATCGCGCTGACGGGAATGCTCGAGGACGGTGAGATCGGCAGGCAGCGCGCCGCCGAACTGGCGCGCATGGTGCTGCGGGGAAATGCGCAGGCTTTGTATAAATTCTGACAGGCTTGGGAGCCTGTCGGGCTAATGCCAGGCGCCGAGAATCGTCCCCATCACGCTGAACACGATGACCTGATAGCCTGAGTTGATGGCCCAAAGCTTGAACGGGCGGAGCTCGAACAGGTAGGACACGCCGAACGCTGCGGCGACGAAGGTGAACCCTCCCATGAAGCCGGCGATCAGTCCGTCCTGCAGATTCGCCTCCGGCCCGATGAGCATGGCGAGACTCGTGGCGATCACGAGATTGAGCGCGAGGGTCGCGGCGTAGATTTTCGCCATGTTCACGTGTTTCGCGCTCTCCTTGGTAATTCCGGTCGCGGCGGACCAGGCTCTGCCGAACAGCGGCCCGTACCAGAGCGCGCCGAGCGGAAATCCGGCCACCGCCGCCAAGGCGACGGCGAGCCAGTGAATGTGTGCGATCGTTTGTATCAGGTCCATTGCATCTCCCTTGCTCGCTATGTCAGGCGCTCGGCGATGGCGTCCATGACCTCGCAGGGCCGTTCCGCCATTAGCATATGACCCGCACCCTGCAGGGCAACGAGGGTCGCGCCCGGAATGATCGCGGCGAGCGCGCGGCCGCTCTTGAGCGGCGTCATTTGATCGCGCTCGCCGCAGATCAACAAGGCGGACGCCGCGATCTTCGCCGCTGTGGCGGGGCCATCGCGGTACGCGTTGCAGGCGGCGAGGTCGCTGTGCAATACCCCGGGCTTAGCTTTCTCCAGGATGCGCTCGCCGGCCCCGACCATCCACAATCCCGGGGAGCGGCTACCCCCAAGCCCGGCGGCCTGGCCGTATCCCCATAGGTTGACCATGTCGATGGCGGCATGATCGTTCGCGGCGGATGCCGCGAGGAGGTCCGGATGAACCGGCATCGCGGCGGCCGTGCCGATTAAGACGATGCTCTGCACGCGGCCGGGAAATCGCGCCGCGGCCTCGAGCACGACCAAGGAGCCCATGGAGTGACCGATCAGCATCGCCGGCGCCGGCCCGGTTGCGGCGAGCACCGCGGCGAGCCAATCGGTCATGTCGGCGATGCTGCGCAGCGGCGGCCCCTCGGAACGGCCATGGCCGGGAAGGTCGAGCGCGGCCACATTCCAGCCGTGAAATGCCATCCAGCGGCTTTGCAGGGCCCACACGGTGTGATCGAGCCCTGCGCCGTGCACGAACACCGCCAGCGGCCGCTCCGGCTCGTGCGGGCGGCCGCCGGAGGCGGCGAAAACCGAACGTCCGTCGATCATGAATTGCACGATGGGTTCCCTTCAGGCTTTCATCGCCGCACGCAATGCCTGTGCGAGATCGCTGACGATATCCTCCGCGGACTCGATCCCGACCGACAGCCGCACCATGTCTTCGCCGATCCCGGCGCCGCTGAGCTGTGCGGGGCTCATCTGCTGGTGGGTCGTGCTGGCGGGGTGAATCACCAGCGTCTTGGCGTCGCCGACGTTGGCCAGATGACTGGCAAGCCGCAATGATTGGATGAATTTCGCTCCCGCCGCGCGCCCGCCCTTGATGCCGAAACTGACCATGGAGCCCGCGCCGCGCGGCAGCAGGCGGCGTGCGAGCTCGTGGTCGGGATGATCCGGCAGGCTCGGATGGAGGACCCAAGCTACGGCATCGTTTCCCCGCAGATGCGTGAGAACGGCGGCGGTATTTTCCATGTGACGCTGGACGCGCAGGCTCAAGGTCTCGATGCCCTGCAACAGGTGAAACGCGTTCATCGGCGACAGGCACGCCCCGAACTGGCGCAGCCCTTCGGAGCGCGCGCGCATGATGAAGGCCGCGGTCCCGAACTGTTCGGTCAAGACGATGCCCTGATAGCCCGCGACCGGCTCCGTCAACGTCGGGTATTTGGCGGATGCATCCCAATCGAATCGGCCGCCGTCGATCAATGCCCCGCCTATCGCGATGCCGTGACCGCCGATCCACTTGGTGATCGAGTGCATGACCAGATCGGCGCCCAGATCGAGCGGCCGGCACAAATAGGGCGTGGCGAACGTGCTGTCGACGAGCAGCGGGACCTGCGCCCGATGTGCGATATCGGCGATCGCAGGAATGTCCAGCACCTCGAGGCCGGGGTTGCCGATGGTTTCGCCGATGACGAGGCGTGTATTGGGCCTGAGAGCCGCCCGGAAACCGTCGATGTCGCGCGGCTTCACGAACGTGGTCGTGATCCCGAAGCGCGGCAGCGTGTGCGACAGCAGATTCATGGTGCCGCCGTACAGCGAGGCGGACGCGACGATGTGGTCGCCGGCGCCGAGCAATGTCGCGATGCCGAGGTGCATGGCTGCCATACCGCTGGCCGTGCAGACCGCCCCGACGCCGCCCTCGAGCGCCGCGAGCCGCTCCTCGAGAACGGCGACGGTCGGGTTCGATATGCGGCTGTAGATGTATCCCGGGCGCTCCAGATTGAACAGCGACGCGGCTTGGTCCGTGTCTTCGAACACATACGAGGTCGTCTGGAAAATGGGCACCGCGCGGGCGCCGTTCACCGGGTCGGGGTGATGTCCGGCGTGCAAACTCAGTGTGTCGAACCCGGGCGGGCGCGGTGCGGCCATCTCTTTAGCTCCTCGGTGTCATTCGTCGGCCGGCAGACCGGCCGCCGCGGATATTTCCTGCGCATCGCGGCGAGCGCCGTCCGGCGGTGAAACCCGCCGAGTTGACCAATCACGCAAAGCGTCTGGGGATCAGTCCGTGCTCGCGCGCCTGGCGCTCGAGTTCGTCGCGAAAGTCGGGATGGGCGAGGGAGATCATGGCCATCGCCCGCTCGGGCACCGACTTGCCCTTCAAGTTGACCAGCCCGTATTCGGTGACGACGTACATCATGTCCGACCGCGGCGTCGTCACCACATTGCCCGGCGTGAGGTCGAGAACGATGCGGCTCTTGCGTGTGCCGCGCCGCTCGTAGGTGGAGGACAGACAGATGAACGACTTGCCGCCCTTCGAGGCGTACGCGCCGCGAACGAATTGAAGCTGGCCCCCGGTCCCGCTGATGTGGCGGTGCCCCGACGACTCGGAGGACGCCTGGCCCTGAAGATCCATCTGGGTGGTGTTGTTGATCGCCACGACGTTCTCGTTTTGCATGATCATGTGCGGCAGATTCGTGTAATCGACGGGGCAGCATACGAAATCGCGATTGCGGTCGGTGGTCCGATAGAGCTCCTGGGACCCGAAGGCAAAGCTGAACCCGATCTTGCCGGGATCCAGCTTTTTGGACACCCCGGTGATGAATCCGCCCTTGTAGAGATCGATGAGGCCGTCCGTCAGCATTTCGGTGTGCACGCCGAGATTGCGCACGCCGCTCTCGAGCAACAGCGAACATACCGCATTCGGCATCCCTCCGATGCCCACCTGCAGGCACGCACCGTCGCCGACCTCCGCGGCGATCAACCTGGCGACGGCCCGATCCGCCTCGCAAGGCGGCGGGTTGGGCAATTCGGGCGGCAGCCCGGGATCGCCCTCGATGACGTAATCGACCTCGCTGACGTGCAGACCGTTCTCGGCGCCGTAGACGTAGGGCATGCCCTCGCTGATCTCCACGATCACGGTCTTGGCCCGCGACGCGATCGCCCGGTGCCACAGGTTGCTGACGCTGAAATTGAAAAAACCATCGGCATCGACATCGCGCGTCTTGATGACGAGGAAGTCGGAAGGCTCGATGAACCGGCGGTAATAATCCGGAATCTCCCCCAGGTTGCAGGGAATATAATGGCAAAGACCCGCGTCATGCTTCTTACGGTCATAACCGCCGAAATGCCAGTTGTACCACTGGAAGTGCTCACGCTGTGGGTCCGCCTCGAGCACGGCGCGCGGCCTCGGGCTGAGACAGGCCCGGAGCTTCACGTCCCGCAGCTCCGACTTGCGCTCAGCCAGGGCTTGGTCGAACACGTCGGGTTGACCAAGCAGGGCGCCGTAGTCCACCCAGTCGCCGGATTTTACGAGGCGCGCCGCTTCAGCTGCAGTGACGCGGCGAGCGCATCTTGCGTGCGTTGTTGGCATCATGGTACTCCCCAGGAATGTTAACGCATTCCCGGGCCGATGTTGGTAGAGTCGTGAAGGTTTTTTTAATCGCTTGAGGGGGCGACCATGACGAACAATCCGTTCACTTTGCGATCCGACACCGGCGGCGTTGCGACCTTGACGTTGAATCGCCCGGAGGCGCGAAACGCGCTGTCGCTGGGCATGCTCCAGGCCCTGTCGAGCGAACTGCAGCGCATCTCGTCGGATCCCGAGGTGCGCGTCGTGGTGTTGGCCGGCGCCGGTCCGGCGTTCTGCGCCGGGCATGACCTGAAGGAAATTCGCGCGGAGAATTTCCGCGGCGCCTATACCGAGGCGCTGTTCGCCGAGTGCACCAAGGTCATGCTGGCCATCGTCAAACTCCCGAAACCGGTCATCGCCCGGGTGCACGGCATTGCGACGGCTGCGGGCTGCCAACTGGTCGCGAGTTGCGATCTTGCGGTGGCCGCCGATGACGCGCGCTTTGCCACGCCGGGCGTCAACATCGGACTCTTCTGTTCCACACCCATGGTGGCCTTGTCGCGCAATGTGGGACGAAAGGCGGCGATGCGCATGCTGCTGACGGGCGATCTGATCGATGCGCGAACCGCTCTCGGCATCGGCCTCATCAGCGAGGTGGCGCCGCCCGCCGAACTCGGAAGCCGGACCGCGGCGCTGGCGGCGAAAATCGTGGCCAAGTCGCCGCTGACGCTCGCCATCGGCAAGGAGGCCTTCTACCGTCAGGCTGAGCTTCCCCTCGCGGACGCCTACGACTATGCCGCCCAGGTGATGGTGACCAACCTCGCCAAGCGCGATGCCCAGGAAGGAATAGAAGCATTCATCGAGAAGCGATCTCCGGTGTGGTGCGGGCAGTGACGGCCGTGGTCAATGCTCATGCCGGTGGTGCGAATCGGGGTAATGTGGGTGCTCATGAACCAGGGGTTCGTGGGTGTGGGCGTGGGTATGCGGCTCCGTTCCGTCCCAATCGGGCGGGTGTTCATGGCGATGGTGTAGATCGTGAATGTGGGCGTGCTCGTGCGTGAGCCGGTCGTGCCGATGCAAATGACCGTGACGTTCGCGCAGGTGAAGCCATATTCCGATGGCCATCAGGGATCCGGCGGCCAGCAACGGCAGCGTCATGGGGGCGCCGAGCGCCACGGCCAGCGCCGCGCCGATGAATGGCGCCAGCGAAAAATACGCGCTGGTGCGTGCAGTTCCGAGATTGCGAAGCGCAAAGACGAATAGGGTCAGGCTGAGCCCATATCCGACGAATCCCAGCGCCCCGGCTTCCATTGCTCCGATGGCGGGTGGAAGGTGCTCGCCCGCCCCCAAGGCGAGCGCCACGCTGATGGGGCCGGCGACCAACCCCTTGATGCAGGCCACGGCCATTGCATCGTGCAGCGACACCTTGCGGGTGAGGTTGTTGTCGATTCCCCATGCAAGGCACGCGCCGGCAATTGCCAACGGCGCCATCACGCCGCCGCCGCGAACGGTCGATCCCAGCGACAGAACGGCTCCGCCGCCGACGATGAGCGCCATGCCGAATGCGATGCGGCGGTCGAAGTTCTCCTTGAATACGAACCATGCCAACAGGGCCGTGAACACGCCCTCGAGATTCAGGATCAAGGACGCGGTCGCCGCGTCCGTGCCCTGAAGGCCCACCATCAGCAGATAGGGTCCCAGCGCTCCCCCAAAGGCGATCGCTCCCAACAGCCACAGCACGTCTGGGCCGCGCGGCCAGGTGATTGCGCGTCTTCCGGCGATTGCCGTCCGAACGAGCATCACCGCCAGGAGGCCCAAGCCCGATCCGGCATACATCAGCCCGGCCAGGAGGAGGGGGGGCATGCTGGCCACGAGCGCCTTGGCGAACGGGGTGCTCAGTCCGAACAGCACCGCCGCGCCCAGGGCCGCCGCGATGCCGGAGTCCCGCATCAGGCGAGTCTCGGCCTGAGACTTCTCACATCGCGGGAGGATACCGCCCCCAGCAGCAGATCATTCTCGTCGGTGATCGGCAGCGCCCGGAAATTGTAGCGCTCGAACAGCAACGCGGCATCCCGCAACGTGCCGTCCTTCGGCAACGAAATGACGTGCTCCGTCATGATGTCGCCCAGCGTCTGACCCGGTTCAGCGGCAACCATGTCGCGAATGTCGACCACGCCTTTCAAGGTGCCCGCTGCGTCGATGACGTAGACGTACATCACCACGTCCTTTCCCGTGGCGAGTTCGCGATACCGGTCGAGCACCTCCGCCGCGGGCATCGTCGGCGGCAACCCGATTATCGCGGGCGAACTATAGAGCAGAATCTGCTCATCGTGCTTGTCGATGATGTGTTCGACCTTGGAGGAGATGTCGCGGTCGAGCAGCTTCAAGATCGCGCCGGCCTGGTCGCGAGGCAGTATGGCGAGGATGTCGGCGGCCTGGGCGGGGGTCATTTCGTTGATCAGGACCGCGGCGCGCTCCTTTTCTATGGCGCGGATGAGTTCCCGCTGGACCCGGGGCTCGACCTCTTCAAGCGTGTCGGACGCCTGTTCGGCGTCCAACGCATTGAACAGCGCCACGCGCTGTCCGCCCTCGAGTTCCTCCAGGATGTCGGCGAGATCCACCGGGTGAATCTCGCTGATGCCCGCCTTGGGCACCTTGAGCTTGATGTTTCCCGCGAAACTGCCCAGCTGTTCCGGCAGCGGTTGCACATAGAGCCAGGAAACCCGGGCCTCCTTGTTGCGGTTCGTGAGCAGCTTTGCGAGCCTTCGCAAGCCGAGCCGGCGCAGCGCCCGATAATGGCTGAAGTCGACCTCGGCGGCATACAGCTTGTCGTTCTGGAAGGCGAGCTTGACGTCGTAGACGATCTCGACCTCGTGGTCATCCAGGTCCAGGATCTTCTTGTCGAGGATATGATCCTGCAGGAGGATCAGATGGTCCTGCGGCGCCCGCTCGTACTGCGCAATGTCCCCGACGATGTCGAGAACGATCTCATGATTGGATATGAGCCGCACCCGATCCCAAGGAACCGTCAGGCGCGGATACCCGAAGGATCGTGAAACGATGACGTGCGTGACCTCGGGGAGTTTGCCGGTTTCGACGATAGCGAGGTCGGTCAATCGTCCGACGCGGTGCTTCTTGGCGAACACCCGCCGACCGAGAATCTCGCTCAGGAAGAAGTCCTGTTCAACGACGGTAGGCATGACTCTATCCCTGCATCACGATCAGGACGAACTTATAGACCATCAGCGCAACCAGGGCGAGCAGGTAAATCCTGAGGACCAGCAGCGAGAGCCTCACGCTTCCCGACATTTCGATGCGCGGCACTCGATAGCGGGCGTTTATCGAGACGAACTTCGCGAAGAGATTGCGCATTCTGCTCATGTCGGCGATCTCACCTATTGGAACAGACTGGGGAACAACACGGAAATGCCGTACAGGGTCGAAAGGATGATGATTGACAGGACTATAAAGCCGCCGATGAGATTCTGCCGCAGTGTATTGCAGCGCTCACCCATGGTCACACGATCGTTCAGGAGCAAGATCAAGAACACCAGCGCCGCCGGCAGCAGCGTCACCGCAATCACCTGTACGAACAGCGTGATCAGGACCAAAGGCGCCTTCGGGATCAGCACGATCAGGCCGGAGGTGATGAGCATGAGAAAGTACGTCGCGTAGAACCACGGCGCCTGGCGGATTTTCGTATTGAGCGAGTGCGCCCAGCCGAAGATTTCGCCGAATGCCCAGGAACTTGCCAGCGAAATGCAGATGGCGCCAAGCAATCCGGCATCGAAGAGGCCGATGGCGAGAAAGGTGCCGACATATCGGTCCGTTTTCAACAGTTCCTGGGCCGCTTGGGCGGCGCTGTCGATGTCGACGCCCGGAAGCACCGTCCCGGTCACAATGACGATGAACACGGCCACGACCACGGTGATGATCGAACCGAGCAATGTGTCGAAGCGGCCCCACGGGATGTCCTTCTCGAGCATTCCCTTGTCGACCACGGCGCTTTGTTGAAAGAACAGCATCCATGGGGCGATCGTGGTGCCGATGTTGGCCATCAGGAAAAAGAACAACTGGCCGTTGAACCCCCCGGCGAAGTTTGGAATCAGGCCCTGGTGCAGCACCTCCCGGACGGGCGGGTGCACGATGAAGGCTCCCGGAATATAAACGAGGTTCAATGCGCAGAACAGCAGCGCAAGCTTCTCGAAAGTCCAATATCTGCCATTGAGGACGATGATTCCCATCAGGATGATGACCGCGACCACGGTGATCCATGGGGGTACGCCGAAGATGGCGAGCGCCGCCGTCATGCCGACAAACTCGGTGACCAGCGTGAGCCAGTCCACGATCATCAGGTCGAGCAGCGAAAACCAGCCCCAGAACGCCCCAAAGCCGTCGAATATCGCCTCGGCGTGACCCCGCTTGGTGACGGCTCCCAGGCGCACGGTCATCTCCTGAACATAGTAGGCCACCGGGATCAGAATGAGCAGGAACCAGATCAGGTGATAGCCGTACTTCGCTCCCGTGGCGGCGTAGGTGGTGATGCCCCCCGCGTCGTTGTCCGCGACCATGACGACGATGCCCGGCCCGGCGATCACCAGGTAGAGTCCGACCGCCTTCCAGGCCTTGCGCAGCGGATAGTAGAGTCTGGCAAAAAAATTCACGTCTTCGTCCTTATTATTGAGGCGTGCCGATCTCGTCTGTCACACTCGCGTAATACTCTAAAGGTATTTCGTGACGTCCTGGAACTCCTTTATCAACGCCTTGAACTCGCGCGGAAGTGCATCGGATGTCTCTTCCATGCAGTGATTGATGTGCTCCTTGATGAGCTCTTTCTTGGCATTGCCGATGGCTTTTTCCACTGCGTGCAGCTGCTGCGCCAGATCCAGGCAGGGCCGGCCGGCATCCAGCATCTGGATCACTGCCGCCAGGTGGCCTTCGGCGCGCTTCAGCCGACTCGCGATTGCGGGGAATTTATACATGGCCCTATCCTATCCCCCTAGACAGGATATTGGAAGAGGC
>Ga0182015_10004422_pt1 | contig 15153 bp, 17 predicted proteins | sample 712P3MmetaG_FD_120478 | JGI IMG/M metagenome (GOLD analysis project Ga0182015, IMG submission 120478) | Permafrost microbial communities from Stordalen Mire, Sweden - 712P3M metaG | ecosystem: Environmental > Terrestrial > Soil > Wetlands > Permafrost | place: Sweden: Stordalen | collected...
GACTCAGTTCTCAGTTCTCAGTAAAAGGCTTCGCTCTGCGCCTCTTTCTGTCAACCTTTTTTCTTTCTTTGTGGCTGCGTCTGCTCCTGCTTTTCTTCTGCAGTGAGCGGAGCGTTTACTTCCAGCAGGCCTTCGGGCAACTTCATGCGCACCTGTTTCCGCTCTACATCGACGCTGCCGAGATACGCCTCGGCGAAAGGCACTTCCACCAGCCGGGATGCAGCGTCGCGCACGATTAACAACGGGGCTTCGCCTGCTCCAAACTGAACATCCTCAATCCGTCCGATCTCACGATCATGGTCAAGGATCGCACAACCTACCAGGTCGCTCACGTAGTTCCATCCCGCTTGCAGTGGCGAACGCTGGGTGCGCAGCACCTGCAATTCGCACCCAACCAGCGCTTCCGCCTCGGAAATCGAATCCACTCCGGCGAACTTCAGCACCAGCAGACCTTTGTGAGGCCAGAGCTCTTCCACTTCAAGTTCACGACGGCGACCGTCCGGCTCGCGCGGCAGCACCAACAACCGCATCCCCAGAACGAATCTCCCCGGAACATCGCTGAGAATCTCTGCCGCAACTTCGCCGCGGCGGCCCTGGGTTTTCACCACGCGGGCCAGCGTAATGAACTCAGCACTGGTTTCAGGATCGCGAATGGTCCGGTTCCCTGCCCCGGCGCTCTTTTCGCGAAGGGAAGCAAACACCCTCGGGGGCTAAAGCCCGGATTCTCGTTGCCCCAGCAGGGCGCGGCTAAAAGCCGCGCCCTTTCAAAACAAGCCAGCCATCAGTCGATGACTTCCAGAGTGTATCGCTTTCGCGCCCGCACTCCCGCGGCGCTCAGAAGCGTGCGCAGGGCGCGGACGTTGCGGCCTTGACGTCCGATGACTTTGCCCACGTCAGCTTCCGCGACTTCCAGTTCGATCACGTCGTCATCGAGATGGTCCACGAAAACTTGGTCGGGAGCATCGACGATCCACTTCGCAATCTGCTCCATGAGAGCGCGAACATCTCCAGTGGTTTCAGTCATTGGGTCCAGTCATGCGATCTGTGGCACTCCGGCTGCGGAATCTTTCTGCAGCCCTGTTGTTATGCCGCGGGAACCGCCGGTGCGACCGGGGGCTTGGAGAACAGCTTGCCCACCCGCTCTGACATTTGCGCGCCCTTCGACACCCAATAGTTCACGCGGTCGCGCTTGAACTCCACGCTGGCGGGGTTGGTGCGAGGATTGTACGTTCCCACCACTTCCACCGGCCGGCCATTGCGCGCGCGTGCCTTCTCAATCACCACAATGCGGTAATGCGGTTGTTTGCGCGCACCCATGCGCGACAGTCGAATCATTAACACTGATGTATATCCTTGTTCCGGAAGAGTCCGGCGAGGTCGAAACAAACACTTATTATGCCGGAGGTTAGGTGGAATGGCAAGGGCGGAGCAGACGGCCGACTACGTTCATTTATTTGCCAACCATGATTTTTATGTACCAGATGGCGCCAGCGATGAACCCGGGGATTAACCCGTACCACGGGAAGACGAACAGGGCGGCATCGCTCATGATTCCCTTGCGAAAGAGAAAAGACCCTAGTAGGCCGAATACCATCACGCCCACAATCACGCTCGAAGCTAAAGCGAGAATCGCCCTAACAAATGTTAGGACGCCTTTTGCTCTTACTACTTTCAATTTGAGCAGACCCTGACGCATTCGCATTCAGCCCCGGGGCGCAACACTAGTTACAGAATAGTGAAAACTGCAAGATTAAACGCCCGCGTTGCACGGAAATAGTGTACACTATTTTCACATGAAGAACATTACTCTGAGCGCGGAGGAAAACCTGATCGAGCAGGCGCGACTGGTAGCCCAGACGCGGCACACGACCCTAAACGCAGCCTTCCGCGAGTGGCTGGAGCAGTATGCGGCGCAAGCGGGAGGCGGAGCCGCCGTGGATGCGCTGATGCGACGACTCAGACATGTGCGGTCATCGGGCCCTTACACTCGGGACGAGATGAATGAGCGATAGGTTTTTTCTTGATACCAATCTCTTCGTCTATACCTTCGACGACACGGCTCCGGCCAAAGCCAAAAAGGCTGCTCAACTCATTCGACGGGCTGCGGACACTGGCGAGGGAATAATCAGCTATCAGGTCGTGCAGGAGTTCTTCAACGTCGCATTCCGGCGTTTCGCTCAACCAATGAGCGCGGCCGAGGCCGAACAATACCTCATCACTGTGCTCCGTCCTCTGCTGGCTATACATTCTTCGCCTGCCCTTTATTTCGCCGCTTTGCGGATCGCTGGGAGACACCGGATATCGTGGTACGACTCGCTCATCGTTGCGGCGGCGCTGGAAGGGCAGTGCGAGCAGCTCTACAGCGAGGACTTTCAGCACGGGCGCAAGATTGAAAACCTGCGGATCGCGAATCCATTCGCCTAACCCGCCCTCTCGCACCCTTCCCCACCCTGCTAGACTCCAATGCTTGGAGGTAATACTTTGCAGGCAGTCTACATTCTCTCCGCGGTGCGCACACCGATCGGGAAATTCGGCGGATCGCTGGCTTCGCTGACGGCGTCCGACATAGGCGTGGTGGCGGCGAAGGCTGCAATCGAGCGCGCCAAGATCCAGCCGGAGCAAGTGGAAGAAACCATCTTCGGCAATGCGCGGCAGGCCGGCGGCGGCCCGAATCCGGCGCGGCAGATTTCCATTCGCAGCGGTGTGCCGCAGGAAGTACCGGCGTTCACGGTGAACAAGGCCTGCGCATCGGGGATGAAGTCGATCGCGCTGGCTTATCAGGCTATTCTGCTCGGCGATGCGAGTTGCATTCTGGCCGGCGGCACGGAGTCCATGTCGCGGGTTCCTTACTATCTTGAAGCACGCTGGGGATACCGGCTGGGCAATCAGGAACTGGTCGACGGCATGTATCGCGATGGGTTCTTCTGTCCCATGGCAAAGATGGTCATGGGCGAAACCGCCGAAGTGCTGGCTGAGCATTACAAGATCTCGCGCGAAGAGCAGGATGAATACGCGCTGATGTCGCAAGCCCGCGCTGGCAGGGCGATTGCCGCTGGCCGATTCGATGCTGAGCTTGCGCCGGTCACTATTGAGGGCAAGAAGAGCACAACCACATTGAGCCGCGACGAACATCCCTTCGCGGACGCGAGCATGGAAAAGCTGGGAAAGCTGGCTCCGGTATTCTCGAAAAGCGGAACCGTTACCGCGGGTAACTCTTCGGGAATCACCGATGGCGCGGCCGCCGTGGTTGTGGCGAACGAACATTTCGTGAAGACGAACAACCTGAAGCCGCTGGCACGAATCTCGGCTGTGACTTCGGCTGGAGTCGATCCCCGCACCATGGGGATTGGGCCGGTCCCGGCCTTGCGCAAGCTGGAAGAGAAACACAACCTCAGGCTGCACGATTTCGGATTGATTGAACTGAACGAAGCCTTCGCCGCCCAGGTGCTGGCCTGTGACCGCGAACTGAATTTCGACCGCGACCGGCTCAACGTGAACGGCGGAGCGATCGCGATCGGGCATCCCATTGGCTGCACCGGCACGCGCATCACGGTCACGTTATTGCACGAGATGCTGAAGCGCAACACGAAACGCGGCGTGGCCACGCTGTGCGTCAGTGGCGGGCTGGGCATGGCGCTGGCGCTGGAGAATGTGGTGTGACCGCCGAGCCGTTATTTTGCCTGGCTGCTGAATCCGATACGGCCACCTTGTTGGAGTTCATGCGGGCGTATTATGCCTTTGACGGACATGGCTTCGACGAGGAGAAAGCTCGAGCGGCTTTGACTTCGTTGCTGCGCGATCCCGACCTCGGCCGGGCGTGGCTCATTCTGGATGGCGAAGCGGCTGCTGGCTATGTCGTGATCGCTTTCGGCTACAGCCTGGAGTGGCTGGGCCGCGACGCGTTTGTCGACGAGTTCTACCTGATGCCGGAGTATCGCGGGCGGGGCTGGGGTCGCAAGGCGATGGCATTTGTGGAAGAAGCCGCCCGGTCGCTGAACGTGAGGGCGCTTCATCTTGAGGTCGTCCGCCGGAATACGACAGCGCTCAAGGTTTACCGGAGGCTCGGCTTTAAGGATCGCGAGAGCACGTTCCTGTCGAAATGGATCTCCAGGGAGCTGTCCAAGCCTGAAGGCCAAAACGGGCACTGAATCAGAATGGAATTCGAATGCTCCCGGTGATTGACTTTGTTCCGGCACGTTGTCAGCCAGCAACGGACTTCTGTTATTCTTCCTGCGCTCTTGCCGCGAGACGTGCGGAACGCGTGTCGGCGGGCTTTGCGAAAATAAAGGAGACCACATGCCTCGATTGATCGCCCGTACTTCTTGCTTTGTTGTCCTGATGCTGGCGGGTACCTTCGCGCTGGCGCAGGCGGAATTCTCCGCGGAGATCGTGGACCTGCAGAAGCCGGGAACTCCGACTACCGCCAAGCTCTACTTCGCCAAGGACAGGATGCGCGCCGAACCGCAAACGAGCAGTCCGCGCGGCGGAGGCGCAGTCATCATGAATTTCGCCAACCAGACTACAACGGTCCTGATGGCGCAGCAGCACATGTATATGGAGATCCCCGCGCAGTCTCAAGGCCAGCGGCTCGGCTATGCCTTCTTCCAGGCGGGCGACGTGGAGAACGCCTGCGGCGATTGGCAGAAGGTGGGCTCCAACAAGGGCGGAAGCTGCCATAAGGTGGGTGATGAAACGGTCAACGGGCGCGCCACCGTGAAATATGAGACGACCAATGCCAGCGGCGAGGTCAGCCACTTCTGGCTCGACCCGAAGTTGCGGTTTCCGGTGAAGTGGCAGGGCAAGAACAGCGGCGGAGAACTGCGCAACATTCAAGAGGGCACACAGCCGGCCAGTTTGTTTGAGGTCCCACCCGGCTTCACGAAGATGGATATGGGCGGCATGATGCAGCAGCCGCGCTGAGTTCCGAGCGGGCCGTACTGTCTGGAAGAACAGGGACGATGGAGCGGGCACATTGACGACCGCAAAACGCGGTCGCTATACTTTTCTGAGAGCCCGATCTCAGGAGTCAGAATGCCCCTTTCTGCGGTAATCGTGGACGATGAGCAACTCGCTCGCGATGAACTCGCCTACCTGCTCAAAAGCGCCGGCGACGTGAACCTGGTAGCGCAGGGAAAAAACGGCCTCGAAGCCGTCAACCTCATCAAAGAACACAATCCTGACCTCGTCTTTCTCGACGTCCAGATGCCCGGACTCGACGGCTTCGGCGTCATCAAGAAACTTCTCGACAAGAAAATTCCCTTGCCCAAGATCGTTTTCGCCACGGCTTTTGACCAATATGCGGTGAAGGCGTTCGAAGTGAATGCGGTGGATTATCTGCTGAAGCCCTTCGACAAGAAGCGGGTTGCGCTGGCAGTGCAGAAGGCCCGCGCTCAGCAGGGAGCGGAGGGATTGCCGGCGGAGAAAATCGACGCGCTGGTGCGGATGCTGCAGACGCCAAAGCCGCAAACCTCGAAAATCCTGCTCAAGGCTGTGGGGCGAATGTTTCTGGTGGACCAGAGGGAAATCTGCTACGCCTCTATTGAGGACGGCGTGATTACCGTGGTCACGGCTGGCGCATCGGGCATGGAAGGGCATTCCAACTGCCGCACTTTGGAAGAGCTACTTTCCAGCCTGGATCCGGGCTTGTTCTGGCGGGCTCATCGCTCTTACCTGGTGAACATCAATCGTATCCGCGAAGTCGTGCCCTGGTTCAAGAGTTCCTATCAGTTGCGCATGGACGATAAGAAGCAGAGCGAAATTCCAGTCAGCCGGGCTCAAACAAAACGACTGCGCGAGCTTTTCGGGCTCTGAATTTGCCGCTCCAGGAGCCGCGGTCCCCCGGGTTCACGGGGCCGGCGCCCCAGAGGCACTTTGCCAATTAACTCACTGTGCTCGGCTGGGAATGCGGGCAGACTTGTCACACATAAAAATGGAGGCCGGTCCCAGTTTCGAATCCGGCCTCCGGGGGGAAAAGTTAGACAGCCAGAGCCTCCAGCCCGCTCCGGTCGCGAATGACGAGCGTCGATCCCTCAAGCCGGATGAGCCTTTTTTTCTTCAAGTAACTGAGTAGTCTTGTGACCGTCTCCCGCGAGGATCCGATGCGCTGCGCCATCTCTTCATGGGTCATGGCGGAACGCAAGCGTTGTTCGTCCGATTCCTGGCTTGGTTGGGGAGCGCACGACAACAGCAGTCTGGCGAGCTTTCCGGAGGAAGAGCGGGCCAGCACCAGGTCGTGAATATCGCGGTATGCTCCTTGGAATTCACGGCTAAGCGACTGGGCTGCGCGAAAGCCCACCTCACTGTCGTTCTGCAGCAGGGTCATTAAGTCCTGCCGGCGGATAAAATCCAACTGGCAGGGCGTAGAGGTTTCGGCGCTCATTTCGTAGTTGGTGTCAGAAATAGCGGCGCTCAACCCCAACACTTCCCCGGCTTCAGCCTGCTTCAGGATCAACACCTTGCCTTCTTTCGACGTGGTGGACAACTTCACTTTGCCCGAGCAAAGAACATACACACCGCGCGGCGTCTGCCCTTCTACGAACAGTAGTGCGCCGGAAGGCATCACGCTGTGGTAGCTGGCTCCGTCGATTGACCTGAGCAGATTTGGTGAAAAACGACAGAAAAAGCCCTCGCGGCTCGCCTTGCAACCCATGCAGCTCTCGATAACGTCGAGACCGTAGGGAGCCCTCATGCCTGCCTCCTTTGAACGTGGTGGGTCTCTGTACTCAGTGCTGCTGTCCTCCGGGAGTGGTGATCTGGGCCGCTGCACACGTTCCAGCAGGGACCGGGCGTGGGCTCGCGTGTCCTGATTCGAACTGCGCGCGCCGGAAATGACTTCCCACGCGGCACTGGGATCGGCCCGCTGTTCCCACTCCACCTGACAGGCAAAAAGGTAAAGCGGATCCGTCTCCCCCGGGCTGGCTTTGCTGGGGACCTGATCGTGCCCCAGCTCCGGGACCGCCCTACGCCACGCCTCGCTCCGCAATATCTGGCTGGCCTGCGCGGAGATGCCTGCCCGCGCCGGCATCAAGCGGACTAAGTTGCTCGGCTGATAGTTCCTAGCCACTAACATGCTTCACTCCTGATCCACATGCGGGCGGCGGTTGAAAGGGAGCAACCCGTCCGGGATCGGGAAACCACACCGGCGTCCTTCCCGATCGAGGAAGGCACTGCAATCATCGTTCCAGACTGGCCCAGCGCGAATGCGTTCCAACTTACAGAAAGAAAAGCTCACCACGGGAGACCGCCAGGCTTACGATCCGCCGGCTGCCGACCATTCGGCAGATGGAGGATGAATCGGCACTTGAAATTCCTCCGGCGCCGCTAGAAGAACCAGAAAAAAAAGGGAGATGCGCATCGAGATTCTGGCTTTGCACCCGATGAGATGGGTACTAATCCGGTTCCTGATCTGAGTAGTCTTGGCGCGTAATCCCCAGCCGCTGCATTTTGGACTGCAGAGTGGTGCGCTTGATGCCGAGGCGACGGGCTGCTCCGGTGGGTCCAGAGATCATTCCGCCAGTCTCCCGCAGTACTCGCAGGATGATTTCTCTTTCTGAGTTTTCGAGCGATTCCGCGCCGGGATCGTGGGCCAGCAGCTCAGCCAGGGGCGCTCGCAATGCCGTTCCCTCGGTGAGAATAACCGATCGCTCAATGAAGTTCTCCAACTCCCTTACATTGCCCGGCCAATGCCAATTGATCAGGGCGTTCATGGTATCGCTGGGAATAGTCTCAATGGCGCGATCCATCCTAGCCGTAAATTTCCGAACAAAGTAGCGGACCAGCACCGGGATATCCTCGCGCCTTTCACGCAGAGCCGGCAGACGAATCGGGAACACGTGCAAGCGGTAGAACAAGTCGCTGCGAAACTCTTTCTGAGCGACGCTCTTGGTCAGATCCCGATTGGTCGCTGCGATCACGCGCAGGTCCACCTTGATCGTGCGCGTCCCTCCCAGCCTTTCGAACTCATTGTCCTGCAAGACCCGCAGCAGCTTGGGCTGCAATTCAAGAGAGATTTCGCCGATCTCGTCCAGAAACAGCGTCCCATGATCAGCCAGTTCCAGGCGCCCAAGCTTCTGGCTTACCGCCCCGGTGAAAGCACCTTTCTCGTGTCCGAACAATTCGCTCTCCAGTAACCCGGTGGGAATCGCAGCACAATTCAAAGTGACAAAATTTCTGTTCTTACGTTTGCTGGTGCGGTGGATGGCGTGTGCAATGAGCCCTTTGCCGGTTCCGGTTTCCCCCAGGAGCAGAACGGTGGCATCGCTGTCGACGACGACTGCGACCTGATCGAGCACTTGCTGAAGCGCCGGACTCTCGCCGATGATCTCCTCAAAATTCAGCTTGGGGCGGGTTTCACCTTCCAGATAGCGTCTCTCATGCCCCAGGCGGTTCTTGAGCTGCTCCAGCTCGCGGGCCGCCCGCGCGTTCTCCAAAGCGATCGCGAGCTGAGCGGCAACCTGGTTCAGCAGGGTCAGATCGTCTGTTTTAAAGGCGTCTGCCCGGGTGCTGCCAAGTACTAGAACTCCCATTGGACCTTTCGGCCGGAGCAGCGGAACACAACACAACGACTTGAGACCCTCGGCCAGCAGGTTATCCGTAGTCCCGGGATGGAACCCTTGCATCTCGTCCCGGTTGAAAATCAGAGATGCGCGTTCCCGCAAGGCTCTGACTCCGGGACCTTTGGCGGTGATTTCGGTTTCACCCGTCGGCCACTTCCGCAAGGGAAAATCCATGGCCTGCCGGACCAACTGCCCGCTTTTTTCATCTTGCAACGCAAGGGCAGCGTACTCTTGCCGAAGAACCCGGCGCAGATAAGCGGAGACCTGGGGAAAAGACTGCCGCACGTCCCACTTAGCGGCCAGTATGCGGCTCACTCCCATCATTACCTGCTGCCGCTTCTTCTCTTCCCGCAACGTCTCCGAGACACCACGGAGCGATTCTTCGAGTTTCTTCTGTTCGGTGATTTCGACCACAACCGCGCCGATTTGCGTAACCTTGCCGGTCGCGTCCTTGATGGGAATGAAATGCTCCATCCAGTGGCCGGGCTCGGTCCGGTTGGGCAGCATGAAGCTGATTTCGAGATTCGACACGGGTTGCCCGGTCGCTAATACGCGATGCAGGAGTGGCTCGACCAGTTCGGCGAAATCTCCCAGCACTTCGCGGACGCTCTTCCCCAGGTGCGCGGCGGCAGGTATGTCATTCATCTTCGCCAGAGTGTGGTTGATTGCGAGAAAGCGGAGGTCCTTATCTAGAATGCACAGCCCCACATTGGACGCGTTGAAGTAGGCGGTCAACAGCTGTTCCGACTCAAGCAAAGCTTCCGCTGCCCCAAACCAAACCGAATCGGTCGCCTGTGGAGGTTCAGCGCCCTTCGCCGTTGCTAAGCCCGGCATCTGGCCAGCGCGTGCTGAAGTGACGCTCGATGCGAGTCCTTGGCTCAGGCTTGGCCCAGCCCGCGTCCAGCCTCCTTCCGGCGAGAGATCTTTCCCGATCCGAGCCCGCTCGATCACCGGCACAGCGGTCGCCGCCACATCTTCCAGAAGTTCGACATCTCGCGGGGAGAAGGGGTGATCTTCGCGCCGCGCCACTTTCAGCACTCCCAACGGACCCTTTTCGGAAAGAAGAGGACCCAGATAGAGAGACCTGACCCCAAGCTCCATCCCACGCGTGACCGAGGAAAAGGGGACACCGGACAAAGCTGAATGATCGAGAACCACGCTCTTCCGGCTGCGGAAAGCTTGTCCGGCCAGTGTGCCGTCGATCGGGGTCAGACCCTGGGGAACCATTTTCTCCGCCAATTGTGGGTCGGCCATGTGCAAACGCAACGATTGGGAAAGCTCGTCGTAGAGGTAAATGCCAACATAGTCCTGCGCCGCCCACCTCTGTAGGGATCCGAGAATGGAGGCGACGGACTGTCGCAAATCGGAGGCCTTGCCGTAAACCGTGCCTATATCGATTAGCAAGCGCAACCGCGCCTTTTCTTCCACCAGGGAACTTTCAGCCAGCGTGTTGTCTACGCGAAGCGCGACGATCTCGGCAACGCGATGCAGGAACTGAACGTCGTGAGCGCTGAAGGCGTGGGCCCTTTTGCTGCCGAACCCGAGCGCGCCCAGCTTTTCGTGAAACGTGGTCAGGGGAAGCGCGCAGTAGGAGCGTATTTCGCGCGCACGCAGCCATTGCAAATCCGGCTCGAACCGCTTCTCGGTTGACAGATCAGCGACGGATAGGACGGTTTGATTCCGCCAAACCGCCCCGACGGCGGCTTCTTCCACCGCAATCTCCATGGGCTCGGGCGGCCACTCCGCTCCCTCCCACGCATACATCTTCATGATGTTTCGGGCGGGTTCACAACGAGCGAAGTTGACCAGGTCGAAGGGGATAACGCTGCGTAGCCGCGAGGCGAGACTGCCAAATATTTCGTCCGGCTCGGAGCCAGAAGACACGACCTCTGCTATCTCCAGCAGCGTTGAGCAGCGCTGCAGGTCCACCGCAGAGTTGGGCATAACTAAGGGGAACATTAAAACTCCTGCGACCCTTCCCCCTCGTGAAGAGCCGCCATACCCGCCCGCAGTTTCTGGTGGGATTATAAGCACAAGTGTCGGGTCAGCCGTCGTTTATCTTTCTGGTTTCGTTTTTTGTAAAACAGGGCGCCCTAGAATGGGAGCGGTGTTGGTCGTCTAAAGTCGTCGCGGGCTTGTGCGACGCTTCGAGAAGTCCATAGGCCAAGCTATAATCTGTCCATGGCCCGGGGCTGGGAAAGTAAGTCCGTGGAGGCGCAACAGGAAGATGCGAGCCGAACAAGCATGCCTGAGAAGCCGTGTCTGTCGCGGGAAGAGACTGATCGGCTCCGCCAAAAAGAAAGCCTCCGGCTGTCGCTTCAGAGAGTGGCTCAAGAGCTCGAGCAAAGCCAGAATGTGCGGCATCGCACGATGCTGGAACAAGCGCAAGCCGATCTGCAGCGCAAGATAGCGGAACTCGACGCATAGGTCGGACGATCAGACCAGTCGCCCACCGAACCTGGTTTGATCTCCGCGACCTCGATCAAACCGCAAAACGTTCGGGACTTCGGCACACTCATGTTCTCACTTTGGTCACACCTGTTCACGTTAGGCGTGACAGCGGGTGACGTATAATTGAGGCTTCCATGAAAGCCTACGTTTACGTTTCGCTCAAGAAGAGCGTTCTCGATCCCCAGGGCAAGACCATCCATGGCGCGCTCGATAAGATGGGTTACAAGGGTCTGGAGGAAGTGCGCCAGGGAAAGTATTTCGAGCTTACTCTCGGTGGCGGGCTAAGCCGTGAAGAAGCGCAAACCGAAGTTGAGCGCATTGCTCGAGAAGTACTCACCAATCCGGTGATTGAAGAATTTCGCTGCTCCCTCGCAGACTGAATTCCTGGAGCTACAGCATGTGCGGCATTGTTGGTTATGTCGGGAAGAAGGAAGTGGTTCCGATCATCATCGAGGGTCTGCGACGGCTCGAGTACCGCGGCTATGACTCTGCCGGAATTGCCGTTGCCGGCAATGGAGATAAGCTGCAGCTCCGGCGCGCGGAAGGCAAACTGCGCAATCTGGAAGAAGCCATTCGCCTAAAGCCGCTCGACGGCACCTATGGCATTGGCCACACGCGGTGGGCCACCCACGGACGTCCCACGGAAGAAAATGCTCATCCTCACCGCGACTGCACCGGAAAAATTGTTGTCGTACACAACGGCATTGTCGAGAACTATCTCAGCTTAAAGAAAAAGCTGATCGAAGAGGGCCACCAGTTCACGACGGAAACTGATACCGAAGTCATCGCTCACCTGATCGAAAAGCACCTTTTCAAAACCGGCAACGGCCACCGCCCCACACTTGAAGAAGCCGTACGCCGCACCGTGAAAGAACTCAGCGGCGTGTTTGCTCTGGGAGTGATTTCCGTCGATGAGCCTAACAAGATCGTCGCCGCGCGCAACGGCCCTCCTCTGGTGGTCGGCCTGGGCAACGACGAATACTTTGTGGCCTCGGACGTTCCCGCAATTCTCTACCACACCCGCGATATCTTTTTTCTCGCCGATGGCGACCTCGCCGTGGTCACCGCCGAGGGCGTGCACCTAACGGATTTCGACGGCAAGCCCATCCAGCGCCAGGTGCAGCACGTTACCTGGGACCCGATCATGGCGGAAAAGGGCGGCTTCAAGCACTTCATGCTCAAGGAGATTTACGAGCAGCCGCGAGCCGTACGCGACACCACCCTGGGGCGCATCTCGCTCGACACCGGCCACATCTTCCTCGACGAAATGCAAATCAGCGAGGCCGAATTCCGCGCCGCCAAGAAGATCAACATCGTGGCCTGCGGCACCAGTTGGCATGCCGGACAAGCCGGCAAGTTCATGATCGAGAGTTTCGCGCGCGTCCCGGTCGAGGTCGATTACGCCAGCGAATGGCGCTACCGCGATCCCATCGTCAGCCCGGACACGATCACGCTCGTGATCTCTCAGTCCGGCGAAACCGCCGACACCATCGCCGCTCAGCGCGAGGCCAAAGCCAAAGGCTCGCACACCCTGGCCATCTGCAACGTGGTCGGCTCCATGATCACCCGCGAAGCTGCCGGAACCATCTACACTCACGCCGGACCCGAGATCGGCGTGGCATCGACCAAGGCTTTCACCTGCCAACTCACCGCTCTTTATCTCTTCGCTCTCTATGTCGCGCAGGTGCGCGGCGTCATGACCGCCGACCAGACGCGCACCGCAGCCCAGGAACTTACGCTGATTCCGGGCAAGATCGAAAACATCCTCACCCACGACGAAGCGTGTGAAGACTTGGCCAAACGATTCCAGCGCGCCCAGGATTTTCTCTTCCTCGGCCGTGGCATTCATTACCCCATCGCTCTCGAAGGCGCGCTGAAGCTCAAAGAAATCTCCTACATCCACGCCGAAGGATATCCCGCTGGGGAGATGAAGCACGGCCCCAACGCCCTGATCGACGAGAACCTCCCCGTGGTCATCGTCGCCACCCGCGATGCGAACGATGCCGACTCGATGCTAAGGTACGAGAAGACGATGTCGAACCTGAAGGAAGTCAAAGCGCGCTCCGGCGTGGTAATTGCGCTGGCGACCGAAGGCGACGAAGAAATCAAAGAAGCCGCCGACCATGTCCTGTATGTTCCTGCCGCGCCGGAAGAACTCTCGCCGATTCTAGAGATCGTTCCGTTGCAGTTGCTGGCCTATCACATCGCCGTCCGACGAGGGTGCGACGTAGATCAGCCCAGGAATTTGGCCAAGTCGGTCACGGTGGAGTAAATGAACTAGCCCACAGAACGAGCGACGCTCACAAAAACTCTGCTCGTTCTCAGCAAGTTACTTGCCTCGTGAAACGCGTCCCGGGTGGCCGATTCGGACCGCGATAGGCTCGGATGCTAAACTCCCGCGGACCTCGCAACGGAGTACTCGGATCCCAGAGATCACGATTTCGAGGCAATGTTTTCTTGACGTCATCGAGGGGAGTGAGCTGTTCTACCGCATTGAAAATACTGCAATATAATTGCTTGATCTGTTCGGCCTCGACGTTATGGTAATCACAACGGATGGTGTTAGGCACCCCACCTAATCGGCGAGCATTCGATTTCTTCGCAATGCCTTCAATAGATTCGTATATCCGAGGGTAGTCGCTGCCGCTACCGCCCACCACCACCACCAGCCCACCTGGCTTCAAAGCGCGAAAGACGTGGGTTAGCTCGGATTCCCTTTGCAGAACGTCGTCGACACGCGTCAGAAAATTGCTGAAAATACAGAAGTGATATCTATCAATTCCCTGCCAGTCGGCCTGATCAATTTGAACCTGAAAGCGAGCTTCTGGCTCAGAATAGTCCCACACGTCAATCAACTCCTCGATTAGACGTTCTCGCTTGGCCACGCGTGCCGCTGGCGGATCGAAGCCCTCGAACTTGGTCCTATCAGGTCTGAACGGCCCAGGACGTCCTGTAAACTCGGAAAGATTGTGTACCAAGTGAATCATCGCCTTGCTGTCCTCGATACTCCGTAGTCTCGGAGGGACCGTGTGTAACCTCTGACAATCGGCAGTACCAGTGGCAAAAGTCCGCATTTCTTCAAAGAAATCATTCACAGCGTACAGCGCGGGTGCCGGCCCAGTTCCTACATCGAGGACATCCAGAGCGGTCTCTCGAACGGGAAGAGCACCTACCCGTAGGAGCGCCTCAAGGACATCCCAGAAGCGGCGATACCGATCAACTAAGTGCACGAAAGCATACGCCTCAGCCGCAAACGGGAGGCCGTAAATATTTTCGTCGCAGCGTTTTAGCACGTCTGGCAAACGGTCGACGAATTGTTTCGCAGCCTCAACGTTGAGGCCGCCAGTCTCCTGCGAAATGCTGCGTAGTACGTAATCCCGGACCGCGACGGCAAGGCTTTTGACTCGGTGTATCCGAATATTTAGCTGCGAATTTCGAGCTAGGAAAAGCGGACCGCACTTAGTGAGGAGTCGCCTCCATGAAAGCTGTGTCCGTCTAATCATCCATTCATACTTTGTATGTTATGTATGCCGCTCTGAGAACATCATTCGAATTCAACCGCGGACCGCCGTTAGCGCAGCAAGCCGGCGTCTCGCCCTTCTCCTTGGCCAGCGCGTACGCGAAACAGTCGCCAAAGCGACCGTGCAGTACTACCCTACTATTTGGGCAAACCCTTTTCGTCGTATAACAAGTCGCCGTGGTCCATCGAGCGATACGGTTCTTTCCACAAAGGAGCGCATTCCCGCCCAATCTTCAGTAGTCGCTCCGCCAACCCGCCGTTCTTGCTCTCGCGCACCCGCTCCAGCCTCTCTTGAATCGCCCTGTCCACGGCGGCAGTCATGGTCTCTCCGGTCAGCCGCGCCAACTCCCGCACCAAACGGTGGGTTTTATCGTTTTTAATATTTAAGCTCATTTCTACCCTCTGCCACTTATATTCTATCGTTCTACCACGTTCCGCAGCCTCCCTAAAACAAGCGCCAGCGTCGCAATCCCCGCCCCCCACACTACAAACGCTGTCTTCACAACCCACCCCGGCGCCGCGCCCACTCTTCGCAGCAGGAACGGCAGAAAATTCCATGTCGTGATGTGAACGTAATCCCATTCATCCCAGTGCATGGCATCGGTGTCTAATCCCCAGGCATCCATC
>Ga0182015_10004423_pt1 | contig 15153 bp, 11 predicted proteins | sample 712P3MmetaG_FD_120478 | JGI IMG/M metagenome (GOLD analysis project Ga0182015, IMG submission 120478) | Permafrost microbial communities from Stordalen Mire, Sweden - 712P3M metaG | ecosystem: Environmental > Terrestrial > Soil > Wetlands > Permafrost | place: Sweden: Stordalen | collected...
GATGTACAGGCCTCCTGCAGTTCGGCGCGCAGGCGAACCCCGGCTCCTCCGTCGCACTGCCTATCCCGGTCCGGCTGGGGCGAATCGTCGTCTCGGCAGATAGTGGGATCGCACTGTTCACCGGATATCTTGCGACGGATCCTGTCCAGCTCTATGCGGGAGTGGGTCTCGCTGGGCCGACCTATCAGGTTGCCTTCACCGCCTTCAGCGATGAGTGGCTGCTCGACAAACAAACCCTCACCCTCACCGGCGCAGGGTTCGCGGCTACCGGAGGCACGCTGCTGGATACGCTCACCAACCGAGTCGCCGCGGGCCTGTTGACGACATCCGGGGTTGCAAACAGCCATGTCGCCGGCGTCTTTGTCCCCGAAGCGGCGAAGCCCTGGTCCGCAAATGCGTCCGGAATTGCGAGCTCGACTTATGCGGCCTATCGCGTGCTCGATGGGGCCCTGGTCATGCAGCCAGTCGGCTCGGTGATCCACAGCGTGAACTTCGACAACGGACTTGGCACCGGCGAGATAAAGGTCTCGTCCTTGAAGGCTTCAATGGTCAAGGAATTGGCCAACGATGTGACGTTGAGCGGACAGATCGAGCCGACTGCCTATGTGACCGAGCTATTCGCCGGAGATGGAACGACGACCGTCTTCACGCTGTCGGATACTCCATTTCGAACAACAGTCCCAACCCTGTTGACGGACAGTTTCAACCAGGCCTCCTTCAACACGCAGATCTGGGCGATCACCGACTCCGGATCTCACCTCGGACTCGGCGGTGTCGGCCTCACCATGTCCGGCGGAAACGGCTATGACGGTCAAACCGTGCGCGCCGCCATCGACACAGTTGAGATGGGAGGCTCGCTTGTTCTTGAAGCTGGCAACGTCGAGCTAAACGCGCCGAGTGACGGCGTTCTGTGCGGGCTCTATGATGGGCCCGTCCAACGCTCCAACTGCTTTGCTGGATACAACGTGCGCCAGAGCGGCGGTGTCACCGTGATGACGCCTTATGTCAATGGCGCCGAGATCGGGACCACCTACACCGTTCTGCCCGGGCACACCTATACGTTGCGCATCCGGCTGCACAGCGTGGAGATGCAGCGTGTGCTTCAGACTTACTATGCCCGGGTGGACGGAGTCATTGAATCCTTCGGCGGCGGGCTGGTCTCTTCACCCATGTCCATCGTCTTCGATCTACAGGATCTCGGCGATGCCTCGAATACCCCCGCAACCGTGCTCTATGATGGCGCCGTAGCCATCTCGCCCGCGCTCTGCTCCTTCGCTGCCGTGAATAGCGTGGAACTCACCGGATCGATGGGCTACTGCACCATCATCCAGACGGGCTCTGGGTGGATCGTGAGCACGCTGCCTGGGGGCGCGACCGAGACTCGCCTGATCGGGGTGGCTGGCGAGGGCGTCGATTGCCATCTTTCTTCCACTGGAAAGGTTACCTTTCTTGCCAGCAGGGTTCCAGTCGCCGGTGAGATCGTGACCGTCCTGTATCGGCTTCGCGATCGCGCCGTCGCGCGGCTCGAGGATGGGGCGAGCATCGCGGCTGAAGCTGCCGGCGGGCTTCCTGGCACGGCCCGTTGGCTGGGCAAGGTATTGAAGCCGCCCGCCCGTTGCAGCGTGGACTGCGAGAGTGCCGCGCAGGCCGTGCTCAGCCTGGCCTCGAGTCGAGCCGCAGCGATCGAAGGAAGCTACTCGGCAGCCAATCCGACCGATGACATATGGCCCGGAGACGTTCTGACGATCACGGCGAACGGTCAGACGTTGAACGTCGTCGTACGCAAGGTCACGATCGTCGATGGTAACGCGTTGCCTGAACTTCTCACGTACAACACCGCCTTTGCGAACGACTGGGCCGAAGCCCTGGGAATCACGCTCTCTGAGGCGATTGCTCCGGATACATTCTTGCCCACGACCGCCCTGTCTGCGCCGGACACCGTGCTCGCCAATCTGCAAGCGCTTACGGTCGTCAGCGCAACTGGGACAGCCCTACAGCTCGACGCCGGTATGGATCCGCCCACCGCGGGCGGCTTCGAGGTCCGCCTCCGCGACTGGGACTTCGGCCCCAGAGTCGACCAGAATCTTGTGCTGCGCAGTCCAGTGCGCAGCTTCTCTATTCCCCGCTCCGCGCAGCTGGAACGCTACTACATCAGGATGTATGACGGATCCAGCCCGCCTCTGTACTCGCGGCTGTCCAGCGCAGTCTTCACAAATCTGCCGGTCTCTTAGGGACTGCACAAGGAGGAACGATGACGGACTACGAAGCGCAAGTCCTCGCCGATTTGCAACTCTTGAAGAATCAGATGGAGCAGATCATCGGGAACGGCCAGCCGGGCAGGCTCTCGCAGATTGAGGGTCGGATATATGACCACGAGAAGACGGTGCAGCGGCTGAAAGGAATGGCCGGGGCCTTTGGCGCACTCCTCACCGTGGTTCACTTTGCCATCGATTTTCTCTTGGGACGGCGCTGATTGAGCGCAATCGTGATTTTAGGTCGGGAGGAGAACTATGGAATTTCTTAAACTACTCCTGCGTGGGATCTCGCTGCTACCGAGCCTCGTGCAGGGCGTGGAAGCTCTCTACGGCGCGAAGTCCGGCGCCCAAAAGAAAGATGCGGCAATCTCGATCGTAAGCTCAAGCATCAATATGGCGGATGCGGTGAGCGCGAAGCAGATCGTAGACTCCGCTAAGTTCACCACTGGCCTCAATCTCATCGTCGATGGCGTGGTCGAATGTCTCAACGCCAGCCTTTGGGCTAAGGCGAATTCAGTCGAGCCTTCGGCGGCTGAACCAGCCAGCTGAATCGTATAATCGGGGCCATGCCCGCGGAATCGAAGATTGGACCGGTCGTCGGAGTCATCATGGGGAGCCGCAATGATTTTGCGGTAATGAGCGCAGCGGTCGACGTGTTACGGGAGTTCGGCGTGTCCTATGAGGCGAAGGTCGTCTCGGCCCACCGCACTCCTGGCCTTATGTTTGAGTACGCCGACGCAGCCGTCGACCGTGGCCTGCGCGTGATCATCGCAGGCGCGGGCGGAGCAGCCCATCTGCCCGGTATGGTAGCCGCTCGAACTGTGGTTCCCGTGCTCGGGGTGCCAATTGCAGCGACCGCGCTGCAGGGCTTCGACTCGTTGCTCTCGATCGTCCAGATGCCTAGAGGAGTTCCGGTAGGCACACTCGCTATCGGAGCAGCGGGCGCAATGAACGCCGGCCTGCTCGCGGTGCAGATACTTGCGACTACGGATCCAAATCTGCGGGCGAAGCTCGTGGCCTGGCGCGCCGCTCGACGCGATGAGGTCCTCGCGCAGACCGTCGGCGATGGAGTCTCTGCGTGAGTAATGGGGCTTACCCGCCCATCTTGCCGGGCGCAACAATCGGAATCTTCGGTGGCGGTCAGCTTGGGCGGCTCACGGCGATGTCCGCCCGAAGTATGGGGTATCGCATCCTGGTGCTCGACCCCGACCCCGCTTGTCCCGCGCGATTTGTCGTAGACGGATGCATTGAGGCGGGATGGGACGACAGCCGTGAAGCAGCAAATCTGGCACGGGGTTGCGATGTTGTGACCCTGGAGATCGAACAGATCTCGATCGCAAGCCTCGAAGCCGCCGCCGCATTCGCGCCGGTGAGACCGGGCGGGGCGGTCCTTGCGATCATTCAGGACCGCATTGAACAGAAGAACTGGCTTCGTCGCAACGGCTTTCCCGTCGGCGACTATCGCGCTGTCCGCTCACTCGATGAACTTCGCGAAGCGCTGGTAGCGCTGGGTGGTAGATGCTTCTGCAAGAGCGCAACTGGAGGCTATGACGGTCGCGGCCAGGGAAAGATCGGCTTTGCGCCTGGGGCCACGAGCATTCCATCGGAACAAGAGATTCGTGGCTCGTGGGAGGCGCTTGGCGAAGGCCCCGGCGTCGTCGAACGCGCCATCGATCTTGACCGCGAGATCTCCGTCCTCGTCGCTCGGTCTCCAAATGGCGACGCCAAGATATATCCCGCCGCTTGGAACCATCATGAGGAACAGATTCTCTCCTGGAGTGTAGTTCCCGCGCCGCTGCCCGCGAGTCTCGAAGCTCAGGCGAAAGCGCTCGCCGAAGCCATCGCCGATGCCTTCCAGCTTGAGGGCATTCTCGCCGTGGAGTTATTTGTGACCACCGACGGACGCCTCCTCGTCAACGAACTCGCGCCCCGGCCACACAATAGCTACCATGCGAGCGAGCGTGCGTGCGTCACGAGCCAGTTCGAGCAGCTCGTCCGGGCCGTCTGTTGCCTTCCGCTGGGTGACGTTTCGGTCGTGCAGCCAGCCGCGATCGCCAATCTTCTCGGCGACCTCTGGCTCGGCCAGGAGGGAACTCGCGTCCCGCACTTCGACGCCGCGTTGACGGTCCCCGGGGTACGGCTGCATCTGTACGAGAAACTTCGCCCACGGACGGGCCGCAAAATGGGACACCTCTCAGCAGTAGGCGATACAGCAGAAGAAGCGGTGGCTGCGGTCCTCAAAGCCAAATCACTCCTGTAGCCGCAAGTGACCTCGTCCCAATTGATTCAATACTCTAGCAGACTAGATGCGAAACAACTCTCTACTTTGCAGTACTTTAGACCAAAAGTATGGAGGTAGGGGATAGGGTGGGGTCAGCCGATGTCCTCTGACCAGTTCTCGAGATACGCCTTGAAGTCCGACATAAATCTGCCGGCGTCGGCGCCATCCACGATGCGGTGATCGAAGCCTAGCGTGAATCGCTGAATGGAGCGGATCGCAATCGAGTCGCTGCCGTCCTTATCGGTGATGACCTCGGCCTCCTTGTTGAGGCCGCCGATGCCGAGGATAGCCGCTTGCGGTTGATTGATGATCGGTGTGCCAAACTGTTCGCCGAAGATGCCCGAGTTGGTCAGCGTGAACGTGCCACCGGAGATCTCATCCGTCGCGAGCTTCTTGCCGCGCGCCCGCTCCGCTACATCGACGATCGCGCGCGCGATTCCGAGAAAGTTTTTCTCCTCAGCCTGCTTGATCACCGGAACGATGAGCCCCCAGTCGAGAGCAACCGCGATGCCGATATTGATGTGCTTGTTGTATCGGATGGCGTCACCTTCAACAGATCCGTTGACAATCGGATGCTTGCGCAATGTGACGATCACCGAGCGAGTGATGAATGGCATATAAGTCAGCTTCACGCCATTTTTCTGCTCGTACTTTGACTTCTCGAGCTCCCGCAGCCTCACGATCCGGGTCATATCCACCTTGAATACGGTATGAACGTGAGGACTGGTCTGTTTCGATTCAACCATCCGCCGCGCGATAATGCTCCGCATCTTCGACATCGGAACAAGCTCGCCAAGCGCAGGTGTAGCAGCCTTCGCAGCCATTGGGCCGGTCGACGCGGAACTCCCGCGACTCGAAGGCTTTTCCAGATGGCTGAGGATGTCATTCTTGGTGATTCGCCCCGCTGAGCCCGAACCCGCGATCTGCGTTAGGTCAACATTGTTGTCCTTCGCGATCTTCCGCACCAGCGGCGAGGACCGCGGACGCTCGGCTGTGCCGGATGCCGTCGTCTGAATATCCGCCGCCGGGACCTTCGCGGCCGCAGCAGGAGCCGGCGCAGCTGGCGAGGGCGCAGTGGCAGTCTTGCTCGCGGGCTTCGCTGCTCCTCCACCAATGACGGCGACGACGGTGTTAACCCCGACCGTCGATCCTTCAGCTACCTTGATCTCAGTCAGCGTTCCGGCGACCGGTGACGGAATCTCGGCATCGACCTTATCTGTAGATATCTCGAAGAGCGGCTCGTCGCGCTCAACTTTGTCTCCAACCTTCTTGAGCCACTTGGTAATAGTGCCTTCCGTGATCGATTCGCCCATCTGTGGCATCGGTACATCAGTGCCTGAAGCCGTGGCCGGGGCAGAGGAACTGACCGTCTCTCGCGCTGCCTCCTGGATCGCGGGGGAATCGATTGCCGCAGGGGTGACACTGTCGTCCGCGGGAGAGGCGGCCGTCTCGAGGGTCGCCCCATTGGCTGCTCCCTCGCCCAGTACCGCGACCACTGTGTTCACCTGAACCGTCGCTCCCTCCGCGACCTTAATCTCCTGCAAGGTCCCGGCAGCCGGCGACAGAATCTCGGCGTCGACCTTGTCGGTCGAGATCTCAAACAGAGGCTCGTCGCGCTGGACGGAATCACCCACCTTCTTCAGCCACTTCGTCAGCGTCCCTTCGGTGATCGATTCGCCCATCTGGGGCATGACTACGTCAGTCGGCATTCGGATTCCTTCCCACGTTTCAGACGCGCAAGTTGCGCTATGCGCCCTTGGATTATAAGGCTTGCGTTTCGCTGTATGCCGCAAGGGCTGGCGCTATCAGTTGCTCGATCGATTCGCGCCATACCATCTGACGCGCGAAGACTCGCCCGAAGTTGCGGGCAGTCGCATTGATCGCCCGCTCGATAGTGACCTCCACGCCCGCTTCGGACTCCAGTTCCAGGCTGGTCACTCCACGGTCCCGAATTCCGCACGGGACGATCCACCCAAAGTCGCGCAGATCAGTTGTGACATTCAGGGCAAAACCGTGCGAGGTGACGCTCTGTGAGACATGTATGCCGATCGCGGCCAGCTTCTTCTCGCGAATCTGTTGCTGTGGGCCGACCGCTTCGGAGTTACCGCCGAATGTCCAGACACCCGTACACTTCGGGATGCGTTTGGCCAGGACGCCGAAATCGGCACAGGTACGGATCAGGACCTCTTCCAGAAGCCGGACGAAGTCGACCGGGCCGAGATAGGGCCCTTTCTTGCCGGGAAGATCGCCTCGCAGATCGATGATGGGATAGCCGACGAGTTGACCAGGACCGTGATAGGTCACATCGCCGCCGCGCCGCACCTCATGCAGCTCGACGCCCCTGCTCGCCAGCAATTCACCGCTCGCCAGCACATTCTCGCGCGAAGCATTGCGGCCAAGCGTGATCACCGGTGGATGTTCCAACAGGAGAAGTGTGTCTCCGATTAGATTCAATTTTCGCGCCGCGACTACGCGAGCCTGGATCTCCAACGCTTCGGCGTAGGCTACGCGGCCGAGATAGAGAAGCTCCACAAACAAATTCGGGTCCTCGAAGCTCGATACGCGAATGGCGAGTTAGACGTTGACCGCCAGGCCCTCGACGCTGCTGAAGCCATCGAGCAACGCCTCGGCGACCGTCGGGTGTGCGTGGATGGTGAACATCATCTCCTCGACGGTGGCCTCAAGCTCGAGCGCAGTGACAGCCTCCGCGATGATCTCGGTCGCGTATGGCCCGATGATGTGCACACCGAGAATTTCGCCGTATTTCGCATCTGAGACGACTTTGACGAAGCCGTCGTGCGCATCGAGGATGGTGGCCTTGGAGTTGCCGACGAATGGGAACTTGCCCACCTTGACCTGGAAACCCTTTTCTTTGGCCTGTGCTTCGGTCAGCCCAACGCTCCCGATCTGTGGGTCGCAATAGGTGCAGCCGGGGACGCGTGTCCGGTTCACCGGCTTGGCGAACTTACCGGCGAGTCGAGCCGCAACCACCAGTCCGGCCATGCTGCCAACGTGGGCCAACTGCGGGAGGCCGCCGACGATATCGCCGATGGCATAGACTCCCGGTTCGGTCGTCTCCATCCATTCGTTAGTCATGATGAAGCCGCGGTCGGGCACAATCTTCGTCTTATCCAACCCGATGTCCGCGGTGCGCGGCGCGCGGCCGACCGCGACCAAGACCCTCTCCGCCTGCTTGCTCTGCGGCTTGCCGTTGGCGTCGGTCCAGGAGACCAGTACGCCATCTTTGTTTTTCTCGATTTTTGTGTCTTTGATCGATAGATTTACGTCGATGTCGCGCTTTTTGAACTGCCGCAGAAGCTCCTTGCTGATCTCCTCATCCTCGACTGGAACTACGCGGGGCAGCATCTCCAGAATGGTCACCTTGGCGCCAAAGCTCTTGAAGATCGATGCGAACTCCACACCGACCGCGCCCGACCCGATGACCACCAGCGACCTTGGCATCTCGGCGATCTTCAGGATCTCGTAGTTGGTCAGGATCGTGTCGTCCGCTTTGTAGCCGGGCAGCATTCGCGCGTCAGAGCCCGTGGCCAGGACGACCTTCTTCGCTTTGACGGTTTCTGCCTTCCCATCTGCCAGCCGTACATCGATGGAGTGAATGCCATCTTTCGCTCCGCCGGTCAACCGGCCGAAGCCCTTGAAGGTGGTGATTTTGTTCTTCTTCATCAGGAAGTCGAGGCCCTTGGTGTGGCGCGTGATGACGTCGTCCTTGCGCGCCAGAACATTCTTCCAGTTGAGCTTCGGCTCGGACACGCCGTCGATGCCGTACTTTTCCGCATGCTTAAGATGATCCCAGATCTCCGCAGTGAACAGCATTGCCTTGGTGGGGATGCAGCCCCAGAGGAGGCAAGTGCCTCCAAGGCGGTCGTTTGCATCGACTAGCGCTACCTTGAGGCCAAACTGCGAGGCGCGAATGGCGCAGGTGTACCCGGCGGGCCCTCCGCCGACTACGGCCACATCGAATATCGTATCTGCCAACTGAATCTCCAATCCTAAGAGCCGTTTCGCCCGATATGTCCATTTTACGCCCGCGTCGCATTGGCTCGCATCCTGCGCGACCGCCCCTTCGTCAGCTCACCAGGCGATGTAGACGCCTTTGCCATCCCATTGCGGGTTGCCGATCTGCTGCATCATGAAGTCCGCGACGTCGGTACGTGAGATACGCATGCCGTGCGGTGGGAGGGCTTCGCCGTCGATGCGGTAGACGCCGCGGGCGCTGCCGTTGGTGAGCATCGGAGGCATGACCATCGTCCAGTCGAGTCCGCTGGTGGAAAGGGTCTGCCACTGTGATACCTGGGAGGCGACGGGCCATTTCAGGAAGGTGTTGTACACGATCTTTTGCACGAACCAGCGGCGCCATGCAGGCTGTTTGTTGAGCGAGTCACTCAGCGCGCCGGCTGAGCCCAGCGCAATGATCCTCCGGACGCCGGCTGTCTCCATCGCCGACATAATGAGTGGGACGGCACGCTCAAGCACGTCCTCCCTGCGCAGGGAGCGTGCGCCCAGAGCGGAGAGGACCACGTCTGCGCCTTGGACAGTCCGGCCTACCGCCAGCGGATCGAATGCGTTGCCCTGGACGACGCGGACCTGATCGCGAAACGGGAAGGTCTCAGGATTCCGCAGAAGTGCGGTCATATCGTAACCCGCAGCGAAACAACGCTCGGTGAGGAGTTGTCCTGTGGCGCCGCTGGCTCCAAATATGGATACCTTCATAACGACCCTTTCGAGCAGCGATGTCCCATTTTCCTCGGCCTTTTCAGGATTACTGTTCAAAATCACAACTCTCTATCTTGCTGCAACTGAGTTGTTTGTTGCCGATTCCCACGAAACCGTTGGCTTGTCTCTCGGCCACCCGCGATGTTGTTCTGAAGAAGTACGATCCTGTGACGTTGAACTCTCCGCCGGGGTACCACTTTCCTCTTTGTGACGAATTCGAGAGTCGATTTTCTAAATCGATGCCGAAGGCGGAGGTCTCTGACAGCAACACTTGGGCTTGGAATCCACATTTCCTGCGATAACGACTACGGCTACTAGCTTTTCTATTCCTCATTAAGGTTTTAATAGCCTTCGTCTCAATGGGTCTTCTAATCGCACACAAACAGATGCAGTTTCCACAGAAGAGATGTCGCTCACGGAGCGCTTGATTCAATAGAATCGGGAGGACATTCGCTGGCGAAGATGCGCATTGTGCGCGATTCGGTGTAGAGTTTTGCCAGCGACCCGTTAGAAATCGAACCGCCCGGAGACATCGTCTTGACGACCGCAACCGCAGATGCGACAACGAAGAGCCAGGAGCCCGAGATGACGACAGCCGCGCCCATCGGCAACCTTGAAATCACGGTCTCCCGCGCAGAACTGCTGCGGGAGCTGACGGCGGCGCAGTCCGTGGTGGAACGCAAGACGACAATTCCTATACTGTCGAACTTCCTCTTTGAGGCGTCCGGCGAACGGCTGACGATTACGGCGACCGACCTTGACCAGAGCGTTCGGACGAGTTGCGCGGCGAAGGTGAAGAAGCCGGGGGCGTGCACGATTCCAGCGCGCAAACTGTACGACTACATCAAGCTGCTGGCGGACGGCGACATCAGCATCAAGCTGATGGACAATCACTGGGTGCAGCTCCGCGCGGGGCGCTCGAACACGAAGATGGTGGGGATGGCGCGGGCGAACTTCCCAGTGGTGCCGGACTTTCCGGCCACGGGCGCATTCAAACTGTCGGTCTCGTCGCTGCGCAACATGATCTCGAAGACTATCTTCGCCATCTCGAACGAGGAGAGCCGCTACACACTGAATGGCGCGCTGCTGGTGCTGAAGGCGGAGTCGATGGCGATGGTCGCGACCGACGGCCACCGGCTGGCGCACATTGAGAAGCTGGGCGAGTCGCTGGAAAACCTCTCGGGCGAGAAGAAGACGCTGATCCCGCGCAAGGCGCTGAGCGAAATGCTCTCGCTGCTAAACAGCACGGAGGAGGAGACGCTGGACTTTGCCGACGACGAGCAGACGCTCTACTTCCGCGTGGGTGGTCGCGTGCTGACCAGCCGCAAGCTGACCGGGCAGTTTCCCAACTACGAAGCGGTGCTGCCGCGGGACAACAACAAATTCGTCATTGTGCGCTCCGAGGACCTGATGGGCTCGATCCAGCGCGTGGCGCAGTTTGCCGATGAGCGCTCGGGCGCGATCAAGATCCGGCTGGAACAGAACGAGCTGAAGCTTTCGTCTTCCTCCACCGACTCCGGCGAATCTGAAGATACGATTGAGACTCCGTACAACTACGATCCTCTAGTGGTGGGCTTCAACAGCCAGTACCTGATCGACTTTCTGAAGGCGATTGGCACGGGCGGCGAGGTGCGGCTGGAGTTCAAGGACGCGCAATCGGCCGGGCAGATGCGGCCCGAAGACGGCAATGAGGATGTGAAGTATCGCTACATCCTGATGCCCATGCGCATCTGAGGTGCTTCGCACCGTCCTCGACCGCTTCGCGGTTAGGACACTAAACGACATCGGCAACGGCACTCTTCATAGGGTGCCGTTTTCATTTGGGCCCACTCCAAGAATAAAAAACCCGGTCCGACGTAGACTGTTGGAATGAATTTTCCGGCGACGAGGATGCGGCGGTTGCGGCGGACGGAGGCGATGCGGTCGCTGGTGCGGGAGACGCATCTGCGGCCGGGGGCGCTCGTTGCGCCGATGTTTCTGTGTCCGGGTGAGGGCGTGCGGCGGGAGATTGGGTCGATGCCGGGGGTGTTCAACCTGTCGATCGATGAGGCGGTAAAGGAGGCGGAGGCGTGCGCGGCGTTGAGGCTGGGTGGGCTGCTGCTGTTTGGGTTGCCAGAGGAGAAGGATGAGCAGGCGACGGGCGCGTGGGACAGGGGTGGGATTGTGCAGCGGGGGCTGCGGGCGTTGAAGCAGGTGCGGGCGCTGGACTCGCTGGTGATGATTGCGGATGTTTGTTTGTGCGAGTACACGTCGCATGGGCACTGCGGGGTGGTGGCGCGGGATCGCGATCACTATTCGATTGAGAACGATGCCAGCGTGGCGCTATTGGCGAAGACGGCGGTGTCGCTGGCGGAGGCGGGGGCGGATGTGGTGGCGCCGAGCGACATGATGGATGGGCGGGTGGAGGCGATTCGCGCGGCGCTGGATGCGGCGGGGCGCGAGGAGACTCCAATACTGAGTTACGCGGCGAAGTTTGCCAGTGCGTTTTATGGGCCGTTCCGGGAGGCGGCGGATTCGGCGCCGCAGTTTGGCGACCGGCGCAGCTACCAGATGGATGGGGCGAACCTGCGCGAGGCGATGCGCGAGATCGACCTGGACGTGGCGGAGGGGGCGGACATGGTGCTGATGAAGCCGGCCGGGCCGTACCTGGACGTGATTCGCGCGGCGCGGGAGCGGTTCGATGTGCCGCTGGGGGCGTACCAGGTGTCGGGCGAGTACGCGATGCTGCAGGCGGCGTTTCAGCGGGGTTGGCTGGAGCCGGAGCGGGCGATGCTGGAGTCGCTGCTGTCGATCCGGCGGGCGGGCGCGGATTTTATTGTGACTTACTTCGCCCAAGAGGCGGCTCGGCTGCTGGGATAGGCACCCCCTCTCTTTTGGAGGGCTCTGTTGCCAGTGTTGTGTTGGGGAACCCCCTATGTTCCGGTAAAGTATACTAAAATAAATACTTAGTGGTGGACTTTCTCGATTTTTCCAGTCGCGCGGTGTAAATTCTTTAGAATCAGTATAGGCCATCTAAAGTCCAGTTGCCAAAGGGGTTAGGGGGCGAGGTCGTTGGGCGGCGGGGTTTGAATTGCGCGATGCCGGGTGGGCAACGGGTTTGCCGAAGGGTGCGCTGGGTGGCACTCACCTTGCGGCCTTGGGTGGTTCCGCTGTGGTTATTTTAGCAGTGTAGGTGCGACGAAGGCGACGACTATCTTTAGGCTTGGCGGAAGAGGATTTGGCGGGTGCAGGGGTCGCGGGGGGCGGCGTTGGAGTCGTTCAGATCGTTGATGCGGTCAAGGATGATCTCGGTGCCCTCGACGCGGTAGGAGCCGGGGATGGTGGTTGGGGTGAGTTTCGCGTCGCGGGGGAGGAAGATCTCGGCGGGGTCGGGTAGTGGGGTGGGGCGGGGTGGGCGAGCTGTTGCTGGTGTGGGCGTAGCGGCTGAGGCTGTTGGCTGGAGAAGTTGGCCTACTTTGCTCACGTCGACTATTTCGGGAGCCTGATAGCCGAGGATGAGGGGGCCGGCTTGGAAGGCGTAGTAGCCGGCGATGCTTTTGGGGTTGATGGTGTCGCGTGGGGCGACGCGGAGGTCGAATTCGAAGAGGAGGATGTCGCCGGATTTGGGGGTGAGGCGGGCGGTGAGGAAGCCGGCGGAGGGGGTGGTGGCGAGGGGTTTGCCGTTGAGGGTGAGGCGGTGGTGGAGTGTCCACTGCGGGGCGAAGAGGCGGAGAGTGATGGGAGTGCGGGTGGCGGGGGCGGAGACGACCTCGATGCGGACGGAGCCGGGGTAGGGGTAGGTAGCGGTCTGGTGGAGGGTGATTGGGCCGTGACCGAGGTCAAGGGTGGCGAGGGAGTCTGAGAAGAAGGGAACGCTTAGCTCGGCGGGGCGGGTGAAGTAGAGGGACTGGATGGCGCGGGCGTGGCCTTCGCCGCCGCGCATGGTGCAGCAGGCGGTGGCCTCGTAGCTGCGGACTTTGAGGAAGGGTGTCTTGTATCCGACACAGAGGTCGGTGCCGAAGCCGCCGTTGCCGCGAAGGCCGCGGCCGACGCCGTTGGTCCAGATGAGGTGGGCGTCTTCGAGGTGGGCGGGGTTGGCGGTGTGCTGCCAGAGCTGGGTGGCGATCATGAAGGAGTCGATGATGGCGCAGGGCTCGGTCCAGGACTCGGGGCGGCCAAACCAGTTGTAGTTGGCGTAGTGCTCGGTCATGGCGATGGATTTGTAGAGGGCGAAGCGGTCGCGCGCGGCGGCGAGGAGGGCGGGGTCGGGATGGCCGTCTGCGGCGGTTTGGTTGTAGACACGGAGGAGGGCGCGCATTCCGGTGAGGGAGGCATGGGTCTGCGCCTGGATTGCGACGAGGTCTGCCTGGAGGAAGCGGGCGATGGCCTCGTCGATGAGGGCGCGGACGGCAGGTGCGGCGGTGTCGTTGGCGGCTTTGAGGACGACCCAGGCGTGGGCGAGGCCATCGAGGAAGATGAAGGCGCAGCCGGTGTCTGAGGAGACGGCCCAGTTGGATTGCTGGCCGGCGAAGTGTCCATTGATGCCGCCGGTGGCGCCGGTGCGGGTGCGCAGGGCGGGGTCGATGGGGTAGGTGGCGTAGCTGCCGCGCAGGGGCAGGGCGAGGTTGCGGACGATGGTCTGGATCTGGGCGAGGGTTTGGTGGTTGTGCTGCCAGTCGTAGTACTCGCAGAGGGCGCGGAGGTACCAGCCGTTGCCGGAGAGCTGCTGCTCGTTGATGGCGTTGAGGTTGAGCGGGGCGCCGAAGTAGCCCTGAGAGTTGAGGTGGGCGGGATACTCGGCGACGAGGGCGGGGAGATAGTCGGGGGGCTGGCCGGTGGCCTGGGACATGAGGGTGAGGGCGAGAAGCGCGCGGCCCTCGAAGTCGCCGGGCCACGCGCGGACGTTTGCGCCGTTGAAGAGCTGGGGCGGGCGATAGAGGGGGGACTGGAGGCGTGTGAAGTTCTGGGAGGCGCGGTGGGCGAGGTCGCCGGAGGCGGCGATGTGGCCGAAGGGGATGGGGGTGGGGGTGATCTGGGTGGGGTTTGTGGGTGCGGCCTCCGAAAAGTGTGTGCGGCTGAGGGCGAGCACAGCGGTGCTTTGGGAGAGGAAGGTACGGCGGGTGAGGGTTGGGTGGGTGCGGTGATTCATTTGGATGGCCTCGGGCGAGCGTGGGATAACGCTACGGCGGTGCGGCGGAGTAAGTCAATGCCAGTGATGTATGCTTGGGCGGATTGGCGGAGGAGTGGACGATGGATAGCACGACGACGTTTGGGTTGGCGGTGTTTGGGGTGCTGGCGTTGGTGGCGCTGGTGCTGGTGATGAAGACGCTGTACACCGTGCGGACGGCTACCGCGGGGGTGGTGGAGCGGTTTGGCAAGTTCAACCGGATTGTGCAGCCGGGGCTGCATACGCTGGTGCCGTTTGCGGAGAGTGTTTACTTTGTGGATCTGCAGGTGAAGCAGGCACAGTTCCAGGTGGAGACGAAGACCAAGGACAACGTGTTTGTGCAGATCCCGGTGAGCGTGCAGTACCAGATATTGCCGGACAAGATTTTCGACGCGTTCTACAAGCTGAGCTCGCCGCAGAAGCAGATTGAGAGCTTTGTGTTCAATTCGATCCTGGGGCATGTGCCGAAGTTGACGCTGGATGAGACGTTCGATCAGCAGTCGGGGATTTCGGTGGCGGTAAAGGCGGAGCTGGACGCAATTATGACGGGGTATGGGTTCAACATATCGACGGCGCTGGTGACGGACATCATTCCGGACTCCAAGGTGAAGGACGCGATGAACGACATCAACGCGGCGCAGCGGGCGCAGGTGGCGGCGCAGGCGCGGGGCGAGGCGGAGAAGATTCTGAAGGTGAAGCAGGCGGAGGCGGATGCGGAGTCGAAGGCTCTGCAAGGC
>Ga0182015_10004425_pt1 | contig 15152 bp, 17 predicted proteins | sample 712P3MmetaG_FD_120478 | JGI IMG/M metagenome (GOLD analysis project Ga0182015, IMG submission 120478) | Permafrost microbial communities from Stordalen Mire, Sweden - 712P3M metaG | ecosystem: Environmental > Terrestrial > Soil > Wetlands > Permafrost | place: Sweden: Stordalen | collected...
ACGTCGAGGATGAACACGCCTCCGATCTGACGCCCGAATATGCCCCAGTGGGTGTAGCTGTTGACGGGCTGCCAGTAGTACCAGAAGGACCAGCCGAGGATGAAGAACAAGATGAGACCGCCGATGGTGGGTAGCACCCCTTGCATGACGAAGTTGCGCAGGCTGCTCGTCAGGTTCTTGCGGTAGTACCAGGCGCACGAGAAGCCGGTCAGCCCGTAGTAGAAGGCGATCATGACCCCGAGCGAGTCGACCGAGTCCTTGATGACCTGTCCCGCCGAGAGATAGTTCATAACCGCGTAAAGGACGATGGACACAGCGCCCATGACCACCGTCGACACTGTTGGGGTGAGGTGGCGCTTGTGGATCTTCTCGAACGACTGCGGGATAGCCCTGTACACGGCCATCGAGAGGGTGGTCCGCGCCGTCGGCAGGATCGTGGTCTGGGTCGAGGCCGCCGCCGACGAGAGCACCATCAGCAACATCAGGTGGTCGAGGACCGAAGCCAGCGTCGAGTGCCCGAAGATGGCCGGACCGAGGATGGAGAGAACGTCACCTGTGTTGGCGGAGTTGCCGAGGCCGATGCCGGTCGAGCCGAGACCGGCGAAGGACTGGACCGACAAGATGACAAGGGCGTAGGTGGCGAGCAGGACGAAGGTCGAGATGACGGCTGCCTTGCCGGGAACGGTCTCCGCGTCCGCGGTCTCCTCGTTGCAGGCGACGGCGGTGTCCCAACCCCAGTAGATAAAGAGCATGTCGGCGAGGCCGATGACGAAGTCACTGAAGTGCTTGACCCCGAAGGGGTTGAACCATGAGCCGCTCGGGACGAGGTGACCGACCGGAGCGCTCCCGTTGCCGACTCGTACCAGCGCCCAGACCGACATGATCGTGAGCATGGTGAGCTCTATGCCGAGCAGCGCTTTTTGGAAATTGGCCGAGATCTCGATGCCGACGTAGCAGATCCACGTCATGGCCACGATCCACAGGATGCCGACGAGCAGCACCCAGCCGCTCGTCGCGTTGTTGCCGATGCCCTTCGCGTTGAACAGTTCGAACACGTACTGCCCGGCGATCTGGGCGAGGCTGGCCATGACGAGGATGTCAGCGGCGACGATGCCCCAGCCCCCCATCCATCCCACCCGGGGCGTGAAGGCCCTCGTCGCCCAGGTGAAGGTCGTGCCGCAGTCGGGGTCGGCCCGGTTCATCTCCTGGTAGGCGACCGAGATGAAGTACATCGGGATGAAGGCGAGGATCGTCACGATCGGTGCCTGCAGCCCGATCGCCACGACTACAAAGCCCAGCGTCGAAGCCAGGCTGTAGGCCGGAGCGGTCGAGGCGACACCGATGACGACGCTCGAGATCAGGCCGAGCGCCCCGGACTTGAGACCCTTCTGCGGTGCCTGACCGGCAGGCTCTACGACAATCGAAGCCATCTCGCCCCCTGTTCGCACCCCAACTCTGGCACCCCACCGGCGAGCCGCACCTGCGCAGGTCACCGCCCGATTTCGGACACCATAGCCTGCCCGGTCGGCAATCTCACCTGCAACGCGAGGAAGGGCGGCCCGCGAGGCGTTGGCCGCAGGACACGCTCAGTCCGTTTCATGTATCGACTCCTGGAATCGTCACGGTGGCGGTGATCGTCGCCAGCCGGCCCCCGTCCGCCAGGGCCTCGACGGCAGTCACCGAGCCCGCCCGCACAGCGTTCACGACGACTTCGGACCGCGCCCGCCGGTGAGCTCGCGGGCGTGGCGTGGCCAGTCGGGGTCTGGGTAGTCGAGCACCTCGACCGCCCCGAGCACTTTTGCTCGCTCTGCGCCCGAGGGTCGCGCCGTCGCGATCTCGCGTGCGCCCTTCAGTTCGGCGAGCTGGACGACCATCTAGCCGGTGACCCCGCGACACCGTTGACGTTGACCGTCGCGTTTGCGCGAAGCCCGAGTACCTTGCTGAGCACCTGCTCTCAGGTCAGTGCCGGGACCGGGAAAGCCCCCGCGACATCCCACCGCACCCCGTCCGGTTTGAGCGCCACGAGCTCGAACGGGGCGATCAGCCATTCGGCCCACGCGCCCTGATCTCGCAGCGGCAAGGTATGGGTCAGGACCTCATCGCCGGCGGTGCCGGGAGCGATCGTCATGACGCCGTTTCCGACGGCGACCACCGTGCTGGCACCCTCGCTAGCGAGGGAGGGGCGGGCGCCGTCCGAGGTCCAAGTCCCCGGCGCGGGCGATCTCGCCCCAGTCGCCGATGCCGGCCGCCTCGATCGCGATCATGGACCTCGTCATCGGCGAGGCCACGCGGGGCGCCCAGCTCCAACAGCTCCACGGCATCGCCGAAGTTGCAGATCCCTGCGCCTCGCATGGTCTCTTGCCTCGAAGAGCGCTCTCCTACCTGCCCGACCGGGGCAATTTCGGCACGTCGCCGCGCAAACTGCCCGCCGCTAAGGTCGCGACAGGCGAGTTCCGAAGCACCCGGACCCGGAGCTGTGTGCCCGGGTGCTTCGCTTACCTACCCGCCACAGTGCTTAAGGAGGCCAACATGACCCAGAGCGCCGGGCTGCACGAGCCCGAGGACAAGCTGACGCCTGAGACAATCGACAGGCACCGTGCCATCGTCTCGATCCAAGAGGAGCTCGAGGCCATCGACTGGTACGACCAGAGGGTCGCGGCCACGAACGACCCCGAGCTCGCCGCCGTGCTGGCGCACAACCGCGACGAGGAGAAAGAGCACGCCGCCATGACCCTCGAGTGGCTGCGCCGCCACGACCCTGTCTTGGACCGCCACCTTCGCACCTATCTCTTCACGACCGCCCCGGTCACCGAGATCGAGGCAGAGGCCGAGTCGGGCGCGAGCGGCTCTGACGAGCCCGGCACCGCCTCGTCGGCGGGTTCGTTCGGCATCGGCGGCCTGAAAGGGGAGTCACTGTGAACCACTTGCTGCGCTCCAACGCCCCCATCACAGACATCGCCTGGAGCCGGCTCGACGACGAGGGTCGCGAGCGCCTCTTGCCTGCTCTCGCGGTTCGAAAGCTCGTCGACTTCTCAGGCCCGCTCGGCTGGGACTATTCGGCCACGAACCTGGGACGGGTTGAGGAGGTGAAAGCTCCGGGAGACAACCTGCAGGCTCGCCGGCGTCGCGTGCTTCCCCTGGCTGAGCTTCGCGCCCCGTTCGCCATCTCACGCGCCGAGCTGCTCGACGCCGACCGGGGCGCGACGGATCTCGACTTGGCGGCTCTCGACGACGCCGCCCGCCGCATCGCCGTCGCCGAGAACATTGCCGTGTTCCACGGCTGGCCCGACGCCGGCATCGTCGGCATCACCGGGGCCGCGACCCACGACCCGATCTCGCTCGGCAAGGACTACGCGAGCTACCCCGGCCACGTCGCCAAGGCCGTCGAGGTGCTGTTAGAGGCGGGCGTGAGCGGCCCTTACGGTCTTGGCCTCGGCCCGCAGGAGTACACCGGCGTCGTCGAGACCACCGAGCACGGTGGCCTCGTCGTGTTCGACCACCTGCGCCAGATACTCGGCGGCCCGATCGTGTGGGCCCCGGGCGTCGAGGGTGCCGTCGTGCTGAGCCTTCGCGGCGGAGACTTCCTCTTCGAGTCGGGCGAGGACGTGAGCCTCGGCTACAGCCATCACGACGCCGACAGCGTGCACCTGTACCTAGAAGAGAGCTTCAGCTTCCGGGTGGCGACACCCGAAGCGGCCGTGGCTCTCCGCTCGCCAGCCAGCTGAGCTTTCCTCGGTCGGCTCAACCGACGGTGCGGAAGGCCTCCACACCGTCGGCCGTCGGCACGAAGAGCATTCTGTCGCCCACGGCGGGCGCCACGAAGTGCTCGAGGTTCTCGGTGCTGCGTCGGACGACGACGTGGCCGTTGACCGGGTTCATGCCGTAAAGGAGGGCGTTGTTCCAGGCGAGGGCCCAAACCAGGCCGCCCGCGACGATGGGCGAACCGTTCGGGCTCCCGGCCGAGGGGGACCAGACGCGGTGGAACGCCGCGGGCGATGTCGTCACCTGGAAGGCTTCCGTGCCGCCGCCGCAGGCGGCATAGATGAATATCCGCGCGCTGGACCCGCTCCCGACGACGTCGGAGGCGTCCGCACCGAAATCACCGCCGCTCGGGCACGCGGGCCCGGTGAAAGCGCCGTGGCCGATGCCCGCGAGGTGGCCTTCGCGAAGCAGGAATCCCGAGTCGCCGTTCGAGCCGGGCTTACCGGCGATGAACAGCAGCGTTGTCCCCGGCACCGAGATGGGGCCGGAGGATCCGAGATCCCAGTCCTGGTCGTTGAGCTGGACCCAGTCGCTCGGCGCCCACAAGCCGATCCGCTTCAAGCTCGGTGAGAGCTCGATGACCGAGTTCCCCTCGTCGAAGTGGGCGAGCGAGTTCGAGCTCCCGTTGCCGGTGGCCACATAGAGGTCACCTTCGGGGGACACGACCGCCCCGTCGGTCTCCCAGATGGCGCCCTCGCGCTGTGTCGGCACCTGGTAGGAGACGAGCGACCCGGAGCCCGAGACCGGCAGGTCGACGACGTAGCCGTGGTACTGACCGCAGTCACCAGCAAGCCCGCCGAAGTCGACATAGACCCGCCCGTTGGCGAGCGTGAGGGCCGGCCGCTGCTGCTCGGCGGGGATGTAGTAGTAGGCAGGGTTGTTGGGATGCGGAGGGTCGATATCCCGGTGCCACAGCACCTGGTGGGTCTTAAGGCTGATCGCCACGAGCCAGTGCCTGATCGCCTGCCAGCCGCTCTGGCCGGCCAGCTCAGTCTCCTCGGCGACGTAGATCTCGTCGTTCTCGGTGTCGATGACGGGCGTGCCCGTGATCCCGAGGGGGTTGATGTCCCCGCAGCCGACCCCGGGCGTGGTGTCGATGACCGAGGTGGCGACGGAGGTCCCGACGTGCTGGCGCCAGAGCACCTTGCCGTTGTTGGCCGCGATTGCGTAGACCGAGTCGTTCTCGGTGGCGACGTAGACCGTCGCGTCGTAGACGAGCGGCTCGGCGTAGACGGCGCCGTCGAGGGAGAGGTCGTTCCAAACGGGGCCTGGGGAGAGGTTCTTGATCGCGGGGTCGACCGGGTCGAAGCCCGAACGGGTGTTGTCGTAGTCGTAGGTCAAAAGGTCGCCGAGTAAGGGCGATGGGGCGGCCTCAGACCTTCCCGGGCGGGAGTGCGCCGGACCGCTACTTGGCTTCTGCTCGGTCGCGGGTGAAGCCCAAGCGACCGAGGAGACCGCCGCGATCGTGGCCACGCCGGCCACGACGACGACGGCGACCGCGCGGCGCCCCGTAAATGACGATGTGCTCACATTCCCCTCATCTCGCCAGGTTCTCGCGCCCGCGGCTTCGCTGCGGCGCCGGGAAGGTCGCCGCGGCTAGGTGCCGTCTGCGGTGGTCAAAGAGCGGCGAGCACGGAGTCGGCCGAGCTGACGCTCAGGCCGCCTGCGGGCTCGACGAGAAGCGTCGACACGACCCCGTCTTTTACGATGGCCGCGTACCTCTGTGAGCGGATGCCTAGGCCAGACCCGCTGATGTCTTTTTCGAGACCCATCTCTTTGGCGAAGGCCCCCGTGCCATCCGCCAGCATGAGGATCGTCTTGCCGACCCCCTGGTTGCGCCTCCAGGCCTCCATGACGAACGGGTCGTTGACCGACACGCAGGCGATCGTGTCGACGCCTTTTGCCCGCAAGTCGTCGGAGCGCACTAAAAAGCCCGGGAGGTGGTAGTCCGAGCAGGTGGGCGTGAAGGCCCCCGGCACCGCGAAAAGGACGACCGTGCCCTTTCCGAGGGCGTCGGCGCTCTTTACCTTCTGCGGCTCGTCATCGACTGTCGTCCAAACCTCGACATCAGGTATGCGGTCGCCAACCCCGATTGACATGGTCTCTCCTCCCGTTTGCCGGGTCGCGCATGCACGACGAGGGGGTCCCGGCCGAGTCCGAGTCTAACGGCACACCTCGGCTTGTTCGACGGCGCCATTGACTCGTTTGCTGCCCAGCATCGCCCACGTCAGGCGCGACGGCTCACGATCGCTATGGTCGCGAAGGCCGCCAGGGCACCGAGGGCGACAAGGACCACCACCGCCACGAGCTGGAAGATCCAGAAGTGGCCGGCCGGCTGGTAGCTCACCCAGTACAGGTAGTGGTGGGCCGAGAGCCAGCGGGAGGGATCGACCTTCCGGTTCACAGGCCCGTCGTAAAGGCGAGCGATGACCTCCGCCGCCGCGGCCGGGCTGAGCACGTGGCCGCTCGCGGTCGTGATCCAGGCCCGCACCAGCCAGCTCGCTTTCAAGCCGTACTGTGCCCCGGGTAGGCCGATGTGCCCGATGCCAAGGCCCATGGGCGCGAGCCGGTTGGTGCTGAGCGTCCCGACGGACTCGAGGCGGGCGACCAGCCAGGCGAAGGCCAAGACGAGGAGCCCGCTCAAGGCTCCCGAGGCGACGGCCATGGCGGCAACTGTCCGCCCGATCACCGCTCCGATCAAGGTGCCCACCCCGAGGGCGGACAACGCCCAGGCCGCGAGCATCGGGCCGGTGGTGTCGAACTGGCCCGACTGCCACTGGCTCTCGACGCCGATGACATCGAAGGGGTGCGCGTACCAGTTGAGCAGCAGTCCGAGCACCAAGGTGCCCAAGGCAACCGACGCCGCCAGGAGGGCGAAGGTCGTGAGGACGTGGCGGGCCCGGCCGACGGCCTGGGTCCAGGTGAAGCGGAACGTCCCGGTCTCGAGCTCACGCGCCAGCAGTGGCGCCCCGACGAAGACTCCGATGAGGACGGGCAGCACCTGCAAGACGATGAACATCGCCGAGAACGGGTCGACGTCGAGCGAGATGGCGAGGCTCTCGCACGACACCGCGTAGGGGTGGGCGATGCAGCCTTGCGAGAGATAGGCGGCGTACGTCGCGTGCGGCTGAGCGCCCCGATGGTGATCGCGGCCGCACAGCCGACGAAGACCACGAGCAGGCCGATGAGCATCGAGCGGCGCTGCAGCAAAGTCACTTTTGTCATGGCCCGCCACGGGACTGGGTGCCGGTCGCGGCGTCCGAGCGCCGGCGCAGCAAGGGCGGTCACTGTGCCACCTCGCGCAACTGCCTCTCATCGATCTCGCCCGGGCCGGGCAGCATCGAGGCAGACGGGTCGCGCAGGTAGGCGAGCACGAGCTCTTCGAGCGAGACCTCGTCGGACTCCCACCCGCTCGGGAGCCGAGGCGGGCCCGCTGCCCGCACGAGGAGCTCGGAGCGGCGTGCGGCCTTACGGGTCTGCAGGACGGGGAATTGCCCGGCGACGAGATCGGCCTGCTCCGACGGTCCGCTCAGCACGGCGTGGCCGGCGATGAGATCGCCGATGTCCCCGACCATCTGCACTCGCCCGTGCGCCAGCACGATCAGGTAGTCGGCGAAGCGCTCGAGCTCCGAGACGACGTGGGAGGAGAAGGACGAGCAGGTCGGGCTCGCGCCCGAGCGCCAAGGTCAAAGAGAGCTGGGCCTGCTGGCCACCCGAGAGCTTGGAGACCTTGCGATGCAGGGGTATCTCGAGGCTGGAAAGTCGCTCTGTGGCCTGTTTGTTGTCAAAACGCGGGTTCATCTCACCCGTCACTGCCAGCATCGCCGCCACCGACAGGTGGCGGTACAAAGGAGCGTCCTGGGCGACGAAGGCGACCCGCTCCAGGGCGTCGAGCGAGCCGGCCTCGAGGTCACCGAGAACGCTTATGTTGCCAGCCGTCGCCTGGCAAAGGCCCACGGCGCAGTTCAAAAGCGTCGTCTTCCCGGCTCCGTTCGGTCCCACGAGCGCCGCGACACGGCCCGCGGGCACCGCCACCGTGCAGTCGCGAAGCGCCCAGATGCCGCGGTAGGCCTTGGCGAGGCCGGAGGTCTCGAGAACGTTCACGCCGCCCCCTCGCCTCTTTGGCGCCCTCCGCGCCGAGCTGGGCGCGCCTCGAGCGGACGATCACGAAAATCCCGCAACGCCGCCATGAAAAGCGCAACCGTCCCCTGTTCGTCGAGGCCGGCGGTAGCCGCATCCTTCAGCCAACCCGAGACGAGGTTGCGTCGAAGCTCGGTCAGCTCCCGCAGCCCGACGGTGTCGGGCGCGACCTCAACGAAGGTGCCCTGTCCCGGTCGTCCCGCAATGAGGCCTTTCTGCTCGAGGTCGCGGTAGGCCTTGAGAACCGTGTTGGGGTTGATCGAGAGCGAGGCGACGACGTCTTTCACCCTCGGCAGCTGGTCGCCCTGGGTCAGATAGCCGAGCCTGAGGGCGTGTTCGACCTGGTGCACGAGCTGCAGGTAGGTGGGCACCCCCGAGCTTGGTTCGAGGCGGAACACGATCGAGGGCACTTCCGAGCCTGATTTGTCTACCTCTTTATCTATCCTCATAGTTGAACAGTACCGCTCGGCTAAGGCGTCGTCCAGAGTCGTTCGCCGCGCGGAGCGTGGACTTTGCCCGCCGACGTTGTCAGCAGGTGCCCCGGTAGGGTGGTTGGAGCGCCGCCCGGCGCGGTCGGCCGCGTTTGTGGTGAAGGCTGGCACCGCACGTGCAGCTATTTGTCGCAATGGCGACAAATAGAGCGCACCACCTCCACCAAGGAACGGAATACTCCGATGATCGTTGCCTCGGGCCTCACCAAGCACTACGGAAGGAAGCTCGCCGTCGATCAGCTCAGCTTCACGGTCCGCGCGGGCGTGGTGACGGGCTTCCTCGGCCCCAACGGCGCCGGCAAGTCGACGACGATGCGGATGATCATGGGCCTCGATGCCCCGAGCGCCGGGGACGTGACTGTGAATGGTCGCCACTACCACGATCTTCCGTGGCCGCTGCACGAGGTGGGGGCGCTCTTGGAGGCCAAGGCGATCCATCCCGGCCGCAGCGCCCGCGCCCACCTGCAGATGCTCGCCGAGGCGAACCACATCTCCCGCCGGCGCGTCGACGAGGTCCTCGACGTCGTCGGGCTTTCTTCTGTCGCGGGCCAGCGCGCCGGGAAGTTCTCTCTCGGCATGGGCCAGCGCCTCGGCATCGCCGCCACTTTGTTGGGCGACCCGGAGGTGCTCTTGTTCGACGAGCCGGTCAACGGCCTCGACCCCGACGGGATCCGTTGGGTCCGCAACTTCTTGAAAGGCCTCGCCCGCGAGGGCCGGACCGTCTTCGTCTCGAGCCACCTGATGAGCGAGATGGCCCTCACCGCCGACGAGGTCGTGATCATCGGCAGGGGACGGCTGATCGCCCAGATCCCGATCGACACCTTGTTGGCGCAGAGCTCGCAGCGCTATGTCCGCGTGCGCTCACCGGAGATAGGCAAGCTGAAGGTGGCTCTTGACCACATGGGTGCGGTAACTGTGCCTGAAGAGGACGGCTCGCTGTCGGTGCGCGGCCCGGACGAGGTTGCCATCGGCGAGCTGGCCGCGAGCATCTCCGTCGTCCTCCACGAGCTTGCCCCCCAGTCCGCCTCGCTCGAGGACGCCTTCATGGAGCTCACCGAGGCGAGTGTCGAGTACCACGGTGTGCCGGCGACGCACCCGGCCCGGCCGGCGGTGACCCCATGACGCTCTCCACCGGGAGCCGGCCCGTGGGGCCGGCAAAGGCACTGCCTCCCGGGCGCTACAAGATGTCGGGGCTGTTGCGGTCGGAGTGGACCAAGCTACGCACGCTCCGCTCGACGATGTGGACGCTCGGCCTCACGGTGTTCTTGGGCATCGGCATAAGCGTTCTCGCCTGTGCCGAGACGCGGGCGCACTGGTCCACCACGCAGGTGTCCGGCTTCGACCCGACGAGCACGAGCCTCATCGGTGTCTTCTTCGGCCAGCTGACCATCGGCGTGCTAGGCGTGCTCGCGATAAGCGGGGAGTACGGCTCGGGCACGATCCGGGCGACGTTCTCAGCCGCCCCGCGTCGTCCCTTAGCGCTCCTGGCGAAAGCAGCCGTCTTCGGCTTGGTCGCCCTCCTTGTCGCAGAAGTCGTTGCCTTCCTCTCCTTCTTTCTCGGCCAGGCGCTTCTCACCGCACCCGCCATCCACGCCACCATCGGGAGCCCGGGAGCGCTTCGCGCCGTCGGCGGCAGCGGTGTCTACCTTTGTCTCATAGGGCTCTTCGCGCTCGGGATCGCGACCATCGTTAGGCACACGGCCGGGTCGATAAGCGCCTTTTTGGGCATCCTCCTCGTCGGCCCGATCATCATCCGCGCCCTGCCGCCCTCGCTTTCGAACGAGATCGAGAAGTTCATGCCTGATCACATCGGCGCCGCAGTCGTCACCTTGCACATGGGCTCGGAAAGCCTGGCCCCCTGGATAGGCCTCGCCGTGCTCTGTGGCTACGCGGTGGCGCTCCTCGTCATAGGAGCGGTGCTGCTCGTGCGCCGGGACGCCTGAGCCTCGTGACAAAGCGCGAACCCGTCCGCCCAGCGCCTAGTCCGGCCAGGCCCGAGCTGCCCTTTGTACGATGGCGTCAGTGACCGTGCCGCGAGGTGCCGAACAGCGCAAGGCCGACGCTGTTCGAAAGCTCTCCGAGGGCAGCGACATCTGGGTGGCCACCACCGGCGCGTCGGGCGCGCCTTGCCTCGTTCCGCTCTCGTTCGCCTTCGTGGACGGGCAGGTCATCCTCGCGACGCCAAGGCGCAACCGGACGGCCCGCAACGTCTCTGAGACCGGTGCGGCACACCTCGCGCTCGGCTCGACCCGCGACGTGGTCCTGCTCGAGGGCACGGCGGAGGTCCTCGCTCTCGCCAGTCTCGGCGACGACCGGGCTGCCGGCTACGCGGCGCAGGCCGGGTGGGACCCGCGGCCCGATGAGTCGCTTGTCTGGGTCGTCTTCAGTCCCCGGCGTGTCCAGGCCTGGCGGGAAGCCGACGAGCTCGAGGGTCGCACAATTATGGAAGACGGGCGATGGCTCGTTTGAGATCGGAGAGCCGTGGCTGACTGGGACGACGTTCGCCGATTTGCCCTGGCGCTGCCGGAGACCGCGGAGCGCGAGTCTCGCGGCAACGCGCAGTGGCGAGTGAAGGAAAAGCTGTTCGTCTGGGAACGGCCCTTGCGTAAGCCCGACCTCGAAGCTCTCGGCCAGAAGGCGCCCGAAGGGGCGGTGCTCGGGGCTATGGTCGCTGACCTCGGGGAGAAAGAAGCCCTCCTGCTCGAGCGCCCCGAGGTCTTCTTCACCACCCCGCACTTCAACGGCTACGCGGCCGTCCTCGTCCGCCTCGAACGCATATCAGAAGAGCTCCTGGGTCAAGTGGTCATCGAGGCCTGGCTCGCGCGGGCGCCCGCGCGGCTTACCCAAGAGTACGAGGGACGGCTCTAACCCTTTCTCCAGGTCTAGACGCGCGACAGTGGAGCCCAGGGGGTGATCCACGGCGTCGCCGGCCAGCCCTTTGCCGCTGCCATGAGCGGGAAGGCGGTCGCTTCGTCGACGACTTCGCGGACCATGTCGGCGTGGCCGGCGCGGCGCGCCGTCTCCTCTATCAGATGCAGGATTACCCAGCGGGGCGATCAGGCGTCAACGTCTTTCGGGAACCACGGCACGGAGCCGCGAACCGGCACGGCTTGGCCGAGGTCACCGATCGACTTGACGATCTTCTCGGTGGCGCTCGCTGCAGCGGCGTAGTCGTCGAGCAGCCCGGTGAGCGAGTCGTCCCGCTCCAGGCGGAAGTGGTCCTCGTATTCGTCCTCGGAGCCAGATCCCGGCCCGTCGAGCTCGCCGATGAGGACTTGCATCCAGAACCGCTCCACGGCGGCAAGGTGTTTGAGAAGGCCACCGACGCTCAGTACGTTCGGTGGCCGGCTCGCCCGTGCCTGCTGTCGTCCAGGCCAAAGGCGCTGAGACGCACCACGTAGCGTTGCTGGGCCAAAAAGCGAGGAGGGCCTCGCGCTCGTCGCTGCCCGAGTCGTTCCGGGCGACGGCCGAGGCCGCCACCCGCGCCGTCGTGGTCGACCGGGCCGGTTGGGACCAGGACGCTCATCAGCGCCCCGCCCCGCCCCACCTCGACACCGTCCAGCAGGCTGTCGTGGAGGGCAGGCAGGCGGTCTTGGGATACCTCGCCCGCGACGGAGCCAGCACGACGCGGACCGTCCATCCCCTGGGCCTCGCGGTCGAGGGCTCGGTCTGGTACCTCGTAGCGGGCACAGACCGGGGCCAGCGAACCTTCCGGGTCGACCGGATACGTTCCGTCGAGCTCAGCGAGACCGCCGTCGTCCGTCCGCCCTCGTTCGACCTGGCTGAGGCTTGGCGGCTGATCGCGGCCGACTTCGAGCAGGCGCGCACACCGGTACGGGCCCGGGCGATGGTGGATCCCACCTGGCTGTCGAGCGTCCGTTGGGTGTTCGCCAAGCGTGCCCGCATCGGCCCGGCGGCGAGCGACGGCAGGGTCGAGGTGGAGTTGCGCTCTCCGAGCGCCCGGGCGCTGGCGGGCGAGGTGGCCGAGATCCTGGCCGGGATCGCCCGCGAGCTCGCCGGGCTCTACCTCGGTCCCACCGAGCAGCTGCCGAGAGCCCCGAGGGGTGGAGGGCTCAGTGCCGCCCCCAGCGCTCGAGGCTAGAAGGGCCGACCTCGGCCTCGAGCCAGTCGTTGAGCGGCTGTGAGGTGCGGAAGAACTTGACCAGGCGGTCCTTGGCGCCCGCCTTGCCGAGCCACGGCCCCGGCGGCCACTGCTGCCAGGCCGTGACGCCCTTGTAGCGCAGCAGCTCGATGCGGGGATGGTCCTTCGGGTAGCCCTTCGGCGCCGTCTTCAACGAGTCGTGCCCGCCTGCCTCGACGCCGGCTTTGCGCAAGCGTGCCAAAAGGTTGGCAAAGCCCGGACCTGTCGCCTCGGAGGCAACGGCCTGGCGGTAGCGCTCGAGCTGGTCAGGGGCCATCATCCACATCCCGCAGCCGGCCCCGAGGCCTCCTGTCGAGAGCTGGATGTAGCCGCCCATCTCCAAGGTGGCGGCGATCGTCGTCTTGTAGGGCGCCTTGTCGGCGCTGAAGCGCACGTCCCGGTAGGGACGGAAAAGCTTCGAGAGACCGAACTCCGGCGCGAGCTCGGCGAGGAGCTCGCTCATGGGTCGTAGAACGCAGTTCTCGTAGACCGACTTGTTGTCGTTCCAGTAGGTCTTGGAGTTGTCAGCCTCGAGGCCGTCGTAGAACTCGATCGCCTCGGCCGGCCATCCGGAAAAACCCACGGGTGGGAGCCTAATCAGCCGGGCGACCTGGTCGCAGGCCATCGTCGGGCAGAATGGAGGCCGCATGAGCGACCAGATCTCGACCGCTGCCCGGCTGCCGGCGCTGTACCTGGGCCACGGAGCACCACCGTTGCTGGAAGACGCGCTCTGGCCCGGCCAGCTCTCCGAGTGGGCGAGATCGATCGACCGTCCCGAGGCGGTACTGATGGTCTCGGCACACTGGGAGCAATCCCCCCTCGCCATCGGGGCCACGACCGAGTTGCCCCTCGTCTACGACTTTTGGGGCTTCCCGGAGCGCTACTACCGGCTGCATTACCCTTCGCCTGGCGCGCCGCAGCTAGCGGCGCGGGTGCGCGAGCTGCTCGCTGGCCAGCAGCCCGTCGTGGACATGCCCAAGCGGGGACTCGACCACGGAGCGTTCATCCCCCTCATGTGCATGTGGCCCGAGGCCGACGTCCCTGTCCTGCAGATCTCGATGCCGAGCCTCGACGCCGGCGCTCTTTTGGCCACGGGCCGACAGCTCGCCCCTTTGAGGGACGAGGGCGTGCTAATCATCGGCAGCGGCTTTTTGACCCATGGGCTGCCTTTCATCGACCCCGGCCGGTCTGACGACGACCCGCCCGCCTGGTCGGCGGAGTTCGACGCCTGGGCGGCCGAGTGCATCGCCCGGGACGATGTCGACGCCTTGATGGACTACCGGCGACAGGCCCCGGCGCTCGAGTTCGCCCACCCGACGGTCGATCATCTCGTGCCGCTCTTCGTCACCCTCGGCAGCGCGCTCGAGGCACCCGGCGAGATCGACACTCCCATCGAGGGGTTCTGGATGAACCTGTCGAAGCGCTCTTTCCAGTTCAACTGAGTGTTCTCGTCGCGGCGCATGAGGCGGTCCCGAAGCCTGCATCCGGCGCGTAGAAGCAGGAAAGGGCACCTACGATGGTCCCGATGCACGTTCCGCAGGACCAGCCGCCCCTGCCTCCGCCTGGGTCGCGCAAGTGGCGGGTCGTCGGCGGCGGGGCTGCGGCTGGCGGCGATCCGCCCGGGAGCCGGAGCTTGCCGGGCACGCTGCTGCGAGCCACGCGCCCGCGACAGTGGGTGAAGAACCTTCTCGTGTTCGCTGCCCCGGGCGCGGCCGGGCTGATCTTCCACGTGGCTGTCTTCTGGCGCTGCGCCGCCGCCTTCGCCATCTTCGTCGCCGCGTCCGGGGCGACATATCTCGTCAACGACGTCTTGGACAAAGACGCCGACCGCCTCCACCCGCTCAAGCGCTCGCGGCCCATTGCCGCAGGGTTGCTCCCAATAGCGCTGGCGTGGGCATGCGCGGCCGCTCTCGCCGCCGCCGCCCTCCTCGGTGCGGGCCTGCTGGCGGGAGGGACGCTGACGATCGTCGTCGGCACCTACATGGCCATCAGCGTCGCCTATTCGCTCGGGCTAAAGCGTTTGCCTGTCATAGAGATGGCCTGTGTCGGGTCCGGCTTCGTGCTGAGGGCCATGGCCGGCGGGGCCGCCGTCCATGTGGCGCTCTCGCCGTGGTTCCTCCTCGTCACCTCCTTCGGAGCCCTTTTCGTGGTCGGGGGCAAACGCAGCTCTGAGCACAAGATGCTCGGGGACGACCGGGCCGATCACCGCGCCGCGCTCGGCGAGTACCCCGCGACCTTCCTCCGCGTCGTGAGGACGATGGCGGCCTCGGTGTGCGTGACGACCTACTGCCTATGGGCCTTCGACCGCTACAACCACCTTGACGTGCGGGTCAGGGGCGGCCACCTCGTCTGGTTCGAGCTCTCCATCGTCCCGTTTGTCCTCGCCGTGCTGGCTGTCGAGCTCGCAGTCGAAAAAGGCCTCGCCGGAGCGCCCGAAGAGCTCGCCTTGAAGGACCGTACGCTGCAAGCCCTCGGACTTGCCTGGGTAGGGCTGTTGCTGATCGGCATCTACTCGTGACCCCTACCGGCCGTGGCCGGCTCCTCGCCGGCTGGGGGCGGGCATGTGCCTCTGCTGCCTTCGTGGCCGTGCCCGGCTCGGCCGAGGAGGTGGCCGACCT
>Ga0182015_10004426_pt1 | contig 15152 bp, 11 predicted proteins | sample 712P3MmetaG_FD_120478 | JGI IMG/M metagenome (GOLD analysis project Ga0182015, IMG submission 120478) | Permafrost microbial communities from Stordalen Mire, Sweden - 712P3M metaG | ecosystem: Environmental > Terrestrial > Soil > Wetlands > Permafrost | place: Sweden: Stordalen | collected...
CCAAACCCCCAGGGGAAAGAACAACACCAAGAGAATTTCCGTTCATCTCTTCCTTTTTCTTTCTCGCCCTACTGCTCATTAATTAAGAGTACTAAACTGTCTCAGAGATGTTGGCACGGAGGGGATTCTATAAAACGAGACTTCGGACATGATCCACTCCTCGACCGCACTGGGAAAAGAATGAAATGGACGCGACGAATAGCGCCAATGGCTAATCGCTAGTCAGACTTGTCGCCACCGATACCATCATCTGCACCGTAATCCCGGCGACAGGAGATGGCAAACTTCCGCGTGCTGTCCTCGCTGAGCTCTAAACACACAAAACTCGGGGCCATATGGATCGACCAGAATTGAATCTTCCAACAGACGACACCGCCGACGCGCCAATGCCTCTTCACCCGAACCCGAGATTTTGATTTTCTTATACTTTGAATGTTCAGGCTCTGCTGGTTCTGGCAGTTTAAGTTTCTTATCGACATCGTCGAGTATGCCTTTCCGCTATTGCTTGAAAGCGTCATTTAGCAGTAAGTCGGGCGCTAAACTGTCGAAGCGTCTGTTTAAAGAACAAGCGAGATCGTTCTTGTACTCACCATACTCAACGACTGCAGTCCGATCGCTTCTTTCAATGAAGACAGACCTCGGGAAAGGCTCCGCACAAGAGCGGATCTTTCCATGTATTTTTCAAAAACATAATCATCGAGCGGCGGGACACGGATGGCCCTCACCCCTGGCGCGAAACTTGGTCCCTACGAAATCCAGTCCCCGCTGGGTGGGGGCGGCAAAGGAGCAAATTTGAAGCGCATGCTTTTCAGGCGGAGGGAAGGATCGCGCGCAGAATCGACAACGCCTCCTTGTGTATAGATCCAAATCGCACCACTACCGTTCAATCCCTTAGATGTTCTGAATCTGGAAAAGGTGGGGAAATGCGATCGCCCAGCCTGACCCATCCACCTGACGATGCTGGGTTTTGCTCCTGAGTTCTCCCTCGCTTTAGTGCCAGCGACGCCGCAGCGCGTAGTACTCGTTGATCGGCCTGTCGTCACGCAGGGATGGCGTGGCAGGAGATCTCCTGATCACGGTCTCTATGGGGATTTCATTCTGCAGCACAGTATCAAAGGCGCGAAACGCGGCATCACTCCCTCCCGGGCTGTCCCATTCCGTGAGATCGGCAACGGCAGCGGCCGGCACTTTGCGCTGCAAGTCTTCGGCGCTGAGAGCGGGAAGCGGATGTTCGCTGGCCAGAAAGTGCAAGCCCCAGCCATCCACACTGCCGAAAACGCGCACGTAAGGGAACGAGTTTCGCAAGGCGCGGGCCACTGCCGCGAAATCCTCCTCATCGCCTTCGGGGAACCACTGAGCCAGAATGCCGCCCGGGCGCAGCCGCTTCCGCGCCACCGCGTAGAACTCTTCCGAATAGAGCAAGCTCGAACCCGCGGCTTCCACAGGTGGCGGCGGATCGACGGTAATGAGGTCATAGCTCTGCGTCGTACGCTCCAGGTAGCGGCGGCCATCGTCGATCACCACGTGGGCCAGGGGCGAGTGCAAGAGATCGGCGCCATCGCTGTGAAAATAGTTGAACAGCCGCGGCACACTCGGTACCAGTTCGACCGCCGTAGTCTGGATCTTCCAACTGAGCAGTGAGCGGAAAGTAGTCCCCATCCCAAAGCAGATGTCGAGCGCGTGCTGCGGCGGGCGGTTGAGAAATGCCAGCGGCAAATGGGCCATCATCTTCGTGATCGGCGTCAGCGTGGTCATCCCATATCCGTTGACGAGAAGTTGCTTATCCATCCCGCTTCCGGAGGCGATGACCGTGGCTGTCGAATCGCGAAGCACCTGCTGCTGCGGATAGGCTTCATCGTAGCCCTGACCGTGGAAAATCATCAGGCCCGCCAGCGGTAACAAAGCATACGCGGCGACGCGCGCGACCAGGGAAAAGCCCGGACGCACGGCCCGCAAACCAAAAATAAACCAGGGCAAGGAGAGCACGATCAACGACCAGCGCTCGCTCACGTTCGGTAGCAGCAAGAACCCCGCGAGCAACGGTCCGAGAAGGCATCCCAGAACGTTGATCGCATACGCCCTTCCTGCTTTGCCGGGATCTCCGCCGGAACGCCGGTCGACCAGCATGGGAGTGAGAAAGCCGAGTAGGCTGGTGAAAGGTGCAATGCCTAGCACCGTTCGCACAGCTTTGGAGACGTTGATGTCCGGACTCGACATCACCAGCGGAAGCAGCGAGGCCAGCGCCAGGAGCGTCCACAACACAGGACTCTCTTCGCGTGATTCTCCGGAGCGCCGCCCGCTCCATCGGCGGTAAATGTCCGAACCCACAAAAGTTGCCGCAAGGTACACGCAGAGGATGCCCGCGAAGGCATAGACCACGGTTCCGAGATAAGGAGTGAACTGGCGTACCCAGACGACCTCCATGCCCATGCTCGTCAGGCCGGTCAGGAAAAGCAGAACCGTGATCCCGCTGCCGTCTGTCGCGGCGTGTGCAATCGGCTTTGTAACTGGTTCGGCGCTCTCGGCCGCGAATTCTTTTGAGGAACTTCGGGAAAGTATGAGCGCCGCCATGGCAATACAGCCGTTGCATGCGACGCCCACCCACAACGTTCCATGGAAGCCGAGAAGTTCGATCACGAGCAGCGGTAATACCGTGCCCACCACCGCGCCCGCGACATTCGCCGTGTAGAGATAGCTGAACGAGCGTTCGGCTTCGCCCGGTAGCATCTGGCGAGTGGCTCGCATCCCGACGGGGATGGTTGCTCCCATCAGCGCGCACCACGGAACCAACGCACAAGCCACCCAGACGCCGGAAATGCAATAGTAAGCAACCGATGAAGACAGATCGAGCCGTTCCATCAACCTTCCGCCCCAGCGCAGTTCGTAGGGCACGACAATGCCCGACACTCCAATGAACAATTCGATCAGCGCGTAAAGACGAAGGGCCGGAATCTTCAGGCGGTCGCCGTATTGCCGGATCCAGGCACCACTCGTCCAGGAACCGAGTCCAAGGCCGGCCATGAACACCGACAGCACGATCGAAACCATGGCCGTCGTCACACCAAACTGGGCCATCGACAGGCGCAGCCAGACCAGTTCGTAAAGTACGCTGCAAAAACCGGAGACAAAGAAAAGAGAAAGGAATACTCCGCGGAACGCTTTTTGAGAGGGATGGTTTCGCACTTGGCGTCGATCACTCGGCATGGAGATGAAAACACATCGCTGGGAATCCGGGCAAGTGATTGCTCCGGAGACTGTTGATCACGCCGTGTAAGCCCTTCCATCGCAGACATTCGACCCCCCGGATGAGCCAGCGGCGGTCGCCCCGTGCGATGATCTGTCCAACTTTGCGAGCCGTAGAGTTTCCTTGGCTCGCAAGAGCACACACCTGAAGCACCAGCGAGGCATGAAACTGCAGATTCTAAGTTGAAAGAGAAACGGCTGATCAGCCGTATTGCGGCACGGCTTGCGCCGAGGAAGGAACTCAAAAGGCCGTCCCTTCCTCGGACTCCATCCCGGCTTCGCCGTGCCCCCCAGCGTTTCTGCCAATCGGAACTCAAGGGCCGCCATGCGCAGTCGCTCTGGTAGCCGTCGGCTGCGCGGTTGCGGATGGCTGGGGTGCACTCGTCCTTATCCATCGGAAAGGCCCGCTCAATTGTCGTCACTGAGCCAATCCCAGACTCCGGTTTGATTTCAAGCGTTTACGCGCCCGCCCACCGGTGCAGCGGTACAGCCTTCGGCTGGTCTTCCTTCCTCACGAATCTTCAGCTCCGGTCGGCTCCCCTGTCAATCCCGCTTGTGCAGCTCTGCGCGGCGCATACCTCAAAACCGCCGTGCTCGCTTCCGCGCCCTTAGGCTCCGCTCCGCTCCGGAGACGGACAGCGCCTCCCAGGCTCCTTCCCTCGCCAATTATGAAACGAATGTTTTTTATTGGCCTGTAAAGGCCCAATTGACTTAGAGGGGAACCAGCAACCATGGCGGCACCGTTGCAGCCGGTCGCTCAATCTGGCATCTTAATCCAGACGCAACCGAAGCGACGACGAAAGGGGCGAAAGTCCATGAATCGTCGCAAAGGTCAGAACGGGACCGTCGTCATCCAGTCCGGCTGGTATCGGGTCCGCTGGCGGATGGATATCGAAGGTCAAGAAGAACGGATCTACATGTCTGAGAAGGTTGCTCCGGTAGTGATCGACAAAGACGGTAACCCAAAGCCCGCATCACAAGCTGTCCAACGCCTGGCGCGGGAAATAGTCGAACGATCGGGCGCAAACTCGATAGAGCATTTTAACCTGGTAGTTTTTGGTGAAGTGAGCTTTCAGGATCAGACCAAAGAGTATCTGCGTTGGGCAGGCAGTCGGGACCGGAAGCGAATTAAGGACTGGGTTAGCGTCGAAGGGGCGCTGAACAAGTGGATTCTTCCTATCATCGGCGACCTGCCCTTGGCGAAGGTGAAAAACATCACCGTTAAGCCCGTGGTGGGCAAGATGAAAAAAGCGAACCTAGCAGCCGAAACGGTGAATAAATATGTCAAGTACGTCAAGCAGGTAGTTGCCTCGCTGAAGGAGGCGCAACAGGAGAACCCGTTCATCATCGCAGGTGGGACAGTGCGGTGCAGGACCTGCCTGTCGTCAATCAGAAGGAACAGCGCCGTCCGTCGCTCAAGGCGAAAACCATCAACCAACTTGTTCAAGAAAGCGAGGGCGATGAACCGGCATTATATATTTTGCCTGCTTCATCCGGAATGCAAATTTCGGAGGCGCTTGGAATCGAAAGGAGAAATTTTACCAACGACGGGTGTACGATTGAGGTGGGGCAGCAAGTTCATCGTGAAAAACCTCTCATCGTCTCCTATCTAAAGACCGATGCGGCATACCGCGACATCGATTTACACCCGGAAGTTGCAGAGTACCTGAGAGTGTTCATATGCGGCAAGGATGGCTTGCTGTTCAAGACCCGGAACTGCACCCCCGCACGTGCACAACAACATTGAAGAACGTTGGCTTACAGAACGCCTCATAGCCATGCAGCTTGACGAACCGGGGATGGGCTGGCATGCCTTTCGCCGTTTCCGGAACACGTGGCTGCGAGGGAGGAGATGCCAGGAGGACATCAAGAATTTCTGGATGGGCACAAACCTTGGACCATGTCCGAGCTGTATTCGCACTTGTTCGAGGAGGTGGAGCTTCGACTTGCGGAAAGCGCGCAATTGGGAGTGGGATTCGATCTTCCTTCTTACTTATATTCTTATATTGCTCCAAAAGATCTGTGCTATTAGACGTTCAGGTCAACATGTAAGTGGTTGTGAAATAATGGGGTTGCCAAGGATGGGCGGTTAGCTCAGCTGGTTAGAGCGCCTGCCTTACAAGCAGGAGGTCGCAGGTTCGAGTCCTGCACTGCCCACCATCTTTTCAGTAACTTAGCGGCACTGGCGATTCAGTCTTGTGTGAACTTGTGTTCAAAACCCCTAAGAGTCTTTCATTGCACGTGCTCGGTGTTGGGTTTCTCGCTAGTCATTGCGTTATCCGCTACAGCGTTGACCAACCGTCGCACTCTCGGGGGATGGCTTGCGTGTAGAGGTTCATCGTGGTTCCGATGGCTGCATGGCGCAAGTGTGCCTGTACGTCTTTCGGGTTGCCCCCTTGCGCGTTCGTGGCAAATGTTCGGCGTAATATCTGAAAGTTGATCGGCACCGTAATGCCTAAAGCCTTGGCAATCGGATGCACTCGCCGATGAAGCCAGTTCTCCGGGCGCATCGGTGTGTTGCGCGTGGTGGGGAAGATCAGCGCATCGGTCGGCGCAGTTTGATTTTCTTCGCGCCATGCCGTAAGCAAGTGCGATCTTCCTTCTTCCATTCGTGATGGTGCTGCGCAAGACTCAACCGCGTCAGGTAAGGACGCGATCACCGAAAGCAAGGACTGGCCAACTCTCATCCCTTCTACTTGGTTCCGTTGCAGATCGGGCAGATCCATTTGGGAGTGAAAGTCGAACTCGAACTGCGATCGCCATTGCCCGCCAGGGACTCTTCAGGCATGGCTTCAGCGAGGCCGATAAAATTCCCTTCCGCGAACTGGAGCGTAGTCCCCGGGGGGCAGCCAGACTGGCAGGAACTTATCTGTAAACGGAATCGGCGCCGGTGTCACGTTGGTCTCGCCGGTGTTCGGTTGCACGGTGACACTTTTTGAGTGCGATATCACCGTGAAACCAACAGCCCCATTCGAGTAAGCAGTCGTGATCGACCACGTGAATGTGCACGTGATGGGAGCAGACGTCGTGCCCAAAGCCGTATTATTCGTCGTGAAGTTCGTACCCACGAGTCCCATATCCGACCGGTCCACATATGCTCCCGAGCCGCCGATTGTGAATCATCCGCGCAAATGAAATCGCAGTTGTCCTTTTGTGCTGGGTTGAGTTGAGGGTAGTAGCATTCACCACCATCCAATTCAACGGCGGCGGCAGCGTCGCCTGTGCAAACGCTTTCGGCGCCGCCATCAACGCCAAAACGCAGAGCGCTACAACACTCACCAGCACTTTCATCACTTTCCTTTTCATCTCATCCTCCTCGATTCATGTGCCTTTAAAGTAAATCCCTTCCCCTACTAAGAGCCTGGTTCGTACAATCATTGCCAGCGTGTAACTTCCGACAATGCACTTTCTTTGGTAAAACTCCCTTGGCATCCGTGGTGCCAACGCCCAACGCTCGGGGCAGATTGAGCAAGGATTGGCCATTCGTCAAAGGACCTTCTCGTGACGCTTGTCTGACCTGGCAAACGCGCTTTTTCAAGAAATTAGAAAGATCGATGACTTGCGTACGGCGTTTCGTGCTACAACTTTCGCGCCAACGGGGAGGTCCGCTAGGGGTCGCCCTTCATGCCCGCACCAGTCAATCTGAAAAGCAGCTATCGCTTTGGCCTGTTCGAAGCCGATTTGGCGAGTGGGGGAACTGCTGCGCCAGGGCGCCCGAGTCCGGCTGCAAGATCTGCCGTTTCGTCTGCTGACGATTCTTCTGGAGCGCGCCGGCGAAGTGGCGTCGTGCGAAGAACTACTCTAGAGACTCTGGCCCGCTGACACTTACGTCGAATCTGATGGAAGTCTCAACGCGGCGCTGAAGCGCCTGCGTGCAGCCTTGGGAGATCTTGCCGAGAACCCCATCTTTGTTGAGACCGTTCTGAAGCGCGGATACCACTTCATTGCCCCGGTTGCAGTCAAAGATGAGCAATGGAAAGGTGGTCAGGTTAGGGCCGAACTCAGGCGTGCCAAACTGGAAGGTCGCGTGTTGGGCCGGAAGCCGATTGAAATTGACGGAATGGGGTTACAACGCGACCGGGCTTGCGGGTTGAGCCTGGCGCAGCTCGCAAAGGCTTACAAGATTTCACGAACCAGCGTAGCAAGGGCGTTGAAGCTGTCCCCGGCTTTATACCGAAGACCCCATTTTCTCCTACCTCAGCGGTCAATTGAAAACATATCGCAAAAGCGAGAACATCGAGCATCTTGATCGATAAGGCTTGTAGGAGTCCTTGGTCGCCACTAACGCAGCACTGCTCCGCACCGATCGGAGCTAAGAGAGTTGTTATTTGCTATTTCCCGAAAAGCACATCCAGCAGTCGCACCAGCTTGGCCTTCTCCAGTGTTCCACTTGCGTTGTCGGGAGTGTCCTCGGTGAGTTGCGCGAGTTCGTGTGCCAAGACGCGCTCGGCTGTGTGCTGAGGAAGGTATATCGCGTTCCGTGAAGGCGTGAGCTTCCAATTCTTTTTATCTTCCCGCCTGAGAGCCCATCGTTGCCGTTCCGACTGCTTGTGAATCTCCGCGTCGCCTTCGGTGAGAGAAAACAGCTCATCGAGCTGAATTTCAATCCAGCCCTGGTTTCCTGTGATATGCACCCTCTTTACTTCGAAATGGTCGAAGACGACGAGAGATTCACCCGACCTGAAGAGGTCACGCCCACGAAGCTGCACCTCCGAATCATTGCATGCTTGCAAGAATGCTGAGCTCACCTGATCGGATTTGGGCCGAACGGAAGTTAGAATCACAATGGGAAATGCCTCCGCATCCACGGGCATATTTTTCGCAAGTTTTGCGGAGGCTGCGGCCTCACGGGATGGCCTCCCCGCTATCCCAGACACCCGGCCATCGGGAGTCGACTCGTACGGTTCCGCGTCGTTCAAAACGGTGGGCTGCCAGCTCGCAGTCCGGATCGAGCTGTTAAGGACGCCACTCGGCGTTGGCTTGAGGTAGCGAAAGAAACGGGGCTGTCCCCGCTGTCTCCAATATGGCGAATCGTATGAATCGACACCAGGACCTGAATGCAACACACTGAAAAAGGAATGCTGGGCGGGATTCACCACGATCCCGGCATGTCCGCGCCAGACAGCCAAGTCACCCGGTTGCGGAGTTGCGACTCGCCCAAACTGGTCGGTCCCCTCATAAAGGCCCGAAGAGCTCGCGTACTCATAGTGGAAGCCCGCGCGCTCATAGAGTGCGTGGACCAAATGGGAGCAATCGGAAGAGAAATCCGAATGACGATGGCGCGAATCCAGCGCGGCGCCCAGAATCGCCAAACCCTCATTAGGAGTTAAGAGGCGGGGCACGGTCGGCGGCTCCTTAAGATCAGGAGTTTTGTGGGTGACTCGATCAGCCTCGTTGGTGCTTATCCGCTTCTCTTGCTCTTGCTCTCGCTCTCGCTCCTGTGCCAACCCGGGGCGAACAGCAGCCAGGTAGAGCAGGAGGATAAACGGAGTGCCTTTGGCGTGGAACCGCATAGTCCATCTTCATAACGAACCGTCAAAAGGCACAGGTCACAGGAGTGCCCCCGGGGTCCGGGAAAAGTGTCCTGAGCTCAGATGCACCTTAGGGTCCAAGAAGTTTCCAACTTTTTGGCTGTCGGCGGGTTAAGGTGCATTTGAGGGCAGAGGCTTCCATATCCCGGTTCGTGCTCCGTCATGGAGTTGCGGCTGTACCGAAAGCCCCAAGCGCATGAGGAGGAGTTGGGTTTCAACGTTGTGGACCGATGCGTGCACTTCCGCAAGGTGCCACAACACAGTCTTCCGACGAGTCACCGAACCTTCAGCCCGTATTTCTGCGTCATCGGCGGGACGATACCGTTCAAGCGCAGGTACTCGACTAGCTGTCCGTAGTGGTCGGTAATGTGCCAGACCGCAATGACCGAGATACCCAGTTTGGTGTTCGGTCCGGCATAGCGGCCTTCGACACGGTCGAGCGCATTCTTCACCGTGAGCGTGGCGAGGACACGGTTGGAGTAGTCGAAGGAATCCTTAAGATATTTGATCAACTCGGCTTTCGATTTCGCCGGATCGTGGCCTCCCTTTTCGCAGCCCTCGGGCGGTTTCTTGCCCTCAAACTCGTTGAAGAAGGCGAACTGAGCGCAGGCGACGTGCTTCACTTGTTCGCCGAAGCTGCGGACGCCGTCGAACTTGCCGACTGTGGGTGTGAACGAATACTTGTCTTCAGGCATGGCTTCAGCGAGGCCGATAAAATTCCCTTCCGCGAACTGGAGCGTGCCGCTGACGCTTTCCGCGATGGACTTGGGAATGTCATCCGGCCGGGCGGCTTGCTTGGCTGCTGAGTTCCGTGGCGTTGCAGATTTCCCGACAGCAGAGAGAGCGATGCCACACATGATAAGAAGGGCAGCAACACGAAAAAGGCTCATTCTGGCCTCCGGTGTTCGGAAAAAGGATACTTGAGCGGCAGAGGGAAGTCGAATGTGGGGGCTCTTAGTTCTGGTGGTTCGGAAAGGGCCCGAATCTTGATCCCCTTTTCTGCGGCCCTCCGCCCCCTGTATCGGAGGGTCGGGCCGCCGGCCTGCATCTATACCTTTGTGGGCCCAATTGAGATGGTCGCTGATGCTTCTGTTTACTAGCAAAATGACTGCCAACATCGGCATTTGAGAGTTATCATTGCCGCCGCTCTTCGTGCGGCAGAGAAACAATTTGAGTCCCAAGCTCAGCCTCTTCCTGCCGACGTGAGAGCTGGGCTTGCGTCTGCTTATCCGTCAGACGTACTCGACGCGGCTCGCTGGACGGTGGGTTCGATTTCTATTTCTGTTCCTGACCTCGTGAACTTAGAACGCAAGGAGTTTGCTGGTGTAGATAATGCGGTTACTGTCGGACATGTCACGGTTTTTGTGCGCGATCCGGGAAACGATTACCACTGGTGGGCTCATGAATTGCAACACCAAGTCCAATAAAAAAACTGGGGAATCGATCAGTTTGCGTATAACTCCCCGTGCCAATTCCTATGCAGTTGGCTTGCTGAATTGCTTTGAGGTCAATCATTATGAGATCACGCATCGCGATACTACTCGCGACTTCACTGGTGGTCTGTCCGAGACCTCTTGCACGAAGGCGTTCAAGGTGCTCTGGCGCTGTGTACTCATACTCAGGTTCACAGATGATGCGAAGGTATTCCCGACTACGGCACTGAATCGCAGGTTGGATCAAGCTCCGTGGATTTCTACCAACGAACTGAGAGGGCTTCACGACCATATAGAACCATGGTGGACACTGAAGACACCGGGACTCGCTTGCCAATGTTTCCAGACTCGATGGGCCTGGTCACCATCAGCAGATGAATTCCACAGGGATGGCAAACAAGCCAGAGCAAAACCTCCCCAGCGAATCGGGGGGCACACTTACAGCAGTGGGCGGGACGTCGAGACATAAATCTTCTCCCCTTCCGGTCGAGGCGGAGTTTTTTTTCTTGACATCCATTTTTATAGAACTCACTGACGTAATTCTAGTGTGTTCACAAATGGGCCTGACCACTCTGCGCAAGTCCTTTGCACTCAGCCTCAGAACTAGCGTGATTTCGCTGTTGATTATTAATAATTATTAATAATGGATCATTGGATGAACATCATCGTGAAAAGAGACAGGACAGTCCGGTCGTTCGGCAAACCCCTATCGGCGCGATTCGACTTGCGTGATGCCGTCCACAGTCTGTAGATTCTGGCACAGGGCTAGACTCCCCAACTGGCCATGCTAAGAGCATGTGTTTTCAGCATCGCTGATGCGGCTAGAACCGGGGATTTTGGCACACCGATTGGGCCATCGCGAGAGTTTCAGCTGTTCTCCTCGATCTCATGCCGGTTTCGAGAAGTTCGGACCAGAGTTGTGGAAGGCGGGTACCGACAACAAGCAGTTCGCAGAGCTCACAAGTTGCAGGTCGGGTGGCAACGATTCGCCAAAGACTCGGACCGCATCCGCCCGTTGGGGTGGGATGTACTTCGACACAAGCGGAATCGTATCCTCGCCAATCCCGAGCGTCATCAAGCGCGAGATTGCCTGATCGCGAATTGCCTCATCTATGTCACGCGAGCGATCGTCAGTGCACCGTGCAATCAGTGCGATGGCGGAGACTATCGTGGCGAACGTAGAGAAGTCCAGAATGGCTTTCACCCACTCCCCGGCAATTTCAGCCGCCACTACACAGTGCTGTGGCCCGTACAGCGGAATCCGAGCGCCCAGCCGGCCGAGCACCCAGGGCCAAATTGCATCCCCAGGCTCGTTTCTAATCTTCGCCAATAGTTCCTGTCCAAGCGAGGCACGGGTGGTGCCTGACAAGTGCTCAAGACTCGCAACCAACCGCCACTCCTCGTAATCGACTTGCCGGTTCAGGCGGCCCTTCTTTTTGTTACCGACACGCCTCCTATACTTGCGATAGAGCGCTTGCTGTTCGCTGGCATTGATGCCGCCGGAGATCCGGCGTAACAGCACCAGCAGTTCGACCCGACATTGCAGATCGTCGGCGAAGACGAGTTCGTTGGACGCGATGGTTAGCAGCTCCTTCACGCGCGCGTCATCACCCGGGGCACCGAATCCCGGTCGCAAACAGAAGCCAGATAGGCTGAGCCAACGGACCTCATGGCGCGGAGACTTCTTGCGTCCGGCGGCAAGTTCGAGGAGGGCATCGCCGAGCCGGCGAATGTCCGAGATAGTCCACGAGTCTCTCTTGCCGCCAAGCGCCACTTCCATTTGGTGGACAAGCGTCTCGGGCGCCAGCCTGTCACCATCGGCCGAGCCGCCAAAAACACCGCGGATTAGTTGCCCAGCCGATTCGACAGCTACGTCGGAGGTCGCGAGGACCGATGAATGTGTTCGCACCGGTTGTGGTTCGGCCGTATCGAGTTCCTGCGCTTGTGCCTCTTCGCCGCGCAGTTCGAATTGCAGCCGCCAGCGATGAGGCGTGTCCCGCGATTCACACCAGATTTCGAGCGTTCCAACCTCTGTGAGACTGGCTCTGAGATGCACAATCAGATATACGTCGCGCATTTTCTTGCCATAACGCAACAGGGTCACCAGCGGAGCGTGACGATGGACATTCGCTTCGTCCAACGCAGCCACTTCGCCGTGCGCATCGTGTCCTGTACGTGAACTGTAGAGCGTGAACGACACTGGGCGGTTCGCCAGCACCGAAAATTCGCGGTTTAGGAGGGGAAGAGTGGAGCCCTCTTCGATCCCGGCAGGCAAAACACAGATGCCTTGCAGACCGTCGTCGGAGCGCCACCCGATGTAGTAAGCACGCGCGCTGCCGGCTCGGATGCGCAAGCCGGTACCGCGCCGTACGAGACCGTAGTAAGCGGCACCACGAGCGACCGCGCTCTCTACCTCATTTTCTTGGTTGTTGAGGAGCCTCGGCCGCCAGCCCGTTTTGGCCCCGCCGAACCAGACGGAAATTGCCTCGATGATCCGCTCACGAGTTACCGCTGGTACGCAGAATCCGCCATTGAAGAGCACGGCGTTGGGTCGAGCCATCCGGTGGTTCGCCGGCAACCCGTTCATGGTGACCGCCGCTTGCGTCAGAAATGCGGCAAGGTGCCTGGTGATGGCGGGATCGCTGGCGTAAGGCAAGCCAAGTTCGCGCAGAGCTGTTGACCGGCCATGCACCGGCATCTCATCTGGCGCCGTGATCGGCAGGAAACCGACGGTGAGAATTTGCAGGACTTCCTCCCGCGTCAGGTCAACGCTAAGCGCATGTCCAACGACGGTATGCCCGCTGCCCAAGATCGTCACCGATACGTGCGACAGTTTCGAAGACCGATCACTCAGCAGCCGCTCTTTCGCAGCACAGCAGGCCCGGCGTAACGCATAACGCTGTCGCTGCGTAAGCGTGATGTCTTTGAGCTTCTCTTCCACTCGGCGGGCCAACGCTAAATCGAGATTGTCGCCGCCGAGCAAGAGGTGCTCGCCGATGGCAGTTCGCTCAAACTGCACCTCGCCATTGATCCAACGAGCGCTCACTAGGCTGAAGTCGGTCGTGCCACCGCCGATGTCGCAGATCAGAATCAGTTCATCATCGCGGAGATCCTCATCGCCCCCCTCTCCTATCGGATATGGGCGCGAGGATCGGCCAGTTGCCGGAGCATTTCGATTTTCCGCGATCCACGCATAAAACGCGGCTAACGGCTCTTCGAGCAGCGTGAGCTTGTCGAGGCCAGCACGGCGGGCCGCTTCGACCGTCAACTCACGCTCCTCCTCATCGAACGACGCGGGAACGGTGAGAACGATGTCCTGATGCTCAAAACGAGTTTCTGCATCCGTCCCAATTGCGCGGTTCCAGGCGTCGCGCAAATGCATGAGGTACCGCGCGGATGCTTCGACGGGAGAAATCATCGGCTGCGGCGGTTCCGCTTGGGCCGGCAGGATCTTGGCGCGGCGATCCACTCCCGGATAGGAAAGCCACGACTTGGCCGATGATACTTGGCGGCTCGGTTGAAGCGCTCCCTGTTGGCGCGCGAGCACACCTGTGACCATTGGTGGATTCTCATCCCATGTGGCGCTCACGGCTCCCGCAGACAACTCATCTTCGGTGGGGAAGTAAAGAAAGGAAGGAAGTACCGGGAGCATCAGGACTTCCGCGTGCTCCACTAACTGCGGTATGGGGAACACATGAATAGGGGAGGCCGCATCCGCAACTTCCTGACTATCGGTATACGCCACGACAGAGTTGGTCGTGCCCAGATCGATGCCGATCAGATATCGGGAAGGCACCGACGACCTCACTTCCCGGTCTTCTCGCGAATGTTCAGCTCAAGCTTCCAGCGTTGCGTGCCGTCCCGAGATACGCACCAGACCTCGAGGGTCCCGAGTTCGGTGACCCGAGTCGCGAGACGCACCGGTACAATCGCTCCCTGCTGGCCATCCAGTTTGAGCGTGACCTCAAGCGGACTGAGTTCCTCGACGTCGGTACCCCAGTCTTCCAACAGACTGCCGACATGATCCTGCTTACGGACAGTGGAACTCAAGTAACGAAACTCGGCTGGTTCGCCGACAACGAGGCCAAACTCTCGGCCGGGTATCGTAGCTTCGGTGCCCTCCTCCATACCAAAGGGAACGACGCAGAGCGCCTTGAGCGGAGCCTCCATGCCGGGCACCGCCGGCATGGCGCTTTCAATCCCGATGTAGTAGGTGCGCGAGGCTCCACTGCGTATACGCACGCCGCGACCCCGACGCGCCTTCCCGTAGTAGGCCGCGCCTCGCGCAACGGCGTGCTCCAAGTCGGGAGCTTCGAGGATTTGCTCTGCCCCGAGCGCGTCGAATCCTTCTTGTCGCAACCAGTTGTTCAGCACCTCGACCACCCGGTCGCGCAGCACCGCCGCCTTCATTACTCCGCCGTTGAACAGGATGTGCGTCGGGCATGCCAGTCCGCTGCGGCCGCGCCGGATGCCCGCAGCCTCGGGACTGTTGCGAACTTGTTCCGACAGAAACCGCGCTATGTGCTTGGTGATGGCTGGATCGGCGGCATACGGCAGGCCCAACTCCTGAAAGCCAACGCGGCGTTGCCGCGCCGGTAATTCGCCGCTCTCCACCTTTGGAAAAAATCCTTCGACCAAAACCTGGTCTAGGTCTTGGCGCATCAGTTCCGTCTTGATCGTGCCGCCGATGAGCTTCGTCCCCTTGCCCAGCAAGGTGAGTGGGCGCTTCTGCGTCTTGGGGGATTCGAACAGTTTTTCCTTCTCGATGCGGCACTGATGCCACAGGCCGTGCAACTGCCAGGTATCGATGCGAGTGCCCAAGGCCTCAAGGCGCTGCTGCAGAGCGCGCGCCAGTGCCAAATCCATGTTGTCGCCGCCCAGCAGGATGTGATCGCCAACGGCGACGCGCTTCAGTGTCAGGTCGCCGTTCTCTTCAGAAACCACG
>Ga0182015_10004427_pt1 | contig 15150 bp, 12 predicted proteins | sample 712P3MmetaG_FD_120478 | JGI IMG/M metagenome (GOLD analysis project Ga0182015, IMG submission 120478) | Permafrost microbial communities from Stordalen Mire, Sweden - 712P3M metaG | ecosystem: Environmental > Terrestrial > Soil > Wetlands > Permafrost | place: Sweden: Stordalen | collected...
GAATGGCCGGACCTCGCGCTGACGGGCCGGCAGACGATCGAGGTCCCGGTGTCGCTCTGGAGGGCGGCGGCTCCCCGCCAGGTCGAGAATTTCAACGACGTCGCCCACCTCTCATGGGTCCATACCGGGACATTCGGCAACAGGGACGCGCCCCAGATCCACGAATATGACGTGATCGAGAGGCCCGACGTGCTCGAGTTCAGGCTCAGCTACCCGCACGTCGACCGCGACACCTTCCTCAAGCCGGGGGGCGTGGTCACCAGGATGACCTACGTGTACACGCTGAGCCCGCCGTTCGCGACGAAGCTCGGCGTCCTCGCGCCGGACGGGCGCATTCTCGACATCTACGACATCGCGTCCCCGGAGACCGCGCGCCAGACCCGCGTCTACATGCTCATGTCGCGCAACTACGACCTCGGGGACCCGGCGGCGCCCGCGATCGACTACCAGCTGTTCGTCAACAAGGAGGACATGCCCGTGGTCGAGGACCAGTACCCGGAGGACCTGCCGCTCGACCTGCGCGAGGAGGTCCACATCTCGGCCGACCGCATGTCGATCGCCTACCGAAAGCGCCTCGTCGCCCTCGGCCTGAGCGGGCACTGGGTGGCATGAGCAACATGGCATGGGCGGTGCTAAATCCCTGGCGCCCGATGCCACCCATGCAGCGAATCGCCCCTCGTGCGGGAATGCCGGCACTGCGCGTCCCGCATGGACCCTGACATCCGAGCCGGCGACGGGCCCACGGTCCTGGCCGGAGCGCCCACCCTGAGGCGCAACTACCTTTCCGGGCTTGAAAACGTCGCGCAGACCCTGGGCACGATGGCGCCCACCGGGACGCTGGGCGTCATCATCCCCCTCCTGATCGGAAAGACCGGCAACGGCACGTGGGTCCTCTTCCTGGCCGTCCTCGCGATCTGCCTCCTCATCCTCGTCAACATCAACGGCTTTGCGACCCGGTGCGCCTCCGCGGGCGGCCTGGCAACCTACGCCCGGCTTGGGCTCGGCCCCCGCGCGGGCGTCGGCACCGGCTGGATCTACGTCGGGGCGATGCTCTTCGGCGCGGCGAGCTCGGCGCCCTCGGCGGCCTATTACGCCTGCCTCGTGATTTCCGAGTACACGGGGATGGCGAACAGCGTGACCCTCGGGGCGGCCGTGACGACTCTTGTCGTCATCGCCGCATGGTGGACCGCGTTCCGGGACATGAAGCTCTCCGGCGACGTGATGATCGTCATCGAGGTCACCTCCCTCACCGTCATGATCGCGATCGTCGCGCTCGCGATGTCAAGGGGGGGCCCCTGGATCGACCGCCCGCAGCTCACGCTCCAGGGGGCCGGCCCCCGGGCCTTCAGCGCCGGCCTGGTCCTTGCATTCCTCACCATGGGCGGCTTCGAGAGCGCGACGACGCTGGGCGAGGAGGCGAAGCACGCCAGGACCGCGATCCCGCGGGCCATCCTCGGCTGCGTGGTCCCGATCGGCGTCCTCTACCTGGTGATGACCTACCTCCTCGTCGGACTCGGCCGCAAGTTCGGGATCGCGCTCGACCAGCTGGAGACCCCGTTCGACACGCTCGCCCGGGCCAACCACTACCCCGTGCTCGGCACCCTGAGCTCCGTCGGCGTGGCCCTCAGCTATTTCGCGTGCACCCTGGGATCGATCAACGCCGGGTCCCGGACCCTTTATTCCATGTCCGAGGACGGCTATTTCTTCGGGACTTTCGGGCGGGCTCACCCCGTGAACGCGACGCCCCACCGGGCCATCGCGCTCTTCGGCATTATCTCCATCGCGGTCCCCGTCGTCATGCTCTTCTCCGGGGTCACGCTCTATTCCGTGGTCGACTATGTCTCGCAGCTCGCGGCCCTGGGATTCATCGGCGCCTACTTCATGGTCTGCCTCGCCGCGCCCTTTTTCCTGTCGGGGGAGCACTGCCTCAGCCGTCCGCGGGTCGCCGCCTCCGTGGGCGCCCTCCTTCTCCTCGGCGTCGTGATGGTCCAGAGCGTCTATCCGGTGCCGCCGGCCCCCGCGTGCTACCTGCCCTACGCCTTCGCCGCCACGGTCGCGGTCGGGTTCGCGGTCTCCTGGGGCGTGCGCCGGGGGAATGAAACCGCATTCGCCGGATGAAGGCTTTCGTCAAGGGGGACATCGACGGGTTCATCGCCCTCTGGCTCGACAACCTTGTCGTCGCGATCGTCATGGTGAAGCTGAGCCTCGGCTTCCCCCTCTACCTGGATCCCCATGTCTTCTACACCCGCATCATGCCGGCGACGGCCGTCGGGCTCCTGATCGGCAACCTGTACTATGCGTGGCTGGCCCACAGGCTCGCGCGGCAGGAAAACCGCCAGGACGTCTGCGCTCTCCCGTTCGGCCTCAGCATCATCCTGCTGGTCACGTTTGTGTTCCTGATCCTCTATCCCGCCAAGTTGCGCGCGCTCAACGCGGGCCTCGGCGAGGCCGAGGCGAGCATGGCCGCGTGGAGGGCCGGGGTCGGCGCCGCCTTCGTGATGGGGCTGATCGAGTGCGCGGGCGCGTTCGTCGGCGCCTGGATCCGGCGCGTCACGCCGAGGGCCGCGCTCCTCTCGACGCTCGCGGGCATCGCCCTGGCGTTCCTGGCCCTCGACTTCTTCTTCCGGGCCTACGCCTTCCCGATCGTCGGGCTCGCGACCCTGGGCCTCGCATTCGTGTTCTATTTCGGCGGGGTCGAGCCGCGGTTCGGCATCCCCCGGGGCCTCGTGATTCTCGCCGCGGGGACGGGGCTGGCGTGGGCATGCCACTACTTCGCCGGCTCGACGATAGTCCCGGTCGGCAAACTCGACCTGGGGACGATGGGATTCTATCCCCCGATTCCGAATCCCGCCCTGCTCCTCACCTGGTGGCACTCCATCGGGGACAGCCTGCCCGTCGTCCTGCCGCTCGGGCTCGTCAGCACCCTCTGGTCCCTGCAGACAATCGAGTCGGCCGCGGCCGCCGGCGACAGCTTTGACACCAGGAACTGCCTCCTCTTCAACGGCTTTGCCACCATGGGCTCGGCCCTCTTTGGGTCGCCATTCCTCGCGACCATCTATTTCGGCCATCCCGGCTGGAAGGCCATCGGGTCGCGGGCGGGATACTCCGTGCTGAACGCGGCCGTCATGACGACGATAGCCTGCACCGGCACGCTTGGGATCATCGTCCACTTCATACCCGTCGAGGCCGGCATGGCCCTCATCATATGGATCGGGCTTGCGATGACGGCCCAGGCATTCGAGGTCGTTCCGGCGAAGCACATCCCGGCCGTCGTCGTTGGGCTCGTTCCCGCCCTGGGCGCCTACACCGAGTTTGTGATCAAGCGCACGCTGCTGGCCGTCGGCTACGGCACCCCGGAACATCCGATCCCCTCGACGCTCAACGCGCTCTTCGCGGACCGCGCCGATTATTACTCGGCCGGCGTCTTCGCGGTGGGCGAGGGCTACATCTACACCTGCATGGTCCTGAGCGCCGCGACCGTGCAGATCATCGAGAGGCGCTTCCTGCGCGCCGCGGGATGGTTCGCGGCCGGGGGCGTGATCGCGCTCCTCGGCCTCGCCCACAACTACCGGATCACCGGCTCGGACATCATCGGCGTCATCGGCTACGCGCCCGGGGCCATCCCGCTCGCGTATTTCATCGTGGCGGGGATCTGCGTCGTCGCCGACCGCATGAAGCCCAGGGGGAGCGGCCCCGCCCCCGGCGCCCACTGAGGCCGGCGCCTATGAAGCGAACTCGCCGCCAAGCCCGAATCCCACCAGGGCGTGCCTATAGCAGGTGGAGAACCGGTCCGCCCGGATGTGGAACTCCTCCGAGAGGTCGAGCGGCAGCTCCTCGGGCCGCTGCGCCTCGACAAACGGCCTGTCCTCCGAGATCACCTGGTTCTGGAGGGCGATCGAGCTGTCCTCGGGCTTGTCCAGGTCGAAGTCCCGGGTCAGCCGGAACAGCACGTTCGTCTCCCGCGCCGAGGCGGGCGAGGGAAGGTTGTAGGCGACAAAGTTCCGATCCCTGCCGAAGCAGATGCGAAGCCGGGTATAGAAGGGAAACGTGAGGTCGTACGTGTAATGGATGTGCTCGACAGGCCCCTTCCTCCCGAAATCCTCGATGGAGTGCCGGTCGTAATCGGCCTCGAAATGCATTCCCTCCGGCCCCACCTCGACATCGTATCTCGGCACCTCGGGCCGGTCGGGGTTGCCGAAGGTGCCCACGTGGACGAAGGAAAGATGGGCGAGGTCGTTGAAGTTCTCGGTGTGCCGCGCGGCGGAGCACTTCCAGATCCCGGCCGCCATCTTCATCTGCATCAGGCGCGGGTCGTCGAGCTCCGGCCAGGAAGGCAGCGGCTGCCTGGGCTCCCCCGCCAGGCACACCCAGACGACGCCGTATTTCTCCTCGGCGAGCACGGTCTGCAGGCAGAGCTTCTTCGGTATCGCCAGGTCGGGCTGCGCCGGGATCTTCACGCATTGCCCGCCGGCGCCGTAGCGGAAGCCGTGGTAGGCGCAGACGACCTCCTCGCCCTCCACCCGCCCGAAGCTGAGCGGGACGCCGCGGTGGATGCAGATGTCCTTGGCCGCGACCACGCGGCCGCCCGCGCGGTAAAGGACGAGCTTTTCATCCAGGAGCGTCGCCGCAAAGGGCCTCGGGCCCCCGATGTCGGAGGAAAAGCAGACCGGATGCCAGAAGGCCGCCAGCGCGGCCCAGTCCGACGGGGTGAAGGTGCAGTTGCGCGGCAGGAGGGCGGCCGGGCGGGCAAGGGGGGGCGACGGCATGGGGTCCCGTTCATCCAGCAATCCATGTGCCACCGAAAACCCGCTTTGGCCCTTTCCGGTTTGCAAAGGCCGCGGCAGGATTCTCCGCCCAGATGAAGCTCGTGGCCTATAGGAACCTTTGGGGCGTCGAGGGAGCCTGGGACGCCGCCATCGCCTCCATCCTGGACGCCGGGTACGAGGGGATCGAGGCCATCCTCTTCACCGCGGCGGAGCATGCCGAGCTGAAGCGCATCCGCAGGCGGCGCCGTTTCCCCTTCAAGGGGACCATATGGACCCGCGACGCGGGTCCATCCGTTGCGGGCCACCTGCGCTCGTTCGACAGGCAGCTGAAGCTGCTGCTCCGGACCGGTGCCGACACCATCAACGTGATGGGCGGATATGACTGCTGGAACCCGGACGAGGCGGCGCGCTACTTCGAGGGGGCCCTGAAGGCGGGAGCCGCGGCCGGCATCCCGGTCGCCCATGAGATCCACCGCAACACGGCGCTCTTTCATCCCACCGCCGCCCGGCGAATCCTGAAGTCGTTTCCCGAGCTCAGGCTCACCTGCGACTTCAGCCACTGGGTCGTGGCGTGCGAACGGCTGCTGGACGACCAGATCGAGCTCATCCGCCTCTGCGCCTCCCGGGCCGACCATGTCCACATGAGGGTCGGGACGGAGGAGGCGCCCCAGATCGCCGACCTGCGCGCCCCCGAGGCGCTTCCCTACCTGCGCGCGTTCGAGCGCTGGTGGGACATCGTCTGGGAGCAGCAGCTCAAGGCCGGCGCGGCCGTCTCGACTTTCTGCCCGGAATTCGGGCCGCCGCCCTACCTGCCGACGCTGCCCTATTCCGGCAAACCGGTCGCCAACCTTTCGGAGCTGTGCGATTGGCAGAAGGACCGGCAGACGGCCCGGTTCAGGTCGTGGTTCGCCTCGCGGGCACGCCCCTGAGCGCAGCTCAGCCGACGAAGGAGTAGTCGTAGGGCGCGCGCATCTCCCGCGAGACGTAGCCGTTCGCGACGCCGGCGTTGTCGCCGACGAACGCCTCGGCGGCGGAGTCCCATTCCAGCTTGAAGCCCGTCCTCAGCGAGATGGCGGCCAGGTGGCACATGGTCGCCGAGCGGTGGCCGGTCGCGACGTCGCAGATCGGCAGCTTCCTCGAGCGCACGCAGTCGAAGAAGTTCCCCATGTGGTTCGTGCTCGTGTAGAGGTGCACCCCGTCCGCGGCGATGGGTGTGGACAGGAGCGCGGGATCGCTCGCCGTGATCTCGTCCCGGTTGACCCAGATCCAGCCTCCCGTGCCCTCGAAGCGGATCCCGTTGCGCTGGCCCCCCTTGTTCTTCACCTCCCCGTATATCGTGTCGTCCTCGGTCGAGTTGATGTTGAGGTCTATACCGTTCGCATAGGTGTACCTCACCTTGTAGTCGGCGATGGTCGTGTAGCCCCCGGGAATCGGCTCCGACAGCCGGGTCGACTCGACGTGGCTCGGCGCCAGGAGGCCGATCGCCCAGTAGGCGATGTCGTTGTGGTGGGCGCCCCAGTCCGTCATCGTGCCGCCGGAATAGTCGTACCAGTAGCGGAAGGTGGCGTGGCAACGCTGCTTCACGTAGGCGGTCGCCGGCGCCTGCCCCTGCCAGAAATCCCAGTCCAGGCCGGCCGGGACGGGCACGACCGGAAAAGGGCCTGCCCTGAGCCCGGCCGGCAGCCAGACATTGGCGCGCAGGAGGTTCCCGATCCGGTTGTTGCGAATGAGCTCGCAGGCGAGGTGAAAGCGCGGGTCGCTGCGCTGCTGCGTCCCGGTCTGGAGGACGATGCCGCTCGCCTCCACTGCCTTCACGAGCCGCCGGCCCTCGTCGATCGTGAGCGTGAGGGGCTTCTCCGCGTACACGTCCTTCCGGGCCTTGGCCACGGCCATGTTGACCAGGGTGTGCCAGTGGTCGGGCGTCCCGTTAACGATGACGTGGATGTCGTCCCGCTCCATCACCTTCCTGAAGTCGGAGTAGACCGCAGGCACCCTGCCCCCGACCGTGAACATCTTGGCCGCGGCCGCGGAGTGGTTCGAGTCCACGTCGCAGACGGCGAGGATCTCCCCGAAGGCGCTCGCCTTCCTGGCGTCGCCCTTTCCCTGCCCGCCGCAGCCGATGAGGGCGATGCCCGGCCGGTCATTGGGCGTCGGGAGCTTCGCCACATCCTGCGCGGCGAGCTGCTGGCGCTCGATGAACCACAGGGGAAGGCCGGTCATCGCGGCGATCAGGCCGCAGCGCCTGACGAAGGCCCGGCGGGAGATGTTGAAGGACTGGATCGGGTCGCCCGATCCGGGATGCGGCGTTGGGAGATTCATTGGGTTTGCCGCACACAACAACGCTTTTGATCAAGAAGCAACGCGCGCAGTTTCATAACGGGAAATCCCATTGATGTCAGCCCAACGCGTCCCTGAAGCGCAGGATTTCGAAACAGTTGCCGCTCAAGTGGCGGATCAAATGACCTTTACTTCGATCTTCGCAGCTTCGGATATACCCAGCGGGATTTCGTTGTCTCGCAATAAACACAGTACCACTCCACTGGCCTTATTGCGTTCCTTTACCTGGACCAATGCGCCGGGCCTTAGTCGAGAATGCTGGACGAATTCCAAGAAGGAATGGCTCTGTTCAAGGATCCGCTCGACGCGAAGGGGCCTTCTGATTTCACAGGTCGCCAGTGTCACGCCTTTCCTACAATCGAACTGAGGGTGCCTGGGACTGGGGATGACGTCGCCATGCGGGTCCTCGTCGGGGTGATTGAGAATCTTGTCCATACGCGCCAGAACCCGATCCGAGATGGCATGTTCAAGCTTCTCGGCCTCCTCGTGCACGTCCTTCCAGTCCATCTTCAGCTCCCGCACAAGGAAGGTTTCGACGAGTCGGTGCTTGCGCAAAACCAGCAACGCATGGGTGCGCCCTTTCGGGGTAAGGCGCGCTCCCTCCCTGTGCATGTGATCCAGCAGACCCTGAGTGGCTAGTGATTTCACCATGGTGGTGGCTGTGCTCGAAGTGACCCCGAGTGCTTCGGCAATCGACCCGGTCGCAACGACGACATCCCCGTCGCCGGACCGGACGAGGATGGCCTTGAGGTAGTTTTCGACCGTGCTTGAAGGCATGCTCAACGTGTTTCCCAGCGTCAATTTTGATATTTCATTATTTTGGTTTTGACAAGTCAAAATATCGTTTTCTATGATTCATTTAAATGGATGATGGTAGTCAAGAACTGATCCGGCCGACGAGCCCCGAGGGGATGCATTCGGACATCACCGTTGAGGACATTAAGCGCGCCGGCGACCGGCGCCGTGTCCATGACCTTCGTGCGGGCCAGGGGCGAACCCGATCCCTGAGGCTTCTCTGGCTCCTCATTGGTCCCGGCATCCTGGTCATGCTTGGGGAGAACGATGGGCCCAGCATGATTTCCTACGCCCAAACGGGCGCAATCTATGGTGTCGGCTTTTTCCTGCCCTTCATAGCCCTCACCTTCGCGATGGCGTTTGTGGTCCAGGAGATGACGGTCCGGCTCGGTGCCGTCACGAAACGAGGGCATGCCGAGCTGATCTACGCCCGATTCGGGCGTTTCTGGGGTTTCTTCGCGATGGCCGACCTGGTCTTCGGCAACCTCCTGACATTGGTCACCGAATTCATAGCGGTCCGCGCGGGACTGGGCTTTTTCGGCGTGCCCGCCGGGATCGCCGTGCTGGGGGCCCTTCTCGTCGTGGTCGCCGTGGTGCTCACCCGGCGCTACTGGACGTGGGAGCGCATCACCCTCGGCTTTGCCATCTTCAATCTCATCTTCGTGCCCGTCGCATTCATGGCCCATCCAGTGAGCAGCCAGGTGGTGCGGGCGTTCTTCACCTGGGGACCGTTGCCGGGCGGGGTGACAGCGGGCTTCATCCTGATAGTCATGTCGAACATAGGGGCGACCGTGACGCCCTGGATGCTATTCTTCCAGCAAAGCGCTGTCGTCGACAAGGGATTGACCGCCGCAGACATCCGCCACGGTCGCATCGACACCGCCCTGGGAGCGGGGCTCGCCGCGATCGCGGCCATCGCAACGGTACTGGCGACGGCGCCACTGTTCGCCCACCACGTTGACGCCTCGAGCTTCGAGGGGGCTGCGTTCGCTCAAGCCTTGATGCCGTATGTCGGGAAGGTGGGGGCAACCCTGTTCGCGATCGGGATCTTCGAAGCCGGGCTGGTGGCGGCGATCACCATTTCATCCTCTTCGGCTTACGCCTTCGGAGAGGTGACGGGAAGCGCCCGCAGTCTGAACAGTCCGCTACGCGAAGGTCGGCTATTCTATGCCGTACTAATCGCAGCGGCGGCCATCGCGGCGGCCCTGGTGCTCATCCCCAACGCGCCGCTGGTCTTCATCGTTCTCATCGTCAATGTCATCGCTGTGTTGGCGATGCCGCCGGCGATAGTGTTTCTCCTGCTTTTGGTCAACGACCGCGAAATCATGGGTAAGCATGCAAACGGACCGATGGCTAATTTCTTCGGGATCTCGGTGACGATCCTGCTCGTCCTGGCAGGCCTCATTTTCGGAATAACCACCATTTTCCCCCACTTGCTTCCCTCCTAGGGGAGCGCGTAAAAACCGCCAGCCAGCCAAGGAAAGCCAATATGATCAGCAACAAGGCAATCGAACAGCAACAGGCCGCGCTTCCCAATCCCGCGGCCCTCTGGGTGCATGAAGTGCTCGAACCCGATCAATTTTCAACGGCAAAGCAACCCTTTGGACGCCAGGCATTGAGCCGGCGAACCATCCTCCTCCTCTGGGTGCTGCGGGTCTATGTTGTCCTAATGGTGCTCCTCGTCGCGCTGCAAACCTGGAATGCATTTCATACCGCCCAGTGACGCCTCCGCTGCGATTCGCCAATTGTTCTTTACGGAAAACCTTCGAGCGAAGAGATTGCGCGCTGTGGTTTCGATGTTGCCCGAATGCGGCATTCGCCGTCTGAATTTTTGACTGAATGTCTATTCGTGGGCGGCTGAGGCCATCGGCACGCGAGGCTCGATCTGATATAGCGAGCGCACACCCGCGCTTGAATCCGGGAGGTTTCTGGGGCGATAGCCCGGGACCATGTCCATCCGGTTCAGCACGGATTCGTGGATCAGCAATCCGGGAAGGGCGCGGCCGATCGCAATGTTGCGGGGGCTGCCCAGGTTCATCCGCCAATGGTATTTCTCGTCGGCGACCGAGAAGTGCCCCGTCGGGATCACCTCCGCGAGCCACCACGCCCCCTGCAGCGACTCGTGCTGCATCCCGCACGGATCCGGAGACTGGCCGTGCGCGAGTTCCTTGGCATAGGAATCCGGGGACTCGCCCATATCAATTTTGAATCCGCAATTCCTTGCCTCGACCATCATCCACTCGAATGTCAGCTTGGAAAGGGCAGACTGGTCGGGCGGGTAGCCTCCCCCGACATCGGAGTGGACGCCCGAAAACCAGACGTTTTTCACGTCCTGTTCCGGATAATCCCTGCCCATCAGGTTCTGCCGGAAGAAGCAGCGGCGCTCGTCGATGGACACGGCGTGGCGCACATGGGTGACGCTGGGATTCCTGTAGGTGAAAGGGAAACTCTTGTTATGGAAGAGTATGTTGGTGAATCCCACCGAGCTTACCGTGTCCCAGACTCCGATGAAGTGAACGGGGCACGGCCGGGCCAACGTGGCCTTGAATTCCGCACAGACTGCAGCACCGGTCGAGTCGACCCCCTTGCATTGCTTCCAATAGTCCGTCGCATACGGCACGAGCTGGTCGCTGTCCGGGAAAAGCAGTCCCACCGCATTCAGCATTCCCGCAAGCGAGCGCACGGTAAACGCCCCGCGACTGAAGCCGAATAGGAAAATCTGGTCGCCCGGGTCATAAACCTTCATTAGATAACCATACGCCTCCTGGACATCGGCGATGAGCCCGGCCCCGAACGCCAGGCCCTCTGTGATCGACCACCATTCGCCGAGCTTTGTCACCCATCCTGTAAGGGGAAGGGTACCCACGCCGGGATCGTAGTAACAAGCCTGGTTGGGCAAGCCCTCGGCTATCTTGAAGGCCCGTATCACATTGGTGTGATCCCCAGAGAACTGGTTGTCGGTACCGTCGCAGCACACGATGATGTTTTTCATCAATTCCGTTTCTGTTCTGGCTGCGCGATTGATGAAGGTGCAAGACGCGATCGAGGAAATCAAACTGCCGGCTAAGGCTTGTGATGGCTATCGGTCGCAGATGACCCGCATCCGAAGCAATTCCCTCATGGCACCCTCACCGGATATATGTCGGTCACCGGATCATTCACCGTGATGTTAATGGATATGAAGTTCTGCGGGGTGACCCAGATCTCGAGGATGTAGTTACCTGGGGGAATCCCGTTCAGGTAGAACATCCCGTCGGGGCCGGAGAACGAGGGGGGCGACCGGCCGTACTGGTAGTGATTCACCGTCACCGCGAGGCCCTCGGCCGGGTAGCCATTCGCACCGTGCACCAGCCTCCCCCTCACCGTTGCCGCGTCGGCCACCGTCGCGGCGAACACCGAGACAACCGCCAGGAGCAGCATCATTCGGGCGCAGCGCGCGACCCTGGTCATGCTTCCCCGAAAACCCGACATTCCAGTATGTGTGTTCATGGCATGCCTATTGAGAACCGCCTAATGTGCAACGAGTGTCGTCGCATTAATGGCATTGGAAGTGGACAGCGTATAGGGCGTCGACGGTTCCTCAGTCATGGTGATCCGCTTCCCGATATAGACCGTCCGACCGCTGGGATCCCAGCGCAGCTTGTAGTCGGTGCCGCCATAGTTGCTTGAGGCAAAATTGGGGTCCAGGGGGACCGTCGCGTCCGTGTACTTCTTGGTGACGGGATCAATCCTGCGGACCACGATGGACGGATACTTGAAACTCTGGTCCTCCCTTTGGTCGTCGGGTATCAGGAGCTCCAGGTGAAACGTCCCGTTGGACTCGGCGCTTGTGAACGGGGGATGGACCAATATCTGCGTTTCGTACTGGATCGGGGCATTAACCGGTGTGTCGATCGTGCCGATGATGGTCCATTTCTGGGCCGAAAGCTGGTGCTCCATCCCGGTGACAAAGGGATAGGACAGGAGGAGCAGAGCAAAATAGCCGCCGAATCCCCCGGTCACGTTGATCTGGAGGCCGCTCAGGGGGCCGCGCACAATCGCCGTGGAGGGCAGCCATTTGAACAGGATGAATGCGGGAATCATCGGCACGAGGATCAGAGCGACGAAGTAGATCAGGTTTGAATTCATGTCTTGGGTGTCACGGCGTGCTGGGGCTCGGAGTCGTGGGCGGATCTCATTTCAACGCGACCCGGATCGGCTGCCATCCCCGCTGCGACCGCGGTCGCAGAAAAAGGGTGATGGAGGCAGCATTATGCTCCCTGGTTCGCGAGTCATCGGGCAGTCGCATGTTGGCCCCGCCGGCTGGCTGGCGAGGGCAATTGGCAAAGTGAGGGATCGGTTGATCCCGTGAATATACTGAAAACTGCGTCTTTTTACGTAAGCCGATGCCCCGCGCAGGGGGCCCTTTTTCCCCTTCGGCCAAGCCGCCAAGCCGGCCGGCAGCCCCGGGAATCCCTCCTCCTACTTGGCGCGAAACTTGAAGCCCTTGTGGGGATCCATCCGCTTCACGGCCTTTGCCGCCGCGGCCGGGGCGCCCCCGGACTTGGGCGGCAGCGTGACCGTGACGCTGTCGCGAACCGCGGCCTGGTTCACCGACCGGTAGCCGATCGTCAGCTTTCCGGCGGCGCCGGTCATGTCCACGACGACGGTCAGGTAGCCAAAATCGATTTTGGGGGGGGTCACCAGCGTGAATTCGCCGATGGTCGTGCCCGCGGCCACGCCGGCCTGGGGCGGCGTCAGCCCAAAGCCGCCGCTCCCCGAGACGACATAGGGGATCGCGCGGCCCAGGCCCGCAACGCTGCGGGAAAACCTCTGGTAGAGGTGGGCATGCCCGGACAGGACGGCATCGGGCCAGAGGCCCGCGGCCTGGCAGGCCGAGTCGATGTCGCTCGACAGGCCGACCGTCCCGCCGTGCTCGGCGTCAGCGGAGGCGGGCGGATGATGGACGGCGATCAGGACCGCGCGCTGGCCGGAGTCGTGGGCGGGCTTCAGGCGGGTCAGTTCCGCCTGCAGGAACGTCACCTGGTCGTCGTTCATGGACGGGTACTGGCCGGCCTGCGAGGAGATCACGCCCGGGCCCTCCAGCACGTTGCTGTAGAGACCGATGATCGAGACGAACGGGGCGTCGAGCGTGAAATAGACCCCGGGCTGCGTCATCACGCTTCGCACGCTCCCCCCCGAGTCCGGCGAGGGCCCAGGGGCGGCGGCGCAGAAATTGAGCAGGAACGCCTCGAGCGTCGGCACGGTGGGCACGTTCGGGGTCGTCCCGAAGACCGAGCCGTCGTGGTTGCCCGCGATCGCGAAGATCGGCCGGTCGTAGGCCCGGAAGGGCTCGTAGAACTGGTCGTAGTAATACTTGCCCTCGCCGAAGTGGTAGACCACGTCGCCCAGGTGGAAGAAGAACGACGGCGCCCCGCTGCCGCCCGCCTCGACGTCCTTGGCCATCGCGTCCGCGACCCATCCCTCCTTCGCGAGGGCCGTGCCGGCGGCCTGCGATGCGCTGACATTGGCCGCGCCCGTGTCGCCCACCGAGTGGAATGCGATCAGGTTCGCCGCCTGGATGGCCGCGATCATGGCGGGCCCGACCACGTCGGCCAGGTCCATCGTCGGCTGCGGCGTGGACGGCTGCGGCACGGGCTGCATCTGGTACTGGTGCAGCAGGTAGTACGGTGAATTGTAGTAGGCCGCGCTCGTGTTATCGACCTGGAAGGACGTCTCGTCCGCGCCGGGAACCGGGTTCGCGAACAGCCGGCCGCCTGTGCCGACGATCTTCGGCGGCTTGGGCACCTTCGGGGCCTTCGGGACCTTGGGAGACTTCGGGGACTTCTGGGCCTTGGTGGGTTTGGGAGCCTTGGGAGCTTTCGGGGCTTTTTTCTTCTTCATGATGAAAACTCCTTGGGAAGCCTCGGGCCCGGTCATCCCCCAAAGCTCTTCAGGAGAGCCTCGCCGATCGGGCTGCCCCACCCCGAGCAGGCGTCCCAGCCCTTGCCGGCGAAATATCCGCCCACGTGGCCCGAGGTGTCGTTGTTTCCCGTGACGATGTCGTTGAAGCAGCCGGCCTTGCCGAGCGTGCTGTAGAGGAGCGGGTTGAAATACCCGACCGGCTTGCCGAGCTTCTGGTTGATCCTCGCCAAGAGGGCGGCCCAGAGCGGGGCCACGGCGCTCGTTCCGCCGACAGAGGTGAACTTTCCATTCAGGACGATCTTGTATCCGGAGAGGGGATCCGCATTCCCGCAGACGTCGGGCACGCCGCGGCCGACGTGGCCGCCCGGGTTCACAGACGGCGGGACGATGCCGGCCTGCCAGGTCGGGAGCGGATTCAGGTCGCTTATCCCACCGCCCCCTCCGGAACCCTTTCCGTCGTTCCAGACCGTCTCGCTTGCAATCGCGCCCTTGGACGCAATGAGCCGCGTGCCGCCGCAGCCCAGCGTAAATGGGCTCGAGGCGGGGAAGTCGACGTGGCCGTGGCCGTCGTTGACCTGGTCGACGGACCCGTCATCGCCGGCCGCGGCCAGAACCGTCACGCCCATCGCGGCCGCGGCCTGCAGCGTCTCGTTCACCGCCTGGACCGTCTGCTGGGTCCACTCGAAGCCCTGCACCGGCGCGCCCTCGGCAAACCCCCAGCTGATCGTCACGATGGAGGGCTTGTTCACCTTGTCGGTAATCGCCGTCGCGAGGACGTCGACCCATCCCCGTTCGGTGAAGGGCGCGAAATAGACGACTATCTTCGCCCCGGGGGCGACGGCGCCCACCACCTCGATGTCGAGCGCGACCTCCGCGTCTGAATTGGGGTCGCCCGGCTTGTTGGTCACCCCGTCGACCCCGATGCTCGTCACTGAGGGGGGCTTGATGCCGAGCTTCTTGAAATAGATTGCCTGGTCGGAGGGGTTGTAGCCCCCGCCGAACTCGATGATCGCAATGCATTCGCCGGTGCCGTCCGTCCCCGCGGGAAAGCCGTAGAGCGCGGCGACCTCGGGCGCCGTGAAGATGGCCGGGCTGGCGCCGGCCGCCTTGCCGGGCTTCTTGGCGGCCTTCTTGTCCGCTTTCTTGCCTGCCTTCTTCTTGAGCGTGAAGTGCGGGCGGGCCTGCCGGCGATTGTCCATGCCGAAGACGCCCTGCACCACCTTCGTGAGTTCCCGAGGCAGGTGGATGCTCCCGATCCGTCCCCGGTAGTCCCCGTCGGGATGCGAGTACTGCATCAGCTTCACGTCGAATGCGGCGGAAAACGCCCGGACGGTGCCGGACAGCTTCA
>Ga0182015_10004428_pt1 | contig 15149 bp, 11 predicted proteins | sample 712P3MmetaG_FD_120478 | JGI IMG/M metagenome (GOLD analysis project Ga0182015, IMG submission 120478) | Permafrost microbial communities from Stordalen Mire, Sweden - 712P3M metaG | ecosystem: Environmental > Terrestrial > Soil > Wetlands > Permafrost | place: Sweden: Stordalen | collected...
AAGAGCAATGTTATCTCCTGAGTCGCGCGAGATAGACGAATTGAAAGGCAAACAGGCCAGGCGCAAGGATGCACGACAGACGGTCCAGCTTTGACACCAGCGAGGGAAATAGTCTCCGGATTGGTCCGATAAACGGAACCAGCCCGTCTGGTCTTGCCCTCAGAACCTCGTAGCCCGTTTGCTTCAGAAGTTCTTCGGACGACTGCAGGTCAAAAAAACGAAAATGCGTCCGGTCCAGTATGCCCCAATCCTGGTAACGCCACCGACCGATCAGAAATTCCAGCCGCTGTTTCCACCACACTACATTGGGCAAGGCCACCACGATCACCGAATCCGGCCCCAGAACGCACCTGAGTCGGTCCAGCACGTCCTCAGGAGAATACAAGTGCTCCAGAATATGGCTCATGATCACACAATCGAATTCGCCCAACGAAGTGAAATCGAAGGTGTTCAGTTCAGCACAAATCACCTGAGACAACCGTCCGGCGGCCTGGGCGGCTTCTTCTTCCGAGTAAGTAATTCCTACGACGGCTCGTTCGCGTTCCTGGCGCAGGCGTTCTCCCAATGTTCCGGTTCCGCACCCGATATCGAGAACCCGAACTGCCGACGGCGGCACGAAAGAGAGAACGCAATCGTTAACGCCCGAATAAACCGTCAGGACCTTTACCAATCACGCCCCCCTCCAGAGGCATCATACCGCCTCAAATCTTTCAGCGCGGAGCGGACCGCGCGGGTGCCCAGCGTTCGGCCTTGACCGCCTGTTCGAGCAGAATTGTCAAGCATGTCTCTTTGATATTCCCTTCAACAAGAGCCAGGTAGCTACAGCCAGCAAGCCATCCGTGGCCAGGCTTGCCCATGCCGCACCGTGCCATCCGTATCGCGGTATGAGCCAAAGATTCAGCGCCAGGTTAACGCCCGCAGCTGCCAGTTGAACGGCCGTGCGGTAACGCTGGAAGCCCATGCCAGTCAGAGCACAACCCGTGAGCTGATGAATTCCCCGAATAGCTGGGAGCAGGCACAGCCATCGCAAAGCCTGAACACCGGCGGCGAATCCTCGGCCAACCAGGTGCGGGATCAGCGGAGCCGCGAGGAAGAGGACTGCGGACATCATAAGGCCAACGAGCGAGGCCCGTACCGCTAACCGAACTGCCAGCCGACTTACGCCGCGAACGTCGTTGCTGCTGCTGTCACGAACATACCGGGGGAGTGCCGCCGCATCCAGAGCAGTAATCGGCATGTTTGCAATATCGACGATCCGATAGGCCATGGTGTAGATCCCGTTCTGGACGTTCATCCCGTAGTGGCTGAGAAGAGTCTTGTCGATATCGTTGTAGGCCGATTGCGCTGACCAGCCCAAAGAGAAACCCAACCCCTCTACAGCGTGGGACACCACCAAACTGGGTAAGAATTGTGGCCAACAAAAACCTTTCGAAACCACGACGAAACCCACAATGGCCGCTAACACAGACACGTACAGCGATGCCATGGCCCACTGTTGGGCGCTCGAGTGCGGCAACAGAATTGTCATGATTCCAACCGCAAGCAGGCGCAGGCCATTCGTCAGGATGCTGAGCGCCGCAGTCATTCGCAGCCGCTCAAATGTCTGGAATACGAAACCCATACTTGCAACCATCTGGCCGAAAATGCAATTCCCGATTCCGACCGGCAAGACGATGGCGGCGCTGGCAGGATTTAGAAGATGAGGCGCAACCACATAAAGCAACGCGGTCAGAGCAGTTCCGGCGATTGCGGTCGAGAGAATGATGTTTCCCCAATAGACAGCGAAACTGTTCGGTTGCGAACCGACATACCTGACAAACAAAAGCCCGGAACCGAGAGTGCTATAGGGCATTGCGATCCCCACAAAGGCGAAGGCGCCCGCGAAGATCCCATACTCTCGGACGCCAAGCAATCGAGCTAATAGAACGAAATACCCCGCCTGCAACAGAAAGCTGCAACCTTGACCAACAAGCATCCAGCCCGCGTTGTGGGCGAGTGTATTAGTTCGAAGTCTTCGGATCTCAGTTGTCAGGGACAACATGCTCGAACGGAAATCGCTTCTTCTCAGAGAAGCACCTCGCTACACCTGACGTCCTCGTGACGATTTGACACTTTGCTCAGCCTGATGACTCGAAAACACGATACCAGCAGTCGGCACACAACTCCTGGGCCTCACTGTTGGACATTAACCCGTCATTTTGTTGGTTGCCGTAGTGGTCATTTTTTGAATATAGAAAGAGCCGGGCTCCCTGTCGGGCGTCAGGTATGGCGCCACCGCCTTCAGGCGGTCATAATGGTTGTGCCGCAGATAGTTCAAGGCCCCAATAATCCTCCAGTCGTGATTATTTGACAAGAATGCTTCCAGCACATACTGCTCATTCCAGAATTTCACGTCCTCCACAATCCACAGTGGCGGATAGTTCCGTGGCGAGAAGATATCGTGAATATGAACAATCACTCCATCAGCAAGAGTTGGTAAGAGTTCAAGATACTCGAACAGTACATCACCCTGAGGGCGTATAACATGGGAGGAGTCAATAAAGAGGATATCGTCACTTCTAAGCTCCGAAAAAAGCGCGACGTCGAGGTCCTCGACCCTCTTGCGGACCACCGCCACGCCGGTCCGCTCGAGCCATGGCATTTCGTAGGGTTCTATACAGATATGCTTGCAGTCGTACGATGCATCTTCCTCGCGATTCCTGCGGATCGCTCTCATGGCCACTAAGGTCGAATAGCCGCTTCCGATTTCAAACAGCCTCCGTGGACGGATCAGGCGAATAATCTGATACAGGTACTCTGCATCACCGGATTCGAAGCTGCCGTTTTTCATGCGGAACTGATCCGGTTCGTCTCCAGTCGCAGGTATCCCCGTTAGTTCGTCGGCGAACCTTAGCTGGTCGAGAAGATCGAGTTGCCCCTCAATATTCCAGCGGATTCCTGGAAGCGATCTCTCTTCGCTTAGTGGGATCCGCAGTTCGCCTGTAACGAATTGTGGCTCATAATAGTGGTCCAGAAGTGGAAATACCCCTACGCGCATCAGGGCCCGCCGGCAGTGCGGCAAACGCTGAACGCCCGTCCGCCGTATTGTTTTCAGCAGCCATGCGGCCGGATAAGTCAGGAGAGCCAACAGAATGTCCGTCGACTGGATTAGGCGACGAACCGCCCGTCGAATATTTGGCTTCACATGAATACTCCAGCCGCCTGGCCTGCAGTTGATAGACCTGTCGCTGCCTTCGCCGCATACTGCATTTGTGTTGAATACGCCGATTCTATATCAGGGCGATCCTGATGAGCGGCAGGCGGTGAGCTGTCGGGGACTCCCGCCGCCGTGCAAAACGGGGCCGACCAGCTGTCTCTTTTTAGTTCGAGTGTCTTAACATGGTGGACGCGGAAGGAATCGAACCTTCAACCTGTCGATTAAGAGTCGAATGCTCTGCCAATTGAGCTACGCGTCCACGGAAGGCCGGCCGGGCGGGATGGCCCCGCGAGACGAGCAGAAATCCGCCGCACCCTCCTCAATATAGCACAGCAGAATCACTAACATCCGAGCGTTCCGGGCCACAGATTTTCGGGGAATCTGGCCGCCAACAAACACCTCAGAAGGTGAAGGACAGCCCGCCTTCCACGCTGCGCGGCGCTTCTGCAAAGTACAGCGTGCTGCCGTCGCGGGAGACAAATGGCCGATATCCTTCGGCCAGCAGATTGCGCACGTCCACCAGCGCTTCCACTCCGTTTGGAATCATGCGGCGATAACGAATCGGCTGTCGCACCAGAAAACTCAGATACGGATCCGCGGTGCCGGCGGCAAATGCATTCACAGGCGTCAGCGTCCCCGGATTCTGCCAGCGATACGAAGCACGCCACTGCATTCCGGAAGCTGCCAGCTTGCCGCGAACCGCCGCCCCGCACATCGGCGTCTCGTGGGCCCTCATGCCTTCCAGCATCTGGTCCAGACTCTGTGACCCCGGCGCCGCACCGTTCATTTCCAGCGCATCTCCCAGCGCTACGTCGAACGAAATCCACGTGCTCCCGTTCACCCTCTGCTCCACCTCGCTCAGCAATCCATTGCCGGTGAAGCTCCCTCCGCTGGCGCGCAGCAGATCGCTGGTCTCGTCATACAGCAGATTGCCGCCAGCCCAGTCCGCCGCCGAGATGTTGCCGCCGCCGCTGACCACAGGATGCTCCACGCGCTCGTGCCACGCCACGACCTTCACGTGCAGCGCGCCTTCGCTCCTCCCGGCTGCAACCTCCTGATGAACTCCCTGTTCCAGCTGGAGTCTGCCGTCCCGCTCGCCCAGCTTCGGCTCCACGGTGGCTTCGCGATCCAGATCGTCCACCTGCTGGATGCCCGGCGCGGTGGAGACTCGATACGAAATAAAGTTGCCGCCCCGGCGCATCGTCACCGTGGCAAAAGGATAATTCGCCAGCAGCGAGTCTCCCAGGTGAATCGCCTCGGTCTCATCGCCGAATTCCGCCTGCACCGAGTCGCCAAAGTCCAGCGTTTCTCCAGTGCGCATCGCGATGACCTGCAGCCCCTGGCTCGTCGGCCCTCCGGCAACATCGGGCCGCGTCTCGACGGCGGCTACAGTGCGGAAGGTCCGCCCCGGCGCAAGCTGCTGCTCATACCCCGCCATCGCGTTCAGAGCCGGGTCCTCCGCCTGGCTCAGATCGGCACGGAAGATCATCGCCCTCCCGTCGTCGGGAGCCCGCTCCATTTCGAAATCGTTATGGACCCCGCCGTCGCCAAACCCGCTCTCGCCGCCGCGCACCGTCACCCGCGCTTTCAGTTCGGGCGCCGACCCGTCGCCGTTCGTCACCACCACCAGCGGGCCATCCTGCAGCAGCCGCAGCAGAGGCCGATTCGCCGACAGCCGCAGCGTCCACGTCCAGTCATCCCTCGGCTCATCGGCGGGCCGCGGCTTGGCCGGTAGCCAGCGGAACGCTTCATAGAGCGTGTTCAGGGTGAGATTCACCACCAGCTTCGTGCCCCCGATCACCCGCAGGTTCTCTCGCAGGGTCGGAAGGAAGAGCGCGCCAGAAGCCTTAACTTCGTAGATTCCCGGAAGGATGGTTTCGATGCGATAGTGGCCGTGCTCGTCGGTGAAGGCCTCGCTCGCCACAGTGAAATCGGGCCTGAGCAGCTCTACCACCGCGCCCGCCTGTGGCGTGCCGCGGCTGTCCCGCACGATCCCTGCCAAGCTGTTGGATTGGGCGCTCGCCTGCCCTCCCGCCGCGCACAACATGGCCACTGCGATCAGAATCGGTCCGGAGATGGAGGTACGTCTGCTCACTCAGTAAGTGATCTTTGCTCCCTGGCGTGCTCCCGAAGGTTTTCCTGCCTCGTGGCTCTTGCGACCACTGAAGCGCCGATCCCGTTCCGGACGTGGGCGTCCGGAAACCCAATTCCCGTGCCTAATCCACCGTAAAGGGTGCCGACTGCGCAATCTGCTGTCGTGTCACGTCGTCGTTCACGCTGATCTTCACGATGTACTTCCCAGGCTCCAGACTTGCAAGGGGGAGGGTCTTCTCCAATGTCAGCTGGTCCGAACTGGCCCCCAGCTTTTTCGAGTCTTCCTGTGTATCCAGAATCGACTTGTTCGTGTCCGTATTCAGAATTTCGTAGCTGATTCTGGCGTTATTCTGCTTGCTCTTCTCGTCCAGACCGAGATTATAAACCTGCATCCAGAAATTCAGGCTCTGGTTCCGGTGAAACATCGCCGGCGACGCCGGATTCGTCGTCACCCGCGGCCGCACATAGGTGTTCCCGAGAATGAACGATCCTGCCCCAATCTCTTTCGACGGCACCCGCTCCATCTTGTCCGCCAGAATCAGCGAAGACGCGGCAAGGTGGTCGTCGTCGTAGCGCGGTACGGTAATCGCCTGCGCCCACACCCCCACATGGTCCGGGTTGCTCACGTCCTTGATCGCAATGTCGATCCGATAACGGCCGGGACGCAACGGAAATGCCTTCCAATAGAGCTCGGCCCCGTCCATCTCCCGGGGCAGCAGTTCCGCCGGATAAGGCCCTGCCTCCACCGGATCCTCAAAACTCTGCACCACCCGGTCGGTGATCGTCGAAATCCGGCCGATGATGCTCACGTCGCCTTTCGCAACCCCGTCCTTGGTCGTGAACGTGATGTCGCGGTTCTTGATCTGCAGCGTGATCGGCACCAACACCGTATCGTCCGTCACTTTCACGAAATCGGTGCGCACCTCGAACGGGAAGAACGGCCCATTCAGGACCTTGTGGCTCGACAAAAAGCTCGCCAGATCCATGTCCTTGAATTTGATCTCCGGCGGCGCCTGGAGCTTCGCGAACTGCTCCATGCGATCGAATTCCTTGCTCTGATTCGTCGAGCTGTCCGGTCCCGGTCCCAGGTCTTCCAGTCCGCCCTTGAAGCGGTCTGCCTTCTTCGCCATGCCCATCTGCTCATAGAGCGTCTCACCGCCGTTCGGCACATGCAGCAGGGCGTCCTTCTCCGAACGGTCGATGGTCATGTGGTAGTCGCCGCACATGCACGAATCGACAAATTCGATATCGATGTTTTCCCCGATCCCCTCCAGATAGCGGTAGTGCCAGGTCTCGAACGGGTATGTCGAGGTCTCTCCGCCGCCCTCCTCGACGGGGCGCTCGTAGTTGCCGCCGCTGGGATGGGAATCGGTGCTGTCCGGCGGGCCAAAAGCGATGTAGATGTGCCCGCGATCCGTCATCCATCCCGGCTTGCCCGCCGCATAATGCTCGTTCGCGTAGGCGATACGCCTGTAGTGCTCCTCACGGAACTCATTTTCCGGCGAATCCGGATTCGGATTCCTGCGCCGCCAGAACTGCTCGATAAAAGCATCCCGTTCCTCGTCGTTGCTGAGGCTCATGAACGCCTTTTTCTCCTGATCCGTGATGATCCAGCGGACATCCTCGTCCAGCCACTTCTTGTAGGCCGTCCCGATCTCCTGCCGCAGTTCCTTCTGCTGCTTGAACCGCTCCTTGTCCGAGAGCTGCCTTTTCAGAGGATCCTGATTGTCCTGTTGATTTTGCGTCGAGTCCTGGGCGCTCGGAGTCGAGGACGGGGCCTGGGACTGCGCGCGGATTCCCACACTTCCGGCGCCAGCCAGTAATGCGATCAGGATCGCGGAATGGAGGGAGAATCGATTCCCGGACATACGCCGATGCTACTCCTTGGGAGGTGCAATCAATTCTACGAGCCTGGAGCGGGCCTTTCAAGGCAAATCCTTATGCCCGGAAACCCTCTCCGCCCAGCCCTGCGTAACCCCTTATGACAGACGAATCCGGACTCCAACCTGTTATCATGGCCTTGAAATCTTCTCCGGCATCTCACCGGCCGCGCCCTGCAGGCGTCGAACCCCTGGAGCCACCTCGAATGTTCCAGCCAAAGGGACTCGCCCGCCAGGAAGATTGCTTCACGGCCGATGACGTCGTTGGGGATGCCGGGGGAACTGCCACCACCGCAATTGCGTAACCCTTCGCGAAGGAACTACTGCTTTGAAAAAGATTCTTATCATTATTGCTGCCGTCGTGGTGCTCGCCGCGGTCGTGGGGCTTACGGTCGTCCGTGCACAGGCCGGCTACACCAAGGTCCTCATCGGTACCGTCGCCAGGGAGAACCTCGTCTCCGTCGTCAGCGCCACCGGCCAAATCAGGCCCAAAACCTATGTCAACGTTGGCGCCAATGCCATGGGCCGCGTCACCCGCTTTTACGTGAACGAGGGTGACCGCGTCAAAAAAGGCCAGATCGTCGCCACCATTGAGAACGTGCAGCAGGAAGCCAACGTGGCCGCGCAGCAGGCTACCATTGACGCCGCCCGCACCGACATCAATTCCTACCTCGCCGCCGAGAAAACCGCCCAGGCCAATGTCGATCATGCCCAGGCCGACCTCGAGCAGAAGAAGCTCGATTACGACCGCGCCCAAGCGCTCTTTCAGGCGCAGGTCATGTCCAGGCAGGACTTTGACGCCAAGAAGGCCGCCTACGATCTCGATGTGGCCAGCCTCGCACAGGCAAAGGCAAGCCTGGCCCAGGCGTACGCCCAGACCGAATCCCAACGCGGCCATCTGAAAACTCAGCAGGCCGATCTCAAGGTTAATCAGGATCTCCTCAACCGCACCATTGCCGTCGCTCCCTTCGATGGCATCGTGACCAATGAGCCCATCCGCGAAGGCGAAATGGTCGTCACCGGCATCCAGAATGCCGAGGGCTCTACCCTCATGACCCTCGCCGATATGTCCGTCATCACCGCCGAGGTCAAAGTCGACGAAACCGATATCGTCAACGTCGCTCTCGGTCAGCCCGCCGACGTCACCGTCGACGCTATTCCGGGAAAAGTCTTCAAAGGCCACGTCACCGAGGTCGGCGACCAGGCCCTCCTGCGCTCCAGCGGCCAGTCCACCAGTCAATCCACTACCGGCGTCGAAGAAGCCAAGGACTTCAAAGTTGTAGTCACTCTCGACCAGCCCTCCGACGATCTGCGCCCCGGCCTCTCTACCACCGCAAAAATCACCACCGCGCATAAAGACGACGTCCTCGCCATTCCCATCCAGGCGCTGACCATGCGCGATCCCAAACAGCTCAAGGCCGGCGACCACGCCGGCACCGTCTCTGCCGCTACCAGCAGCACCCAGCAGCCGTCAGATCAGGTGCAGGGCGTCTTCATGGTCACCAAAACGAACGGGAAAGATCGCGTCCACTTCGTGCCCGTCACCACCGGCATTACCGGGGCTACCGACATCGAAGTCACCGGCGGCATCAAGCCCGGCGACCGGATCGTCACCGGCACCTATCACGTGCTGCGCGATCTGAAAGAAGGAGCGCTGGTCAAGCAGGACACCACGCTCGCTGCTCCCCAAACCACGACCTCGTCGTCCTCATCGTAAGCTGGGAACCAGGGTCCTCCTCAGCGCGTACAAAACCAGCATGGCAACAGGAGTCCTAATGGCGGCAGAAACATCAACCGAAGCGGAACTCCGGCCCGCGTCCGGCGCCCCTAATGGCGACATGATCGTGGTCGAAGATCTCTGGAAGACCTATGACATGGGCTCCGAACAGCAGGTCCAGGCTCTTCAGGGGATCTCCCTCCGCATCCGCCGCAACGAATACGTCGCCATCATGGGCCCATCCGGCTCCGGCAAATCCACCCTGATGAACCTCATCGGCTGTCTCGATACGCCGTCGCAGGGGAAATACTGGCTCAACGGCCACCTGGTCAGCGAGCTCAACGATGACGAGCTCGCGCGCATCCGCAACAAGGAAATTGGCTTCGTCTTCCAGACTTTCAACCTGCTGGCTCGCGCGACCGCCCTGCACAATGTCGAGCTGCCCCTCATCTATAACGGCACGCCGGCGGATGAGCGAGACGCCCGCGCCAAAGCCGCGTTGGCGGCCGTTGGCCTGGACGCGCGCATGAACCACAAGCCGAACGAGCTCTCCGGCGGACAGCGTCAGCGCGTTGCCGTGGCCCGCGCCCTGGTTAACAATCCCTCCATCATTCTCGCCGACGAGCCCACCGGCAACCTCGACTCGAAGACCGGCGAGGAGATCATGGCCCTCTTCGACGATCTCCACCGCAAAGGCAACACCATCGTCCTCGTCACCCACGAGCAGGACATTGCCGAATACGCGCATCGCGTCGTGCACATCCGCGACGGCAAGATCTTCTCCGATCAACCCTCTTCTCGCGCCGGCGCAGTCGGCTAAAACCAGCATCGCCCCAGCCTCGACGCCGCAGCTGGCCCCTGCGCTTCCTCTTGCGTTCATCTCCCGTCCGCTTCTGCCGATAACCCCCTCAGCAGGACGGAATCGTATCGTGTATCTCGCACAGATCGAAACAAATGGGCTGAAATCACCGGCGCTGCCCGCCTCCGACGGCCTCGATCCTGAGGCCCTTCAGCCAATTACTCTCCAGCCTGAGCAGTGGATGCTCGGCCCCATGGCCGGCCGCAGCCTCATCATGCAGCACCTCTTCGTTCGCATGCGGTCCACAGCCCCCCATTTTCGCCTCGTCAATATCGAGGGCGAACAGGGCTCCGGCAAGATGCTCGCCGCCCGCACCCTCCATCGCCTCGGTCCAGCGGCCTCCGGTCCGTTTGTCCCCTGCGTAGCCGCCGAATTCCTCGACGATTCACGATCGCTCTGGAAGGAGGCCCGCGCCGGCCTCGCCTATCTCTCTCGCGTCGACGAGTTATCCCCTGAACAACAGCGCCGCCTGCGCGATTTCCTCGAGCGCGCCGCCCACGAGCGCATCCGGACCATCGCCGTCTCCGCCCCCCTGCAACTCGTCGCCGGCTCTTCCCAACCCCTCCGCCGCCTGGCCGCCGCCGGCTCTTTCCGCTCCGATCTCGCCAGTCACCTCACCGCCATCCGCTTCTCCATTCCTCCACTCCGCGACCGCAAAGACGACATCCCCCTGCTCGCCGGCCTGTTTCTCCGCACCTGGAGCCAGCAACACGACAAGCCGATGCGCGGCTTCGCCCCCGGCACCCTCGCGCGCCTCACCGCCCATACCTGGCCGGGCAATGTCCGCGAACTGGAATCCGTCATCGTTGCCGCCGCTCTCGAATGTCCCGGTCAGTGGATCCGGCCCATCGACATTCCTCGCCTGCAGTGGCCGGTTCCGGAGGCCGCGCCCGCACCCGTCGATCCCCTCGTCGATGATCCCAATCTCGACCGCGCCATCCTCCACCACATCACCCGCATTCTCGCCCGCGCCAATGGCAACAAAGTCCGCGCCGCCAAAATGCTGGGCATCAGTCGCTCCACCCTTTACCGTCTCCTCGACTCCACCCACCCCGCCAACTCCGCTGCCGACGACTCCGACCCTCGTTAGCGAAATAACGGCTGATCTCTGTTCACCGATCACTACTGATCAATTCATAACTCACAAACGCCACCTTCTGGCTATCTGGCGACCACGACGGCACATTGATCGTTCCCTGCCCTCCAAACAATTTCGCCAGCACCTTCACCTTTCCATCCACCAGTGACATCACCCGCAGCTCCACATCCTTATTCGCCGGATGCCCTGTCACATCCGCGCCATACGCCACAAACACCATCAGCTTTCCATCCGGTGAAATATGCGGGAACCAGTCATTCGATTCGTCCTTCACCACCTGCTCCTGCCCGCTTCCATCCGCATGCATCCGCCAGATCTGCATCCGTCCCGTCCGCTCCGAGTTGAAATAAATCCACTGCTCGTCCGGCGAATAATCCGGCCCATCGTCCAGCCCTTTCGCGGTCGTCAGCCGCGTCTCTTCCCCTCCACCAACCGGAATCGCATAAACATCGAAATCCCCGTTCCGCTGCCCCGTAAACGCCAGTGTCTTTCCATCCGGCGACCATCCATGCAGATACGATGGCGAGAATTGCGTCACGCGCCGCGGCGTCCCGCCCCCAATCGGCACAACGAACACGCTCGACTGGTGATCCGCCTGCGACGAATCGCTGATCCCGATCCACTGCCCGTCCGGCGACAGCACATGATCGTTGTTGCAACGGCTCTGCGCTCCCGTATCGATCACCTGCGGCTCTCCAGTCGCCACCGGGTGATTCTCGACCGCCACGCCCAGTCGCTCCAGATGCCCGTCGCGGTTGAAGATCAAAGCCGTGCCGTCATGCGTCCAGTTCGGAGCCTCGAAGTGGCTTGCAGAAACATACGTCACGTGGCGATCCGTCGACGCCACCGGCACAGTCTCCAGCACGCTCCACAACACCGGCTCACCCGTCGCCGCCGGTGGCGTCTTCAACTCCACATGCGAGAAAACCGCCATCGTCGTCGCATCCTTATCGTGGGCGCACACCCCGATCCCCACATAAAACTCGCCCGTCAGCGCAACCTTGATCGCCGCTCCCGCCGGCGCCAGCGAATCCCCGCTCCTGCTCGCCACATACAAATACGTCGTATCTCCCCTTTTCACGATCCGCAGCCGTACCGGTCCCATTACGTCCGACTCGATCTCATGCGTGTCGCCACCCTTCGCATCTCGGTATTGCAGCGACGTCAGCCCATTCCCGTGCAGCGCCGCATCCGCGTAAACCGAATCCGCATCCAGACTCTGCCGGATCATCAGCACCGCCTTGCGATGCGGATTTCCCGTTGCCGTCTGAATGGCAATATCCGCGCCCAGTGAAATATCCCCCGTCACCTTCTTCCACACGAAGTGAAACGCGTCCGCATTCGCCCAAAGATTCTCGCCGCTGCCCGTCACCGTATAACTGTGCTGCGCCGCGTCGTACTTTGCCGATCCCGCATGCAGCACCGTCCCCACATCCGTCTCGTTCTGAAATTCCCCCAGCGACGTCCCCGTCTGAGCGCTCGCCGATGCCCCGGCCCACAGAATCCCCATCGCACTAATCACGGCCAGCCCAATCCTCAAAACATTCCTCCTCACGACGAAGCAACCTCCCAGCCAGCGCATTCCTCCACCGGAATCCGCTGCCCCGGCCACGGTAGGAGCACGGTCTGCGAATGTCAATTCTTCCGGCAAAGGCTCCTCAGCCGCTGCGAATTCAGGCAAAATATTCGCCATGAAGAAATACCGGTTCACGGCGAAAATCGAACCCGGCCCCGGCGGCGGAGCCTTCGTCGTCTTCCCTTACGACGTCGAAAAGGAATTTGGCGCAAAAGACAGGGTGCCCGTCAAAGCCACCTTTGACGGCGTCCCCTACGCGGGCTCGCTCATGCGCTGCGGCGCCCAACAGCACATGCTCGGCATCCTCAAATCCATCCGCCAACAGACCGGCAAGCAGCTCGGCGACAGAATCGAAGTCGCGATCTGGAAGGACGAACAAGAACGCACCGTCGAAGTGCCCGCCGCTCTCGCCACCTTGATGAAGAAGCACGGCGTGCGAGAATTCTTCGACTCCCTCAGCTACACCAATCGCAAGGAATACTGCCGCTGGATCACCGACGCCAAAAAAGAAGAAACCCGCACCCAACGCCTCAATAAATCCATCGACATGCTCCGCAAGGGAATCAAGACCCCAGGCTAGCTCTGCGCTACCCTATGCTGCCTCGCTCGACGCCGGCTACGCCACCACCGCACCACAAGCCAGATGGTCGCGACCACGACCACCGATAGATAAACAATGTGTGAGGCAATCCAGAGCGCGACGCGGATCGCCCGTCTCATCCGCCCGGCCTTCCGCACCATCTCCGCTGGAATCACGACGGACTGGCTCCAGTCCATCGTCTCCATTCGCGGAAGAAATCCCTGCCGCACACACCCTTCCAGGTCGTAAACCCCGATGTTCTTTGAGAAATGGCTCGCGACAATCAGGTCGCGCGAGAACTCATCCCAGTTCAGCGGTCCGGTCCCCGATCCTGGAGACGTATCGCCATCCGTGCTGCCCACTGCGATGCCCTGGGCGCCGGGCCCGAGCGACAGGATTATCCCCGCTCCTGCCATCCGCGCGAAGCTGGTATAGAGCATCAGGTAGTCTTCGTTTCCGTGCACATCCACCGTACCCAGCCACCGATCCGGCAGCGACGAGTGCACGCTGCGCTCCGCGGGCACGTAAGGCATCTGGTAGGTCTGCACCACGAATCCTTGACGCTCCAGCTCGCGAATCAGTGCGCCATACGCCTCGCGTGCCCGTTCCATGCGCCTGCCGTTTACGCTCCTGCCCAGCAGGGTCGCAATCAAACGCCAACGATGCTTGCTGAGTGCCGATAACTCCGCGAAGCTCGGCTCGATATCCAGACCCACCGCGGACCACTGCAGACCCTCGCTGCTCGTCCACGCCTCAAAAGCCGCAATCCGTGACGCTGCCGCCGGCGCATTGTCGGCGTTGAAATAGTATCCCTGCTCCTTCGGCAACAGCAGCCACGCCACTGCCGGAATTCCTTCCGCATTGAGACCATGGACAACCGCGGCCCGCTCCGGCGTGAAATCCGGAAGAGCGACGGCCACCTGAGCATGCAGTTGCTGGAGCGCCGCGATTACCTGCGGGGTTGCCAGCATCGTTTGCGATCGCTCGATGCTCCCCTCGCAGCAAGCAAAGGTCAGTTGCGGGCGAGCTCCCGAGCCCTGCACGCGAACTCCCGTCTCGTCGCTCGCCGCGGAAACTGGACGCGCGGCACTTGTGAGCAACAGAGCGCACAACAAACCGCAAATGCAGGGGAACTTGTACCTCACGCGCCTCATCGAAACACATTCTTTCTGGAAAATGCCGCGTGCGTCGATCGGCACAAGATTACAGCACCGGCAGCGCAAGAATCCCGCCTCACACCCGCTCTCTGATACCGCGGTATGCTGTCTCCATTCCCATGACGAATCGCATGATCACGGTTCTCTTCTTTCTCGCCGCCTGGGCAGCCCCGCTGTGGGCGCCTCCAGCCTGCGCCGCCCCGCGCCCATACGCAGCGCAATCTGCCACCACCGCCGACGTCGAATCCCGCCGCAAGGCCCTCGACGACCTCTTCGCTCAAATCTGGGAAGACCGCCTTAGCCACTCCCCCGAATTCGCCTCCACCCTCGGCGACAAGCGCTTCAACGATCAGCTCACCGACTACTCCGTCGACGCCTGGAACCAGCAGCTAGCCCGCGGCCGCGACTACCTCCGCCGCCTCGGCGAAATCGACACCGCCGGCCTCACCGATCAGGAAGTCCTCAGCAAGGACCTCATGGTCCGCCAGCTCATCGAAGACCAGGAAGAGTCCGCTTTCAAGCCCTGGGAGATGCCCGTCAACCAGTTCAACGGCCTCCATCTCTCCCTGCCCCAGCTCGTCCCCCGACTCAGCTTCACCACCGCGAAGGACTACGACGACTACATCGCGCGCCTCAGCAAAGTCCCCACCGCCTTCCGCCAGATCTCCGACAACATGCTCACCGGCATCGACGACCAGCGCGTCCCACCCAAATATCTCCTCGAAAAAGTCCTCGTCCAGGTCAACGCGCTCCTCGCGCAAAAGCCCGAAGACAGCCCCTTCGCGCAGCCGCTCAAAAAATTCCCTGCCTCGATCCCGGCCGCCGACCAGACCCGCATCCACGATGAAGTCGTCGCCGCCATCACCAAACAGGTCTACCCCGCTTACCAGCGCTTCGCACGATTCCTCCAGGCCACCTACATCCCCGCCGGCCGCGCCGATCCCGGCGTTTGGTCTCTACCCGACGGCGACGCGTACTACGCCTTCCGCGT
>Ga0182015_10004429_pt1 | contig 15146 bp, 13 predicted proteins | sample 712P3MmetaG_FD_120478 | JGI IMG/M metagenome (GOLD analysis project Ga0182015, IMG submission 120478) | Permafrost microbial communities from Stordalen Mire, Sweden - 712P3M metaG | ecosystem: Environmental > Terrestrial > Soil > Wetlands > Permafrost | place: Sweden: Stordalen | collected...
GACAAAGTGTTGAGTTTGTTCGAGCCCCACACCGAAGTCATCCGCAAAGGCAAAGCGCATAAGCCCAACGAGTTTGGTAGGCTGGTGCGGATTGACGAGGTGGAAAACGGCATCGTGAGCGGCTACCAAGTTCTTACCGGCAATCCGGCCGACACCACGTCTTGGATGCCGGCGCTCGAACAACATCAGGCGTGTTTCGGACAAGCGCCGGAGATGGCCGCCGGCGACCGTGGATTTTTTTCCGCCAAAAACGAGCGCGAGGCAGAGGCCCTGGGAGTGAAAAAGCTGGCGCTGGCGGCGCGGGGACGGCTCTCGGCGAAGCGAGCCCAGCAGCAGAAGCAGCGCTGGTTCCGCCGCGCGCTGCGCTGGCGGGCCGGGATTGAAGCCACCATCAGCACCTTGAAACACCCTTTCTCGATGGCGCGAGCTACCTATAAAGGAGGGCGTGGCTTCGAGCGCTATGTGGGCTGGTGTGTCATAACTAAGAATCTATTTTCCATCGCTCGCTATCAACAGCGGCGGAGGGACCATGACCAAGTCAGTTGAGGGCACAGCCCAACGACGCAAGCTGCTGGGCGAGATCGAACGTCTGGCCGAGATCGCTGTCTTTGGAACGCTGTCGGAAACCTACCGCACCTGCGGACGAGCCGGCTGCCATTGTCAGGGCGACGGACCGAAGCATGGTCCGCATCTGAATGTGAGTTACCGCGGGGAGAAGGGCAAGACCACGGGCTACTATGTTCCAAAGGCAGCCAAGGAGGCCACGCGAGATGGAGTGGCCGCTTGGCAACAAATGCAGCAATGCTTGCGCGAACTGGCAGAACTCAATAAGGAGCGCAATCTGCAGCGTGCACGGGAGGACGATTCGCAATGACGTCTTGGTTTCGTCTAACTCTCTGCTTGGCGTTATTGTGTCTGTTACTCCACCTTACCCAGCCCGGCGACCTTAATCACCACTTACAAATTGTCGGCTGGGGATCATGGTTCGATCGAGGGAGAGAACCCGCACCCGACGCGCCCACCGTTTCGGCTGTCAGAAGCATGGAATTTCGGGCTCGCGCTGGACCTCGGCAATCTCTAGTCGTCGACTCTACGTTGACTGCGGGAAATAGTGGTCCACCCGGCTGGGAGACGCATAGGCCATCGGTACCGATTGGGCCTTGGCGAGTTGCCGGTCAAGCGGTCAAGCCGACAACTCCAACCAACCCCCCTCGAGCACGCTTCCGCACGAAAATACTGGCTCAAACCACCAATTTTAAAACTTTGGCGTTTCGCAACAGCCTTTAGCTAGGGCTTGGCCGCGGGCATCTTAGCCCGAGACGGCCGCAAAGCACTTCATGGGCCTTCCACAAAGAGCCGGGATGGCGGACTGACAGACCGAACGGACTCAAATGTCCAGCGTTTGCGACCCGCTGATCAGCGCGGGATGTAGTCATCGAGGAGCGGCACTACGGTAGAGGTAACGGGGAGAATGCGCTGCTGGGCGGCGTCCGGGGTTTCCCCGGGTAACATCGGAGTTATGAAGCGCACGAGAGCGCCGTCGCTGCGATTCATGCGAATCGCGTCCTTGACCAGATAGAACTTGGCCCAGTATTCGCTGGCCACAGCGCGATCATGGGCCCAATACCAATACAGCACCAACTGGCGCGCGCCCGCTCTTGCGATGACGTAGCGGTTGACAGGGAAGGGGCTATGACCGGGCAAAGCAAGCGTGACGCGGCTGCTTTCCACCGGAGCCCAACCCGCTCCAGGCAGACAGTTCTTCGGCGAGTGGATGGTATCTCCCGTGCGCTGGCTGGGGAAGTAAGCGATGTACAAATTCGTAACTGGAGTAGATGTGTCCGCCAGGGAATAGTCGCGGAGCAGGAACTCGCCCGGTCCGAGGACGTCAAGCACCTCTTTTTCGAGGGGGAGATCGGTGCCTGTCCAGGGGCCTAATTGCATGGGAAATGACTGAAGCGGTGGACGCGGTGGAAAAACTTCACTGCGCCCATGATCGTGAAGGAAGAGTGCGGTCGCACCAATCAGGAGGGTAGCAAGAACGAAACGGAGGGCGGAGCCAGATACACCCATCATGGGGCCTCCTTGTCGGGCCACAGCGCCTGCAAGACGCGGTGGAGAACGAATAGCAATACCAGCGACGCGACAAACATCAGCCAGCCCTGGAATTCGTGAAAGAAGCCCTGGGCCTTCTCCGGATCCCAGTATTGGACGAGAAGTCCGGTGCCCACGACGCGCAGGCTGTTCGCGGCTACAGCGATGGGGAGGGAGGCCAGCGCGAGCAGGACACGCACGGCAACTCTACGTTCCATCAGATAACCATAGATGATCGCCAGGGTGGTGAGTGACATCAGCGAACGGATGCCGCTGCAGGCGTCTGCTACCTCCAAAGCCATGGCCGGAAGGACGATAACGTTGCCCTCGCGTAAGACAGGAACGCCCATCCAGGGCAAAGTGGTGCTGGCAACCCTCGATGCCAGCAACTGCAGCGGGAAGGTGATTTGGTTGAAGAGAATGGCTGGAATGGGGATCATCAAAAGCAGGAATGCCCAGGGAAACAGAAGGGCGCGGAAGAAACTCCACCCGAGAAAGAGCACGATCAAGCCGGCCAGCACGATCAACATCGAGAACCGGGACAGGAAAAGCTCCGCGCCCATCTGACCGACCACCAGAACGCACAATCCGAACCCAAACAACAACAGGCCCCACCACGAGGGCTGCGGGCGCAGGCGGGTGAGCCGCGACCGCTCCTGCCAGATCACGAAGGCGGAAAACAGCGGGACGAAGAAACCGTGGGAGAAATTGGGATCCTTCCACCATTGCCCGACCAGGTGGGTGAGCACATGAATATACAGCCAGAGCAAGAGGCCAGCGATAAAAGCGGTTTGCCATAACGGGGGCGGCGCCGGGTCAGCCGCGCGCGCAGACGCAGTTGGGCGGTCGGATTGCAGCGCTTGGCTCACCTGGAACAGACTCCATGACTCACACCCGGGATAGGGTCCAGCATATGCGAAGCGAGGGGAGTCCGCAATCTAAAGTCCCCACCCCGCTCCACCCCAAGGAACTCCCACATGGCCCGTCCCGAAACAGATTGCGCGCCGGAGAAGGCAAAAGGTGGCCGAGTCCGAAGGGCAAGTTCCTAGTTTTTTTGGCTTCCACCATTCCTGTTGCAGGGGAGGGGTTTGGGCAATATTTCCTCTTTTGGGATTTGCGGACGTTAACATAAATTATCCCAAATTGGGTAAATACTTTTCCTTCTGTAGGGGAGGGTGTAAATTCGAACGAGCCGGTTTGCTTCCTCACGAGCCCCGTTTTGGCCTGTATACTTTTGAAAACACGGTGATCAACCTGTAATGAGCTCTTTCCTCGGCCTGCGAAGTTGGATGGCACCTTCCGTGCTCTCAGGAACCCTCTGGGGTCTAACTGTGCCTTTTTTGGGTGCCTCTTCCAACGAGGAAAAAGGTCGATAGATGCAATCGGGTGTCCGCCAAGGCGTGAAGAACATGCAGACCGCGATGGTTCACGAACCGGTGCGGAGAATGGACTTCGTGGAAGGCGTAAGTCCAAATATGCGGAGCGTGGAAGCGGTGATGCGGGAAGTGGCGCAGAGCGAAGTTCCTGTTCTGCTGCTGGCCGAGCACGGAGCGGGCAAGAAGGCGACGGCGCGACGCGTTCACGAACTTTCGCGGCACGCAAGGCAGCCGTTCCGCATGGTTTCTTCGGGCACGGTGGAGTCCAGCAAGTTGGCAGACTTGGAGGGGCGGGCCGATATGCCCGGCGCCGGCACGGTCTTTTTGGAAGAGGTGGCAGAACTGAGCGCGGAGGGTCAGGCAGGTTTGCTGCAGACCTTGACCCAAGGGAACGCGAATGGCGGCCGGCCGCAAGGCATGGCCCGGCTCATCTGCGGAAGTGCGCGTGACCTGGAAGCGGAAGTAAGAGCGGGGAGTCTGCGCGAGGATCTGTATTACCGAATCAGCGGCGTGTGCTTGCGGCTTCCTCCTCTGCGCCAGCGCCGGGAAGATATTCCCGTGCTGATGGAACATTTTCTGCGGAAATACGGGCACGATTTTCAGCGGACGGTGCCGGTACTGAGCGAAGAGACGCAGCGCTTATTTCAGGACTACTCCTGGCCGGGGAACGTGCGAGAACTGGAGAACGCGGCCAAAGCGATTGTGGCGCTGGGAGATGAAACGGTCGCGATGGGCGGGTTGCGGGCGATGCTGCTGCGGCCGGACCTGGGGAGCAACGGCAGCCGGGTTTCGCTCAAACAAGCGGCGCGGGCCGCCTCGCGCGAAGCGGAGAAACAAATCATTCTGCGCGTGCTCACCCGAACCCGTTGGAACCGGCGCCGGGCTGCGGAGGAGTTGCAGATCAGTTACAAGGCTTTGCTGTACAAGTTGAAACAAATGGGATGCTCCGAGTATGGGGCCTCGTAGCGCCAGAGGAGAGAGGATGAAGAAAGTAATGAAGCTGGCGTCCTTGGTGCTGATGGGGTTCGTGACCATCGGCATGTGGGCTCAGAAGGACACCGGCACGAGTGCTACCACGCCGGAGACACCGGCCGCGCCCGCGGTTCAACCACCCACGCCAGAAGTTCCGTCCGACTACGTCATCGGCGCCGACGATATGCTGAAAATCTCGGTCTGGCATGAACCGGACATGAACGTCGCTTTGCCGGTGCGTCCCGACGGCAAGATTTCGCTGCCTTTGCTGGACGACCTCCAGGCGGCGGGCATGACTCCCATGCAGCTGGCCGCGTCGATCAAGGAGAAGCTGAAGAAATATATTGCCGATCCCCGGGTCACCGTGGCAGTGGAGGCGATGAACAGCCAGCGGATTTACGTGTTGGGCGAAGTGCTGCATACCGGCGTTATGCCCTTGCTGCCCCATATGACCATGCTGCAGGCGCTGGCCAGTGCGGGATTTACGCAGTTTTCCAATCTCAAAGCGATTTACCTGCTGCGCACGCAAAACGGCCAGCAAACGAAAATACCGTTTAACTACAAGGACGCGATCAAGGCGAGGGGAACGCAGCAGAATATCGTGCTCCGACCGGGAGACACAATCGTTGTTCCGTAGGATCGTTGTCCACTCGAGTTGGCAAAAAGATAGTCTTGGAAAAAAGACAGTCGAAGAGGAATGCGGATGAAAAAAGGCCACATCATTTTGATCCTGACGCTGAGCTTGTTTTCGGCCAGCGTGGCCTGGGCGCAGAACGACCAGAACCAGCCGCCTGCGCCTTCTCCGGTGCCTGCCTTCGGACAGGAAAATCCTGCCCCAACGGTCAGCGAGAACCCCCCAATTTCCGCGATCGACCAGCCGGGGCTGGAGCCCCATGCGGCGCCGGAGAGTTTCCTGTTGCCCGGTCTGCATTTCAGCGAGTCCTTGGATTCTAACGTCGCCAACTCGCTGGGCGAGTCGTCGGTCGGCACAGTGACACGGGGTATGGGAAGCCTGACCCTGCAAAAACTCTGGAAAAACTATGCCGTGGCGATGGATTACGTCGGTGGCGTCGCCTATTACGGCCGCTCGGGCGTCGGACTGGAGCAACTGCAGGAATTCGATATAGACAACCGGATCAGCTGGAAGCGCGGGCAGTTGGCAATTCGCGATGCCTTCAGTTACCTCCCCGAAGGCAATTTCGACTTCGGAGCCTACGGTGGTGGCGGGGCTTACAGCGCGAGTTTCGGCAGCCTAGGCGCGGGCATGCTGGGAGCCGGCGCCTTCGGCGCGGGGAGCAGCGCCTTCATCGGAGGACAAAGCGTTTCGCTGGGTGAGGTACCTCGTCTTACCAATATAGGATTGGCGGACGTGGTTGAGAACCTGACTCCGAAATCAGCCGTGACCTTCGCGGCGGGCTATGGGCTCCAACATTTTTACGGGGGCATCATTTCTTCCGTGACTGGCGCGCAAGAGAACGCCGACTTCATCGGCAGCCGCGAGTTCGTCGCCACGGTCGCCTATGACCGGGTCCTGACTCCGAAGGACCAGTTCGCCGTGAGTTATGGCTACCAGGGATTTAATTATTCGACGGTGGACACGGCGTTTCACTCGAATGTCATACAAGCGATGTACGGGCACCGCATTTCCGGGCGGATGGATTTCGTGATCTCAGCGGGACCGCAATTTACGCACATCTCCGCCGATGAGCAGGTATGTACCTATTTAGGCCTGCCTATCAATCTCCCTACTTGCGTACCACCGGCCGTGGTTTTAGTCTTTGCCGAGACGGCCAACCACATCGGCGCTGCGGGTCGGATTTCGCTCCGCTACAAGTTTCCGAAAACCTCCTTCGCCATCAGCTACCAGCGTTATGACACAAGCGGCTCCGGGATATTCGCAGGCGCGGAGAGCAACATCGCGACGCTCGATGTGCAAAGGCCGTTGAGCCGTGTCTGGAATATTTTCTCCGACATCGGCTATTCCAAGAACGACCAGTTGCAGCTTGGGGGGGCGGCCGTCAGCTCGACCGCCTTCACTGAGGCCTACGCCGGAGTGGGCCTTCACCGTCAGTTCGGGCGCAATCTGCGCGGATTCGTGAGCTATCAGTTCAACGATTTGTTTTTCAATACTGCGTGTCCGGTGTCGCTTTCTCCGTGTGCAGCCGGCAGCAATACGTCCCACCGGCAAGTGGGTTCGATTGGGCTGGATTGGTCTCCCCGGCCAATCCGGCTTGACTAAATTTGGAGCTGGCCGTTAAGGGCCAGCGGAACGGGTGGTGAAGTGATGGAAGAGCGCGAACTAACCATGGACGATTATCTGGCGATGTTGCGCCGCCGGGTGAAAGTGATTCTGACTCCGGCGCTGCTGGCGCCGCTGGCCGGATTTCTGGTCTCGTATGCTTTCCCCGCCAAGTACACCTCGAAATCGCTGGTACTGGTGGAGGCGGCAAAGATTCCCGATGCGGTGGTGCAGCAGGTCTTCACCGAGGATCTGACGCAGCACATTGCGACCATTCAGCAGCAGGTGTTGAGCCCGAGCCGGCTGAAGCCCATGGTGGATGGGCTGGGCTTGGCGAAGCCGGGGCAGAACGCCGATGACGTAATCGCCAACATTCAACTGAACATGACGATCGAGCCCGTGGTCACGGATCTCTCCGGGATCGGCTTTGGGGGTAAGAAGAGGTCCAGCCAGAGCAGCTCGGCTCCCGCCTTCTATGTGGGCTATACCGCCTCGACTGCCCGCGAGGCCCAGCAGATCTGTACCGACCTGACCTCGATGCTGCTGGAAGAAGATCTCAAGTCGCGGCAGGCCGCGACGCAGGGTACAACGGCTTTCCTCACCCAGCAGGTGGCGGATGCCAAGCAGAGTCTCGACGATATGGATAAGAAGCTGGCGGCCTTCAAAAATCAGCACATGGGGCAGCTCCCCGGCGACGAGGACAACAATGTAAAGATTCTGATGGGATTGAATTCCCAACTGGATGCCAACACGCAGACCCTGAACCGGGCGACCCAGGACAAGTCCTATACCGAATCGTTGCTGGCGCAGCAGTTGGCGGCATGGAAAGCGACGCAGTCCTCGAACAATCCCCAAACCTTGCAGCAGCAGCTCTCGCAACTGCAGGCCCAGCTCATCGATCAGCAGGCACGCTATACCGACGACCACCCCGACGTGATCAAGACCCAGGCAGATATTGCTCAGGTAAAGAAGAAGATGGCGGAGAACAACGATGCCTCGACGAAGGGAAGCGACGCCGGGAACGAAAAGGAGTCCGGATCAGAGCCGCCCGAGATTCGTCAACTGCGGCTGCAGATTCATTCGTATGGAGATTTGATCGCCGAGGGGACGCGCGATCAGAAGAAACTTCAGGAGGAGATCGCGCTGTACCAGGGCCGGGTGGCATCGAGTCCTGGCGTTGAAGAAGAGTACAAGGAGCTGGCTCGCGACTACGACAACGCACAAAAGGTCTACCAGGACGACCTCGCCAAGCAAAGCACATCCAAGATGGCAACGCAGGCCGAGCAGGAGCAGCAAGGGGAACAGATGGGGCTTCTAAACCCCGCCGACCTGCCGGATTTGCCGAGCTTCCCGAACCGGTTGTTCTTTGCCGGTGGAGGATTGGGCACCGGACTGGCTCTAGGTCTCGGACTGGCGCTGTGGCTGGAACTGCGCGACAAGTCCATCCGCACGCAGGCAGACGCCGAAGCAGCGCTAGGTCTTCCCATGCTGGTCGCAGTGCCCTGGGTGGTGGAGACGGCGTCGGCCAATGGCAACGGCCATTTCTGGAAGCGGAAGAAGGGGCGCGAGGAGGAGAAGGAAACGGTCAAGATTTAGGCGAACACAGTTTAGGCAAATACCATGTACAAAGAGTTTTACGGCCTGCGGGCGAATCCGTTCAACGTCAACCCCGACCCGCGCTATCTGTTCCTGACGCGGCACACTGAGGAGGCTCTGGCTTGCCTCACCTATGGTATCCAGAGCCGCAAAGGTTTTGTGCTGCTGACTGGGGAGGTGGGGACGGGCAAGACCACGCTCATCAACAAGCTGCTGGAGTGGCTGCGCCTGCAGCAGGTGGCGACGGCCTTCATCTTCAATTCGCGCCTGAACACGCCGCAGTTTCTCGACTACATGATGGCGGACTTCGGCATTCCCTGCGATTCGAAGGCCAAGAGCCAGATCCTGCTGCGTCTTTACAACTGGCTGCTGGATCGCTATCGGGCCGGCGAGACGGCGGTGCTCATCGTGGATGAGGCTCAGAACCTGACCGATGAGGTCCTCGAAGAGATCCGCATGTTGACCAACCTGGAGACCTTCACGGAAAAGCTGCTCCAGATCGTGCTGGTGGGCCAGCCCGAGCTGGAGCAGAAGCTGAAGACGCCGCAACTGCGACAGTTACGGCAAAGGCTAACCCTGCGCGCCAAGACGCATCCTCTCACCCTGGACGAGACCAAAGCTTATGTGCAACAGCGCTTGCGCATCGCCGGTTCCAACGGTCAGCAGATCTTCGATCCTGAGGCCGTGGTGGCGATCCACGGCTATGCCAGCGGAATTCCGCGAGTTATCAACCTGCTGTGCGAGCACTGCCTGGTGAGTGCGTTCGTGGACCAGCAGAGAACGATCGGCCCAGCGGTGGTGGATGGCGTGGCCCGGGATTTTGATCTGGGCGAAAGCACGGCTGCAGGGGCGATGACGCCGCCACTGCCGGCGACGGCGCAGGAGAAGTTTGACTTGGTGGAAACTTTACGGTCGCTGGCCAGCTTAGCCGACCGGTTGCGGGAAAGGGAACGATAAGGGCCTCCCCCAGGAGAGAAAACTTATGAGCAGAATTCACGAAGCGTTGAAGAAGGCCGAACAGGACCGGGCGGCATCGCAGGGAGGCTCGATCCCGGCCCCGCCCAGTTTCGTGCCGGCGGCCGAGCCAGCCATCACGGCGATGGAAGAGTCGCCGGTCGCTGTGGCAGCGGGATCGCCTGCCGCTGCCGTTCCATTCCCGTCGGCGATTCCGTCATTCGCCAGTCCCTTCAGCCTCGACGCCTTGCTGGCGCGCTGCCCGCAACTGCAGTGGAAGCCGGATGAAAAGACGATGCTGTTTTTCAACGGCGACGACAGTGCGCGCGGGACTGAAGAATTCCGCACGCTGCGTTCCCGGCTTTATCACGCTCGAGAGAAGATGGCGCTGAAAAAGGTGCTGGTGACCAGCGCGCTGCCCAAAGAAGGCAAATCCTTCACTGCGGCAAACCTGGCGCAAGTGATGGTGAAGCAGCACGGACGCCGCGTATTGCTGATCGATGCCGATCTGCGCGGTCCCCGGCTGCATTTGATGCTGGGCACCACTTCGTCCCCCGGTCTTTCCGACTATCTGCAGGGAGGGAGCGACGAATTTGCGATCATGCAGCGCGGGGCGATGGAAAACCTGTTTTTTATTCCCAGCGGCCAGCAGATCTCCGATCCCTCCGAACTGGTGGCCAATGGGCGGCTCAAGGTCCTGATGCAGCGGGTGGAGGCTCTGTTTGACTGGATCATCATCGATTCGCCGCCCGCCGTGCCGGTCTCCGATGCCAGCGTACTGGCGAAGGCCTGCGACGGTGTACTGATGGTGGTGCGCTGCAATGCGACGCCCATCGATATGGCGCGCCGCGCGCGGGAGGAATTCCCCGACCAGACTCTGGTCGGGCTGGTGCTGAACGGGACGGATCGAGAATCCTCCGCTTATTCGCGGTATTACTACGAGGCGTACGTGAAGGATGTAACCGATTCGAAGTCCTAGGGAAGTTGGGGAAAATTGATCCGGCTGTTCAAAGTCTATTATCCGCTGCGCACACTGGTTCTTCTGGTGGGCGAGGCCATCATCGTTTGGTTTTCGTTTTTGCTGGCGACGGTATGGCGGAACCAAGAGAGCTGGCTGCTGGTCAACATTGATGGCGGATACCTTCAAGTCTTAGCGGTGCTGGGACCGAAGATTCTGGTGGTTACCGGAGTGGTGCTGCTGCTATCGCACTGGCTTGACCTGTACGACTCTTCCAGTCTGGGCGCGAAGTGGGAGCATGCTTTTCGCCTTCTGCTGGTGCTGGGGTTTGTGGCGCTGGCGCTGGCTGCCCTGGGCTCCCGGTATCCCAGCCTTCTGCCCGGGAATGGTTCGGCTTTTTGGGGACTCATCATCCTCACCTTCACTTTGTTTTGCTGGCGCACGGCCTATGCCTGGATGGTGAAACAGCCCTTCCTGCGCGAGCGGCTTTACGTTCTAGGCACGGGAGACCGAGCGGAACGGTTGGTGAGAGGTTTGCGCGAGCGCTCTGCACTGGGGATGGAAGTGGTGGGATGGACAGGGGATGTGGAAGGCGAATTGACGCGCGACAACGTGGCCTCGCACTTGCTGGGTTTCGCGCGGGGCAGGGGCGTGCATCGAGTGATCGTCGCCATGCCGGACCGCCGCGGCACTTTGCCGGTCGAAGAATTATTGGACCTGCGCCTGGAAGGGGTAAAGGTGGAAGAGGCCACCTCGTGGCTGGAAAGGATCTCGGGAAAGATCGAAGTCGAGCAGTTGTATCCCAGTTGGCTGATTTTTGCGGAAGGGTTCCGCTTCAGCGGTTTCTTCCGGCTGGTGCGCCGGGCGCTGAACTTTTCGTTTGCGCTGGCCGGACTGGTGATCTCGTTGCCGCTGCTTCCCTTCATCGTGCTGGCCGTCAAGCTGGATTCCTCGGGCCCGGTACTCTACCGGCAGCAGCGCGTGGGCCGGCGGGGAGTGATTTTTCATTGCTACAAATTCCGCACCATGCGCCAGGACGCGGAAGCCGATAGCGGAGCCACGTGGGCCTTGGACGACGATCCGCGTATCACGCGGGTTGGAAGGTTCCTGCGCGCTTCGCGCCTCGATGAGATCCCGCAGTTGTGGTGCGTGTTGAAGGGCGATATGCACTTTGTGGGACCGCGCCCGGAGCGGCCCGAGTTTGTCGAGTGGCTGAGCAAAGAAATTCCCTACTACGGGGTGCGTCATGTGGTGCGGCCTGGAATCACCGGGTGGGCGCAGGTGGAATATAAGTACGCCAATACACTGGGGGATGCGCGCGAAAAACTGCAATACGATCTCTTCTATATTAAGAACGCCTCACTCGGTCTGGATCTTCTCATCATGTTCCAGACCATCAAAATCGTGCTGCTGGGGCGGGGAGCGCGATGAGATGGGTCTTTTGGGGGGCGGCTTGTCTGATCGCCTACACCTACGTGGGTTATGTGGGCTGGTTGTGGCTGCGGGCATGTCTCTGGCCTTGGCCCGTGCTCCACGCGCAGCAGGAGCCTTACGTTTCCATCGTGATGGTGGTGCGCAACGAAGAGCGGACGCTCGAGAGCAAACTGCGGAATCTGCTGGAGTTGGACTATCCCGCGGAACGCTGTCAGATCGTGGTGGTCTCCGACGGGTCTACCGACCGGACGGAAGCGATTCTGCGCGAGCATGCGAACAATCCGCGCCTGCAGGTCGTCATGAATCAGTTGTCGCGTGGAAAGGCGTGCGGGTTGAATGAAGCCTTCGCATGGACCCGCGGAGATATCGTAGTTTTCACGGATGCGCGCCAGATGATCGAATCGTGCGCATTGCGGCTTTTGCTTGAAAGCTTCGCTGACCCGGAAGTGGGCTGCGTAAGCGGAGAACTGATGCTGGGCGATCCCGCCGCCGGCGAGAGCCGGCAGGGTATGGGACTTTATTGGCGCATCGAGAAGAAGGTGCGCAAACTGGAGGCGGCTTCCGGTTCGATGGTGGGCGCCACGGGCGCGCTCTATGCGGTGCGGCGCGAGTTGCTGACCGAGGTGCCCATGGGAACGATTCTGGATGACGTCTATATCCCGCTGCAAGTGGTGCGGCAGGGGCAGCGCGTGGTGTTCGAGCCTCGAGCCCAGGCCTGGGACAGTCCAGACTTGGGCGGTGGACCGGAGTTCGCGCGGAAGGTGCGTACGCTGAGCGGAAACTATCAGCTGTTACAACTGGCACCATGGATTCTGAGCCGGTCGAACCCCATTCGCTTCGAATTTGTCAGCCACAAACTGATGCGCTTACTCGTGCCGTTTGCTTTGCTAGCGGCGCTGCTGTCTTCGGTTTCGCTAACCAATCGGCTCTACCGGTTTGCCTTGGCCCTGCAGTTGACGTTTTATGGACTGGCTGTGCTGGGCATGTTAGGGCTGAAACGAGGTGTGGTTTCTCGTCTCGCAGATGCCGCCCTCACTTTTGTGGTTTTGAATACTGCTGCGATGTTGGCCTTGACAAATTTCGTTACCGGAAAGAAGGCAGCTTGGAAGTCGTAAAGCTCAAGCGGTTCGATCGGTCAGCACGCTCAAGGGAACGGAAGCTTTAATGGCGACGCTTACTGTTGGTTTGGAAGAGCGGAAAGTCAAAAGCTCCAACTCGCTTGGATATGGAGCGCTGGTTGTTTTTTCGTTTCTTTATTTTGCACGGCCGGAAGATCTCATACCGGGGCTGGGCAAGGTCCCGGTCGAAAAAATCCTCGGAGGAATCGCGTTTATCGCGCTGTTTTTCGGGATCAGGTCTCGTTCCACTTTTAAAAAGTGGCCCCTCGAACTAAAGCTGCTCGCCGCGCTGCTGGGTTGGCAAATTCTCTGTATTCCGTTCGCCTCTTATATTACGGGAGCGCTGTTGGTGGTGATCGACAGGTGTTCCAAAGCGTTGATTGTAGCGCTGCTAGTTGCCCTTGTGGCTGATTCTATCGGTCAGGTTCGACGTTTGATGTGGATCCAGGCCAGTGCAGTAGCGTTCATGACCTTTGTGTCGGTGCTGCTTTACAAGGGCGGAAGAATGGGCGGGGTGTTGGGAGGCGTCTTCGATAATCCCAATGACCTCGCCATGAACATCGCCTTGAACTTTCCGCTATGTCTGATGTTTTTGCTTTTGGAAAAGAATCCGATCAAGAAGCTCGTGTGGTTCGCAGGCATTCTGGTGATGGGTCGCGGGTTGATGCTGACGTATTCCCGGTCGGGCTTTCTGGCAATCGTGGTGGCCGTCATTTTTAGTTTGTTGGAATTCGGAATCCGGAACAAGCGTCATTATTTGTTTGGTGCTGCGGCATTTTGCGCGTTGGCTCTGCTGATTGCCGGGCCGCAGAGTTACGGCAACAGGATTAGAAGCCTGGTCTCCAATGACGTAGAAGTCTACGGAGATGCCAAAGGGCCACGCGCAGAGTTGCTAATGAAGAGTCTGGTCATCACCGCGAAACATCCGCTATTTGGAGTTGGGCCTGGGCAATTCGCAAGCTACACGGGCAAGTGGCTGGTCACGCATAACACTTACACGGAACTTAGCTCTGAGTGCGGAATTCCCGCGCTGATATTGTTTCTCCTGGTGATTCGCGAGTGTTTCAAGAACTTGGCAAGAACTCGCGCCACGCCGGGTTACCGGGCGAACCCGGATATCCGCATGTACACGAGCGCACTCTGGGCAGGATTTGCCAGCTACATTGCCGGGGCGGCGTTCGCCAGCACGGCGTACCAGCTTTTTCCATATTTCATGGTCGGTTACACGACAGCGTTATTTCGCTTGAGCAGCCAAAAGCCAGAGATCGCTGCCGTGAACTCCCCGTCGAAAGGCATGGCCTACTGGCAGAAAACCCAAGCCGGTTGGAGTCTCGTGTCGCGTCGCTCAAAATAAGGCCGCCGGTATCTACGCGGCGTCAGCAACGGGGGCCGCTTTCGCGGATTGCTTCCGGAAACCCATGACAATCGTTGCGCCAAAACGGTCAAGGGGGCGGGTCATTGTCGCGCGCATGAGAAGCAGTTCAAAGAAGGCGACGGGTGCAAAGAAGCGGCTATAGGGTTGTGGCTGAGTCAGAAAGCGCACGAACTCGGGCTTGAGCTTCACGGACTCGCCAAGGCGGCGGAGTTCGCGCGTATTGTTCGCGCGGTAATGAGTCGTGTAAATATCTTCCGCTGCGCGCCCGTCGCCCACCAGTTTCAGAATCAGCGACCGCGGCAGAAGCTTCTTCGCCAGGACGTTTGCGAAAACCAAGTAGTTCCGAGTGTTCGGAGTGTGCACCATGAAGACGCCCCCAGGAGCCAGGACGCGGGCTATCTCCCGGAAAATCGCAAGGGGGTCGGGCAGATGTTCGGCTACCATGTTGCAGGTAATCAGATCGAAGCTGGCGTCGGAGAAGGGAAGCGCGGCGAGCGATGCGCAGGTGCGCCGGGAGATGTTGACGTGTTTCCTCAGGTGAGGAAAATCGAGATCGACGCCAATTACGACCTGGGCCAGACGGACCAGTTCGTTTTCGAGCGGATCGAGATCCTCACCCAGTAGGCGCCAGCCACAACCTGAGTCCAACCACCGAACGGGATGAGTCAGATATTGTCGGACCGTTTCACCCCAGATCTCCTGGTTCCACCGGAGCTCAGGCAAGATTCTGAGCTGTAACCGCCGGGTAACCTTGCGACCAAGCCATTTGTCCCACATAAGCTTTGGCACGGCAAAATCCTCCGGTCCGCTGACTGCTTGTCTATCTTAGACGAACCCAGGCGTTTTGCACATCGATTTGGGGGGAAGGGGCGGGCGACATGTAAGAGTCACCTAGCGGGTTTCCTTCTTTATGGCATGAGTCTGAGCGTCTCTATACGTACAGACTGGTTGCGCTATAGAAAGGAAACCCTTATGTCTGATGACCTCGCCACTTTGGAAACCCAACGATCCGAGCTCCTGGAAGAGTTCC
>Ga0182015_10004430_pt1 | contig 15142 bp, 14 predicted proteins | sample 712P3MmetaG_FD_120478 | JGI IMG/M metagenome (GOLD analysis project Ga0182015, IMG submission 120478) | Permafrost microbial communities from Stordalen Mire, Sweden - 712P3M metaG | ecosystem: Environmental > Terrestrial > Soil > Wetlands > Permafrost | place: Sweden: Stordalen | collected...
ATCGCCGCCCGGCTGACCAGCCGCAGCGTCGGCGGGGTGACCTTGCCGGCCAGCAGCGCGTCGATCAGCTGCCGCTTGCGCTCCGCCGCGATGAACGGGCTCGACAGCGCGACGCGCAGATCCGGCTCGGCGTCGACGACCCGGCCGAACCTGAACAGCTCGTCCTCGACCTCATCCAGCGTGCCGTCGTCATCGGCGCCGGCCACGATCGCCAGCACGGCGAGCTGCTCGGCCGCGTCCGCCAGGTCGCCGGGGGCCGACCAGCGTCCGCTGACCAGCCCGGTCGCCACCTCAAGCGTGGCCGCGGCGACCTTCCCGGACAGCAGGGTCTCGGCCAGCCCAGCCTTGGCCGCGGCCGGCCGGGACGGGTCGGACAGCACCCGGCGCAGCCCGGACTCGCCGTCGAGCAGCTCGGTCACGGAAAACAGCTCGTCGCCGAGCTGGCCCGCATCGGCCCCGCCGGCCAGCATGCCCGTCAGCCGGTCGGTGGCCTCGGCCAGGGATGCCCTGCTCGCGCCTCTCATGACGAGGCCCTGGCTCCGGTCGTGCTCCCGGACTGCTCTTCCAGCTGCTCGAGGAACCGGTCGACAGTCCGGCTCTGCCGGGCCTCGTCTGCCAGCGACTCACCGACGACGCGGCTGGCCAGGTCGACCGCGAGGGCGCCGATCTCAGCGCGCAGCGAGGTGAGCGCCTGCTGCCGGTCGGCCTCGAGCTGGGCGTGCGCCGCGTCCACGATGCGCTGCCGCTCCGCCTCGCCCTCTGCCCGCAGCTCCGCCTTGATCTGGGCGCCTTGCTCTTTGGCCTCTTCCCGGAGCCGCGAGGCCTCATGCCTGGCCTCGGCAAGCTGGGCCTTGTAGTCGGCCAGCACGCGGCTGGCCTCCTCCTGGGCCTCCTCTGCGCGCTTCAGCCCGCCCTCGATCTTGTCGGTACGCTCCGCGAGGGTCTTGGTGATCCGCGGCATCAGCACCTTGTAGAGCAGGCCAAAGACGATCAGGAACGCGATGCTGCCGATGATCAGCTCAACGGCGTCAGGGATCAGCGGATCCGGCGCCGACGATGCGGCAAGGAAAATCACGGTCCGGCTTCCTCTCTGCGAGAGATCACGTTCGGCTCCGTCCTCGCCGCGATCAGCCGGCGGCGTGGAAGATGAACGGGATGACGATGCCGATCAGGGCCAGCGCCTCGGTCAGCGCGAACCCGATGTACATATTCGAGCGGATCAGCCCGGCCGCCTCAGGCTGACGGGCCATGGCCTCGACGCCATGACCGAAGATCAGGCCGATGCCAATGCCGGGCCCGATGGCCGCGAGGCCGTAGGCGACCGCCCCGAAGTTGATGATCAGCGTGGTCGTGGTGCCGGTGGAGGCCGCAAGATGTGCGAGGTCAAGCATGTGTGCATTCCTTTGCGTTCATGCCGGCGGAATTCCCCCGGCGGATTCGTGGGTGGGAAGCCGGTGGGCGGGACGCCAGCAGTGAGCGGCCCGTCGGCGCGGCTGCTCCCGCAGTCGCTGGCGTGCGCCGGTCGCGAGCCATCTCAGTGGCCTGCTTCCAGCGAGCCGCCGATGTACTGCGCCGTCAGGATGGTGAAGATGTAGGCCTGCAGCGCCTGGATCAGCATCTCGAAGGCGGTGAGAACGACCACTAGCAAGAACGAGGTCGCGCTGTACAGCAGGCCGATCCCGAGGCTGAACATGTACCAGGAGGCGAGGGTGAACACCAGGATGAGGATGTGCCCGGCGAACATGTTCGCGAAGAGCCGGACCGCCAGCGTGAACGGCCGGACCAGGATGTACTGGGCGATCTCGACCGGCGCGAGGATGACCAGGATCCCGATCGGCACGCCCTTCGGGACCATATTGCTGAAATAACCGCGCAGGCCCATGTTCTTGATGCCGACCACCGTGTAGGTGATGTAGACCATGAGCATCAGCGCGACGGGGAAGCCGATCCGCGACATGGCGGGGAACTGCGCCACCGGGATGATCTCCATCAGGTTCATCACCCAGATGAAGAAGAACAGCGAGACCAGGAACGGAAGGTAGCCGTCGCCCTTCTTGCCCATCATCGGCCGCAGGATCTGGTCGCGGACGAAGAAGACGCCCATCTCGCCCAGGTTCTGCGCGCCCTTGGGGACCACCTTGGGCTTGGCGAACGCGGCCCAGAAGAACCAGACGACCAGCGCGGTGCAGATCAGCGCGAGCAGCATCGGCTTGGTGAAGTGGAAGCCGCCGATCGAGAAGAGGGGCGGAAAGAGGAAGCTGTTCAGGCTCGGTGCCGGAAAACCGCAGCCGGAGAAGAGATGGCACCCGCTCCCGGCGAGCGCCTGAACATCACCGGCCACCTTGACCTCCCCCGAATCCGATCCTTCGCGCGGCGCCTTCGCGGGCCGCGCGGACGTCTATTACCCCGCGCGCGGCGGCTGATGCGGCCGCGGCCGCCGCCGTCGCACCTGCCGCCGTCGCACCTGCCGCCGTCGCGGCACGCAGGCCGACGGCGTCCTGCGGGCGGCTGCCGCCGATCAGGGCCTGCCGTACCGGTAGATGATCAGCATTATGGCGAGGACTAGTCCGATCAGCATTCCCGCCGGGAAAAGGATTGCCGCATGCAGCCAGTGGCCGAAGAGCCAGCCGATCCCGCCATACGCGGCCATCCCGGCAATGAGATAGCTGAAGACCGACCAGCCGGCGTTCTCCTCGCCGGGGCCAGCGGACCGGCCGGAGGAGTTCCGGCCCGGCCCCGCGGGACGGCCGCTGAAGCTCACGCCGCGTCACAGCCGGGCGCGCGCCGTCGATGGCAGCCTGACGCCCGGGCCGCGATCCGCCGTCCGGTCCTCGAGTAGCCGCCACGCGTCACCGTTCTCCGTCCGGCTTGATCTGCGGCACGGTCAGCCGCTCCACGGCCGGCTCGACATACGGCATCTTCAGCCGCAAGGACCACACGACCTGCGATGCGCTCCAGGCCAGGATGCACGCGAGCGCGGTCAGGCCGAAGAGCCTCGTGTTGAACGTCGTCGACGAGTCGAACCTGACGACGAAGAAGAGCAAGACCAGAATCTTCAGGAGGTAGGTGGTCATCGCCGTGATCATCATGGCCTGCGGGCTCACCTTCGCCGCACGCCCGACGGCCACCACGCTGATCGCGAAGAAGACCGCGACCAGCGCGATCCCGAGCACAGATCCGAGCAGCCCCTTGCCACCGCCCACGGCTAGGCTGATGACAGCCATCACCACGCCCGCGGCGGCCGTCGTGACGACCGACCGGCGGACGATCCCGGCGTAGTTCGCCAGCATCTAGAGGGCTCCGGGGGGCTCGGCGGAGAATTGACTGACCTGCGGAAATGACCGGCTGTTTACTTGAGTGCCCAGACGCCGCCGAGCGACCACGCGGCAGCAGCGGCGCGGCTCCGCCGCCAGGTCAGGGAAAGATATCACGGCCTGAACTCTCACTCATCTTCCAGCTCGGGGCTCGTGAAAGATATCACAAGCTCCATTATCACGGACTCACCGGGTCACCTACTGTGACGAATGCAACCGGCGGCCCACAAATGGTATGTAACGTACGCGACTGCCGGTCGCGCCCTGGCCCGCTCAGCGGGCTCCGCGGGCGCGGCACCGCGCGCACCTCACAACGAAGGCCTACCCACCACGGCGCCCGGTAAAAGTGCCGCGCGGTACTGGGCGCGGACTTAGCAGCGCGGCGCTGGTCAGCCGGGCCGGGCGCTGGTCAGCCGGGCCGGGCGGGCACGCTGGGCCGCGGCTGTGCCTCGCCGGCTAACGGCTGCGGGCTGGCATGGGCAGCACCCGGCGCGAGCCGGCGGCCCCGCTCCCACCACCGGAGCCTGGGCATCGACATCAGCAGCAGCGCCAGCACGGCGGCGGCGGTGGCCACGGCAAACACGAATAGCGGCGTCTTCGTGATGGACAGCCCGACCACCGTGCCGGAGAACAACGCCGCCCACAAGTACATGATCAGCACGCTGGAGCGATGGGAATGGCCGATGTCGAGCAGCCGGTGGTGCAGGTGCTTGCGGTCCGGCGCGAACAGCGACATGCCCGCCCTGGTCCGCCGGACGACGGCGAGCAGCAGGTCCGCGTAGGGGATGACGAGGATCGCCGCGGGCAGGATCAGCGGCAGGATCTCGGGGTACCGGTCGAGCGCGCCGCCCTGGTACGCCGCCGGGCTGGTCAGGATCGCGGGGTCGAGCGAGGCGATGCTCGAGATCGGCGCGTAGGCGAGCAGCAGGCCCAGCAGCATCGAGCCGGTGTCGCCCATGAAGATCCTGGCCGGGTAGAAGTTGTGCGGCACGAACCCGATGCAGGCGCCGGCCAGCACGGCGGACGCCAGCGCCGGGCCGGTCTGCTCGTCCAGCCCCAGCTTCTTGGTGAGCGTGTAGTAGTAGAGGAAGAAGGCCGCCGCGCCGATCCCGACGATCCCGACCGCGAGGCCGTCCAGCCCGTCGATGAAGTTGACCGCGTTAATAGTTGCCACCACGACCAGGATGGTCAGGGCCGTGGCCTGGTCAGAGGTGAGGACGAGCGTGGCGCCGCCGGGCGCGGGCAGCCAGCTCACCTCAGCGCCGCTCCAGACCAGGATGCCCCCCGCGGCCACCTGGCCGGCCAGCTTGCTGATCGCGTTCAGCCCCCACCGGTCGTCGACGAAGCCCACCACGACGATGAGGCCGCCGGCCAGCAGCAGGCCGGATTCCATCCGGCTGCCGGCGAATACGGTGCGCAGGGGCTCGATCTGGGCGGCCACCAGCAGTCCGACGGCCAGGCCGCCGTACATGGCCAGCCCGCCGAGCAGCGGGACCGGCTCGGTGTGCACGTCCCGGTCGCGGGCAGCATGAATCGCGCCGACCGCCACCGCGCCGCGGCGCACCAGCGGGGTGAGCAGGTAGGTGACAGCGGCCGTGATCAGCACCGTGAGCAGGTATTCACGCACGGCGGCTCACCAGGTCCGGACGGGTGTTACGGGCATTACGGCAACTCTAGAGCACCAGGCGGGAAGCCGGGCCTGTCCTGAGGCGAGCCGGCCCTGAGGCGGCCTGCCTCCCGAAGCCGGCCTGCCTCCCGAAGTCGGCCTGCCCGAAGCGGGTCCGCCCGAAGGCGGGGCTGCCGGAAAGCGCGACCCGCCCGGGGGCCGGGCCTGCCCGGCAGTCACGACTGCGGCGCGGCGTCTTCACCGGCGGTAACGGCCGCGACCTGGCGGAGCCGTTCGATCGAGATCACGCCCTGGCGCAGCAGCCGGGGCGTCGGGCCGGTCAGGTCGACGATCGTGGAGGCAAGCGCGCTCGCGCACGGGCCGCCGTCCAGGTAGATGGATACCGACTCGCCCAGCTGGTCCTCGGCTTCCGCCGCCGTGGTGGCGGACGGCCAGCCGGAGCGGTTCGCGCTGCTGACCGCGAGCGGGCCGGTTTCCTGCAGCAGCTCAAGCGCGACCTGATGCAGCGGCATCCGGACGGCGACGGTACCGCGGGTGTCGCCCAGGTCCCAGTACAGGGTCGGGGTGGCCCGGCACACCAGGGTGAGGCCGCCAGGCCAGAACTCGTCGACGAGGTCCTTGCCGTACGGCCCGAGATCGTCCACCAGGGCGGTGGCCGCGCGGACCGTGCCCACCAGCACCGGCGGCGGCATGCTTCTGCCCCGCCCCTTGGCAGCCAGCAGGCTGGTCACCGCGGCCGGGTTGAAGGCATCGGCGCCGATCCCGTAGACCGTGTCCGTCGGCAGCACGACGAGTTCGCCCCGGCGCGCCGCGGCGGTGGCCTCGGCCAGTCCCGCTACTCGCGCGGACGCATCAGCGCAGTCATACCGTCGGCTCATGGCCGCTCATCCTGCCACGTAACGTGCCCGGCCCGGCACCCGGCCGACCCGCAGCTTCGGCCGGCCCAGGCGAGTCCGGTCAGGACCGCGCGGCTGTCACGAACCGGTCCCGGCCGGCCAGGTCCTTGTGATTGCGGGTCTCCCGCCAGCCCTGTTCCTCCGGGAAGGTCCAGTAAACGGCGGCGCCCTGCGGCGCGCCGTGCTCGACGGCCACCAGGCCGCGGGATCGCAGCAGCCTGGCGGCCACCGCCTCAATGGTCCTGATCGCGTCGAGCCCGTCCGTGCCGCCCCACAGCGCGGTGGCCGGATCGTACTCGCCGACCTCGGGCGGCACCCATGCGCCGACCGGGATGTACGGCGGATTGCTGATCACCAGGTCCGTCATCCCGTCCAGCTCACCGAGCGCGGCAGCGAAATCGCCGCCGTGCATGGTTACCCGGCCCGCCGTATGCGGGGCCGATGCGGCGCACCGGGCGATGTTCCGCTCCGCCCACTGGCGGGCCAGCGGATCGGCCTCCACCGTGTGCACCCGGGCTCGCGGCACCTCCTGCGCGATGGCCAGCGCGATCGCGCCGGAGCCGGTACCGAGGTCGGCCACGACTGGCTCGGCGATGTCCATCTCCCTGAGCCGGTCAATCGCCCAGCCGGTCATGATCTCGGTTTCCTGCCGCGGCACGAAGACGCCGGGACCTACCTCAAGGTCCAGGTAGCGGAAGTACGCGCGCCCGGTGATGTGCTGCAGCGGCTCGCGCGCCGCGCGCCGGGCGATCTCGTCCCAGAACCGCGGATCGAAGCCGGTATCCGGCACCATCGGCAGCGCGCCGCGGGCCACGCCGTGCACGTGGGCGGCGATCAGCTCGGCGTCGTTCCGCGGCGATTCCACCCCCGCCCCGGCCAGCCGCGCGGTGGCGACGGCGATCTCGTCGAGCAGCAGGCTCATGCCGGCCGGCCGTGCGGCCCCCGGCCGTCCGCCGGTCCTTGCCCGCCACCCGGCCCCGGGCGGTCCGGTGGTATCAGGCCGTCAGGCTGCATCAGTGCCTGCCAGCTTCTCGGCCCGGTCCGCCGCGGTCAGCGCGGCAATCACCGCGTCCAGGTCGCCGTCGATGACCTGGTCCAGGTTGTATGCCTTGAAGCCGACCCGGTGGTCGGAGATGCGGTTCTCCGGGAAGTTATAGGTGCGGACCCGCTGGGAGCGGTCCACGGTGCTGACCTGGCTGCGGCGATCGGCCGACGCCTGGGCGTCCGCCTCCTCCTGCGCCTGGGCGAGCAGCCGGGCCCGCAGGATGCGCAGTGCCTGCTCCTTGTTCTGCAGCTGGCTCTTCTCGTTCTGGCAGGAGACCACGATCCCGGTGGGCAGGTGGGTGATCCGCACGGCGGAATCGGTGGTGTTCACGCTCTGGCCGCCGGGGCCGGACGAGCGGAACACGTCCACCCGCAGCTCATGGGGGTCGATGGTCACCTCGACCGGGTCGGCCTCCGGCATCACCAGGACGCCCGCCGCGGACGTGTGGATGCGGCCCTGCGACTCGGTGACCGGCACCCGCTGAACCCGGTGCACGCCGCCCTCGTATTTCAGCCGGGCCCACGCGCCGCCCTCGCCGGGCGAACCGCGCCGGCCGGCCTTGACCGCGACGGTGACGTCCTTGTACCCGCCCAGGCCGGTCACCGTGGCGTCCAGGACCTCCGTCTTCCAGCCCTGCCGCTCGGCGTAGCGGAGGTACATCCGGAGCAGGTCCCCGGCGAACAGGGCGGATTCCTCGCCGCCCTCGCCGGCCTTGACCTCGAGGATGACGTCCTTGGCGTCATTGCCGTCGCGCGGCACGAGCAGCTGCTGCAGCTGCTCCTCCAGCGCGGCCCGGCGGCGGCCGAGCTGCTCGGCCTCGGCCGCGAAGCTCGGGTCCTCCTCGGCGAGTTCCCGTGCGGCGGACTCATCGCCCGCGGTCTGTTCCCACTCCTGGTAGGCGTGCACGACCGAGCTGAGCTCGCCGTAACGCCTGCCTAGTGCCCTGGCGCGCTCCGGATCGGAGTGCAGCCCGGCGTCGGAAAGCTCGCGCTCCAGCTCAGCATGCTCGCTCGCAAGCTCCGCAAGCCGCTCGAACACCGCGTTCCTCCCCAGACGCCCGGCGCGGCGCCCGGCCAGCAGGCTGACCGGGCGGAGCCGGGCGGACCCAGCGTGATAGCGGTTCGGTTTTTGCGCGCCATGGCGATCACAAACCGAACCGCTCTTGAGATGGCTGCCGGGGCGGGGCTACTTCTCGGCCTTCGCCGGGCTGTCAGCCTTCTCGGGGCTGTCCGCGGCCGGCTTCTTGCCGAAGCGCCGCTCGAACCTCGCGACCCGGCCGCCGGTGTCCATGATCTTCTGCTTGCCCGTGTAGAACGGGTGGCAGTTCGAGCAGATGTCAGCGTGGATCACGCCATTCTTGGCGGTGCTCCGCGTGACGAAGCTGCTCCCGCACGTGCAGGTGACCGTGGTCACCACGTAGTCGGGATGAATATTCGCCTTCATGTCAGACTCCTGGTTCTGGCGGCCGCCGGGTCGCCGCAGGCAAGCTCTCGCGAGCCTGTGACGTGAACCGGTACCGCGCTATTTTCGGCTTACCAGTGTGCCAGACCGTGCAACACCCGGCCGGGCCTGGCGATTCCCGATGCCGCGGCTAGACCATGCTGGTCGTGGTCTTCTGCACCTGCAGCAGGAACTCGGCGTTGCTCTTGGTCTTGCCCATCCGCTCCATCAGCACTTCCAGGGCCTGCTGCGGCTCCAGTGCGTGCAGCACCCGGCGCAGCTGCCAGACGATCCTGAGCTCATCCGGCGTCATCAGCAGTTCTTCCTTGCGGGTGCTGGACGCGTCCACGTCCACCGCCGGGAAGATCCGCTTGTCGGCCAGTTCCCTGCGCAGCCGCAGTTCCATGTTGCCGGTGCCCTTGAACTCCTCGAAGATGACCTCGTCCGCGCGGGACCCGGTCTCGATCAGGGCGGTGGCCAGGATGGTGATCGAGCCGCCGTTCTCGATGTTGCGCGCCGCGCCGAAGAACCGCTTCGGCGGGTAGAGCGCCGTGGAGTCGACGCCACCGGACATGATCCGGCCGCTGGCCGGCGCGGACAGGTTGTAGGCGCGGCCCAGCCGGGTGATCGAGTCCAGCAGGACGACCACGTCGTGGCCCATTTCGGCCAGCCGCTTCGCTCGCTCGATGGCCAGCTCGGCAACGGTGGTGTGGTCCTCGGCGGGCCGGTCGAAGGTCGAGTAGATTACCTCGCCCTTGACCGAGCGCTGCATGTCGGTGACTTCCTCGGGACGCTCGTCCACCAGGACGACCATGAGATGGCACTCGGGGTTGTTCTTGGTGATCGCGTTCGCGATCGACTGCATGATCATCGTCTTGCCGGCCTTGGACGGCGACACGATCAGCCCGCGCTGGCCCTTGCCGATCGGGGCGATCAGGTCGATGATCCGGGTGGTCATGATGGTCGGCTCGGTCTCCAGCCGCAGCCGGTCCTGCGGGTACAGCGGGACGAGCTTGGAGAACTCCGGGCGCAGCTTGGACTGCTCGGGCTCCAGGCCGTTGATCTTGTCAAGCCGGACCAGGGCGTTGAACTTCTCCCTGCGCTCGCCGTCCTTGGGCTGCCGCACGGCGCCCTCGACGACGTCGCCCTTGCGCAGGCCGTACTTGCGCACCTGGGACAAGGAGACGTAGACGTCGTTGGAGCCGGGCAGGTACCCGGTGGTGCGCACGAACGCGTAGTTGTCCAGTACGTCCAGGATGCCGGCGATCGGGATGAGCACGTCATCCTCGGCGATCACGGGCTCGGCCTCGGTGCCCCGCTCGCGGCGCCGGTTGTTGTTGTTGTTACCGCCGCTGTTGTTATTGCGGTTGCGGAACCGGTCCCGGCTCCGCCGGCCGCCCGGGCCGTCGCGGTCATCATCGCGGCCGCCGCGGTCGTCGCCGCCCTGGTTGTTCCGGCCGCCGGAGCTCTGATCCCGGCCCTGGTTGTCCCGGGCCTGGTTATCCCTGCCCTGGTCGCGGTGCTGATCCGAGCCGTCTGAGGCCGCGCGGGGCTGCTCGTCGCGCCTGCCGTTGCCGCGCCGCCTGCTGCGATCGGCGCGCTGGCTATCGCCGCCGCGGTCGTCCGCGCCGCGCTGGGCGCCGCTCTCCGCCTGGCCGGCCTGGCCGGCCTCGGCCGGAGCGCGGTCGGCGACCTGCTGGCCGCTCGCCTGGCTGACAGCGCCATTGCCGGTGCCGCCCGCCGGGCCGCCGCTCACCGCGGGGCCATTACCCGTCACGGGAGCGCCGCTCACCGCGGGGCCCCTGCCCCTCACGGGAGCGCCGCTCACCGCGGGCCCGCTGTCCGTCACCGCCGCGCCGGTCACCGCCGCGCCGCGGGCAGCGCCGCGACCGCGGTTCGCCACCCGGCCGCCGCTCACGGCCGGCTCGCCAATGCCACCCGAGGAGGGTCCTGCACCGATTCCGCCGGCCTGCGGCGCATCCGCCGGGGAGCCCCCGGCGGGGGCGCCCAGCCCCTGCTGCGCTGATGTCTGTCGTTCCATGGCGTCCTGCTCAAGCTGGCGGGGTGCGCCGGCTCCCGCAGGCGCGCTCCGCTGGACTGAATGGTCACCCGCTGCGCCGGCCCGGCCGCTGGCCGCATGGCCGGCGGTCCCGCCCTGCCGCTGCTCGATCGCCGCCACCAGTTCGCCCTTGCGCATCCGGGCAGTGCCGGTCATGCCGAGCGACTGGGCGAGCCGCTGGAGCTCGGGCAGCAGCATCCCGGCCGCCCCCGTGCCAGCGCGGCGGCGCGTCCCGGCTGCCGCAGCATCACCGGCCTGGCCGCTCTTGTCCGGCCCGGAACCTGCAGAGCCTGCCCGGTCGGGAGCTGCTGCTGAGCCAGTCGTCGCCGGCGTCGTGGCCGGCGCGGGGAAGAGGGCAGGCGATTCCTCGGGCATGCCCGAGGTGCCGGTGAAAACTTCGGTGGTGTCGCTCACGAGGGTCCTTCCCAAGGCGCGGGCGCCGGCTGTCTGGCGGCCGGTAGATCCGCTGTCATAACCCGGCTGAATCGGCCGGGCCAGTTCCTGCACTGCACTTACTGCCATCCCCGTGCTTCCCCGCACACGGTTCCCGCCCGGAGGCGCTCTCTAGCATCTGCGACTGCACGAGGTCAGGGAGCCGCCGCAAGCCGCGTTCGTTCCACTCCTGGCAGGCGCGGAAGTCAAGCGATGAGTGATTTCCTCTGGGAAGTGCTGACTGCGACCAGCTACAAAACCGGACCGGCAGTGAGAGGGCGAACACCTGTCCCCATGGCGGGGCATCTAGTGCAGCACCCAGCTTAACACCAAGAGCACCCAAGGCATTCCTCAGAGCTGTCCGTCATCGGGCGGGAGGGGCCGACGGGGCCGGTGCGGACGACCCGGGGAAACCTAGGGAACCTTCTCGCGGCGCGGTTCAGGCGCACCTTCGCCGGCTGCTTTCCTGCGGATGAGTTCCCGACGTGACGAACTGAGCAATCGCACCTTGGCTGTCGGCATCCAGGGGCTTACATGCCAGGCGATACCCATTTCGCTGGCTGTTGAATCACCGTAGCAGGCCGCGAGTTCCCGCGCATAGGGCCGAGCAGCCCCAGGCCCGCCCCGAGCGCCGTCGCCGCGGCGTCCGCAAGCCACAGCCGCGCCCTGGCGGTAGCGGCATCTCGCGGCGCGGACCGCCCGCCGGCCGGCAGCGCCGGGCAGCTCTCCCGCACGTCGAGATACGCCCCGGCGAGCTCCTCCAGATACCGGGTGAGCGCGCGGGGCTGACCGCGGCGGGCGGCGACGGCGACGCGTTCTGGTAGCCAGGAGATGACACCGAGCAGCGCGAGCTCCGCCGGGTCCGCCAGCAGCCGCGGCTCGAATCCGGCCGGCTCTCCCCGGCTGAGGCCGAGGCCGGCCGCCCGGCGCAAGGTCGCCGACGCATCCGCGCGGGCAAAGGTGACCGCATAGAACGGGTTTGCCAGCACATGCCGAACGGATTGCGCCACGTCGATCGCCGCCGCCTGGCCGGCCGGAACCCTGGCCAGCGCGTAGACGATGGCATCGGCGCCAGCGAACGCGACGGCCACTCCCGCCGGGCCGGGAGGAACTCCTGCGGTGAGACCGGGGGGTGTCATCCGTTCTGAATCCTGGTCGGTTTTCACCTGGGCGCCGGCTGCCCTGGCCAGCCGGCCGGTCACCGCGGCGACGAGCCTGCGATGTGCCTGCGCCCAGGTCGGGGCCGTGATCAGGTCCGCGTCGGGAGGGGCGCGCAGGACCAGGCCGCGGAGGGCATCGCTGCGGGCGCAGGCCGGGCCGGCCTGGCTGACCCGGACGGCCAGGCCGGCCAGCGCATCGGCGGTGACCGTGACGGTCAGGTAGCCAGCCCCGGTCACGGTGGCCGCGCTGATCCAGTCGCGCCCGGCCAGCCCGGCCGCCAGCAGCGCGGCAATGCCGGGAGCGGCGCTGGCGTCGGCTAGCCGGAACGGCAGCGACGATGAATAGGTGCCGGGGGCGCCGCCGGGCGGCGGCCGCCAGGTGCCCGCCGCGCTAGCCGTGCCCGCGGCCGGCGGCAGCTCGCCCGCGGTGACGGCGGCCGCGATCAGCCGCGCCAGCTCGGCGCCGATGTCGCAGGGAAGCACCCGCCCAGGTTATGGCGCCGGCCAGTCAGTCGAAGGCACTGTGCGGAGCGCCGGCCAGCTCGCGGACCACGCGGATCATCTCCGCGGGATCGAACGGCTTGGTCAGGTACGCGTCCACGCCGATCTCCCGGCCCCTGGACTTATCGTCCTCCTGCGCCCGTGCCGTGATCAGCACCACCTTGATCCCGCTGGTCAGCGGGTTCTTGCGCAGCATGGTCGCCGTCACCCAGCCGTCCAGGCGCGGCATCATGACGTCCAGGGTGATCACGTCCGGGCTGGCGTCGGTCACCCGGTCGAGGCAGTCCTGGCCGTCCACGGCCGTCGCCACCTCGAACCCCTCAAGGGTGAGGTTGACGGCAATGAGCTGCCGGATGACCTCGTCATCATCGACAACCAGCACGCGGCCCAGTCCCTGCGTCACTCGCGCGAGGCTACCCGGTCGCGGATAGCCGTGCGCACAGATCGGCGCCGTGTCCGGCATACTTCCGGGCTGATAGCCTTGCACCGGCCTTGCAGGCCCGCCCGCTGTCGGCGAAGCTCGCAAGCCCCCATAGCTCAGGGGATAGAGCAACGGCCTCCGGAGCCGTGTGCGCAGGTTCGAATCCTGCTGGGGGCGCTAAATCGAACACGCAAGCTAATCACATTCTTTTAGCGACATGGCACCTGACCTGGGCTAACGTCCGGCATGGCCCACCCCTCCCCCGCGTCCGCGCCCCAGGCACGCCCCAGAACCCGCGACGCCCGACGCCTCCTGACGTAAGCGCTCTGGCGGTCAACGACCATCAAGACCGTGTATTCACCCGGGCACTTCACTTTACGAACCACCCGGACCCTGCGGCCACGCGCACAACCCCGTGCAGTCCAACCATGGCCCGATGCTCGCTGACCTGGTCGAAGTCGAATGGCTGCAGGTCGGTGCGCTGTGCCAGGACAATATTCATCTCGGTACAGGAGGTGACGAGTTGCAGCCTGGCGCGTTCTTCGAGGAATTCCATCCCGGCCTCGGCCAGCAGGTCCCAGTCGGCGGCAGATCGTCGTAGCGCATCACGGCTTCCGCCCGACTCCGTTCCGCTGTGAGGGCCTTCGTCTGCCAGATCGTGGCTGTGGCCTCGCCTTTCGCGATTCGGTGAACCCGGACGGAGCGCTGCGGGAGGATTGATAGCCCGGTCCCGCTGGACTACCTGCAATGGCAGGACATCTGGCTTGTCCTACCCCGCGTCTATTCTCCGGGAGCGGTTCCAGCAAGGTGGCCGCGCACGTAGGCGGGAGTACCGTAGGCACGGGCTGCCGTGGGACCGGCTTGTCGTAGTGCTGGCGAGCCGGGAGGGGAGGGGCGGGTGCCTGACCGTAGTTTCGGCTGGCCTTCGCGTGACCGTGAGACGCTCATCCGTTCGGCTATCCGGAGCTGGCGGGATGGCCTGATCAACTTGACCGGGTCGAACCGCCTGCTCAACTTCAAGCCGAGCAGGACTGGCATGATCAGCCTGGTTCGCCCATCGCCGGAGGACGTTCTGCCTCGCCTCGCAAGAGGCGGGGTCTACCGCCTCCGGTCTCTGCAGCCGAAGCGGGCTGACTCCGGCGCGGACGGCGAGCCTGGGGATGGTGGGCCTGACGCGGGCTTCCCTGTCCCGCCGCCTGCGGCGGACAAGCTGGATACTGATAAGGCTCCCGAGGATCTTGCTGCCGCGTTGCGCGCGCTGTACCGGCGATCGAATCAGGATTATCTGGACCGGGGCGTGCGGGTCCTCTACCTTGCGTTCGGCACCTTGACGTGGACCGATGAGGACCGGAGCCGCTACACGAGCCCGCTGCTGCTCGTCCCGGTCCAGCTCGAGGGCGTGGGAGCCGCGAAGGGCCCGGAATTGAGGGCAGCGCCTGAGGAGGAGCCTACTGTCAACCCGGCGCTTGCCCTGAAGCTGTCCCAGTACGGGATCGAGCTGCCCCGCGTGGACGACCTCGAGGACATTACTCTGGCCGGGGTTCTGGGCGCGGTCCGGGCTGCGGTCACTGGCCAGGACGGGTGGCAGGTCAGCGACAGCCTGGTGCTGTCCTGTTTCTCCTTCGCCAAGGAGGCGATGTACCGAGATCTGCTCGATCACGAAGACCAGATCGCGGCCCACCCTGCGGTCGCGGCACTCGCGGCTGGTGGCCGGGGCGAGGCATCGTCGGAGTTTTTCTTCGACGAGATTCCCGATCATGAGGTTGACCGGCGCGCCGGCCCGGAGGGCACGCCGGTGATCCTGGACGCAGATTCCTCGCAGCGGGCTAGCATCGCCGCCGCGCTGGATGGCCGGTCGTTCGTGATGGACGGGCCGCCTGGCACAGGCAAGAGCCAGACGATCGCCAATATGATCGGTGTCCTGTTGCAAGCAGGGAAGACGGTGCTGTTTGTCTCGGAGAAGGCTGCGGCGCTGGATGTGGTGCGGGACCGGCTTGACGAGGCGGGGTTGCGTGCCTACCTGCTGGAACTGCACTCGCACAAGGCAACCCGCAAGCAGGTCGCGGTGGCGCTCGGGACGGCGCTTGATAGCGTGCCGGTCTCGCCGGCGCCTATGCCGCCGATGGATGTGGACACTGCACGTAAGCGCCGTGAGCAGCTGAACGCCTATGCCGATGCGATGAACCGCCAGCGCGGCCCGCTCGGCTACTCGCTGCACTACGTCCTCGGGATGATCGCCAAGCTGCA
>Ga0182015_10004431_pt1 | contig 15142 bp, 10 predicted proteins | sample 712P3MmetaG_FD_120478 | JGI IMG/M metagenome (GOLD analysis project Ga0182015, IMG submission 120478) | Permafrost microbial communities from Stordalen Mire, Sweden - 712P3M metaG | ecosystem: Environmental > Terrestrial > Soil > Wetlands > Permafrost | place: Sweden: Stordalen | collected...
AAAAGAACTGTTTCTGGGCAACATATGTGAATTGCGACCGGTGGAACGTGACGTCAAGGCACAAATTAGCGCAGTCCTCGACACCCCGATCCGCATGGGATCAGGTGAATTCCAAATATCATGGTGTTCTCAAAGGGTGCGAATCTCTCTTATATGTAGATGTGCATTTAGGGCAGATTGCCGAAACTCGAAAGTCATATCGTGCGCTCCCCGAGATTGCCCGTCCCAGACGAGAACCGCCGTTACACTTGTGTGCAAACTGCGCGCGATATCATGGGCTTGTTTAATGATCATAGCGTTCGCCGCACGGTAAGCGTCTGGGCCCCGGTCGGAACGGTCCAAGCACAAAACAGCGTCGTGCGAACTCATCGTAGCGAATAGCCGATCGAACCGTTCGCCCCATTCCCCCGGTCGATCGATCACTGAAGTGCTGCGAAAGACTTCGGGAGTGAACGGCAAAACAACCTTTCGATCGATCGCCAAATCACCTGCCGTCTCTAGAGCGAGAAGGTCGGCGCCATTTGCCGCAGAGCAAACCAATGCCTTGGGCTTTAGCTCGGTGAACAGCGTCCGGAGATCTTGCGTCACCCGACGCAGATTATGGAAGGGGAAACGCTCTTGTACCGAGTCCGGTGCGTCGATACGCCGCCCAGCCAGGGCAAGAATCATGTTACGTCAGGCTCGATTTCATGACATTAAAATTGGTTGAAACAGGATGGATGCAGATCGTTTTCAGCAACTGCTCTGCCTATCTGCCGCAAATCGTCAATGTGATCCACAGAATCCAGGGGCTGAACATCCTCGGGGCGGATGTTCGGAAGTCCCAAGTCTACAAGTCCTGCCCGGCTAAGATCCGCGTCGAGGCGAATGTAAGTGAACAGTTTAGAATCGGTAGGCCCCTTCTGCATCTTCATATCACCTATTTCGGAATCGAGCTTTGAACCGACTAAACAGTCTCCGAATACACGGCACAGAAAATCCTGTTCGTTTTGAGCAGCAAAGATCAGTGCTGGAGGAATGCATCGAGCGTTAAAAAGTAGATTCATGTTGTCGGCGCTCAAGTTCGCGTTGGCTTTCGGAGTAGTGCCGGTTCCGACCGAAACCAGCAGCATTTTGTCCAGGCCGGCGGCCCATTGGATTTTATAAGCCTCGATAGTTGCCATAAGAAATAATTGAAACGCAGGATTATTGTATGTGGTGACGGCTCCATCCACGAATAGAAACTCTTTATCCCCAATTCGAACCAGTTCAGGTGGGAAATAGGTTGGCGCAGCGGTGCTGGCACGCACAAGTTGCCAGAGGGGAAGCCTAAGGTTGCAATCGGGCAGGCTAGGATCATTATATTTGGCCCGAGGATTGTTGGAAATGGGCCAAGGGGAATCCGTCGTAGCGTTGCGCATCACCACCATCAGCAAGGTTCTGACAGTGTCGGACCCGAGGCTCGTCGATGCGCCCAGAATTTCCTTCAACTTCGCAGATAACTCGTCGTCTTCATATTTGTACTTTAGGCGTCTAAGATATCCGGCGGGCGTGAACATCGCTTTGGAAAAGGAATGATAGAAGTGACTAATTTCTGAGATGCTCATGCCAATCGAAAGACACGTGGCGATTATCGCGCCTGTGCTCGTACCGGCGATGTAGTCGAAATAGTCGGCCAGTCTGAAGTCAGGGTTTCCCATGCCTTTCGTTTCACGAAGAATGTCTTCCATGCGAGCGAGAATCTCGAGGGTAATGACTCCGCGGATGCCACCGCCGTCAAGCGAAAGCAGTTTCTTCGGCGAAACCGGGTTTAACTTGTCTGACAAGGCCATGTCTGATTTATTTTTGCGGCTTTGTTCCCATTATTAGTGAAAATCGTCAAACCCAATTCGCGGGCGGATGTACAATAACATCCCTTCGGCGCGAGGTTCAAAGGTCAATATATGGCAAACGACGTGACGATCCAATCGGCGCGAGGGAGGCGCGCCTATGTCGCTCCCGCCGTCCTCGCATTGGTATGGATTGCCGTTGTGATTTCGCTTGGATACATAGGTTTCCGCGACGCAAACTCCCGACCAGCCGATCGCATCTACCTCGCATTGCAACTGTTCTACATTGGCGGCAGTAATTTTCCGCAGCACCTGAACTGGGAGCTCCAGGTAGCGCGTTTCCTGGCCCCTGCTGGAATGTTCTTGACTCTACTTGTAGGGATCCAGGTAATTACATTTTTGTTTGTCGATAAATTTCGCCGGTGGACACTGAGGATAAATACGCGAAAGCACGTCGTCGTTTGTGGACTCGGACGCAAGGGATTGCAAATTGTAACCGATCTTCGAAGCAAGAAGTACTCGGACCCCGTGCTCGTTATCGATAAAGATGAGAGCAATCAACTGATTTCCGATTGCGACCGACTGGGCGCAGTGGTGTTGATTGGCGATGCGACTAAGATGGCAACCCTGCGAAAGGCTTACATTCATAATGCCAAATATATTGTCGCGACGTGCGGCGATGATGGAGTAAACATCGAAATTGCGCTGCGTGCAGAAGAACTCCTGTCGAAGAAATCGCCAGTGAGCAAGGGGAGTGGCCTGCCGTGTTACGTTCACATCTTTAATTTGGAACTTCGAACGCTCTTCCGGCAATACAGGGCGTTGACACCGAGTTCGCATCACACACAACTCACGATCTTCAACGTGTACGAAAACAGCGCTCGCTTACTGTTCCGTAGCCACTTCATGGATTACCAACATCCGATCCTGAGAGAGGATGATCCCCGCCAGGCGCACCTGGTCGTATTCGGCTTCGGGCAGTTGGGTGAGAGCGTCGTGTTGCAGGCAGTCAGGCTGGCACACTTTCCTAATGGAAAAAAATTGCGTGTGACAGTAATCGACAAGGATGCTACGCGACGGCACAATCGCTTTCTTGTCCACTACGGCTCCTTTCACGAATTGTGTGAGGCTGACTTTATCGAGAGCGATGCGGAGAAACCTGCTGTCCTGGACCAAGTCGCGCGATGGTGCGATGAAAGAAATTCAGTCGTGACGCTAGCCGTTTGTTTCGACAGCGATTCACATAGCTTATCGTTCGGTTTGAGCCTACGAAACAGAATTGGGCCGTCGAGGTGTCCGATCCTGGTACGTATGGAATCGCATGCCGGATTGGCCAAACTTATCGCTGACATCAAGGAGGGCTCGGAGCACTTTCGTGAAATACAAGGATTCGCCAAGATTGAGGAGGCATCCTCCGCCGCGGTGGTGATAAGCGACACGCTAAATGCACTTCCACGGAAGGTCCACAGGGACTTCGTACGCAAGCGAGTTAACGAAGGGCGGAGTCCGGACGATCCGTCGATGAAGAGGTGGGAAGACTTAGACCCTGATTTAAAAGATTCCAATTGGCAACAGGCGGAACACCTGAAACTTAAGTTAAGAGCGATTACCGGAATTAATGTCGATAAAATCGGTGAACAAGACGCTGAAAAGCTCGCGAAAATGGAACACAACCGGTGGATTGCGGAGCGTTGTCTAGCAGGTTGGAGACTAGGATCGGTTAAGGATGTCACTAAACGAATCCATCCAGATCTGAAACCCTGGCAAGAACTCGAATCCAGAGTACGACAATACGATTTGGAAGCGGTCAGACTCATTCCGGCACTGAAGTCTCTGGATGAGCAGCCGTAAACAGAGGTCCAAAAATACTTCTAGTTCTGGTGAAACTCGACGTTTTTCCTGTAAGACCGATCTAACTCGGGGAGTAGTTCAATGAATCAGCGACCTTTGATCTTCATATCGGCGGTCAGTCGTGAATTGCGGGACGTCCGACAGTCGGCAGCGAATACGCTGCAGTTCATGGGATATGAGCCAGTATGGCAAGATATTTTCGGAACCGAGCAAGGCGATCTTCGCGCGATGCTCCGGCGCAAGATCGATCAGTGCAGTGGCGTGGTTCAGCTAATCGGCCGCCGTTACGGAGCTGAACCGCCAACTCCCGATCCTAAATTTGGACGCGTTAGCTACACACAATACGAGGCACTCTACGCCCAGGCACGCGGGAAGAAGGTCTGGTACCTGGTTATGGCTGACGACTTTCCAGCCAGCGCTGGCGATCCAGAGCCCCCGGAACTTGGGAAGCTCCAACAGGCGTATCGGGATGGGCTAGAAGGTCATTCGCTTTACCATCTAATTGATAACCCTGATGCTCTTCAAAACCGCATTCTGCAACTTCGCGACGATTTGGCCACCCTGAGGCGCGGTTTCAATCGTTGGGCTAAAGCTGTCATTCTCCTTCTCGTTCTGATCGCGGGCGTCGTCATGTTGGTGCTGCTGCGAGAAACGCATGTCTCTCAAGAAGTCGAAAAGAACACGCGTGCTGTCGCGGGAGCCAAACGGGAAGTGAGTGCCGACGCACGCAAGGAGCTGGCAAACATGGGTATCCCGTGGAATCTGGAAAGCTTCAAATCAGCGACTCGGTCCGGTGATCTCCGCTCGCTGGAACTTTTCCTGAGCGGAGGCTTCTCGGCAAACCAGCTTAACGAAGACGGCACAATGTTTGTCGTGACACAGGCGATCTACGGCAACGTGCCTAACTTCGCACAGGTCCTTGATCTGTTCAAAAAGAACGGCTTGGACTTTCACGCGGTTGAGACCGGCAATGAGAACCAACTTTTTCAATTGCGGCAACCGAATCACACACTGGAGTTTGAAGCCTACGACGCGGCGGCATTTAAGCGAAGTGTTGCCGCGGTGCAAACTCTGTATCATGCCGGTGCCAAGCCCGATAGCGTCATTGCTGAATACAAGGGCCATCTCCTAGCCGACAAAGACGCAATTGTTGCAGCTCAGAAGAGAAGCGAGGAAATGAGGCGACAGTTTGGCCCCTTGGCGGGTGACGATAACCTCGGCGCGCTGCAGATGAACATGGTCGGCTATGCCGCCAAACTGGATGTAATCCTGACAGCGCTAGGCATTCCTGTGGACACAGTGATTCCTCGCAACCCCGCACCCGGCCAAACTGGATCTTCCCCTGCACCCGCACCGACGAAATGAGTAATCGCGGCCCAGAGGACATGCACTATTCGGATCGAACTCTATCTACCGTGTGCGAAGGCTACGGCGTCACTTTCGCCCAGCGCGAACTCGCGAATCGGGTCCGGCCATTATCGGAAGCGAATCGAGATCCTCGGAAACCGATCTTCAACGAAGCATTGAACGAGAGCTGAAGAGGCTGATTTTGTTTCCCATCCCGGGACTGCCTAGGACCACGTTAGAAGCCTTACAAGGAAGCCGAGATCACTCAGGAGATGCACGGCCGCTGGCGGAATAAGTTCGGGGCGCGCCTTAACGCTAGCCCAGGAAGGGGCATTTATTGAGCTCAAAAACGTGTGTGTGTGGGCAGAGAAACTAAGCACTTTGAGGTGCGACGGGTCAATTACTTGCAAGCCGAATTGCACGAACGTTATTGGGCAGCCGACAAACGGCGCATCTGGGCGCTGCCGATGCCCAGCCGGTAGCACTACGATTGCGGTTGGAATATGTGAGGCCGCTGGAGTCGGGTCGGGGGCAGCGAGCGCGGGAGCGCACGATGCGCGAGATATAGGTCCGACTCGGGAATTACGGTTGATTGGGCGGACGCTCTGAATAAACAGGTCAAGGTCGTGGTACGCTCAATGTAAGGCGAGCGCGATTCGATGAGGAAGCTACTCCTGTTTTTGTCCACGATTCTAGCGGCCGGTCTATTCCTTGCGCATTTGGACGCGCTCCCCGCTCAATCGCTCACGCGTGACGGTTGCCCTCGTCCGCAAGAAGGCACCATCGTCGAAGAGCCAACCGATTTGCGGAGCCAGAACGGCGTCCTCAAAGTTGATCTGACGATACGCAACTCCGCCGACTCCGGCGGCCGAATCCGTTACTGCTATGTGTCAGCCGACGGTAGCGAATCGCCCAATTTGCGAGCGGCACCGGGCGATCTTCTCATTCTGAAATTGAAGAACGATCTAGAGGATCTCGCCGCCGAGTCGCCTGCAATCGATATTGATCATTCTCAGATGAAATTGAGGAGCGACTCCAACCCCTGTGCAAGCGGTTTGATGGCTTCAACGTCGACGAACCTCCATTTCCACGGCTTCGCGATTCCGCCCGTTTGCCACCAGGACGATGTGTTGAAGACATCCATCGGCCCCAACGATCCGCCATTTGAGTATCGATTCCGCATCCCTGCAGACCAGCCTCCCGGATTGTATTGGTATCATCCGCATATCCACGGGTTCACGAAGGCACAGGTACTCGGTGGCGCATCAGGTGAGATCATCGTTGAGGGAATCGAGCGCGCGAACAAGGCCGTGGCAGGATTGCCCGAACTAGTCCTGATTATCCGCGATCAGGATTTACTGAACCCGAATTCGCCTCCCTCGAAATCTGAACCCGTAATACCCCACATGCTCTATGATCGCGATGGAGACGCCGCCAACACTGGCACGGGATTCGGCAAGCCGGCGAAGGATCTCTCGATCAATTTTGTTCCCGTCCCATATCCCAACTACCCTCCTGCTGTAATTGAGGTGAAACCAGAGGAGCGGCAATTATGGCGAGTGTCTAACTCGTCCGGCATCACCTACCTCAATTTGCAAGTCTTGTTCAATCGAGTGCCGCAGCAACTTGGCCTGGTGGCTCTCGATGGCGTTCCTCTGAATGAGAGCGGAACTCTGGGGGATTTTATTGACTGGCAAACGCACCTCGGCGTACCCCCCGGGGGGCGCGTGGAATTCATTGTGAAAGGCCCTCCAGTTGGCGTGAGCGGACTTCTCGTGACGCGAAGCGTCGATACGGGTGCGGGTGGCGAGAATGATCCGAATCGCGCGCTGGCAACGATTACGGCGAAGGACGGTGCGCCGGAACCGCATTCGAGGCTCGCCCCTTCTCCGATTCCGCTTCCGCCGTCTCAGATACCATGGCTGGGAAATGTAACCCCTGTGCGCACCCGGCGCCTTTATTTTTCGGAGAAGCTGCTCGAACCGAACAATCCCAACAGCGCGACGGATTTTTTCATCACGTTGGACGGACAGAAACCCGCGCCGTTCGATCCAGGATCGAGCACTCCGAATATCGTCGTGAAGCAAGGAACGGTGGAAGATTGGGTCATCGAGAATCGATCGAACGAATTGCACGCGTTCCACATTCATCAGCTACATTTTTTACTTCTTGATTATCTAGGTCAGTCAGTGAACGAGCCGTTCCTTCGCGACACAGTGAACGTGCCTTATTACAACGGCAAAACTCTCGTATATCCGAGCATCAGGTTGCGGATGGATTTTCGCGATCCGAATACTGTCGGGACTTTTGTCTATCACTGTCATCTGTTGGAGCACGAAGACGCGGGAATGATGGGATTAGTACGTGTAGTACCAGCGGATGCCGCGAATGCGTCAACGACCGCTACTGCGACACTTTCCTCGAAAAACGGAAAGCACTGAATTTCATTGCGCGGAATCCTTTCAGTTTCATCGAATTACAGGGCCATTGCTGTGAATCTCTCATGCCTTTCCAAGAAGCCATTGAGTTCGCTTCCAGTGGACTCGATCAACTAGATTCCAGCGAAATCTGTTTCCCTCTCCCTAGAAATCTGGATATTTCGCCCTGTGGATTTCTTGAGTTTTTTATCCAGCTCACATGCAAATTCAAACAGAAATTAGCGTTATACTCCGCGCCTCAGTTTTTCCACGTCGTTGTTTTGCGAAGGTCTAGTTTCGAAAAGGAGGAAGGGTAATGTCCTACAAACGCGTCGTGTCCGCAGCCAGGTGTTGTCTGCGTACTGGCCTTGCGACTCTTGCACTTTTTCAGTTCACCATCGGAGCAAATTTGGCCAATGCGTCTCCCGGCTCCAACTCACCTGACAACAACACGCGTACTCCGATCAAACACGTCATTGTGATCATTGGCGAGAACCGCAGTTTCGACCACGTGTTTGCCACGTACGTCCCCAAAAACGGACAGAAAGTTTGGAACCTTCTTTCGGAAGGGATCGTCAAGGCCGACGGCACTCCTGGTCCGAATTTCGCTACGGCACAGCAGTTGTCAGCGACGGACTCTGCCCCTGATGCATTCCTGCTGAGCCCACCCAAGCAGGAGTTTCCGAACAACCAACTGCCTTCACCGCTGGTCGGCGGTCCCAGTGGCGCGGACGGCTATTTTTCCGGCTCGAATCCCTGCGGAACTACTCCAGCGATTTCCGCACTCCAGTGTGCGCAGGAGTCGGAAACTGGATTACCGGACCTTGCTTATTATCAAGATCTTATCAGTGGCGGTACCGGACAGACCAAATACACTCCGGATGAGCGAATTACGAATGTCAATTCGCTGCCCGCAGGTCCGTTTCAAATCACCAACGGAAGCACCTTTGTGTACAACGACTACGCAGCAAGCCCTGTCCATCGCTTCTACCAAATGTGGCAACAGTTGAATTGCAGTTTGGAACATGCAAGCAATTACGATCCATCGGGTTGCAACGCCAAGTTGTTCTCTTGGGTTGAGGTGACCGTTGGAGCAGGCACGAATGGCGCAACGCAAGCACCACTCTGCTCCGACGATGATGACGCGCTACCTTGCTTTACCACCAATTACTTGCCTAACGTCCCCAAAGCCGACACCACCGATGAAGGCTCGACCTCCCTTGCGTTCTACAACGTTCAGCAGGGGGATGTGCCATATTTCAAGAGCCTCGCGGATGGCTACGCGATGAGCGATAACTTCCACCAATCGTTCACCGGGGGCACGGGCATGAATCACGTCATGTTCGGTCACGGCGACGCAATCTGGTTCAGCGATGCTAATGGGAAGCCCACCGACCCACCGAACAACGACGTGGTGTACACCGCTCCCTACGACGGCGGTCCCAATCCAGACGAAGGAACTGTCAACGAGATCGAGAATCCCAATCCAGCGCCCGGCACGAACAATTGGTATACAGAGGACGGCTACGGCAATAGCTACAACTCTGGCTATCCACCGCCCTATACAGCTTCCCCGGCTTCTGGCGGCGGTTCCTACAGCAATTGTTCTGATCCCGGCCAACCCGGCGTCGGCCCGCTCTTGGCCTATCTAAAGTCCATACACATCGATCCCCGATGTGAACCCGGCCACTACTACTTGTTGAACAATTACAATCCCGGCTGGTTCGGCAACGGCAAGAACGCGTATATTGACCAAAATCCGGCCAACACGCCGTTTACGATTCCGCCCTCCTCGACGCCCAGCATCGGGGACGACCTGAACGCTCACCATATTTCGTGGAAATATTATGGCGATCAGTGGAACAACTACGTCAACGACCCGTACCAGCTAAACTATGGAACCAACGGACCCGATGCCGATGAGTACTGCAACATTTGCAACCCGTTTCAGTACGACACATCGATTATGTCGCACCCGGATCAGATAGCAGCGCACCTTCAGGACTCGCTGAATCTCTATAGTGATATCCAGAACGGCACGCTTCCTGCGGTTTCCATCGTCAAGCCGAGCGGGTATGTCGATGGGCACCCATCCTCGTCGAAGCTCGATCTGTTCGAGGGCTTCACGCAAAAGATCGTGCAGATGGTCCAAAGCTCTCCGTACTGGAAGGACACGGCGATTTTTATTACCTTCGACGAAGGCGGCGGCTACTATGATTCCGGTTACGTTCAGCCGCTTGATTTCTTCGGCGATGGAACGCGAATCCCGTTGATTGTCGTGTCTCAGTACACGAATGCCGGACAAATCTCGCATGAATACGCAGATCACGTTTCTATCCTGAAGTTCATCGAGAGGAATTGGTCTATTGGTCCGGTGACGCATCGGAGCCGTGACAATTTCCCGAATCCGGTCACTAATGGCCACAACCCATACGTGCCGCTCAATACTCCGGCAATCAGTGACCTCTTTGACCTATTCGACTTTGGTCACCGGAGTCACTAAGTTGAAGAAGGACGTCAACGCCCTGCTGCTCGCGGCGTTTTGAGCAGGCCGCGAGAAAAGCTGGAAACGAGAACTCATTAAAATGAAACGGCCCTGCGATATTGTCGCGGGGCCGTTTCTTTGATGATTGATCATTGACTTTCGGACTCATCCTTGACGACTTGCTGAGGGATTGGAATGTCGGGATCAATGTCTTTCCACAGCGCGGAGAAATCCTGGCGCGACGTGCGCGCTTTCGCCGCATCGCCATCAAGGCGGGTCGTCCCAAAGTTCTGTTTTTGAAACGCTCGAGAAACTCGCCCGTGCGATGGAAGTCCGGCAATCTATTGGCCGAATTTGATTGCTTCTGCGGTTTCTTACTCGCGCTTTAAGCCCTCCATCGTCCAGACGAGAAAGAGCACATAGAGGGCGGTCAAGATCGTCACAGTCAAACCGCTAAAGAAGTAAAAAGAGCCGGCGACTACCACTCCGAGTCCCGAATGAGAAACAGGACCGACACCGCGAGTATCGACGTAAAAAGTAAAGAGGAATCCGAGGCAAATCAAAGCCCACTGAAGTCTGCTTGGGGTCCACATGGTTGTAACCTCCGTAGAGACGCACTATTACGTCTACATCGGCAATCGGTTTTGGCAGTATCAGGGCGGGACTTGCTGTCTGCCGAATACCCTACCGTCCCGGAAGCCACCTGTGGATACAGTGATTACCGTATTTTTGCTGAGGGTCCGCTACCACGATTCTCGGCTGTGTCCAAGTCCGAACAGGCGGCGATGGACGGCAATCAGATCGAAATAAACCACTTATTCCCAGAGGCTTCATCAATCTGACCGCAAGCCCCGACGGTGAGCAACACCCCCGGCGTTGTCCGTAGGTCGATACTCCGTCAGAATGTCGCGCCAATCCGTAGAACTACGCAGACTCGACGAACTCTAGGCCATCTTGGATTTCCTGCGCGAGTCGTTCCGGGCGCTACCGCAGTTTGGCGTTTTCGGCCTTAGCTTGCTGAAGGATAGGAATGTCGGGGTCGGCATCTTTCCAGAGAGTGAGAAAATCATCGTACGCGGCGCGGGCCTTGTCCTTGTCACCTGCGAGTACGTAGGCGCGTCCGAGCTGCAGATGCGCCAGTGCGCTTATGGGATCGCTAAGCACGACCCCGCGATGGTCGAGAATTTTCTGGAATTCCGCAGCAGCCTCAGTGCCCTGATGCGCGGCTAGATGGGCTTTTCCGCGCACATAGACGGCATACAGCCAGCCCGGTTTACCTAGTTCATACGGCGCTGCGGCTTGAAGCGCCTCGATGGCCTTTGAAGAATCGTTGCGGGTGAGGGCGACCTGAGCGTGAAGAGTTGGTAGGTAGTTAAAGTGCATTATAGTATCTTCCGGATGCCGTTTGCCCAAATCATCGGCCAGTGTCTGCGCCCGTGCCGCATCGCCAGCGAACGCCAGTGTCATAGCCCCTTCAGACTGCACGCCCAGGCCCTTCGAAAGACCGAGCACCGCGGCGGAACGCTGCCGAGCTTCTACGGCATTGCCGTATAGGCTTCCCACATGGCCGCGTCAATTTCGTAGCCCGCTGCCACCTCCTGCTCTTCTGCCCGCTCCGCCGAAGCCGCCGCACGACGAGTAAGCTCTCCGGCCTTTCCGAGCCTTCCAGCATAGGCGGCAGTATCAGCCTCAAAAGACAGCAGCACGTCTTCCACTCCGGGTTTGCCCGCGGCCCAGGCCACCTGCTGCGCCATCCCCGCTGCATCGTTCTGCAAGAATGAAAGCTGGTACGGAAGGAAGTGGAGGTTCGGGGAATCGAGCTTTTTGGCTTGCGCCTCCTCGACCGCGCTCCGGGCCTCATCCAGACGATTCAAGTAGACATAGGCGGAGACGAGGCAGGAATAACTGAGACCCCTCGCCGGGTCAAGGCGAAGGGCCTCGCGGGCTTCTGCCAGCGCTTTATCATATTCCCCGATTCCAGAATAGACTGTGGAAAAGGGAGGCCGCGGCTGCCAATCGCGTGGGTAAGTTTCCGTCCAAAGCTGATAGCTTTGACGCGCCTTTTCCAGGTCTCCGGTAACATTCTGATAATAGTGAGACTCTATGTAGAACTTCTCCTCCTCGCTCACACGGTCGCGCAGCTCGTAGGCCTTCCGTGTGTTCTCGGCCCCCAAGGTGCCCTCTCCGAGATTCGAATACATCGTACCGAGCCTGGCATAGGCCATGGCGAAGTTCGGATCGAGGCGAATGGCTCGCTGTAAGAACGGCACAGCGGCGGCCCAGTCGCTTCCCGCGCTGGCCTGGCGACCAAGGCTGTAGGCCTGAAGGGCTTCAAGCGACGGCGTAGTGGCCTGCTCAAGCGGCGTATTAAACTTTTTCACCGTGCTCAGCGACTCGCCCAGTTTGTTCCGAATTTCCGAGACTGTCTTCCCAAGAGCATCGAACACATGGTTTTTGTCGTTCGCCTGAGCTTCCGTGCTCGCCAGCGTTTCGCCGCTTACGCAGTTGACCGCCTTGACGGTCAGAAGGTACTGCGTGCCAATCTGCGCAATCGAACCGTAGAGGACAGCGGCGCTTGCCGTTCGCTGGCAGATTTCCCGCGCAATCTCCGGCGTGAGTTTCTCGTCCGGCTTCTGGCTCATCATCTGCAGGGTCTGTCGGATTTGCTGGTCAGAGACAATGCTCAAGAAGGGTGACTGTTCCAGTTGTACGGAAAGCCCCTGTCGCAGCGTGCCGTCGAATACCGCGTCTCCCGTGTTGTTGGCAAAATCGGCGAGAACGATGGTGTCCTTCTCGGTGAGCTTGGGAGCGCGGTGGAAGTAGAAGTAGCCACCGACTGACAACACCAGTACGGTCAGAGCAGCAGGAACAATTGCCTTCCAGCGTTTTGCGATCCTAGTTGCGGCTCCGAGCTCCGCACTGACTCTCACTCGCGCCGAATCCGTGTTCCATCGCGAGCCATGCCTTATCTCGGCAGCATCCGACTGACCCTCGACCGGCGCAATGAAGCGGTAACCACGGCGATGAAGAGTTTCAATAAAACGGGGATTTTCCGCTTGATCTCCGAGAGCCTCGCGCAGCTTTTTGACTGCGCTGTTCAGGCTGTGATCGAAGTCAACAAACGTGTCGGCCGGCCAAAGCCTTCGCTGCAGTTCTTCCCGGGTCACCATCTCTCCCGGGTGCTCCAACAGCATGATCAGCACCTGTAAGGGCTGGTCCTGCAACTTGATCCTCAGCACGCTTTTGCGCAATTCGCCCGCTCTCGGGTCGACTTCGAACACTCCAAAGCGGAGCAGTCGGGGAGTTTCTGATGGCAGTGGCATCGTTCCACCCAGACAAGACAAAGAAGTCTACCACCGTAGTGCCTTTGAATCGCACGCGCCGCACGGGTGACTTCATGAATCAAACGTCCCAGAATAAGCGAGTTGGCGGGCGACAACTCTTTCACTCGAAAGCAATTCGGAGGCTATTGCCTCTTTGCGCGGCCCGTGTGAATTTCGCTCCCGTTAGCGGCTTGTACCGCTTGACGAGGAGGATGCTATGAATAAACAACTGTGGAAAGTCGTGGGATTTCTTGCGGCACTTCTGGCAGCTTCAACCGCCGTCGGCCAGGCCAACCGAGGTGACATAATTGCGGATGTCCCATTCGCGTTCACGGTCGCGAACCACACGCTACCGCCGGGACGCTATACCGTCACTCGCATAGGCGAGACAACTCTCCAGGTTATCAACTCACACAATCAAGGCGCGCTCGTATTGACCACCGAGGTAGAAGGTAAGGTGTCAGGGAGTACGGCCAAGATGGTTTTTCACCGCTACGGCGACGCCTACTTTCTTTCCGAGGTGTGGGTCTCTGCCAACCGGATCGGCCGCAAGGTCTTCCAGTCTCGAGCCGAAAAAGAGTTAGCTGAAAAACGGACCGAGATGGAGACCGCGGTGCTGCAAGTTTCACGATAGCCAATCGAAAGCGAGGAATCTGCAGTTATTATAGCCTCGAACACACTTGTGGCTTGTGCGTCGCGAAGGGGTTTATCACTTTTCCCCGCCCTGTAACCTTACTCGTCAACGCGCGTGAGTCAGTTCCAACGGATTCTGTTTGACTTGCTGCGAAGCGACTGCGGTACTCCAAGAATCATACTGGCAAGAACGCTTTAGGGAGGTAGCCTAGCGATGGGGATCTACCGCCGAGGCAAAACTTGGTGGTACGTTTTTGAGCTTGAAGGACGGAGGGTTCAGGAATCCTCTGGTTTCACCAATAAAACGGCCGCCCAACGCGCTGAATCGAAACGCAAGACGGATCTCCTTGAGCGCCGTGCTGGCTTCACTCGCAAGAAACTTCCACCAAAACTTGGAGAGTTCATCCTCGTGTTCCTCGCCTGGTCTAAACAAGAGCATCGCCTCAAGACGCATTCGCTCCACTGCTGCAATTGCGATGTCCTAAAGCGATTTTTCGGATCGAAGTGGCTCGATGACATTACGCCCGGCATGGTTGAAGACTTCAAACTGGCGCGCATCCGCGAGAAAAGGTGGGGCAAGGAGAAGGGAACTGCCATTTCGGGCGCCACCGTAAACCGCGCTCTAAGCACGCTGAGGCCCATCTACAACTACGCTGAGCGCTGCGGATATCAAGTTTCAAATCCAGTGAAGGGAATCGAGTTCTACGAAGAGCAGGGACGAACACGAATCGTCTCGCCCGAGGAAGAACAAGCCTATCTTTCCACCGCCAGCCAGCCACTGAAGGATATTGCCCGGATTATTCTCGACACCGGCATGAGGCCAGAAGAGGTCTTCCGTATCGAAGTACCTAATCTCGATTTTTCAAAGCGAACGATTTTTAACCCGTTCGGGAAAACGCCAGCCGCACGTCGCACGCTCACGATGAGTGATGAAGTCCACGGGATCTTGAAAGCTCGCGCGTCCCTTGCCAAAAGCCGCTTCATCTTCGCGTCTCTTAACGATACCGAGCGTCCGATTGGAAGCGTACGCAAGGCGCACAATGCCGCCATGCGCAGGGCCAAGCTCAAGCCCGCATTCAGACTCTACGATTTCCGTCACACGTACGCGTCGCGCGCTGTGATGGCTGGGGTCGATCTGCCCACACTTGCCGCGCTGCTCGGGCACACGAATATCCATATGACCATGCGCTACGTTCATCCGGCAAACACAAACGGGAGGCAGCGGGGAAGATCGAGAACTTCAAAGCATTATGCGCGATCAAGTTGGCAGAAAAAAGT
>Ga0182015_10004433_pt1 | contig 15138 bp, 13 predicted proteins | sample 712P3MmetaG_FD_120478 | JGI IMG/M metagenome (GOLD analysis project Ga0182015, IMG submission 120478) | Permafrost microbial communities from Stordalen Mire, Sweden - 712P3M metaG | ecosystem: Environmental > Terrestrial > Soil > Wetlands > Permafrost | place: Sweden: Stordalen | collected...
GTCAGCGAGTCAACTGCGTTTTGCATCGGAGCAAAGTTCAGGTGCGGCGGAATCTCTTCTTTCCCCGGAGCAACCGTAGGGCGTCGCGGATCGAATGTCGCTTTGAACATTCCTTCATCCAGTTCCTGGTTGCGCTCGCGAATTTCCTCCTGCTTGTCGGCCAGCAACTTCTGCAGGTCCTTCGTGTACATCTCCACCGTATCTGCAAAATCCACGAAATCGAACGGCAGCACCTCCGCGTCGGCCAACCGCATCACCGAGGTTCCTACGGTTTGCGCCAACGCCCGTCCGTAAACAAAATTTGTGTCTGAGAAATGCGTGTACCAGTAGAAGTCGTCGTAGATCGAGTGATAAATGCCGCCGCCTTCGTCCTCGCCGCTATATTCCAAATCGAGCGTGGCGATTCCCAGGTGATCCAGGTACGCCGTAAAATCAGTCCCCGATCCCAGAGCGTTGATGCGCAAATCGGAGCGCTGTCGCAATTCCTTCCTGTCGTCGGCCGACTTTGCGCCCGCGATCGCATTCAACTGCGCTCGCTGCCACACCGTCATCCGCGTTTCCGGATCCTCAATATCGCGCGCCACTCCATTGATGAACTGTTCCAGGCTGTGCGACCCGCCCATGGTCAGAACCCCGCGATCGTTGCTGTCCGTATTGATATAAACCGCAGCATGTTCGCGCAGCTCGTCGGCATGGGTCTCCGCCCACTCCGTCGAGCCCAGCAGCATCGGCTCCTCGCCGTCCCACGCGCAATAGATAATGGTGCGCCGTGGTTTCCATCCCTGCTTCAGCAGCAGGCTCATCGAGCGCGCTTCTTCCAGCAGAGAAACCTGCGCCGAGATTGGATCCTCGGCTCCGTTCACCCACGCATCATGATGATTGCCGCGGATGATCCACTCATCTGGAGCGACGCTGCCGGGAATCTTCGCGATTACGTCATAGACCGGTTTGATGTCCCAATTGAATGCCACTTTCAAATGCACCCGCGCCGGCCCCGGTCCAACGTGATACGGAATCGGGAGCGATCCGCGCCACTCATCGGGAGCCATCGGCCCCGCCAGTGCGGTCAGCAGCGGTTGTGCGTCGCCATAAGAAATCGGCAGCACCGGAATCTTCGTGATGCTCTTGGCATCTTTCAGCGCCAGACGCTTGGCATCAGGTGTTGCGCCGATCCCAGGGGTCAGCGGATCTCCTGGACTGTTCGAAGCAAAATCCATCACGCTGCCGCGCTGCACGCCATCGGGGGGCCGCATCGGCCCGACCGGAAAAACGTTATCGCGCGTGTAGCCGTCGTCTTGCGGTTCGGAATAAATGAGGCAGCCAATCGCGCCATGCTCGGCCGCAACTTTCGGCTTCACTCCGCGCCACGAGTGTAAGTACTTGGCGATCACGATTGCGCCCTTTACCGAAATCCCCAGCCGGTCGAGTTTCTCGTAATCCTCTGGCAGCCCGTAATTCACAAATACCAGCGGCGCGGTGACGTCGCCGTCAATCGAATAGGCGTTGTAAGTGGGCAGTTGTTCGTCTTTTTGATTTGAGGTCGGGTCTATCGCCAGCGCCGGCTCTTCCAGCTTGGCCGTAAACTTCGTCGGCGCAACCATCTCCAGCACGCGAATCTTCGGCGTCGGAAACAGAACGTCGAACCTCTCAATATGCGCGTCGAGTCCCCACTCCTTGAAGTGGGCAAGAATCCATTCGGCGTTGTCTTTGTCGTAAGGAGACCCGACATGATGCGGACGCGCACTCAGCCGCCGCATATATTCCCGCAAATTGGCCGGATCGGGAATCGCACGAAACTTCGCTTCCCAGTCACGTTCACTTTGACCGGCGCTGGGAGAATATCCGACCAGCGCAGCCGGATTCGCGGCGCCGGGGTCAGTACCAAAACATAAAGACGGAAAGATTAGCGTGAAAATCAGTACGATCGCCGCAACTGGTCGCATGCAACTCCTTTGCTTCGAGAGTTTGCCATTATAGCTGCAATTCCGCGATTGAACCGGCGATTGCCGTGACATGCCACCCCTGCTTGCGTTACGCCAGTCCCAGTCAGGCGCTTCCCCGAAGATGGAAAATAGAAATGGGCACGGAGAATAGAAACGGCCGAAACGACCGCGCCATCCGGCGTCCCTCGACCGAAAATGCTAAATTGAAGGGTTCATGTCCGCCCCTGATTCTCTCTTTGTTCGCGCTGCGAAGGCTCGGCCCACCGAACGGACTCCTGTCTGGTTCATGCGCCAGGCCGGGCGTTATATGGCGGAGTACCGCGCCATCCGCAAACAGTATTCGCTGATCGAGATTTGCAAGAAGCCGGAAATCGCCGCCCAGGTCACCATTGAGGCGGCCGAAATCCTCAAGGTCGATGCCGCCATCATCTTCGCCGATCTTCTTCTCCCTCTTGAGGTCATGGGGTTACCGTTTCACTTTGCCGCCGGCGAGGGCCCGAAAATAGAAAAACCAGTACGCGCTCCGGAAGACGTTGTCCAACTGCGCACCGATCGTGCCACCGACCTCGGTTACGTCTCGGAAGCTGTCAAATTAGTTTGCCGCCACTTTGGCGGCAAGTTACCCGTCATCGGGTTTTGCGGCGCGCCCTTCACCCTTGCCAGCTACATGATCGAGGGCGGAAGCTCGCGCAACTACATTTTCACGAAGAAGATGATGTACTCCGCTCCCGCTGCGTGGAACGAGCTAATGCAGAAGTTGGTCGCGGTGACCGCCGAGTATTCCGCCGAACAGGTCTGCGCCGGGGCTGATGCCATCCAGATTTTCGACAGTTGGGTTGGCTGCCTGAGCGTCGAAGACTATCGACGTTATGTCTTGCCGCATGTGACCGGCCTGGTGAAACGGCTGCAAGCAACCGGGGTGCCCATAATCTACTTCGGCACCGACAGCGCAACTCTTCTTCCCGCGATGCAGGAATCGGGCGCGGATGTGATCGGCCTCGATTGGCGCATTCCGCTCGATACCGGATGGCAGAGCCTCGGCATGAAAGGCGCCGTGCAGGGCAATCTCGATCCCGTGTTGCTCTTCGCCGATTGGAAAGAACTCAAATCGCGAGCGGAAGACATTTTGCGCCGCGCTGCGGGACGTCCCGGCCACATTTTTAATTTGGGTCACGGCATCCTTCCCGAAACTCCGGTGGAGAACGTGAAAGCGCTCTGCGATTTCGTGCGCGAACACTCGGCGGAATTCAAGACCTCCAAGCTGGAGCACAAGGCCGAGGCGAAAACGGAGTCGCGAAGATGACCAACTGCCCGCTCGGCCTTGCCGGCCAGTGCTACTGCGCGAATCACGTCAGTTCGTTTCCCGCGCAACCAGCCTCGGCAACGTCCGCGAAAACTGCTGTTCTGTTGTTGGCCCATGGTAGCCCCGAGAATCCCGGCCAGATTCCCGAGTTCCTGAGCTATGTCACCGGCGGGCGTGTGTTGCCGTCCCAAGTCATCGAAGAAGTCCGCCATCGTTATTCGCTGATAGGTTTCTCGCCGCTCGCCTGCTGGACTCTTCTGCAAGCCGATCAGCTTTCGCGGTCGATTCACATGCCAGTCTTTGTGGGCATGCGCAATTGGAAGCCCTTCATCGGCGATGCGATCAAAGAGATCGCCGGACAAGGCTTTGAGCGCGTGATCGCCATCTGCCTCGCGCCGCAGAATTCGCGTACCAGCGTCGGCCTTTATCGCCGCGCCGCAAGCAGCGATGGCAATCCTCCTTTCCAGATGGATTTCGTCGACGAGTGGCACGACCATCCGCTGCTTGCCAAAGCCTTCGCCGAAAAACTGCGCCCGGCTTGGGAGAAGGCATCCGCGGAAAACGGAGCCAAGCTGCCCGTGATCTTTACCGCGCACAGCGTTCCGCAGCGCACCATCATCGAAGGCGATCCTTATGAGCGGCAGGCCAAAGAAACGGCCGAACTGGTGGCGAAAGAATCGGGCCTCGCGCCCGGAGACTGGGTCTTCGCCTTTCAAAGCCAGGGCATGTCAGGCGGCGCGTCAGGCGGCACATGGATCGGCCCGACGGTGGAGGAAACGATTCTAGGCCTGAAGGCGAACGGCCATCGCGGCGTTTTCGTGCATCCCGTAGGATTTCTCTGCGATCACGTTGAAGTGCTCTACGATATCGACATCGCCTTCAAAAAGTTCGCCGAACAACAAGGGATGCGGCTGTGGCGAGCCGCGTCGTTGAACGGATCAACCACCTTGACCGCAGCGCTGGCGGACATAGTCAGTAGCAGAGTAAGAGCACAAGGCGCTGGTGGCTGATCCTAAGTGGCTGATCCTAGTAGCTGATCAATGAAGCGCATTGCCATTATCGGTGGCGGGATTTCCGGCCTCTCGGCCGCATACACGCTCGAAGAAAAACGTCAGTCCGGCACGCCCGTGCAGTATTCTCTGTTCGAATCCAGTCCAAGACTCGGCGGAGTACTGCTCACCGATCGTGTCGATGGCTGCCTGATCGAAGCCGGCGCCGATTCCTTTCTCACCGAAAAGCCCTGGGCTGCCGATCTCTGCCGCAAAGTCGGACTCGGCGATCAACTCATCGGCTCGAATGACGCGGGCCGCAAGACCTACATTCTGGTCAAGGGCAAGCTGGTCGAGTTGCCCGACGGGCTCATGTTCATGGTGGCCACCAAAATCATGCCCACCCTGCGCTCGCCGCTTTTTTCTGTACGTACAAAATTGCGCATGGCTGCCGAATGGTTTCACCAGCCGCACAAAGCAGTCGAGGACGAAACCGTTGCCCAGATGGTCGAACGCCACTATGGTCCCGAGATGGTCGAACTACTGGCCGATCCGCTGCTTTCCGGAGTGTACGGCGGCGAAGCTTCGCAGTTGAGCGCCCGTGCCGTCCTGCCCCGCTTCACTGACATGGAATCAAAACACGGCAGCCTGGGTCGCGCCGTGCTCTCCGCCAGCAGAAAAATGGGAGCTGTGGCAACAACCCCGCCCCGCCCGTTTTTCAGTTCGCTGAAGAATGGCATGCAGCAGATGGTCAGCGCCCTGGTCGCGAAGCTCGATGCACGCTCCCTCCTCACCTCTGCTCCCGTGCAGTCGCTGATTCCGCAGGACAACGGTTGGACCGTTTGCGCCGGCTACCAGACCGACCACTTCGATGCCATCATTATCGCGACCCCGGCCCAGGCTGCTGCCTCGGTGCTGGCGTCGGCGGACGATGACCTGTCCCGCGAACTGGGCGAGATCAGGTACAGCTCTTCGGTGACGGTCACACTCGGTTACGACGAAAAAGTGCGCGCTTCACTTCCGCCCGGTTTTGGGTTTCTGGTGCCGCGTGGCGCAGGCCATCGTATGCTCGCCGCCACTTTTGTTCACAACAAGTTTTCCTACCGTGCTCCCGCCAATCGTGCCCTCATTCGCTGCTTCCTTGGGGGAACGCGCGATGAGGAAATCCTGCAGGCGAGCGAAGAAGAAATTCTCCGAATCGTCCGAGGTGAACTGCGCCAGATCATTTCCCTCAACGCCGAGCCGTTATTTGCCCGCGTCTATAAATGGAAGTCAGCCATGGCGCAATACGTGGTGGGCCACCTCGAACGCCTGCAGCGCATTGAAGCGTTGCGCCAGAAGTTGCATGGCCTGGCGCTTGCGGGCAACGGCTATGGCGGCATCGGAGTCCCCGATTGCGTACGCTCTGGCGCCGAGGCGGCCGGTAAAATCCTCGCCGAAATGGGGATGTGGTCGTCCGCCTGATCCGCGATTACCGCCGTAACGTTCCTTCGCACTCCCCAATGCGCGAAACTATGAAAATTACACCGGGTTAAGACAATTAGGGTTAATACAATAAACCTAGTCGTCGTGCGTCTTCAGTATTGGGGGACCGTTATGAAAACTCTCTTGATCGTGTTTTGCCTCGCCGCATCGCTCTCTTTCGCCCAGCAGGATTCGTCGCAAAACATGAAGGGTATGAACATGCCCGGACATGACATGTCGCAAATGGGCCACAATTCAGGCGAAGACTCCGATGCCGGCATTCCTGCCATGCATTCCATGGAAGGTCACCACATGGACATGGGTCCGCACATGAAGATGACTGCACTTCGCACCGCCCAGCCCGGCGACGCCGAGAAAGCTCAGAAGGTCGTCGAGGTAGCGCACGGCGTCATGGAGAAGTACAAGGACTATCACGTCGCGCTCAACGATGGCTTCGAGATCTTTCTTCCCAACGTCCCGCAGAAGCAGTATCACTTCACCAATTACCGTTACGGATTCGAAGCGGCCTTCAATTTTAATCCCGAGCATCCAACCTCGCTGCTCTACGAGAAAAACGGCGACGGCTACCGCCTGGTGGGTTTGATGTATACCGCTCCCAAGCGTTTTACCGAAGATGATCTGAACGAGCGCATCCCGCTCAGCATCGCGCAGTGGCATGAACACGTGAATTTCTGCAAAGCACCCGAAGGACGGAGAATGGAAGCGCTCGCACCGAATCCGAAATTTGGTCTGCGAGGGTCGATCACGACCCAGGCTGAATGCGACGCCGCGGGCGGAAAGTTTCTTCCCATCGTTTTCAACTGGATGGTGCACTTATATCCGAACGAAAAAGATTCTGCTTCCGTCTGGTCTGTCGATCGCCAGCACGCCGACTAAGCTCCGCGGATTGAACTTGTCGCCTTTCCGCCGCATGAACGAGACCGGATAATCCCGGTCTCTGCCGCGTTCGTTCCCTCACCTCGACTCTGCTATTCTGAATCTTCCCCACTCCTCTCCATGAGCGCCGCCTCCGCCAGCCGATGGAAGATCATTGTTGCCTTCGCTCTGGTCTATGTCTTCTGGGGCTCAACCTACCTTGGCATCGGCATCGCGGTGGAGAATATCCCTCCCGCTTTCATGTGCGCCGCGCGCTTCTTGATTGCGGGCGTCGTGATGCTCGCCTACTGCGCCATCACCGGACGCCGCATTCTTTTTTCGGCACAGCGGCTCGCGCATTTCGCCGCTGTCGGCATTCTGCTTCTGATGGGCGGCAATCTCACGCTTGCCTATGCCGAGCGCATCGTCCCCACCGGTCTGGCGGCATTGTTGATTGCCGTGTCGCCGATCTGGTTTATGGTGCTCGATAGCCTCTTATTGGGCGACCATCGCATCTCTCGCCGCGGCCAAGTCGGCCTGGCCATTGGCATCGCTGGCGTCGTCGTTCTCATCTGGCCTGATCTTCGCCATTCCAATTCCCTCGGCCATCGCGAGCTTTGGTGGTCGTTGGCGCTTCAGCTCGGATCATTCAGCTGGGCGTTCGGTTCCGTGCTCTCGAAAAAATGGCAGACGGTGGCCGCCGATCCTTTCAGCGCCATCGCTTGGCAGGTGGTTTTCGCGGGAATTGGGAATTTGATCTTCGCTCTGCTCGTGGAAAAACCAGCGAACGTGACCTGGACCTTTCGCGGTGTGGCCGCGATTCTGTACCTCGTCGTCTGTGGCTCCTGGATCGGCTACACCGCCTACATCTGGCTGCTGCAGCACGTTCCCACGTCCAAGGTTTCCACCTACGCTTACGTTAATCCAGTGGTCGCCGTGTTTCTCGGATGGCTGGTTCTGCACGAGCGCATCGACCGTTATATCGTGATGGGGAGCGCGATCATCATCGCTTCGGTCGTGCTGGTGACGAGCGCGAAAGTCTCGCACCGCTCGGCGGCTGAGGCCTTACCCGCAGCCGAAGCTGCGGGAGACTGAGATTATTCTTCCGGTTCTTCCGCGTCGTTGACCACATCTACCACGCGGTTCCGAATCGAGAAGACCAGTTTCTGCCCGTCTCCAGGCTGAAACATCACTCGCATAGGGTTGCGTTCCCACACCGGAGGCGGACATTCCGAATCAGGGTCGTCCGCTCCAGCAGGTTCGCCGGCCTCTTTTCTTAGGACCGGCTTGCGGCGTCCCACCTGGGCGACGATTGCATAGAGCTTCTTGCCGTCTTCCGAGACCCCACAATAAGCAATGTAGTCGCGATACCAACTCGCCGTGGAATAAAAAGGATCGAACTCCGGTAGGTTGAGCTGCGAAACCCGTCCGGTGAGCCGATCGACCAACAACCAGCCCCCGCGTTGCCACTGCCATCGCGTGCCGGCGGAATTGACGCCTTCCGTGGGCAGCGCATCGTTCACGCGAAACGCCCGCCGCACCACAAACAGCCTGTCGGTCAGGTCATGTGGAGCCCCGGTGGCGTATTCCTTCAGTCGCGCATCCACCAGCAACGGACGCACTCTCAGGTCGAGCAGCTTCTGTCCGGTCGCGTTCGGCCATTTGGCGGAAATCGTTTTGCCAAAAGCAATGACATGCGGTTTCGACACCGCCGAGCATTCCCGCCACGCAAAACCAGGCAAGACGATGAGAACAAGAGTAAGACAAAGTTTCCGCAGCATAATGATCGAAGACTGACACGCCTGCCGAGATAGCCGCTATGACGCCTGAACAGGCAAATTGTTCAGTTTCAGAAAATCAGGTCTCAGGTCTTAGGTCTCAGGCTTTTGACTCCGGTTTTCCTGAGACCTAAGACCCGACACCTGAGACCTGCCCCACTTTGCACACTTGCCCCCGCTGTGGGAGACTAAACGCGTGAATCTCGTCCCTCGCCATCGCCGGGTAACCGTTTCTCCGGATTCGAGTTCTGAACTCGGTATGGCTGATCTTGTGCCCTTACGCCGGAAACAGTCGATTCTCGTAGTGGACGACAATGAGGTCAACGCATTGCTGCTGAAGCAGATGCTGACCAGCCGTGGCTATTCGACAATTGCCGTTCATAGTGCGGTCGAGGCAGAGGCCGAGATACAACGCGAGCCCCCTGACTTGGTTCTGCTCGACGTCGTCATGCCGGGCAAAAGCGGCTACGAGCTATGCCGCGAACTCAAGCACGATTCAAACACGCGCCTGATTCCGATCGTCATGATCACCGGCCTGAGCGATCGCGAAGACCGCCTCAAGGGCATTGAAGCGGGCGCCGACGATTTCCTGACCAAGCCGATTTCTCCCGAGGAGCTCTTCGCTCGCGTGAATTCGTTGCTCAAGTTGAAGGAGTTCACCGACGAACTCGAGACTGCGGATTCGGTACTGTGCACCCTGGGACTTAGCGTAGAAGCGCGCGACCCCTACACTGAGGGTCACTGCGAGCGGTTGGCGCGCGATGCCTCTGATCTGGCCCGGTTTCTCGGCCTGGGTGAAGAATCGGTTATCGCGCTGCAGCGCGGCGGCTATCTCCACGACCTGGGAAAGATCGCTGTGCCCGATGAAATTCTAAAGAAGGGCACCGATCTCACGCCGGACGAGTGGGAGATCATGAAAAAGCATCCTGTAACTGGCGAAGCCATTTGCCGTCCTTTGAAGTCGCTGCGGCGCGTGCTTCCGATCATTCGCCACCATCACGAGCACTCCGACGGAAGCGGCTATCCCGATGGCCTTCGAGCCGGCGAAATCCCGCTCCTGCCGCGCATTCTGCAGGTCGTGGATATTTACGACGCCCTTCGGACCGCGCGTCCCTACAAACCCGCGCTCGGTCACGAACCGGCCGCATTGACTATGCGCACCGAAGCGCGAAACGGACTTTGGGACGAAGAACTGGTTTCAGAGTTCTTCAGCATGCTCGACAAACGCCAGCAGGTCGCGTGATTCTCAGCCCCAAAGCTTTCGGAGTTTCGACGATACACAACAATTTCCGAACGACCTTGAAACTCTGAAATCTTAAAGCTCTGAAGCCTTGATCTACTCCATCATCATTCCCGCCTATAACGAAAGCGTGCGCATCCGGCCCACGCTTCACGAACTTCTCCGTTACATCCGCGAACAGAACTGGGACGCCGAAATTCTCGTGGTCAATGATGGATCGTCCGACGACACCGCGCAAATTGTGCGCGAGTACGTCGCGGTACATCCGCAGGTTTTGCTGATCGAGAATCCCGGCAACCGCGGCAAAGGTTTCAGTGTGCGCAACGGCATGCTCCACGCCCGCGGCGATATTTGCCTGTTCACCGACGCCGATCTTTCCTCGCCCATCACCGAAGCGCCAAAATTGTTCGACGCCATCGATGGCGGCGCAGACATCGCCATCGGTTCGCGCTGGCTGCAAACCGAACTGCAGACCGGGCCGCAGCCACTCTACCGGCAGTTGTTTGGACGCATCTTCAATCTGGCGTTGCGGTTGATTTTGGGCCTGCGCTTCGCCGACACGCAATGCGGATTCAAAGCCTTCCGCCGGGATGCGGCCCAGCGCATCTTTCCTTTGCAAAAAATTGAACGCTGGGGGTTCGATCCCGAGATTCTGTTTCTCGCGAGCCGCGCGGGACTGCGGGTTCAGGAAGTTCCAGTGCTGTGGGCGCACAGCGAAGGCACGCGGTTGCATCCTCTCCGCGACGGGCTGCGCATGTTCATGGAAGTTTTGCGGATCCGTTGGAATGCGATGACCGGTGAGTATGCGCTGCCCGCGGTGCCTACTCCAGAAAAACGTTAGCCACCGCTCTTCGACGAAACTGGCCTACGATGCGGCCTGGCCGGTTGCATTCGCAGCCAGACGCACGAATTCTGCGATCTGCGCGCCCATCTCTTCCGTGGAGACGGTCCGCGCTCCCGGCCGCGCCAGATCGCGAGTGCGAAAGCCGCCCTTCAAAGTCGAGATCACGCCCGCTTCCACACACTCCGCTTCTTTAGCCAGCTGAAAAGTGTGCCGCAGCATCATTGCAACCGAAAGAATTGCGCCCAGCGGATTCGCGATATTTTTCCCCGCAATGTCCGGAGCCGAACCGTGCACCGGTTCGTACAGGCCGACCGGACCTCCGACGCTGGCAGAAGCAAGCAGACCGAGCGATCCCACAATTCCCCCAGCTTCGTCCGACAAAATGTCGCCGAACATGTTTTCCGTCAGGATGACGTCAAACTCGGCTGGCTTCAGCACCAGCGACATCGCCGCCGAATCCACATACATATGTGAGAGCTGGACGTCGGAAAAATCGCGGCCCACGCGCGTTACGACTTCGCGCCACAAACGCGAGCACTCCAGAACGTTGGCCTTGTCGACCGAAAGCACCTTCCGTCGCCGGGTGCGTGCCAGTTGGAATGCGACGCGGGCAATGCGCTCAATCTCCGGCTCACCGTACCGCATGGTGTTGATCGCTTCGCGAGCGCCGGGCGCGCCTTCAATGGATCGAGGCTGCCCGAAATACAATCCGCCCAGCAATTCCCTCACGATCAGAATGTCAGTACCTTTGGCGATTTCCTCGCGCAGAGGCGAGCACCCAGCCAGCGCCGGATAAACCACCGCTGGACGCAGATTCGCGAATGCACCAAGTTCCTGGCGCAACCGCAGCAGCCCCGCTTCGGGGCGCAGTTCGCGGGGATTGTGATCGAACGCCGGACTGCCCACCGCTCCGAGCAGCACCGCGCGTGAATTTAGACAGGCCTGAATGGTTGCGTCCGGCAGTGGGTTGCCAAATTTTTCCAGCGCCACGCCGCCAATCTCTTTTTCGTCGAGCTCAAGATCGTGGCCAAACCCGTCGACGACTTCCTCGAGAACGCAAATCGCTTGGGAGGTAACTTCAGGACCGATTCCGTCGCCGGGGAGGCAGGTTACGCGGAGTTCCATGGAGGGCCTCTATCAGTTCGCGAAAAAGAATACTACGAGGAAAGAGGCGTTGGTAGCGGAGTTTCACGTGACTCAAGGAATAATCCCACTACCATGGGTAGGAGATCGCACGTTGCACGCCCCGACCTACACACCCCAAAGATAATCTTCTTGCTCGCCGTGATGACCGGCATGGCGATCGAAGGGAATCGTGACCTGTGCCTGCCCGGTTGTGCCAGCAATGTGCGCCGGGTGGGCCTCTTTGCCATTGCCTCCGGCGACCGCCGAAGCTGCCAGCGTGAAAGGCAACATGGCCGCAGCCGGCGGGAACTTCGCCGGGCCGGCGTCAACCTCAGCCTCGCCCGTGCCTCGAATGTCCTCGATCAGTTCCAGCAAATGACTGTCTTGTACTCGCTTGATGCGGTCGGCAAGAATGACAAACCGGCGATAGATCTCGTCGAGCTCCCGGCGTTCAAATCGATGTCCCAGTTGTTCGCAGCGCAGCGCCAGCGCGTGCCGGCCGGAGTGTTTGCCAAGTACCAGCCGCGAATCGGGAACGCCCACCGATTGCGGTGTCATGATTTCATACGTCAGCGGGTTCTTCAGCATTCCATCCTGATGAATTCCCGCCTCGTGCGCGAATGCGTTCCGCCCTATGATGGCTTTGTGCGGTTGCACCGAAACGCGCGTAATCTCCGCCAGCATCTGGCTGGTCGCAAACAGGTGCTCCGCCGCGACCCCGGTTTCAAACGGATAACGGTCACGCCGCACCCGCGCCGCCATCACGATTTCTTCCAGCGATGAATTGCCGGCTCGCTCGCCAATGCCGTTGATCGTGCACTCCACCTGCCGTGCACCCTGCTGCACTCCGGCCAGCGAGTTCGCGACTCCCAAACCGAGGTCATTGTGACAGTGAGTGGAGATCGTTACCTTTTCGATTCCCGCGACTTTCTCCCGCAGTGTGCGGATGAGATTTCCATACTCTTCCGGCATGCTGTAACCAACCGTATCCGGAATATTAACCGTGGTCGCGCCCGCCGCAATCACGGCTTCAACCACCTGACAGAGAAACGGGACGTCGGTCCGCGTCGCATCCTCGGGCGAAAATTCGACATCCTCACAAAGAGACTTCGCATGGCGCACTGCATTACGCGCCTGCTCCAGACATCGTTCCCGCGTGATGCGCAGCTTGTATTTCAGATGAATGTCGGAGGTCGCCAGAAAAACGTGGATCCGCGGCCGCGCCGCTCCCTGCAAGGCCTGCCACGCGCGGTCAACGTCGCCCGCACTGGCGCGCGCCAGCCCGGCGATAATCGGACGCCGGACTCTAGCGGCAATAAGCTGCACCGCTTCAAAGTCGCCATCGGAGGCGATCGGGAACCCGGCCTCGATCACGTCCACGCCCAGCCGGTCGAGTTGCTGGGCCAGACGCAGTTTTTCCTGCACATTCATGCTGCAACCCGGCGACTGCTCGCCGTCCCGCAACGTGGTGTCAAAGATAATGATGCGCGACAAATCCATGAATTCCGTTCCTCCGGTGCGCTTTTCCTGCTCCTCAAACTCTAGCGAGCGAAGGGTCGAAAGAAAAGTTTATTATGTTAACAAGAACATTAGCGATAGTGATACTATCAGCAATGCTTATGAAAGATAGAGAATTGATAAAGATGTCAAGTTCTTAGACCTGACATTTCGACAATCCGAATTTCCTGACACCTGACACCTGCGACCTGACACCTGACACCTGAGACCTAGTCCTATGGATCTTTCCCAACTCGAAGTCTTCCTCGCCGTCGCCCGCGAGCGCCGCTTTTCGCGCGCCGCCGAAAAACTGTTTCGCACCCAATCGGCCATCAGCCAGACCATCCGCAAACTTGAATTGGAGATCGGCGAGCCGCTCTTCGATCGTTCTTCGCGCGATGGCGTTCTCACCGACGCTGGCCGCGTTCTGCAGGAATACGCCGAGAAGCTCGTCAATCTCCGCCAGGATGCGCAGACCGCGCTCGTCGAGATGCGCGAGTTGCAGAAGGGCAAGCTGGCCATCGCCGCCAATGAGTTCACCGCGCTCTATTTGTTGCCGGTGCTCGGCGAGTTTCGCCGCCTGCATCCCGCGATCAAAATCACGGTGCGGCGTTCGCTTGGCAGCCACATTCCCGACGATGTGCTCAAGCACAATGTGGAGCTCGGCGTCCTGTCCTACGATCCGCAGGAACCGCAGTTGCGCTCGGCCGTGGTTTACCTCGACGAACTGGTCCTCGTCGTTCCTCCCGGCCATCCCCTTGCCTCGGCCGGAGAAGTCAGCATCCGGCAGCTGGGCGCCGAATCGTTCATCGCCCACATCGTCGCGTCCCCCTATCGCGACAAAGTGATCGAGGCCTTCCGCCAGCACAAAACTCCGCTGCATATGGACGCGGAACTGCCCACTCTTCAGGCCATCACGCGTTTTGTGTGTATGGGTCAGGGAGTTGCCCTTGTGCCCGAGATCAGCGTTGAAAACGAGATCGCTCGCGGAGACCTCATTCGCGTTCCCGTCCGCGATCTGCATTTTCAGCGCAAGCTGCGTCTGGTCTATCGCCAGGAATCCACGTTATCGCACGCCGGCCGGGCGTTCTTAAAAGTTGCCGAGCAGGTCGCAAAGAATAGAGGCGGCCGTTACCGCTTCCACAGGGAAAAGTGATCGGTAGGGATTTTCTCAGGAAGAAAACTACTTTGACGAATCTTTGCGGCGGGATGAATCCGCAGGAGGAACGATGTTCCGCCGCAACGGCACGAGCGCGCCCTTGGAGGGATCCGCTGCCGCCGAAGCCCGCGCCAGCACTTCATGCTGGATGTACTGCACAAACTCCTGAATCTGCCTCTGCATCTCTTCCATGCGCTCGCGCATTTGAAGAATGATGGCCATGCCGCTGATGTTGACGCCCAGATCCCGCGCCAGCGACAGAATGAACTCCAGCCGTTGCAAATCCTCATCCGTATAGAGCCGCGTATTGCCTTCCGTCCGGCTAGGCTTGAGCAGCCCCTCGCGCTCGTAAAGCCGCAACGTCTGCGGATGAATCTCATACATCTCGGCCACCGCCGAAATCATGTATGCGCCCTTGGATTTACGCTTCGTCATATCTCCGAGTACAGTTCCAGACCCGTCATGCGCGCAATTCGCACAAAGTCTTGATCGAGCGTAAAAACGCTGGCGCCGTGCTCCAACGCAATGGCTGCGATGAAGACATCAATCGTGCTGGACGTGATGCCCTTTCCTCGTCCAGCGCGGTAAATCGCAGCCGCGCTCCGGTAGGTGTCAAATCCGCTCGGTTCCAGCAGGTCCCACTGTGCCAGGAAGCGCTCAATCACGCCGGCGTCCCGCGTCAAGCCCTGCAAAACCTCGGCGACGACCATCCCGGTCAGGGCGAAAGGCTCACTCTCCTCAATCATCCTCCGCAGTTCCGCCCCTCCAAGTCCCGGCGACGGGCGAAAGAAATCGACCCAGACGGAACTGTCGACCAGGATCACACTCGATTTCTCCGCGTGGTCTTCAGATCGCCTTGCCAGATGCCGCTTCCGTAATACTTCAGGATTCCCTTGCGGCTCTCTGAACGCACCAGCAGA
>Ga0182015_10004434_pt1 | contig 15137 bp, 15 predicted proteins | sample 712P3MmetaG_FD_120478 | JGI IMG/M metagenome (GOLD analysis project Ga0182015, IMG submission 120478) | Permafrost microbial communities from Stordalen Mire, Sweden - 712P3M metaG | ecosystem: Environmental > Terrestrial > Soil > Wetlands > Permafrost | place: Sweden: Stordalen | collected...
AACCATCTCCCGCGCCGCAAATCATCCACGACACGGTAGAATCCATCTCGTTCAATATCGCAACACCCGCCCAATACGGCCGAAGACTTCCAAATGCGATTCCCCTGATGGCGGCCCTTGGCGCCATTGCTTTCGCGCCCGCTCTGGCTATATTCGCGCGCCATGCCGACCGAAGTCTTGGCGGACGCAAGTCTTTAATGGACGTAGGATCGAGGAGAAGGGATTTGTTTACACCTGCTTTCGCCCAAGCCGCCGCTGCCCCGGTTCCCAACCAGGGGGACATTCTCATGCAGTTGGTGCCCTTTGTCCTGATCTTTGCCATCGCGTATTTTTTTGTCATCCGGCCGCAGCGCAAAAAAGCGAAGGAACATGACAATCTCATCAAGAATACGCGCCGGGGCGATAGCGTGATCACGACCGGAGGCCTGATCGGCAAAGTGACGAAAGTGGTGGACGATGCGGAGCTCGAACTCGAAATCGCACCAAATGTCCGGGTGCGCGTTCTCCGGGCGATGATTAAGGACGTGCGGGCCAAGGGCGAGCCGGTCAAGGATCAAGCGTGAATCGAAGCCCGCAACAAGCAGGAACTCCGGGCTGACGGCTTCGGCCGCGCCCCCAACCGTCGAGATTTTGCCCCATCATGCTGCGTTTTCCGGCCTGGAAGATCGTATCCATCTTGACGATGACGGCGTTCGCGCTTCTCCTCATCGTGCCGAGCCTGCTCGGCCCGGAACAGCGCGCGACGTTGATTTCGCATCTGCCGAAATGGGTGCCGGCCCGCGCCATCGTGCTTGGCCTCGATCTCCAAGGGGGATCGCATGTGCTTTTGGAAGTGGACAGCAATTCGGTCGTAAAGTCTCTTGTCGACAATCTGCGTGACAGCATCCGCCGGGTACTGCGCGAGGAGAAAGTGGCGATCACCGGCGGCATTGGCGCCCAGCCGCGCGGCATCCAATTGCGCATCCCCGATCCTGGCGAGCGTGCGAAAGTCATGCCAAAACTCCGGCAATTGGCGGCCTCTGCCGGCAGCGGCCTTTCCGGCACCTCTCGTGGTCCGGCCTTCGACGTGAGCGAAAACGACAGCGGCCTCATCCAGTTCACGGTGACCGAGGCGGGCGTCGAAAGCAAGGTCCGCCGCGCTGTCGAGCAATCGATCGAAGTGTTGCGCCGCCGCGTCGACGCGCTCGGCACCACGGAGCCCAATATCCAACGGCAAGGCACCGATCGTATTCTCGTCGAAGTGCCGGGTTTGCAGGATACCGGCAAGCTCAAGGAAATTCTTGGGACGACGGCCAAGCTCGAATTCCGCCTTGTCGCCGAACCGGGCGCCGATCCCGGCGAGGTCGAATCCTTGGAAGACGTCGAGCAACCCGGCAAATTGTTGCCGGTGGAGAAGCGCGTCATGGTGCAGGGCGAGGATTTGACCGATGCTCAGCCGGGCTTTGACCCACGCACGCAAGAACCGGTCGTCAATTTCCGCTTCAATATTCGCGGCGGGCAAAGGTTTGGCGAGGTGACCTCGGAAAACGTCGGCAAATTATTCGCGATCATCCTCGACGGCAAGGTCATTTCGGCGCCGCGCATCATTAGTCCGATCACGGGCGGTTCCGGCCAAATCTCCGGGCATTTCACGGTCGAGTCGGCCAATAATCTCTCCATTCTTCTGCGCGCCGGCGCCTTGCCCGCGAAACTCACGATTGTCGAGGAACGCACCGTCGGTCCGGGTCTCGGTCAAGATTCGATCGACGCGGGCAAGCGCGCTGCCTATGTCGGCGCCGCCCTCGTCGCACTTTATATGCTTGTCACCTATGGCATATTCGGCGTCTTCGCCAATATCGCGCTGGCCGTCCATGTCTCGTTCATTTTTGCGAGCCTTGTGCTTCTCGGGGCGACGCTCACCCTGCCGGGCATCGCGGGCATCGTCCTCACCATTGGCATGGCGGTCGATTCCAATGTCTTGATCTACGAACGCATAAGGGAGGAAGCGCATATGGGCCGCTCGATCATTTCCGCGCTCGATTCCGGGTTCAAACGGGCTTTCGCCACCATCGTCGACTCCAATGTCACCATGTTCGTCGCCGCTGCCATTTTGTATTTTCTGGGTACCGGACCGGTGCGCGGCTTTGCCGTCTCACTGGCCCTTGGCATTCTCACCTCGATCGTGACAGCGGTGACGATGACGCGGATGATGATCGCACTCTGGTACCGCTACAAGCGGCCGGCGAGGTTGCCGATTTAATCGATTCGGAAAACCGCGCGGCACTTTCAGGCACGATAGCAAAAGGATAGAGTGTTTTCATGCGTCAAGCAATTCTGCCTCGACGCGAGCAACAAGAACCGCTGGAGTGCCGTTTCGAAAGAGGCCCTACCGCATGAAACTCCTGCGCCTTGCGCCCGAGAACACCAAATTTCCATTCATGCGCTTCCGCCGCGTGAGCTATCCTTTCTCGGCTCTCCTCTCGATTATTTCGGTCGTGCTTTTTCTTTCCCTTGGAATGAATTTCGGCATCGATTTTTCCGGCGGCACCTTGCTCGAGCTGCGCGCCAAGAGCGGCGTCGCGGATACGGCAAAATTGCGATCCATCGCCGAACATCTGAAGGTCGGCGACGTCGAGGTGCAGGGTTTTGGGGGTCCCTCCGACGTGACCGTGCGTTTCGGCCTTCAGGCGGCCGGCGATGCCGCGCAACAGGCCGCCGTGAACCGCGTGAAAGAGGCGATCGGCGATGGCTACGAGGTCCGGCGCACGGAAGTCGTCGGTCCCCGCGTCTCCGGCGAGCTCGTGCAATCCGGCACGCTTGGCGTTGTCGTTTCGATCGTCGCGGTGTTGTGCTACCTCTGGTTCCGGTTCGAATGGCAGTTCGCGGTTGGCGCGATCATCGCGACGATGCACGACCTCTTGCTTACCGTTGGCTTTTTCGCGCTGACTAGGCTCGAATTCAACACGACGTCGATCGCCGCCATTCTTACCATCGTTGGTTATTCCCTGAACGAAACCGTCGTGGTGCTCGACCGCATCCGCGAAATGATGCGGAAATACCGCAAGATGCCGACCGACCAGCTGATCGATCTCTCGGTCAACGCGGTGCTGCCGCGCACGATCATGACCGCGACGACCGTGTTTCTCGCCCTCCTTTCGCTCGTCGTATTCGGCGGCCAGGTGATCCGCTCGTTCTCGATCGCGATGATTTGGGGCATTTTTGTCGCGACCTATTCGTCCGTGTTCATTTGTTCGCCGATGCTGATCTATCTCGGCTTGCGCGGCGACTTCGTGGGTCCGGCGCCGGCGCCGGCGGCCAAGCCCGCGAAGAGGCCGGCTTAGCCGCGGGCGCGACCTGGTGCGCGGGCGGGAGACGCAGCCAAACGATGCGGACTACGCCTTTTGCGAGGGACTGCTCCGCCGCGAGGACAAAGACCGCTGGCTCGCGAGCCTTTTTGTCCCGCTGGAGTTCCGGCCGCATATTCATGCGCTCTATGCTTTCAGCCTTGAGACCGCCCGCGTGGGAAAAATCGTCTCCGAGCCGTTGCTTGGCGAAATAAGGTTTCAATGGTGGCGGGACGCGCTCGACGGGACTAACGATGGCGATGCGAGGGCCAATCCTGTCGCCGCCGCTCTTCTCGATACGATTGCCCGTTTCGATCTGCCGGAATCGCCGCTCCGCGAATTGATTGTCGCGCGGACCGCCGATCTTTACGGCGAACCGATGCAATCGGTTGCGGCGCTTGAGTCCTATACCAAGGCCACATGCTCGAATCTTTTTTGCATCGCCGCGCTGATCCTCGACGGAGCGGAGACTGCCGCGAGCCGTGATGCCGCCCTCCATGCGGGGATTGCCTATGGGATCACCGGGCTGATCCGGGCACTGCCTTGGCATTGCGCGCGGGGCAAGGTTTTTGTCCCGGCCGAGATTATGCAAGCGCATGGGGCGAGGCGCGAGGATTTTGTTGCGTGCCTTGCCTCGGAAGAGGTCCTCGCCGCGATCGCTGATCTGCTCGCGCGTGCCCGCGCGCATCTCGATATTTTTTATGCCAAGCTCCCGGGCCTGCCCGACAAAGTCCGCCCCGCGTTCTTGCCCACCTGTTTTTGCGAGCCTTATCTGCGCATGATGGAAAAGCCCGGCTACGATGCGTTCAAGACCACCATCGAGTTGCCGCAATGGAAAAGGCAATGGAATCTTTGGCGCGCTTCCAGAAGGTGGGGCTAGTTTCGCCTTTCCACCTGCCCTTGCCGCGTAGCCGCGCGCGCGGCGGACAAGCGGGCGTCGACGGAAGCAGCCCTCTGGGAAAGGAGGCATTCGAGACCCGATCCTCGCGCGGTCACTGTGAAAAAATAGGGAATTATACGCTTGACTCCCACACGCATAAATTCAGAGCAAGGAAAATTGTGGATTAAGATAGGATCTGGATGCAGCTCTAATGACCTGCGCCTGCGAAAGTTGAGAGCATCTCTGACCATCCCATCCAAGTATGTTTACGTGCCTTGGCGGGATCCAATCAGGATCAAGTAAAAGAGCTGGAGTTGCCCTGATACAAACGCTGCCTACAAAATCGGCACGCCCATAAATAGGATGCGCGAGGTCATTCCCGCAATGTTCGCCGAGATGGTTCCACGTATGGTCTTCGCACATCGTCTCGATGCAAAAGGAGGACAGCTCAAAACGCTGGGTGCTATCAATAAACCTTGGCATGAAGGCGACGACTTTTGCGTACGGCGGTTGATTTGCTGGATGGTGCATATTCTTCTTCCGACGAATCGCCGCCGATAGAAGCCATTCCGACTGGAACGTTTCGGAACAAATTTGATTACTTTGATTGCCGCCAACGTGTCGCCACGACAACAAACTCTTGAGAAAGTTCATCACCCACAAAATCAAATGCGCCATACGTTTTTAATCCCCGGATGTAGGAAGCGTAGTTAATTTGGCCTACGCTTCCAAACAATACAGCTACGGAAAGCTGAGGGCTCTTCGACCATTCAAGCAAGATTTCTCCGCTCGGAGCTACCGATGGATCAGGAAACGGAAAATCATCGGGGAGAGCATCCAGGAAATTCGTGACTCTCGTCAGCGCGCCTATGTCCGCCGCATTGCTGCCCGGACCGTTCCAGCCGACTTGTCCGGCGTCCCGGACAGCTTCAGCAAGCGCACATGAGAATTTCAGTGCAACGTCCGTCTGAGTCCCATAAAGTGCCGAAGGAGTGTCGTCTAATGAGGTTGACACGGCCGGTAGAGAATAACGCATAGACTGAGGAGTTTGCGACCGCCGGTTCACGAAATCGTTTGAGATGCTGATGACGCTCATTTGTACGCGTCCAAGGTCAGATCGGTTAGAGAGCCAAAAAACAATCGATTCTTCAAATCATGAATTTTTTCCAATGGCTCGGCAATACCGTTCCAAATTGGCTGATGAGGTTCTGATTGGAACACATCAATATCGAGTATAACAGACGGAAAATGGTCAGTTCCTTTTTTGGTAAGATACTGATTAATCCAAGCTTTCAAGAACGGCGATTCTCCGGTGACGCCGGTTCGGTAATGAAATTCGAACACCACTTGAGGAACTGACTGAGGCAGCTTTGGCCCACAAGTAAAATAATGATCAAAGTCAAACGTTGTAAGGGGAAGCTCGATTTTGTTTATGTAACGGGCACCAAGCCTGATCGTGGCAATCGGGTTTGCAACCTGAATGAATTCCTTAAATAAATGAGAAGTTAAGGCAATAAGATCGTCCCATCCCCCATAATTGCTAATATGGCGGACCGTGATTCCATCGCGCTGAATTGCAATTGATCGGGTAGCTGGAGAACCTGCAGTTACGTTGTTTCTGACGAAATGGGAGATTTCAGGCGGCGGTGTCTCGACCTTGATTCCCTCCGCTCCTCGAAATTCTATTGTTGCACTACCCATTTTCCTTTCTTCGAACGATGGAAATTGAGCAGCAAAAAAATCGCAAACAGCTCTTAGGTTAGTGAGCTTAGTCGTCTCCGGCACGTTGAAGCGGATATCGATCAGGGCTTCAACGATAGGAGGTTTTCGTAAAACACATTGATCTGCCATCATATCCAAACTTCAAGGCTCACAGCAACGCCTCTTGGTGGTAGACCCCGATCAGGCCGCGATTGAGAACCGCGAAAACGCTCTCTACACTATTTGTGGTCACGCCGTCACGGACAAACTCGCCTTCACTGTAATTGACGGTATCGTGATCAAAAAACATGCTGCCGATGCCCGCATATGCCGGAAGCCGCTCAAGAAAACTGCGGATAGCATCCAACCAGCCGCCTCTGCCTCGGGGTCCGTGCCGTACTCTGCCGGGACGGATAGCTACCGGAGTGATAGTGGCGTCGCCGCCCGACCATTCGCCGCTCTCGCGCCCACTGCCAGCGGGCCAGCGGGGCTGAGGAGGATTGAAACCCAGCAACCGGTGCAATTACCTAACATAGCCAAATTACAAAAGCATAAGAGGGCATGTCAGATTGCCCGAGAGAACCGTTCGGGCGAAGCTTGACTCAGTGCCGCTAGAGCAAATCCGGCCTTCGCTCGCCAATCCGCCAGGCGGTTTTTGTCGCAACACAAAACTCGCTGAAGCGGGCCGCCGCGATGGCGCGGCGCATGTCCTCCATCAGATCCTGGTAATAGGCGAGGTTGATTTCGGACAAAAGCATCATGCCGAGAATCTCCCCCGACTTGACGAGGTGATGCAAATACGCGCGGGCGTAGGTCCGAGCGCTCGCGCAAGACGACAGCGGATCGACCGGGGACGGATCGTCCGCGTGGCGCGCATTGCGCAAATTGAGCCGCCCGGCCCTCGTATAGGCAAGACCATGGCGTCCGGCGCGCGTCGGCAACACGCAATCGAACATGTCGATGCCCCGCGACACGCTCTCCAGAAGATCGTCCGGCGTGCCCACGCCCATGAGATAGCGGGGTTTTGCGCAAGGCAACCACGGCAACACGCATTCGATCATGGCGAGCATCACCGTCTTCGGCTCGCCGACGGCGAGTCCACCCAGCGCGTAACCGTCAAATCCGATGTCCACGAGCGACTTGACGCTTTCGATCCGCAAGGATTCGGCCGCGCCGCCCTGGACGATGCCGAACAGCGCGCGGCCCGGCTTGGCCACGAACGCCGCCTTGGAACGTTCCGCCCATCTCAGCGACAACAGCATGGCCCGGCGCGCTTCGGCTTCCGCGCAGGGAAGTCTGACGCATTCGTCGAACTGCATCGCGATGTCGGAACCGAGCAGATCCTGAATTTCGATCGCCCGCTCGGGAGTCAACACATGCCGCGCGCCATCGATGTGGGATTGAAAGGTCACGCCACTCTCGTCGAGCTTTCTGAGTTTGGCGAGCGACATGACCTGGAATCCGCCGGAATCGGTCAGGATCGGCCACGGCCAGTTCATGAATTCATGCAGGCCGCCGAGCGCCGCTACTCGCTCCGGCCCTGGCCGCAGCATGAGATGATAGGTGTTGGCGAGCACAATATCGGCGCCGAGCGCCTTTACCGCTTCGGGATGCATCGCCTTGACGCTCCCTGCCGTGCCGACCGGCATGAACGCGGGCGTCCGGATTTTTCCGCGGGGGGTCGTGATGAGCCCACCACGCGCGGCCCCGTCCTGGCTCAAAACGTCGAAACGGAAAATTCCGGTCACGCCCGGCTCTCCGCCGGAAACAGCAAACAGGCGTCGCCATAACTATAGAACCGGTAGTTTTCCGCGATCGCGTGCGCATAGGCCGCCTGCATGGTCTCGAGGCCGGAAAAAGCGGCGGCAAGCATGAAAAGCGTCGAGCGGGGCAAATGGAAATTGGTCAACAGCACATCGGCCGCCTTAAACTTATAGCCCGGCGTGATGAAGATCGACGTTTCCCCGGCGAATGCCGCGAACTTTCCGTCCGGCCGCGCCGCCGATTCGAGAATCCGGAGGCTTGTTGTTCCTGCAGCGACGATGCGCGCCCCCGAGCTGCGCGCGTGGTTCAGCGCATCGGCCGCAGCATTGCTGACCTCGCCCCATTCGGCGTGCATCTTGTGGCTTGCCGTGTCCTCCGCCTTGACCGGCAAAAACGTGCCCGGCCCGACATGCAGCGTAACTCTTTGAATTAGGACACCCCGCGCGCTAAGTGCGGCAACGAGCCTTGGCGTGAAATGGAGGCTCGCGGTTGGCGCCGCGACCGCGCCGGGCTTTTGCGCAAACAGCGTCTGATAGTCTTGCGTGTCCTTGTCGTCGGCGGGCCTCCGGCTCGAAATATATGGCGGCAGAGGCATATGGCCTATTCGTTCGATTGCCTTGTCGAGCGTCGCGCCTGCGAGCGCGAACTTCAGCAAAACGTCTCCCGCGTCGCCTTTTGAAACGACCTCGGCATCGAGACTTTCCGCTCCGTTTGCAATGCTGTTTGCGGGGCCAAGGCGAACGACTTCGCCTTGCTTCAGTTTCTTCGCCGGCCGCGCGAGCGCACGCCACAATGCTTTGCCTTCGCGTCTCATCAAAATTGCCTCGATCCGGGCCGAGGTTTTGCCGCGCGCGCGAATCCCATATAGCCCCGCGCGGATGACCCGCGTGTCGTTGACGGCAAGAACGTCGCCGGGCGCTAGGTGATCAGGCAGGTCGACGACCCTGCGGTCCTCGAGGCGTGGCGAGCCCTCTGGCCGGACAACAAGGAGTCGCGCCGCGTCGCGCGGTTTTGCGGGCCGCAGCGCAATGCGCTCGGGAGGCAGATCGAAATCGAAGAGATTTACGCGCATGAAGTGATTTGTTCGCCAGCGGTCCGGCTCGAATTAGAACTGGCGCCGCCCGGCGGGGTGAGGCCGCGCCGCGCGCTGCAAATTTCGCGATCATGCGTTTGAGCCGTCAACCGACTGTCGCGGAAACGATTCGGTCGGGATCGCGGACGGGTTCGCCGCGTTTAATCTTATCGACATTCTCCATGCCCGCCGTGACCTTCCCCCAGACGGTATATTGCTTGTCGAGAAAGTGGGCGTCGCCAAAGCAAATGAAGAACTGCGAGTTGGCCGAATTCACGTCCTGCGCGCGGGCCATGGAGCAGGTGCCGCGCACATGCGGCTCGGCGGAAAACTCGGCCTTGAGATTCGGATATTTCGAGCCGCCGATCCCGGTCCCATGCGGGCAGCCGGTCTGGGCCATGAACCCCCCGATCACGCGGTGGAACGCGACCCCGTCGTAAAAGTTCTCGCCGGCAAGCTTTTTGATGTGCGCGACATGGGCTGGGGCGAGATCGGGCCGCATTTCGATGACGACCTGCCCCCGCGTGGTCTCGAGTGTGAGAGTGTTACCGGCCTCCGGCATGCCGAACTCCTGCCCGAAAAGGGCTTTCCGGCGCTTGCCATAGCCGATGCGCGGGCCGAGGTAAACCCGCGTGAAGCCGCCGCCATTACGAGCGAAACCAATCGCGACCGCTCTCGGATCCCCGACACCGCCCGCGGACCGTGCAGGACAAAGCGGCGCGTTTCGGCGGCGCCGCGATCAGTTGGCGTTGCCCGCCGCGATGCCAGCATGCACCTCAAATTGGTATCCGGCGATTTGCCCGGCCGCATAGGCATCGGCCGACACGCGTTTCCTGCGACGTCCGCTTGTCGCGCGAAACGACAGACCGAGCTTTGCTAGCTCGTCATCGATGACCGAGGTTTTCAGCGGCACGAGATCACGTCCGGACGAGGTCCGGTTCAAAGCATCGCGCTCGGCTTTCATGGCCTTCAACTTTCCGCCGATCCCTTGCGAAAGTCCGGTTTGAAAGGAATTAACGGCGTTGCGGCGCTCGCCCGTTTCCGAGCCGGCATAGATGGCGCCGGTCTTGAACCGCGCGGTTTCCGTATCGAAGGTCACGCCGATGAGATCATAGAGGAAACGGGCGGCCTCGACATCGGCCGGAAGACCAAAAAACACGTGGCGGAGCGAGCCGGCCTGGGTCGTTTCGTTCCACACCTTGCAGTCGCAGAAGACGGCAATGCTTGGAATGCAGGCGTCGAAAACGCCACGCCTGCGGCGCCCGGTATCGATGCCGAAGCCTTCGCAGGCCTGCCGGCGAAACTCGATCTCGCTGAGCGACAATCCATGGCGATCGAGAAGTTCCGCCACTTTGTTTGCGGATGCCAGGGCTTCCTGCTCGGTGCATCCTTGATCGACCGTTTTGGCGCGCAGTGCTCGTATGCGTTGCACGACCCGGGCAAGACTCTCATCGCCAGGTCTGGCGCCAACGCTGTCCGTCACCGGAAGCAGGCGTCTCAGATGGTCGAACAGGGCGCGCACCGCGAAGGGGAGCCAATTTCCGGCGATGCCACGCTCGATCGCCACGGCCACGCGTTCGAGCGGCGCCGTGTCCCCGCCAATCCCAACGGCGGCGCGTCGCCGCATGGTCTCCATTTGGATCGACGCCAACTGCGCATAGGCATCGGCAAGCGGGCGCTTTCCGCCGCGCCGCGCCGCGATCGAAGATGCGAGGGCCTCGATGAGGTGGTCGAGGGAAGTAAGGCTCCTCGCCGCGTTCACTCTGCCGGAGGGGAGCTCGGCATCGCTCGCAAGCTTGGCCCAGGCGTGGGCGAGCGAATCGAGTTCGTTGTCTTCGGATTCGAAGAGCGAAGGATCGTCCTCCGGTTCGGGGAAGTGGTTCAGGCCGAGGATTTGCGGCGCGCCGTGCCGCACGACATGCCGGTAGACAGCAGCGGCGCAGCGCGGTGGATTGGCCAGTCCTTTACCCGGCCGCACGAATCCCATCGCAACCTCGAGAGCGCCATCGTCGAGCGGCGTCAACGGGCCGACGGTCGCGAAAAGTCCGTCCGGCAGCGGGCAAAGCCGTGCGGCCAGGGCGAGTCCCGTGGCTGTAGCAGGGACGGCGCGATCGAGAATCGACAATGTTTTACCCGTCGCCAAATCCTCGACCGGCAAAACTCCATCGTGAGCGGAAGAGCAAATACGCACGAGCCGGAAGCTCGCTTGCCGGAGGGCCTCCAACGCCGCCCGTTCCTCCTCGTTGGAGGGTTTGCGCTGCCGGACCAGCCGGTCAACCGCCGTAGTGCCGCTCAGAGAGGGGGCAAACGTCGCGAGCTCCAAAGCCAGCATCAAGGCTTGCGCGACAGTATCGGTGCTGCCGGGGTCATTGGGATTGAGATTTGCCCGCGCGAGCCACTGATGGGCGGTGTCCTCTACTCTTGGTTTGGCGGTGAATCCCATGGCTTCGACGCCGAACCCGGCGATCAATTCCTGCAATCGCCCGGCATGGCGCAATGGGTTTGGCGCACCGGCGGCGCGCGCGGATGTTGCAGCCACTCTCGACCCTCGTCGGAAACAACCAGTACCACGCGTCTAGCACGAAACTTGGCCCTGCCTCGATATGCGCGCCCGCTTATCCACCAAAATTCCTGCCTCGTGCGGGGCACGCTCGGCCCGCGCCATCTTGCGTCGAGGATGCGGATCTTAGCGGATCTAGGAGCTTTCGAGCTTACCTCCGGCCTCGCACATTATGCGTTCCGCCGCGGCGCCCGGCGCGGGCTTTTTAGAACCGCGGCACGCGCCTGCTCTATCTTTCTTGAGCTGCCGCGGGACAAACATCCCGCTCTCGGCCAAAGGCACTGGTCCCGTGGCGGCCTTAGTTCTTTCCGCGACGCGCCTTTCCCGGGGCGGCCCCTTTCATGATTTCCTCGATCGCGGCGACGAGAAGTTCGTCCATCTTCCTGCGTATCTCGTGGTCCCCCATATCGACTCCCGCGTCGTCGAAGGCGGCCCGAATGGTTTTGAGAATCTTGTCCGCGCTGTCTTTTTCGATTTCGGCAGCGACGAGGCGGCCTGCGAAATCTTCCGCCGCGGCGCCGGTCTTGCCGAGTTTTCCGGCGGCCCAAAGTCCGAGCCATTTGTCGCGCCGTGCCCTCGCCTTGAATTTCAGTTCTTCGTCATGGGCGAGTTTCGCTTCGAACGCGTGCTCCCGCTCGTCGAAAATCGTCATGATACTCCCCATGGAACTGCTGCATCTCCGCATTTAGGCGGCAACTTCGACGATTGCAATATCTTGTGAAAGCACTGTGCATGACACAGCGACGTTGTAGCTCGATTTCTTCCTATATCCCGTTACGAATCTCTGCTAGAGATCGAACGTCAGTTTCAACAGGGAGGGATTGATCCTACGAAAATCTCGATTTGCCAGCCTGGCGTAGTGTTAGCTTGGCATTGAAGGGAAATCCGCTTTCGGATAGGTTGGGTTTGGTCGGCTTGCTCCAGGACCATCGAGGACCGGAACAAGCTCGGACCCTTGATCCGCGGCGACATAAGCGCATAGCCTATTGCTCCCGCCGGCCTTTTGACGTCTCGTGCGATGGCGCGTCCGGACGTGGGGCATAGGACGTTCAAAGGAGCCACGGCCACCTATGGATCTTCTCAAGCCACGGTTAATCCCAATGAATCGCCGCCGCCGCATCTACGAAGGCAAGGCAAAGGTCCTCTATGAGGGTCCCGAACCGGGCACGCTCATCCAGCACTTCAAGGACGACGCCACCGCGTTCAACGCCAAGAAGCACGAGGTTATCGACGGAAAAGGTGTGCTCAACAACCGGATTTCCGAGTTCGTTTTTCAAAATCTCAATGACATCGGCGTTCCGACCCATTTCATTCGCCGCCTCAATATGCGCGAGCAATTGATTCGGGAAGTGGAAATCGTGCCGCTCGAAGTGGTGGTCCGCAATGTCGCGGCGGGGTCGCTCTCGGCCCGGCTTGGGATCGAGGAAGGCACTCAATTGCCGCGCTCGATCATCGAATTCTACTACAAGAACGACGAGCTCAACGATCCGATGGTTTCCGAGGAACATATCACGGCGTTCGGCTGGGCGAGCCCGCAGGAAATCGACGACATCATGTCGCTCGCGATAAGGGTCAACGATTTCCTATCCGGGCTTTTCCTTGGCGTCGGGATAAGGCTTGTCGATTTCAAGATGGAATGTGGCCGGCTGTGGGAAGGCGAAATGATGCGGATCGTGGTCGCCGACGAGATTTCTCCGGATTCCTGCCGCCTGTGGGACATCAAATCGAACGACAAGCTCGACAAGGATCGCTTCCGGCGCGATCTCGGCGGGCTGGTCGAGGCGTATACCGAAGTCGCCAGGCGGCTCGGTATCTTGCAGGAAAACGAGCAGCCCCGCGCCACAGGGCCAAAGCTCGTCCAGTGAGGCGAAAGCGGCCGCCGGCCGGCCGTCTCGCGCATATGGACATGCGGCAGCACGGCCAGCGGGCGGGGGCTTTGACTTTTTCGCAATGACCCCAGTAAAAGTCTCGCCTAGCTAGGCGTTTTTTCGCGCTCCAGCCGTCTCCGCAGCGGTTTCGCCATGCCGCGATCCTTGCCGAAGCCATTGACAAGAGACCAGTACGATGAAAGCGCGCGTGGTGGTCACTCTCAAGGACGGTATTTTGGACCCGCAAGGCACGGCCATCGAGGGTGCGCTCAAATCGCTCGGCATCGCGGGTGTCAACAACGTGCGGCAAGGAAAAATATTCGAGATCGAACTTGCTACGAACGATCCAATAACGGCGGAACGATTGCTGCGCAGCGCTTGCGAGAAATTGCTCGCCAACCAGGTCGTTGAAAATTTCCAGGTGGAACTCCGCTAATTTTTTGCGATCGGCAGGTTGCCCGCACAAGGGACATGAGCGAGGAAAATATAACCGGCACATGAAAGCCGCCATCATTCTCTTCCCCGGCTCCAACCGCGAGCGCGACGCGCTCCGCGCCGTGGAAAAAATCGTCCAAGCCAAACCTTCCGTCGTCTGGCATGGTGAACATGCGCTGCCCGCCGGCACCGATCTCGCGGTGCTTCCAGGCGGCTTTTCTTACGGCGATTATCTGCGCTGCGGCGCGATCGCCGCGCGGGCGCCTATCATGGATGCCGTGCGTGCCCATGCCGGGCGAGGCGGTCTCGTTCTCGGCATCTGCAACGGCTTCCAGATTCTGGTCGAAGCCGGGCTATTGCCGGGCGTGTTGATGCGCAACGCCAATTTGCGCTTTATCTGCCGGATGCAGCATTTGAGCGTCGAGCGAGTCGATACGCCTTTTACTTCCCACTACGCCAAAGGCCAGGTTATCAAAGTGGCAATCGCGCATGGCGAGGGAAATTACGTCGCCGATGCGGAAACGATCGCGCGCGTTGAGGGCGAGGGCCGGGTTGCCTTCCGCTATTGCGACGCGCGCGGCGGCAGGGAAGGAAACGCCAATCCCAACGGCTCGGTCAATGACATCGCCGGAATCTACGCGGAGAGGTTCAACGTGCTTGGCCTGATGCCGCATCCGGAAAATCTCATCGATCCCCTGGTTGGCGGGACCGATGGGCGCGGCGTGTTCGAGAGCCTCGCAGGCTTTAACAAAGAAGTGCGCGCCTGCTAACGATCTTCAACGTTCTTTACAGTTGCTACGTTCCAGGAAAACGCGCAGCACCCGTCTGTCCGACTGGAGGGGTTTTTAGTCACGCGAGGCCGCCGCCGCCGCGCGCCCGGGTTGACTGGTTGCCAGGAGCCTACTTGCAATCCAGCCAGTCTATTCCGACAAGTCGATAGAGATTCCTAAGTTAAGTGAAACAGCCAGCTGCTAATGATGCCGCCTCGCAACGGGACGGCTTATCTTATGCATAGTAGCAACAGTAACAGAAGCAGCACAGCTTGGGCGCGGGGACTTATCGGCGTATGGACGGTGCTGGCGATAGCGCTAGGCTTGATGATCCAGCCAGCGGAGGCGGCGCCCTTCGCCTATGTGGCGAATGACGTTTCCGGCACTGTCTCGGTGTTCGACACGGCCACCAACATTATGGTGGCGACGGTCACGGTGGGGAGCGACCCCTTTGCGGTAGCCATTACCCCGGACGGGCAACGCGCCTATGTGGCGAATTTGTCCTCCAACTCTGTCTCGGTGATCGCGACGGCCACCAACACGGTGGTGGCCACGGTCCCAGTGGGGAGCGGGCCCTTTGGGATAGCGGTCACGCCCGACGGGCAACACGTCTATGTGGCGAATATTGACTCCAACAACGTTTCGGTGATCGCCACGGCGACCAACACCGTGGCGGCAACGGTCCCAGTTGGGGTCACGCCCAGGGGAGTTGCCATTATCCCGGATGGGACACAGGCCTTTGTAACGAATTATGGCTCCAGCAC